>OKWF01000058.1_pt1 | contig 15483 bp, 22 predicted proteins | sample 1607031 | NCBI WGS metagenome assembly OKWF01 (sample SAMN04414079, study PRJEB24778) | human gut metagenome | material: faecal | host: Homo sapiens | reverse complement strand
CCCGCTAATGCAGGAATCAAAGGTTTTCTATATTTATATATTTTCTTTCTCCAAATTCAGACATAAAGAAACCCTTGAAAATACTGGATTTCCAAGGGTTTTGATGTTCTTCTGATATTCTTTGTAATTATCTCTTTGAGAACTGTGGTGCTCTACGAGCTGCTTTGAGACCGTACTGCGCGAGTTTTTGAGCTGTTTTTCCTTGATATTCCGGGCTTTTCCGGCTTTCGGCTTCTCAGTTATCCGGTGTGCGGACCATAAAAAACGGCCTTTTTTCATTCAGCGATAGCCTGATGAAACGCACCATTTACTACCCCAAACAACTCCTCTTGGTTTATTGTACTTCACTTTTGCTATAGATGTCCATAGTTGTTTTGCTGTTTTCGTGTCCGGCAAGGTATTGTACTGTCTTTGGATCAACGCCCGCATAGAGAAGATTGGTGATGTAAGTGTGCCGCAGCTGATGAGGTGTCACATCAAAGTCCAGCGTATATCTGATTTGGGGTTGATTCTTCTGGGTCATACCCAGCGTTGGAGTAACCGTATATTTGATACTCTCCCCATTTACATACTTATAATAGTTCCGGGGCTTAGTGGAGCGGACAACGACATACTGCCACACTCTTTGAAACTGCGAGGCAGCCAGTGGCTCTCCTTTGCTGTCAGCGATCACATAATCTGATATGGAATTTTCTTTCGTTTCTCTCAGACAATCCACCAAACACTTCGGTATCGGAATATCCCTTTTTGCCGCCGGAGTCTTTAGCACCGTAGAAACCACGGGTCTGTTATGCTCTGTACGCCATGCCCGTCTCACCGATAGATAAGGTGTATCCTCGTCCAGAAATACACAATCCCATTGCAGTGCAAGAATTTCTTCCCGACGCAGACCGGAATACAAACCGAGCATAATAAACAAATATGGAGGAAGCCCCTTGACTGTATCCAGAAGCACGGCTACCTGCTGATCTGTCAATGCCTCCTTCTTTTTTGTCGGTTTTCCGCCTTTACCGGATATTCCCGCACAGGGATTGTGCTCAAGAATTTGGTTTCTCTCTGCCGCATAAAAAATGCACTTGAGCAGCATATTGACCTTATTGTATAAGCCTTCCGATTTCTTTGACAATGGAACAAGAGCCAGCCGAATATCGTCAGCAGTCACTTCTTCCATATACATCTCTCCCAGAGGTTTGATGATATAGTTTGTCATATCCCTCGTATAACCTCTGAGTGTAGACGCAGACACCTTTGCCGACTGCATCAGCAGCCACTTCTCTCCATACTCAGCTACTGTCGGGTGCTGCCGGTGAAAGATAATTTCTTCCACCTGCTTCCGAGCCTCTAACTGCTTCTCATACAATTCTTCACAAGTAGCGGCATACAAACTCAACTCTTTGCCATCTGCATCCGTAATCCTGGTTCTGTAATACTGGATTCCTTTCAATGTAATGGTCCCATACTTCGGGATCTGTGTTTTCTTTTTTGCCATCTTTGATCGTCCTTTCTTGATAATGTGTAGTCTCCGTATCTACACTCTCTTTTTATCAGAAAGCCTCGATTTAATCAAAGATACGGCTGATGTAAAACAAAGAGCGAGACATCCTTGCCTCGCTCCTGCTTTACTTCCTATTTTATTATTACTGTGCTGCGTCCCAGCTTGCAAACGCGCAACTCATTGATCTGACCAGCTCATCTGGTCTGTTGTACTTAACCTTTGCATAAATGTCCATGGTAATCTTGCTGCTTTCATGGCCTGCCAGGTATTGAACCGTTTTGGGATCTACCGATGCATGAATGAGATTGGTAATGTAAGTATGCCGCAGCTGATGGGGTGTTACTTCAAAGTCCAGACTGTAAACCACTTTTCCGTTATGAGCAGCCTTTTCTCCCAAGACAGGTGTGACAGTATGCTTTACTCTTTTTCCATCTTCATACCGATAATAGCTCCGCTCCTTGACCGTCCTCGTAACAATATACTGCCAAAGTCGCTTAAACTGCGTGTAGGACAGCGGTTCGCCGTCCCGGTTTGAAACCACATACTCCGAAGTCGATGTTTCCTTTGCTGCTTTCAAACACTCAGCCAAGCAAACAGGAAGAGGGATATTTCTCTCCGCAGCCTTGGTTTTCAATTCGTCTGAGATTACCGGTCTGTTGTGTTCTGTGTGCCATGCCCGCCTTACCGTCAGATATGGAGTATCCGTATCCAGATATACTGAATCCCATTGCAGAGCAAGAATTTCTTCCCGGCGCAGCCTGCATATAAACCAATCATGACAAAGACATAAGGCGGCAAATCTCGGATAGCATCCAAAAGGCGTGCTGCCTGTTCATCTGTCAAAGCCTGACGATCCTCTTGTGGAACACCGCCACCTTTTGTCGTGAGATAAATCGTCGGGTTATGGTCAATGATCCTGCTTTCCATTGCTGCGCGAAAGATAGATTTGTAAAGGATTACCACAGATTTATAAACCGATGCAGATTTCTTGGAAACCGGAACAAGGGCAAGCTGAATATCATCCAGGCTAACCTCACCCATCCGTTTATCTCCCAATTCCGCTATAATATGCCGCCTGACCTTTGAGGTGTAATCCGTCAAAGTAGTAGCTCGTACATGAACCGACTGCATCAGCAGCCACTTTTCACAATACTCTGCAACTGTGGGCGTTTTCCGATGAAAAGTGGCATTCTCAATCTGTTCCAACGCAAGCGTTTCTTTGTTGTATAGTTCTTCAGGTGTTTTTGCGTAGATAGCTACGAGCTTACCATTCGTGTCTTTGATTCTGGTCCTATAATATAGGACACCTCTTTTCATAACTGTGCCATATTGAGGAAGCATTATTTTCCTATTTGCCAATTCCTCCACCTCCTAAGAATATACTCCAGCGCTGTATCTATGTTTTATCAGACCATTATGATTTCGACAAGGATACGGACCGGCTCACACTCCAGTCTGCGAGGTTTACGATATGTTGCGTTCTTTTCTGCTGGCTTTGCTCTGTGGGTGCATTTTGCGATATACTCCTGAAGGCCCGCTGAGGTAAAGTACACACAGCCATTCTGCACATATTGCACATAAGAAATAAGACCATTGTTACGGGCCGCGTCCAGCGTTGCAATGCTGATACCCAAAATTTCTGCTGCTTCTTTTCGCGTAATAAGTTTTTCCATAAAGCATATTTCCTCCAATCCGTCAAGTTTGTCATCGTGTTTGTTCAAAATCACATGAATACGCTGGCAGCCGAAACCACCAGCGCATGGTATCTGATTTTGAACAGAAAGCGGCAAACGCTTCCTATTTATATTTCTCAGCTTTCGTCACATTTGCCACGCCCCCTGACGATGGGAACACAATAGGTCTCCGCTGGCGCGGATGTCATAACTCCGCAGCATCGTTCGTAACGTGTGCCGCAGGGTTCCCCCAAGTCTTTGGCGGGCCGTGAGGAAGTATCTTTAAGCCCCCATGTAGTCATCGCGCCAAATCTGCCACCATTCTTTTATGAAATCGTAGATCGCTCCGAAGCAGTGCTTTCATCACCTCCCTGACTGCTCCATCCTCGCGGCGTTTCATATTCGCTCGTACATGGGTTATGTACCTGTTGTGCTGTCTATTCGATTGTCAATGTGCAGATGAAGGAGGAAAACTTGTCCTTCTTATTAACACTGACAAAAAAGGCAAAAAACAGGCGCATCAAATGAAACTTTATCAAAAATATTTTCCGAGCTGCTTTAAGCCGCGCCGGATACTGTCTCGGACACGGCTTGGGTCTACACCTTCTACCCCGGCAATTTCATTTACCGTCATTCCCAGGTAATATCGGGCATAAATCCTCTTTGCCTGTTTTTCCGGTAAATTCATCACAGCAGAATAGACCTGCTCCTGAAGCTGCTTTTCCTCCAGAAGCATCTCCGGTGTTTTCGGCTTCAACAGCACCGCATTTTCAATGCCATTCTCGCAATCCAGAGAATACTGTGCTTTATAACGATACATCTTTCGCTCATACGCAGCCTCCGCACGTTCAGCTGCTCGAATAGTCTCCATTACTTCCTCTGTCACATCTACAAAAAAGTCTGTTGTATAAACATCAGGATAAAGTTCCCGAGGTTAATTTTCTTCATTATGTACCTCCATTTCGATTCACGGGTGATTGACGAGTGAATCGAATGGAGGTGGGGAACGACACCGGTATACAGCCGGATTATCTCCGAAAAAAAGGCAACAAAAAAACGCCAGATTCCCGCAATGGGAAACTGGCGCACCAAGAACAGTCATTATTATGCTGAATCACATGGAACGATAATGCCGATGCAATGCTATACTTGCCCGGAGGAGGGGCAATGCTTTTTTAATTGATGTAGATCATGGGAGCTTTGAAAAAGCAAAAGAGACACGGCAAATTAACCTCCAAGCGGCTACCGTGTCCCTGCAAGTCGTCATTAGTTTGTGTAAACGCAAAGAAACGGCGGCTCTGAAATTGTCCTTCAAAACCGCCGATTGAGTTCAAACCTTAAAATAGCGCACGAAATTATCTGCCCCAGTCAACGGTTTTTTCTTTCCCCGGACGGGGCAGATAACTTATTATGCAGAGCAGAGCGGAGCCGATGTGCGCTAATCGGTTCCTTGTACTTTCTCCTTCAGCTTTCGGAAAGATGTATCACTGATGGCGTGTTCAATCCGGCAGGCGTCTTGTTCCGCTGTTTCCTGATCGACGCCAGCAGCGATAAACTGCTCCATAAAAAACAAATGGCGTTCATAGATTTTCTCGGCAATCTCCCGACCTATGACGGTCAGATGAAGGAACCCATCATCATCCACGGTCAGAAAACCTCCATTTTTCAAAAACGCCTACCGCATGGCTGATACTCGGTTTGCTAAAGCCCATGTGCCGGGCAAGGTCAATGGAGCGGACCATGCCCTGTTTCCTTTGAAGAACCAACACGGCCTCTAAGTAATCCTCGCCTGACGCATATAGTTTCATTGCCTCCCCCTTCCCACGGCTATTTTAGTTTCCATCCAATCGCTTTCTTGCGAATACCAATGAAATCTGCATAAATACCAGGCTGCCTTATCAAATCCTCATGTTTGCCTGTCTGAACAATGTGACCACCAGACAACACGAAAATTTGATCTGCGTTTCTGACTGTTTTTAGCCGATGAGCTATCATAATAACCGTTTTATTCTTTGTCAGTTCTGCAATAGCACCCATCAGAAGATTTTCATTTTCTGGATCGACGCTTGATGTAGCTTCGTCTAAAATGATGATAGGAGCGTCTTTCAGGATTGCTCTGGCAATCGAAATCCGTTGCTTTTCACCGCCGGACAATGTAGCGCCTCCCTCTCCAATTACGGTGCCATAACCATCTGGCAGGCTCATAATAAACTCATGGCAGCAAGCCTTTTGAGCTGCTTTTACAACTTCTTCATGGGAAGCCGCTGGATTGCCGAATTTGATATTATTTTCTATGGTATCAGCGAAAAGATATACCTTTTGGAATACTTCGCTAATATTGGTAAGCAGACTGTCCAGTGTGTAATCCCGCACATCTACACCGCCGATTGTAATTTTTCCTCCGTCAACATCCCAAAACCGGGCGATCAGGTTACAAAGCGTACTTTTTCCGGCACCGGACGGACCGACGATAGCCGTTACGGTTCTTTCGGGTATAGTCAGCTCACATGATCCAGAACCTGGTGTTCGCCATAAGAAAAAGAAACATCATCAAAAACAATATTGTAATTTTCAGGCTTTACGGGTTTACCATGTTCGTCCATGACGGGAGTTTTGTCAATTTCGTTTACTTTGTCAATCGAAACATCCAGTAACCGCAGGAGTGCGGAAGTATTTCCGGCTGACTGAAGCTGACTAAAGAGCATAAATGATGCTACTGTCATAAGCAGGCAAATGGAAAGCGCCATCGTTCCATTCAGGTAAAAGTACAACCCCTCCACTATAACAAGAATACTTGTTCCGTAGAGAATGATTTGTTGCAGCATATTGTAAGGGACGAATGTACGCTCTAATTTCAGATTTTTATCCTTGCTGTCCAGAATTGCCTGTCTCATTTTGCTATTGGAATTTTGACCGAGATTAAAGGATTTTACAATCAGCATCCCTTGAACGTATTCCAGCACATTAGAAACGAGGGCCTCCTGGGCCTGCTGTCTTTGTGGCGAAACCGTTTCCGATTTTTTCTGTAACCGGCCGATGCACCATGTAAAAAGCAGAATCCCGCACAAAATCGTCAGTCCGATCCGCCAGTCGATACAGAGCATAACAATAGTAATAATCGCTGCATGGATATAGCCGCCTAATATGTTGGTTAGCACCATGGACGCATTATTTTCAATATCGCCCATAGTCGTAGTGACGACAGAAGTCAAATTCCCCAAATTGTGATCGTTGAAATACCCCATCGGCATATATTTCATGCGATCTCCAATATGAATCCGTTTCTCCGCGCACATAAAATATCCAATTTGCACCTTGCCGAAATCTGAAATGTAGCTGCAATAAATTTTAAGCAACATACTTGCCAGGGTGATTCCAAATATCATCCAGATCATAGACGTAGTAAAACCGTCTGTTAAACCCGAAAAAACCATGGCTAATGCTCCAAAGGACATCATATCAAAAAGGGAGTGCAGGACAGAAAAAAGGATAGCTTTTTTCATTGTCCCCTGCATTTTCCCTGAAAACTGATAAATCTTGCTTAATGTCTTTATCATCTTCGCACCTCCTACGCCACATCTTTTGTGTCCATGTGCGCTTTCCACATTTCCTGATAGAGCGTACAGGAAGTCAATAAGTTTTCATGTGTTCCTTCGTCAATAATCTGCCCATCTTTTATGACAACAATTTTATCTGCATCGGTAATCGTAGAAAGACGGTGCGCAATCATCAGAACGGTTTTCCCGGCAATCACTTTTGCCATTGCCTCTTGAATTAAGGCTTCATTCTCGGCGTCAATGTAAGCGGTTGCCTCGTCAAGAATAACAATCGGCGCATTTTTCAGTACAGCGCGGGCAATCGCAATTCTCTGGCGCTCACCGCCCGACAAGTGACCTCCTGCACCTCCGACAACTGTATGGAATCCATTTTCCAGATTCAGAATGAAATCATAGCAGCCACAATCTCTGGCAGCCTGATATACTTCTTCATCCGTTGCGGATGGTTTTCCCATACGGATATTTTCTAAAACAGTTTCGTCAAAGAGATAGTTGTCCTGTGAAATATAAGCGATGTTATCCATAAGCTGTGACAACGGAATTTTGCGAATATCTGTTCCGTCTAACTTGACAGTTCCGTTTGTTACATCCCAAAATCCCGCAATCAGCTTCGTAATGGTAGACTTGCCGCCGCCACTGGGACCGACAAAAGCGGTAATGCTGTTTTCTGGAATAGAAAGGTTGATATTTTTAGCAACGGCTTTTCGCTTTCATACGAAAAGCTGACGTTTTCTAACACAATATTGGAAGAATGAATAGACACCGGCGTTTCCGGGCGATCCAGTTCTTTTTCATCCAATACGGCGCACAATTCCCCGACTACTGATTTCATTTGAGAAATGCTGTCCGTAAAGTTCATGGCATTTAAAATTGGTGTGATAATACCCAATGACAGCACGATACAGGTAACAAATGCCGGAACGCTCAGACTCCCGTTCCGGTACAGGACACAGCCAATAGGAAGAACACACACTAACACACTGGGCCAGATTGTAACAAGCATGGATTTGTAAAGCTGCACGCTTTTCATCCAGTTCACAGCATAGGCCGCATTATCTTCAACGGCATCTGAATATTTCTGGTAAGAATTAGCAGACTGATTAAACGCCTTAATGACTTCTATTCCGCCGATATACTCAACCACAGTGCTGGTCATTTTACGCACGCGCATAATAAGACCCTGGAATTTTTCTTCATATCCATTTGCCATTCCCTTATAGCACAACATACCAATCGGCAGGGTAATCAATGCAGCCAGCGCCATTCTCCAATCCAAAACAGTAGGTAAATCAGAATACAAATCGGAATACAGAGATTCGCTGTCAGCTCCGGTACTAAATGCGCAAGGGTCGTTTCCATTCCCTCCACACGATCTACCAAGACATTTTTTAATTCTCCCGATGGGGTGTTAATCATATAGCCCATCGGAACCCTGGTAAGTTTATCTGCTAGTTTCAGGCGGATCTCCGCCAGAGTTGCGAAAGTGGCCGTATGGGAAACTAAAGTAGAGAAATTTGCAAAGCATACTTTCCCAAGGAAACCAATTCCCGCAATCAGACACCACTCCATATAGACGGACACAGATGTCTCTCCATCCATCAAGAGAATCACAATTTTTGAAACTGCAAAAACGGCAGCAATCCGGCGGCAACACCCAGGATTGCCAAAATCACTGAAAGAACATATTCACCCTTATATGGAGCGGCAAGTTCCATCAGTCTGGACATGGGATTATCTTTCTTGTCCATTTCACATACGCTCCTTTTCATAAAAATAGAGGTTGGTTAAACACTTCTAACCAACCTCTATTATATCTATTCGGCTATTTTCTGCCACTCTGATAGGGCGTTAAACCCTCCATTTAGACATTGGATTATATTTATTCCGCAGGCTGTACGTTATCGATCTCAAAGAACTGTGGCACGCTGGAGAAAGTATATCCGGCGATTTTGGAGGAATTATATACAACCAGATCCTTAGAATAGGAGATCGGAAGGTCAATCACATTGTCGTTGGAAACATTCAGTGCAGTAGCAATCGCACTCTGAACCACTTCGGGATCAGCAGAGGTGGAGAACGCATTTACCGCATCCGAATAGCTCTGGAAATCCTCAAGTGCCTGCAAGGAAATAGCATGAGGATCAGCACCGAGGGATTCCTGCAGGAACTTGTGCGGTTCAGTATAAGACCCTTCTGTATTCCATGTTGTAATGTCATAATTTCCTGCAACGCCTTCGGTCCACCAGGTCATCTGATCCTGGCCGGTAGTGGTTACGTCAATACCAACCTCTGCAAGCTGGGTCTTAATTGCAAGAGCCATGTCCTGTGCAAGAGAAAGATCAGTCCAATAGGTGTAATTCAGGGAAAGCTGCTGTCCATCTTTTTCACGGATACCAGTGCTTTCATTCATCACCCATCCAGCTTCATCCAGAAGTGCATTTGCTTTATCCAGATCATAGCTCCATGTGCTGTTATAAGTAATGTCTGTGTAGGGCGCTCCGGGTGCAAACAGGCTGGTGGCCGGAGTTTCGTATCCATAGGTCAGGCCCTTGGTGATTTCTTCCTTATTGACAGCGTATGCAATCGCCTGGCGAACCTTAAGATCGCTCAAAATTTCGCTGGACGCATTCAGAACCAGGTTCCGGGTCAGGGTATTTCCATCATTGATTGCGCCCTCGATCCCATCCAGAGAAAGAGCCTGATTATAGTCATCATAGCTGAGAAGGTCAGCACCGTAAATCAGGTCAACCTCACCAGTCTGTAATGCCTGAAGTCTGGAAGATGCCTCCGGGATATACTTTATGACAACTTCATCATAGTAAGGAGCTTCGCCCCAATAGTTTTCATTTCTGACAAAACGGGTGCAGTCACCGGAAATCATTTCTTCGCGGATGTATGGACCAGTGCCGACAACATCTGTGAATGTCTGGAAGTTTTCAGCTTCAAACACATTCGGGGACATCATACCAGCAACATTCTGGAAGCAGAAGTCATTGATATAAGAGAAGCAAGGGGCAGCATAATGAACGGCCACCGTGTATTCGTCAACAACCTCTACGCTTTCAATGTTGTAAATGCCCTTGATACCGCTAAAATTAGGGTTGGAACGGTCAAAGTCCAGAATTTCCTTTACGCTTTCCGCATTAAAAGCGGCTCCATCTGTAAAAGCAACATCCTGACGGAGCTTAAAGGTAAGGACAGTATTTGTCTCATCCCATCCCCATTCCTCGGCCAGTTCGGGAACAATTTCCCCGTCCTCATAGGCGACTAAAGTCTCATAGACCAGGCCACAGGCAATATTGTTTTCCTTGTTCATGGTCAGTGTCGTAAGGCTGTCCAATTCCTTAGCCGTGACGATCGTCAGTACCTTCGCTTCGTTTTCACCGCCAGTCTGCGTCTGATCGGAGGTATCATTCTGACCACAGCCGACCATAGACAGAAGCATACTCACGCCCAATGCAGCGGCGAGAAGTTTCTTGTAAATTTGTTTCATGTTATCCTTGTCCTTTCTGGTTTGATAATTGATCTATTAGATAGCCTTGCTCGGCGATCCGTCCCTCCCGCATGATGATAATCCGATTTGCAATACGCATTGCGTCCTTTCTGCTATGCGTAATGAAAATGCAGGAGCTGCCGGATAGCTTCACAAAGTTCTCTACTAAAGTAAGTACGGCATCCGCCGAAATCAGGTCAAGCCCGCTGGTCACTTCATCCATGATTAAGTAATCAGGTTCCACGGCAACGCCCGAAGCAAAGAGAGCCGCCTCTGTTCGCCGCCCGAAAGCTGACGGACAGGTGTTTCCAAAAGCCCATAATCCATGTGTACGGCATCCATCAAATCTAAAATATGTTTTTTTCTTTCGGCTCTTTTCTTATCAGTTAAGTTCACCAGTGCTTCTTCTACATTTGCGTATGCAGACCTGGCAGGATTTAAAGTGCCGGAAGAATCCTGAAAAACAGCCTGTATTTTTTTACGGTGCTGTTTCCATGTTCGATAATTCCAACAGGTTATATCTTCACCATCCAGTAATATTTTGCCAGAAGTTGGTTTCTCAATGCCGATCAGAAGTCTTGCCAGCGTGCTTTTTCCCGATCCGCTTTCTCCCTCAATAGCAAGACTTTCACCTTTACAAAGGTGGAGGTTGATGTCCGAAAGCGCATTAAAATCTCCCTGGTTCACATTATGATATACCTGATTTACATTCTGGATTACAATTTCTCCCATTTCCATTCACCCCGACTTTCCCTATGGCTCAACGCGGAAAATTGTTTCATCCAGTCTGTCTGCGGACTTGACAAGAGTTTATCCATCGTTCCATGCTCAATAATTTTTCCGGCTCCCAGAACATAAAACGTTCTGACATAAGTTTTTAAGTGCGGCCACATCATGGGATACAAATAATATGCCTTTGTCCTTCATTTGCTCCTGCATGATGAGAAGCAATAAATCCCTGTTTTCTTCATCCAATGCAGCGGTTGGTTCATCGGCTAAAACATAATCCGGCGACATTCCCAATAAGATTGCCGCAGCTACTCGTTGTAGCATTCCGCCTGATAGTTCAGACGGATACGCACCCAAAATCCGATCCGTGTCTTTTAGATTTACGGAAACCAGTTTCTCTTTCGCCAGGTCAGTTGCTTCACTTGTATTCAAATGCAAACGATTGACAAAGGTTTCCCGCATCTGATAACCGATTTTTAATCGGCTGTCAAAAGCCGTCATAGGGTTCTGGGGGATAAATCCAAGCTTCTTCCCACAAAGCTCACGATGTGACTTGCGGGAAAGATGTGATAAATCTATATCGTCCAACAAAATTTTCCCGGCATCAATATGACAGCTTGTGTGAAGCATCCCCAAAATGCTCCGCAGCAAAGTTGTTTTTCCAGAGCCGCTTTTACCTGTAAGTCCAATCACATGGCCTGCAGGAATTTCCATAGATATGTCTTTCAGAAGGTAGCGGCCTGACCGTTCCTTGACATCTAACTGTTCAATTTTTAACATCACTCTGCCTCCTTCGTTGTCAACTGCCTGCCAATGACGTTAAAGCAGAGTGTCGATAAAATTACCGCCCCTATTGGATAGAGAATCATGGTCGGGTGAAGAACCAAAGCACCCCTTGCGTCTAAAATCATACTTCCCCAATCTACTACATTATCACCAAGCCCTAATCCAATAAAGGAAAATCCGGTAATAGCCAGAATCATATCCGCACAGGAAAGGCACAGAAAGCGAATCATTTCGGCAATCAAATTCGGGAAAATATGAATCAGCATGATTCTGAGCTTTGAAGCGCCGGAAGCGATTGCACACATGACATAGGCTTTTCCCATTTCCATGTCGGTACGGGTACGAACCAGTTTTATGTATCTCAAAATGTAAGACACAGTGAGCGCGACAAGAGTAGTTTTCGCTCCGCTGCCCCAGGCTCCAATAAACACAATTAAATACGCAATCGGGGGGATGGCTGTAACAGCGTTAATCAGGCCATCAATAAGTGCATTTTCTTTCATAACGGCCCGGCTTGTCACCATTCCGATAACAGTGCCAAGCAGAAAAACAATAAGAGAGCCTCCTAATACAATCCCCAGCGTTGTCCAGCCACCATAAAGAATCCGTGACAGAATGCAGCGCCCTAAAGCATCCGTACCAAACGGATATTCTGCGCTGGGATCAGCATATCTCTCCAACAAGTTTGATTTCATTGGATCGTTGGGTGCAAATAAAAATCCGGCAAAAAAGAAAATAATCACAAGGGTTGGAATAAAAATCGCACACCATTTCCGAAAACGCTTCGTTTTCATTTACGCCACCCCCTTTTTACGCCCGATTGCCCACTGCACCAAGTCAGCGGCAATGTTGCAAAGAGCAATCGCCAGCGCCAGAAAAAACACCTCAGCGTGTATCATGGGAGTATCGCGATCAAGCACATGGTTTACAATCAGATAACCAAATCCCGGAATTGAAAAAATGGATTCAATCACCGTTGCGTTAGCCAGTGCCAAACCAATGCTTTGTAAAAAGTTTGGAACTAAACCCATCGCTGCCCGCGGAAAAAATGGCACAGCAAAAGCCTTTTTTCCGAAAGCCCACGGCAACGGGCATAAAATGCGTAATCCTCGTTGCTTTCATGCTCCAGAGCATCCATCAGAAGCGGCGTATAGAAAGAAGCCCCGAATACGCCAATGCAGATTGCCGGAGATATGTAGCTAAGTAGGGTTGTATTTCCTGCCACAGAAATTAAGGACTTTTGAACAGCAAAATAATCCAGATAAACGGTTGCCAAATAGAAAGAGGGTATGGACACACCCAAAATGCACAAAAGCCTGACTGCCTTTTTCGGAAGTTTCCAGGGAAGTAAAAAGGCAATACAACTAACGATTACAATGAAAACAACCTGAAAGATAGATGCCAGAGCTACAATTCCAAGCGTTTTCGGAAAGGCTGTGGCAATATCCGTCCAAACATCATGTCCATTTGCCAAAGAAACGCCTAAATCAAAATGCAGTAAGTCCCATACCCAACGGCCATACTGGACAAGCAATGGTTTATCAAACCCCAACTGAATCCGAATCTTTTCAATCTGTTCCGCTGTGGGGTTTCCGAGTCATCCTCTTTGCATAGCTGTGGCTGGATCAACGGATGACAGTCTCATCAGCAAGAAAGACAGTAGAGTTACAAACAATAAAGTAAATATCAGCTCAACCAGTTTCCGTAGGTATATTTTCTCATATCCCGTTTCATAATACCGACTCCTTCGCGAGTTAGAATAATCTAACCTCTGTTCAAAAAAAAGAGCGTCTGCACGACGCTCTTAAATCATCTGCTAGTACAGATGATAGTATATTGTATCTGGTATTTTGCCGCCACTCTAAAAAGACCAACATCCTCTATTTGGACAACTTTTTTCGGAACTCGGAAGGCAGTTCTCCAAATTCCTTTTTGAATACTTCGGAAAATTTACTTGGATTATCGTATCCCATTTTAGCCGCAATTTCTGTTATGCTGTCAGAAGTATCCCGAAGCAAGATCGTGGCAGCCTGCATACGATAGGATTTCATATAAGCATAAATAGAACACCCATAAACGCCCTTGAAGCAAACCTTCATTGAGGTAAGAGGAATTTCAATTTTTCTGATAACTCCTGCAAAGTATAATGGTTGCGAAGATCAGCTGTCATATATTCCTGCATTTTCTTTATTGTTTGTACTTGATTTCTTGCAAAATATCTTCGTTCTTCCTGGTAATCCTGAAGCGAAACCTGATTCAGAAACATCAGCAATTCCAACACTTTCACTTTTAAATAGTAAGCGATCATCCGAGGCTCCACCCGATAAAGTTCCGAAAAAATATGTTCAATTTCGCTTTGAGTTCTTAATACAATGCAGGTATCATTCTTGCAAAACTTATCTGCAATCGAAAAGACATCTATATTCAGACCTCCAATCACACTTTCTATCCGCTTCATAGTTTGATCTGCCGTAGGCAGATCAATGGTAATAGAAATGCCGTGATAATGCGACAACGGAAAGTAAGTTGATGTAGTTTCGTTTGTCAGGCGGTTAATTGCAAGATCGCCAGCACCGACATACTGATAATCTCCATTAGCAAATTCGCATTCAAAACGTCCCTCCCGGCAATGATTGATTTCAAGTACATCAGAGTGCGGAAGCTTGTTTTGATTCTGTCCATCGCTCATGTGAAAATCATTATAGAATAATTCAATACCCGGAAGAATTTCATAACGAGTGATAACACCCTCTCCAGTTACGTTTTTCATTCTGTAAATGGAGCAGCCATCTTCGCTGACAATTTTTTGAATTTCCGGATCAAAAAAAAGTCTGTAAATTTGCTGTTCGCTCATTTGTATTTCCTCCCTGGTTAGCATAAGCAAACCACGGTTAGTATAGCATATTTTCATGGCCGCAGTCCATGGATGTTTTTTGAATTTTGAAGTATGCGTGTTGATTCTCGATATCATAACTCATATAAAATTTTATTCCTCTCTTTTTCTATGCACTCTTTTGTAAACTAACCATACCTTAATAAAAATCTATTTGCAATGTTTAACTCGGTATAATCATTCCTATTCGTCAGCACAATAAGGTTATTCCTTTGTGTAAACCGGAACGATACAATATTCTTGAGGTGAACGATTATGCCGATTGATGATTTAACTGCTTTAGGGCAAAAAATGCGGGAAGCCCGAAAGAATAAAGAACTGACACAGCAGGAACTTTCTGATCTGAGCCATGTTTCTGTAAAGCAAATCGCCAATATCGAAAAGGGAAAAATGAATCCTTCCTATTTGATTTTAAGAGCATTGGCAAAGGTCCTGCACATCTCTTTAGATACGCTTATAAATCCAGATATTTCTCTGGAAGATGAAGGTGTCAATCAGATGAAAATGCTTTATTCCAGCTGTCCGTCAGAAATGCGTGACACCCTGCTGCATCACACCCAGGAAACGGTGAAAGAACTGACAGAGTTGTCCGAAAAATTTGAAACGAATTGAGCCAGTGAGTGAAATTTAACGATTCTCTCACTGGTTTTTTTCATTTTCGGAGAAAAGAGGCAAGCAATGCCTGTGTTAATACACACAGGCCCGCAGAGAAGAAAATCCCTCCGTGATTTTCCTCTCCGCTTGCTTGTTGAGGCAACGCCCCCAAGCCCCTTTGAACACAGAATTTCATTCTGTGGCTGCGCGTCTGCGAACGCTTTTGACCAGGACCAGCTTACCGCTGGCCGTGGTCTTTTTCC
>OKWF01000057.1_pt1 | contig 15563 bp, 15 predicted proteins | sample 1607031 | NCBI WGS metagenome assembly OKWF01 (sample SAMN04414079, study PRJEB24778) | human gut metagenome | material: faecal | host: Homo sapiens | reverse complement strand
TTGTCAGGGCTTCAAGTAAGAAATCCATACGGTGTCAACCTCCTTTCCCGCCGCCCCCGCAAAACTGCGGGAGCGGAAGGATTTCATGCAGGGACGCTTAGACAGAGAAAAGCCCGGAGAGCAGAGGTACAAGGACCATGCCGACTACGGCTACACCAGCGCCGGCCATGAGCTGCTTCATGCCCTGTGATTTTGCACCAGGGTTGTCGTTGCCGTAACCTTCCAACAGGTTGATGACACCCCAGATACCAAGACCAGCACCCAGAGCGATAACGAGAGTCTGAAGAACGGTAATTGCCTGTTCAAAAAATGCCATAAATAATATTAGCCGGAATCATTTGAATGATTAGTTAGATTTGTTTCATAAGCGCACAAAAGCCGGAACAATCTGCCCTCGATATATGAGAGCCTGATTCCGGCTGTCCTCCTTTTTCATTATTTTGTTGATGATTGCCCGCTTTGTACGCCAATGGCCTCAACAGAGGCAGTTGCGGCAAATAGATACGATCACTCCTATTACAATAAATTTGGACAGAAAAACCGGGCAGCCAGTTCGGCTTTCCCTCCATCTCGTGCCTAAGCTACAATAAGAGGAGCAACTGGCTGACCAATCACTCCTTGGGCTTATATGTCCGTGCGAAAGACTGTTAGCCATCCTCTTGTTGTAGCGTTCGATTTAAGCAGGTTGAGCCACCGAATGTCGGAGAGTTCGCGTCACATAATAGATTGAATCGGCAGCGAGAAAAGATGGATTCCGGTTGCAGATCCTTGGTATTGGAGGAACGCGAATGAACTGTGTTGGCATTGATGTTTCCAAAGGGAAAAGCATGATCGCCGTCATGCGGCCCTTCGGAGAAGTGGTGGTTTCACCCTTTGAAGTGCGCCACACCGCCAGTGAACTGAGCAAGCTGGCAGGGTTGCTCAAAAGCCTGGACGGTGAGACCCGTGTGGTGATGGAATCCACGGGTAATTACCACGCGCCGGTGGCCTGGCTGCTCCACGACGCGGGGCTTTATGTCTCCGTAGTCAATGCAATGCTGGTGCATGACTACGGGAACAACAGTTTAAGACGTGGCAAGACCGACAAGAAGGATGCCGTGAAGCTGGCCAACTACGGCCTTGACCACTGGCTCACACTGCCGAGATATGTCCCGGAAGAGGACACCCGGCTCATGCTGAAGACCTGCTACCGGCAGTACCAGCAGTATTCCAAAGTACAGACCATGCTGAAGAATAACTTAATCTCCCTGCTGGACACTACTTTTCCAGATGCAAACCGCCTGTTTACCAGTCCGCCCCGCACCGATGGCAGTGAGAAATGGGTAGACTTTGTGGCTGCTTTTTGGCATTGCGAGTGCGTCTGTGGCCTGTCTGAGAAGGCCTTTGCCGCCAAGTACCAGAAGTGGTGCAGAAAGCACGGCTACCATTTCAGCGAAGATAAGGCGCTGGACATTTATGCCTCCGCCTGTGGACACTTCGGAGTTATGCCGAAAACGGATACAGCAAAACTTTTGGTAGAACAGGCCATTTTCCAACTCCGGGCAACTTCTGCCGCATTAGCTGCTCTCAAGCAGGAGATGCAGTCCCTGGCGGCTTCTCTGCCGGAGTATCCTGTGGTGATGGAGATGTTTGGTGTTGGTCCAACCCTCGGACCTCAACTCATGGCTGAAATCGGCGATGTGCGCCGATTCCACTCCAAGAAGGCTTTGGTCGCCTTTGCGGGCATTGACGCCCCACCTTACCAATCCGGACAATGGATGTCCGTAGCCGCAGCATCTCCAAGCGTGGTTCCGCTGCTTTACGCCGGACATTATTCCTTGTGATGGGCGTTTATCTGCAAAGCGCCCCTATGGGCGAACCTGTATACCAATTCATGGACAAAAAAAAACGTTCCGAGGGAAAGCCTTACCGGGTCTACATGATGGCGTCTGCTAACAAGTTCCTGCGTATTTATTACGCCTCGGTAACTGCTTATCTAAACACACAGACACAGGCCTAAACCTATACCAAATGCCTCCTTGGCCGGCCGCCCTTTCAATTTTGAATTGTTCAGCGGCCTGATTTCGTATGCCCTTTTTCTCGAATTCAATATTTTGAAATTTCCACTTGACTTTTATTAGCAGGTCTTTCTCAGCGGAACCGTATTACACGCCCTCCGTGTCTACTTCATATACATCGCAGACCTCATCAGGCTTGAGTTTTAGTCTGGCAGACAAAAATGCTTCAATATCAAAGGTATTTCGCTTGTCTGCATCAGCTGTGTATTTGAAATTAGGGTGTCTGGTAATGTCATACTTGTCTGAAAGAAACGGACGCACACCGCGCAACTGCAAGATGCACTTGCCGCCATCCATAACTGCCAGCTCGTCCTGGCTCATCAGCTCTTTTCCCAATTTCTGATAGTTGAGCGAGTGGGAGGTCTCCCGTCCCCGGCTCTCTCCGGTGTTGTAAGTGTCTATGGTCTCCTTTCCCAGAACAGCCGCCAGCTCTTTCAGCGTTGTTGGCTCTTTGCCACCCAGGAAGATGGAAGTATCCATATTGCCGATGATGGTATCGGCATTATCTTTGTAAATTGCCTTGAGCTGGCTCTGTGCCTGCAACACCAGACAGGCAGAGATTTCACGGCTTCGGATGGTGGCCACCAGCTTTTCCAGCTTCGGAATCTGCCCGATGTTAGCACACTCATCAATCAAACAGCGCACATGAACCGGAAGCCTGCCGCCATACACATCATCGGCCTTTTCACAAAGCAGGTTGAATAACTGGGTGTAGCACATGGAAATGAGAAAGTTAAAACTGTCATCCGTATCACTCATAATGAGGAACAGAGCCGTTTTTCTGTCTCCCAGCGTATCCAGTTCCAACTCATCGTAGGATGTAACCTCGCGCAGCTCCGCAATATCAAATACGGCCAGACGCGCACCGCAGGAAATCAAAATTGACTTGGCTGTTTTGCCAGAGACGAAAAGTCAAGGACTTTTTCATCAAATTCAAAAAGAAGTCACATTTTGCGGACTTCTTCACGGAGCATACGCTTGATTTTGTCCTCCATCGTCTCCTTGGCGGTCTCGCTGAAATGGACACGGACGATATAGGTGGTCTTGCCAATCTGCTTTCTGACAGTCGGGCAAGTGGCGGTGTTGGTTGCGGTATTGTTCATTCAAAATCCTCCTGTAAATGAAAAATGCCCGGTGACTGTTCATCATCGGGCGGTGTCGGTATGAGGGAACAAGGCAAGGCGGCAACATTAAGGTATCTATAAAAACCTTGCCGTCTTTGCCACGCTTGCCGTGTTCCTGTTGTCAGTTTCGGAGATAGCAGACCCATGCTGTGCCGTCTTTCTCGGTCACAAGTCTGTCCCCGATACGGCTCTTTGCCGTTCTCATGGTGCGTGAGGAAATCCCACGCTCATTGACTGCCTTTTCCAGCTCTGCGCTCGGCATACGCTTTCCATCTGCAAGCAGTTCCAGAATGAGCATTTGCGCCTGTGCGGTCTTGCTTTCGGTCTTGGCGGTGTCCGTCCCGGCAAGAAGCTCGTCAGCGGTAATGTCATAAGCTCCTATCCATTCAAAGCCTTTCTCGTCTCCCAGAGAAAAGGCAAGGGACTGTCCGGGCGGCGCAAGGGAGCTTTTCTCATGGATAAGCACCCTCGTTGTGGGGCTGTCCTTCAGCTTGCCGATAAAGAGCAGACTGCGGACTGCCGCCGTAATGTCGATAGACCCTAATCCCCGATAGGTGCTTTGCGTTCCTGCGGCTTTGTTCAGGTGTCCAATCAGCACGATAGCGCACCCGGTAGCCTGTGCAATGTCTCCCAGACTGCGGAATATCGGGCGCACCTCGTTTGCCCTGTTCATGTCCACATCTGCGCCCAGAAACGCCTGTACCGGGTCAATGATAACCAGCCTTGCGTTGTTTTCCCGGATTGCCCTTGCTATGCGCTCATCGGCAAGGGTCAGCGGTGTGTCCCTATCGTCAATGACAAGCACTCTTTCAAGGTCTGCTTCCGCTTCCATCAGTCGGGGCTTGACGGTATCGCCCAGACCGTCCTCTGCGGTCTGGTAGATGATGTTGAAAGGCTCAAGGGTCTCCATACCGGGTAAAGGCTTTCGGTTGGTGCAAGCCGCCGCAAGACGCATGGCAAAGTAGGTCTTGCCCTCGCCGGGGTTGCCCTGTATAATCGTCAGCTTTCCAAAGGGGATATAGGGAAACCATAGCCAATCCACGCTCGTCAGCTCCACATCTGCCATGCGGAGCATGGGAACAGGCTGGGCGGTGGGCAGCTCTCGCAGCGTGATTGTCTCGGCTATGAATTTGCGGCTGGGAATGTCCCCTTGCTGACGGAGAACATCGTTCCAGTCTTTCCTTGCCGGGACAAGGCGAATGACGGCGATCTCGCCGGGAATGGACTGTGCCAGTCGGGTACAGGCTTCGCTTCCTGCGGTGTCGCTGTCAAGGCAGAGGAACACTTTTCGGGTGTCCTTGCGTTCAGAAAGAAAACGGTCAAGGGCTTTGCCCGAAACGCCGCCCAGGGCAAGATAGCTCCTTGTCTGCCAGTCCTGCGGATAAAGGCAGATGAACGATAACAGGTCAATCGGTGCTTCAAAGACAAAGAGCTGGTTGCCGTTTCCCTCATAGCGGAACGGATAGGACTTGTCAGACCCGGCAATGTCCTGTCTGAATGGGTCTGCCGTTCCTCGCACATGGGCGTATCTCGGCGTACCGCTTCGGTCTCTGCCGACAAACACAACATTGTGCCGCTTTGCGTCCTCGTAAATATCCCCGGAAAGAAGAAAAGCCTCAACAAGCGTTTTGTTGAGACCTCGGCTTTCGCAAAGATATTGAATTGCTCTGTCGGCTGTTCTGTTGTGCAAGGGCAAGTGAAACGCTGTGGGCGGTGCTGTGCTGGCTTCGCTCTGTCCCTCGGCGCTTTCGCCGGTTAAGAGCTGGACTGCTTCGGGAAAGGACTTGCCGTAAAACTCCATGACAAAATCAATGGGATAGCCGCCCTTGCTCTGGCTGTGGCGAAACCATTTGTTTCCCCGGACGGTCAGGCTGTCATGTTCTTTCCAGCGGTATTCCCGTCCGCTTTTGATAAGTGTCTCTCCCTGTGTGCGGAGAAAATCTTCCAGACTGACGGCGTTCGCCCGGTCAATCTGTGCTTGGGTGTAATTCATCGGGATAGTTCCTCCTTTTTGTGTCGTGTTTGGGGTCGATTTTGGAGCATTTGTTCCTCTGTACGCTCGTTAAATCGGGCGGCAGTATCTACACATGACTTGACCTTCCAAAGACGGTGTAAATCGTCTCTGACGGTCTTAAACTCGCCATAGGTGGTGTTGTGCGCCTGTTCCAGCTCGTCATACTCTTCGGTCAGCTTTTTCATATCCACCTTGCCGTCCGGGAACTCTCCGGTCAGCTTGCGTCTGGCGGCGTAGAACTGTTTCAGTTCCGCTTCATGCTCTGCCTTGTACTTGGCTCTGGGCTTCTCAAACTTGATTTTCTGCAAGCCGTCATAGACAGGCTTCAAGCTCTGGAAAGCAGCGGAGCTGTCATAGAGCTGCTTAATTGCTTTCATTCGGGCGGTCTGTTCGTCCAGCGTTTTCTTCAAGCTCTCTGTGGCAGCACTGTGTTCGCTGACACGGTGTTCCAAATCTTCAAGGGAGTAAATGCCGTTTGCCCGGAGATAATTGAAAGTCTCGTTCATCTCCTTTAGGTTGCTGACCTTGCCTTTCTGCGAATATGCCCCGGCTCTGCGCTGGGTGTAATAGGCGTTCAGCAGAGAAACAAGGTCGGGTGCCTGCGGCTTGGCAAGCTCCGCTTTTGCTTCGGCAATCCAATCAAACAGGAGAGCGATTTTCTTCTTGATGTCCCGGATAACGGCATTGGTTGCCTTGATCCAGCGGTTGAACTCGCCTTTCTCGGTGCGTATGCCTTTCTTCTCCATTGCCCGGACGGTTGCGCCCTCATGGACGGTGGGAAGAAGCTCCACGCCCTGACGCTCATAGCTTCGGTGGTCGATACGAACGTCAAGCCCCTTTTCCGCAAACTTGGCGTTGCATAACTCTGCCCATGTCTGCCGCCAGTATTCCAGCGTTTCGGGACTGCCCCAGTCGGTAGTGGGAACGGCGTTGAACACAAACTTTCCGTCTGCGTCCCGGATACGGTTGCCGTCCTCGTCCAGCTCATACACCCGGCGTTGCTTTAGTCCCCATTTGCCGTTCTGCTCGATGGGGCGGATGGGGCAAAGCACATGAAAATGCGGGTTTGGTATGCCGCCGTCCTCCCGGTCTGGCTGGTGTACGGCGAAGTCAACCACCATGCCCCGGCTCACAAAGTTCTCCAACAAAAATTGCCTTGCAAGAGCGATGTTTTCCTCAAGGGAAAATTCATTCTGCAAGGCAATGTCAAAGCTGTATGCAAGCTGGGCGTTCTTTCCACGCTCGGCTTTTTCCACGGCGTTCCATAGGGTCTGGCGGTCTGCGTATTCGGGCGGTGCATGGGACGGCAGGAGAATGTCAGAGCAGATCACGCCGCCCTTGCGGGTGTAGTCGCTGTATTCGCCGTAATACTCGCTATACAATCGCTCCCCGGCACGGTAGGCGGCAGAAGCAATAGCGGACTGTCCTGCGCTTCGCTTAGTCTGCGTGACGCTCAGATGAAATAGTGCCATCGGCTTTCAACTCCTTTTCTCTGTTTGCTTGGCTGATGTGGGTAATCGCCATGTGACGGACGGCTCGCTGGACTTCGGACAGAGAAAAGATGTGTTCCATCAGCTCTGTCATTTCGGTGCGTGTGAGATCTTTGACCTCCGGGGCAAGGCTCTCAATCGTGCCGCCCAGATTGCAAAGGCGGTGGGTGCGCTTGGTGCGTTCGCCTTTCTCCAGATACTTCTTTCTGTTCTCCAGACGCTCCAGCTTGTGCTTCTCCTGTGCAAGCTGCGTCTCAGCTCGTTCCTTTTCGGCTCGAAGCTGATCGAGGGTTTTCGGTTTTGTCATTGTGATTGACCTCCTTTTTTGATTTTTGGGATAAAAAAAGACCGTCAACTTTTCGCACATTGCGACCAGTCAACGGTCTGATTTTCGGTATTTATTTTTCCAAACTTGCTGGCGGCGAACAGCATTTCATGCTGTTTGCGGACGGCAAGTCCACAAGGGATAGACGCACAAGCGTCGCAAGGGAGTGTAGCTCCCTTGACGGAACGAAGTGACGAAACATTTTCGGTCAAGCAGTTTTTCTCTGCTGACCGGGAATGAAGCTCCGCAGGACGCACATACTCCCGATAGGAGAGTATAGAAGTGCGCCCTTTAGTTCCTAAAGGGATTTTCTTCTGACCCAAATTACATAAAATGTAGATCAAGACATTTCTAAGAGGTACTCTCAGATTTTCACAACATAAGGTTCATCTTCAATAATACCCTGATCGTGGGTAACAATGATAACCGTTTTACCTTCTTCATTGAGTTCGTGCAATAACCTCATAACAATATCTCTATTTTTCTTGTCAAGTGAGCCAGTAGGTTCATCTGCCAAAACAACAGAACATTTTTTTCATCATAAGACGAGCTAAAGCAACTCTCTGTTGTTCACCACCGGAAAGCTGATAAACTTTTTTGTTAACTTCCTTTGATAACCCCACACGATTAAGAGCTTCTTTAAGTGATACTTTAGTTCGGCTTGATTTTTTAATCAAACTTAAATTTTCTTTAACTGTCTTATTTTCAAGCAGTGCAAAATTCTGAAAAAGAAACCCCACTGTATCCGCAAAAAAAACTGTTTTTATTTTTAAGCCGGGTAATATTCAGCCCTTCGATTATGATACTGCCGCTATCCGGCTTTTCGATACCACCAATCATATTGAGCAAAGTGCTTTTTCCACTGCCGCTATCCCCGCTGATTACTACAAAACTTCCATCCGGAATTTCCAAATTAAAGTTGGAGAAAATTATTTTCTCTCCAAATGCTTTATTTAAGCCACGAATTATAATCATAAACATCCACCTTTCAAGGACTTTGAGATATTTGTTTTTTCAACCCACATAACATTTGTGAAAATGATTGCCATTTCAATAATGGTGAGCAATGCTCCAACCAGTAAAGCAATCCCGACACTTGCGTTAGATATAAAAAGCGAAACAATGCAAATCAATATCACAACGGCTATATTTTCTAAGAGATTAACGGAAATAAATCTTTTGTGCCTTTCATAAAAGCGATAGCCCAAAACCTTTTTGAGGGAGATTTCCATCGCATTAAGTCTAAATTCCATTTTCACTTCAGATATGATGATAGCGATATCTAACAGCAATACTAATACGCAAAGAGAGCTTATAAAGCCAATCAGTTTCACGAGGAAACTATGACTATAAGTATAATCCTCCCCGACATTCGTCAGCATAAAATAGTGTGGACCAAGCTGTTCTGCATATTTTTTCGCAGCATTACGAATTGTGCTTTCATCGCATCCGTAGATCACCTCACCATTATATGTTCCTGTTTCGATATAACTTCCATTCAAAGCAACAGCCTCATTTGCCTGATAAATAACAATCGGATTTGTTGCTCTTGACAATCCGTCAATAGCCTCTTCTCTGTTCGAATTGAGATAATAAAATTGCTCTCTGCCAGAATATTCTTTATAAACAACACGCAGTTCTTCTGCATTTTGGGTAAGAGAGTCAATTTCCTCTTTTGCGATATCTTTGTATGATTCCGCATTTTTTCCCTTTGGCACGAAGACCACGATATCCTCTTTTTCATCATCTTCAGTAAGCATATCAGAAAACCCTTGCAGCATATCTCTGGCATTATGATTTACAAAAATATAATTATCCGTATCGCTTATCCGGCTGCCTATGCAGACCACCGGATTTATAGTGTTGTATTCATTTTCGTAAAGGTCATTCCAAAATTCGCTCTCTTTGGATTCCTCCTCATTTTCTTCAAAAGGAGGTTCAATCTGCATAACTCCAAAATAGTAATCATTATAATGATTTTCTAAAAGAGTAGTGTTTGTAAGTAAATTACCTTGAATGCTACTGAGATTTGTAGTTATTGTAAAAATCGTCATAGCAGTAGCAAATACTTTAAGACCGTTCAGAAGATAAAACATACCTTTTTTATCTGAAGCATTGGCAAAGGCTTTTTTTACATCAAAGCGGACAAAAGCAGCATAAGGAATTACGGAAAGAACTGCTCCGGCACAATACACTGCCAAAATGAGATGATCTTCATACGCTCCCGATATAAATTGAGAAACAAGCAACTTTGCTAAGACGAATAATGCAGCATATGAAATCATATCAGCCACTACAGCTTTTAGAGCAATCACAGCAGCATTTTCGCCCAGAGAAGCTCGTACAACTACTTCCTTTTGTCTGCGTATCACCTCAATCATATTAAGTACAATCATCAATATGGCAACCAGGCCCCAAACAATGAACATCATATCAGTTTCGGTTGATTGCCAAAACTCTGGCTGCGATATAGAATATTCTTTTGCCAAATCTTGATATGTGGCAATAATGTCATCATCGTCACCGATATAGCTGACCATTATTTCCTGTCCATTGCCTGTGTTTTTTGCTTCTCTAAAATCTTCAAATTCTATTACGGTGATTCCGCCTATCAAAGCCGTATATGTTTTTTCCTCAATATCCATTGTGCTTTTAAGACTATCCCGAACAACGGTATCATCACCATAAATATAAAGTCTTGTCTGATAATTAGAAACTCTCTGATTAAAAGTCGAAAAAAATATGAACACCATGCTTCTCAGCTGTATCTTCTGCATTGGCTAAAAATGAATCCATATCGTCATTAGTAGTTGTGTATCTGGACGATAAATAATAAGCACCATTAAAGTTCCAGAGCATATTTTGATATACTTCAGCTTGCATAACAAAAGCAAAAATAATCGTAATCAACAGCAATATATTTCTTATATGTTTCATTTAAAATTCTTAAACCTCCTTTGAATAGGTAACAGACACACGATTGCCCAAAATACTAATATGGATTTTTTCATACAACCACATTCTCTTGTTAGATTCTAATTTTCCGTTTTCTTTATTCGCATAAATTATACCATAAAACTTGTGAACAATTCTACCGCAACTTTGGACTATATGAGAAAAGTCCGAACAGTTTTCTGCCCGGACTTCCTCGCTCAATCATAAATCAATTCCGCTTTCACAATCTCCTCTGCCTGTGCCTTGCAAGCGTTCATCTGCCGCACCCATTCCATTTGGTTTTCGGCTTTCAGTTGCTCGGTCACGCCGTTTTGCTCTGCCAGTGACCGCACGATCAGCTCCATGCGGTTTCGTGCCGCTTCGTCAATCTCGGCGCAATGCTCAAAGAGCTTGTCGGATAGCACCAGCTCATTGAACAGTATCGGACGGTGCATTTCCAGATACGCCTTGCGAAGTCTGCCGTAGTGTCCGAGGGGCTTGGTCTTGCGGATAATGATGTTCGGGATAAGATAATCGCCGTTCTGTGTGTAAGTGATATTCATGCTGTTTGTACTCCTTTCATCGGCTCTCTCTGCGGTAAACTGCTGACAGGGACGAACACGCCCTTTGCAATGTCCTCCGCACGAATGGCGGCTTTCTTGGCTTCGATTTCTGCCTTTTTTCTCCCCTTGATTTTGTCCTCGTATCGCTTCTGCGCTCCGCTGGCTTTCCGCTTCAAGTAGTTCTGATGAAGCCTGTCCTTGCGTTCCTCACGCTTGCGGATTTCCTCTAATTCCTCCGGGGTAAGCTCCACTTCTCCAAACGCCGGGGGAACGAATCGCCCAACAAAATTGAAGTAAATCTCGACCTCCTGTGTGGTCTGTATACTGCCTTTGCGGTCACGCTCATGCACAAGGATTTTCTCGATAAACTCGTTGAGCATGGCAATGGTCAGCTTGTCGAAGTTCTCATATTTGTCAATCAGAGCGATAAAACGGTCAGCGTCCTTTTCGTGCTTCTCATAGCTCTTGACAGCCTTTTCCAGAACAGAGATTTCAGCGGTAAGCTCGGACTGTTCCTTTTCGTATTGAGCGTCCAGAGTGGCGTATCTGCTGTCGGACAGCTTGCCTAAAATGTTGTCCTCATAGATTTTGCAGAGCAGGACTTCCAGCTCGGAAACTCTCTGCTTTGCTGTGGCAAGGCGTGTCCGCTGTTTCCTGACCTCTGCCGTCTGCTGGCTGGACTGCGCTTCCTGCACCACACGGACAAACTCGGCTCGGTCATGCTTGGCATACTCGGCAATAGCTTTGAGCATTTCGGAAACAAGGGACAGTACCACATCTTCATTGATACGGTGCTGTGTCGTGCAGAGCTTTCCAACTGGGACTTTGCTGTATTGGGAACAGGTATATTGAGAAATACGCTTGCCGTTGTTGGTACGGTGGACATACATCTTGCCGCCGCAATCGGCACAATAAAGCAAGCCTGTGAGGGGAGCTGCTTCGCCCCAGCCGTCCGGGTAGCGTCTGACATTCCCACGGATTTTCTGCACAAGGTCAAAGGTCTGCTGGTCAATGATAGCTTCATGGGTATTCTCGAAAATTGTCCATTCGTCCTCCGGGACATAATGGCTTTTCTTGTCCTTGAAGTGCTTTCGGGTCTTGAAGTTGATGGTGTGTCCCAGATATTCACGCTTTTCAAGAATGTTGCAGATGGTGGAAGAACCCCAGCCGTACACATCTTTGAAAGTCTTATTCTTGTTCACGCCCTCGCCGTGCTGGGCAAGGTAAGCGGACGGAATGAGGACTTTTTCTTCTTTCAGCTTGCTGGCGATCTGATACGGACCGTAGCCCTCAATCGTCATGGCAAAGATGCGCTTGACCACATCAGCGGCTTCGGGGTCAACCAACCATTGGTCTCTGGCTTCGTTCCAGAGATAGCCGTAAATGACCGTGCCTGTGAGGTGCTTGCCGGACTTGCCTTTTGACTGGAAAGTGGAACGGATTTTACGGCTGGTGTCTCTGGCGTAATACTCGTTCATAATGTTGCGGAAAGGGGTAAAATCATCGTCCCCTCTGGCACTGTCCACGCCGTCATTGATGGCGATAAGGCGAACGCCACGCTGACGCAGGATTTCCATAATCTGACCGACTTTCAGATAGTCACGACCCATGCGGCTCATGTCCTTGATGCACAAATACTCCACATTCCCGGCTTCCACTTCTTTCATCATTGCTAAAAATCCGGGACGGTCAAAGCAAGTACCACTAATGCCATCGTCCGTGAAATGGACAATGTTTGTAAAGCCCTGCCGTGCGGCGAACTCCTCCAACATAGCCTTTTGATTGGAAATGGAATTGCTCTCACGCTGTTGGTCATCATCTTTGCCAAAGTCATCACGGCTCAGTCGTTCGTACAGAGCTGTGATTTTCTCATTTTTTCTCATAACTTGCGCTCCTTTCTTCGGTTTTAGGTTGTGTGTTCTAAGAGACTTCCCAACCGCTTGATTAAGAAGTCTTTTAGAGCATACAACACCGCTGCTGAGCTTGTATTTCTTATACTGCTTCACCGCAAAACAATTCGGTTTGCGCTGTTCCAGTCCCTTGAACATATAGTCCACGGCGTTGAGAAAATCCTCGTCATCCTCCTTGACCTCCATGCCGGAGATCATGTCCACCAGCGTATTCATGTTGCGATCCTCCTCGGCTCCCTCAAAAATGATGTAGCCCAGTAGGGCGCAATATAAAAGTGTTTCCGCTTATAGTGATAGGTAATCCTTTGAAGTAATCGCTGGATTTTCCCCCACTCCACACCGGACATGCGACTTTCACCGCATCCGGCGTTCCATCGGTTGTTTTCACAAGCATTTAATCAATCACCAAATGAAATGTTAGTTTTCTATTGCGGACAAACCAGCCTGCTGGCGCAGACTGTTCACTTTTAACATCAGTTCCTTTGTTGCCTTGAGCGTGTCGGCTATCTCTTTTAGCTCATTCTTAGGACACTCTTGCAGGAGTGGAAGAAATCTATTATGGAACAAAATCATATTTCGATAGCGTTCCTTGCCGCCCAATTCTGCCGGTGTTTTCAGCCAGCATACTATGTCAGCCGCATTTTCAAAGAGTTCCCCACTTAGCGCACATTTTCCACGTTGAGCCGAGAATAGTGAAATCCTGCTGTCAGTAAGTTCTGTGCTTCGCCCCATAGACGGTTGATTCCTCAAACCTGATAGAACAGATGAGTTCATACTTAGGTTCGTGTGTATCAATGCCCGTCCCTCTACCGTGTAACTGCAAACCGCCGCTTTCTTTGCCATCGGTATCTTGTTCTTGATGTATGCGATAGGGTAGATAGGTTGGTCGATTCCAGATACATACCGTATCATTGCCGACTTTCCAAACCGTTCTTTTTCGCTCTCGGTCATTGCGCCGCCCTCTCGAATAAGTCTGCACCCGGTTTCTGTATTGAGCCGATTTGTTAAATACTGTCATGACCTGTCTGTGGATTTTCCTGCAATCAATGCTGATGCAGGTGGCAAGTTGAAAATAATTCTGTATTCCCAGAACCATTGAATTGTACAGCCGTATTTCGTCCAAAGGTCTTTTTCCCTCTGAAGGTCGGGCAATTCGTTTCGCCTGTTCCACCAGTTTTTGCCTTTCCAGTTCCAACTTTTTGTCACAGATATGAGATTGCACGATGTACTTCCTGCTTTTCGGTCTGACTCGTATCTTAAACCCAAGAAACTCTGAATAGCGTTTTCTAACATTGACTATCCTTGTTTTCTCTGGCGATACCTCCAACCTCAGCCTCTCGGTTATCCATGCCGTTACAGCCTCTTTCGTTCTCAAAGCGTCCTCTTTATTCCGGCAGAAAATTCTGAAATCATCTGCATATCTCACGATATACATTTCTTTCAACCCTGTTTTCCTCATTTTGAGGAATGCCTTGCTCCGGTCAAAAGTAATCGAGTTTCTGATTTTCCTCTCATACCCGTATTCCTTTACAAGAGGGTGGTTCTGCCATTGGCTCTCAACCCATTTGTCCAGTTCATTCAGCACGATATTGGCAAGCAACGGTGAAATGATACCGCCTTGCGGAGTGCCTTTGTCTGGAATGAGTGTAGTGCCGTCTGGCATTCTAATCGGTGCTTTCAGAATCCGCTTGATAATAAAAATCAACTGCTTGTCGTGTATTCCCATTGCCCATATTTGCCGCATTAGCTTGCTGTGATTTACGTTGTCGAAAAATCCTTTTATATCAAACTCAATCACATAATGCAGGTTCATGCGTTGAAGCATGGTGTAAGTTTTCTGCACGGCGTGTTCCACGGAACGGTTCGGGCGAAAGCCGTAACTGTTGTCGCTGAATTTCGCTTCGCAGATTGGCTCTATGACCTGTTTGATACATTGCTGTACCAGCCTGTCCCAGATACAGGGAATACCTAACGGTCTGGTTTTTCCGTTTGGTTTCGGAATGTCTTTGCGTCTTACCGGCTTTGGGCGGTATCCGTGCTGACTTCCTGTGACAATAAACCTCACTTTCTCTGCAACTGTTTCGGGCGGTAAACACCCGATGTCACTGATGTTTTTGTTGTCTGTTCCTGCTGTGTAGCTTCCTCCGTTTGCTTTGATGTTCCGATATGCCAGAAGAATGTTGTCCCGGCTCAGAATTAAATCCATAAGGTCGGTAAAATTTTCTCCCTCCAAACTTCGATGATAGAGTTCATCAAAAACTGGCTGCATACCGTAATACTCGGCATGACGTAAGTCATCTACACATAGAGTTTTGTTTTTCTTTGGCATAAGGCATCACCTCCTTTTTGCGAAAGTGACCCTTTTGGTCTTACTCGAATCCTTATGTTGGATTGAATAATGCCTGCTTATCTCAACCGACTTGTGGCCATTCCTCCGTAGCTCACATAACGCAAGCACATCATAGGTTCGACCACTACTTTTCAGCAGCAGTTCGTCTGCTTATTGTTTTTCGTCAGACTATTCCTTGCGGAATCTGCTGCCTTTCCTCGTTCCGATAGTTCTATCTGTTCATACATACCCGTAGGTTCCTGCTATAGACCTGTCGGCTTGCCTGTGCCTGTAACACAGCATGGTCGTTCGTAGGATCAATTTCTACTAAACCACACCGACTGCGCATTAACGCACCCACACATTTCTGCGTGGTCTTCTTTTAGACCTGTACATTCGCAGGTTCGTCAGTCCGCCCGCCAAAGCGAACATTCTAACCATAGGTATCTTATAGACTCTCGGCTTATAGGTAACACAGTCTGCCTCCAGACCGCTTTCGGCCGCCGTTGGCGGTGGCTACGGTTGCTCTCAGCCGTTGTCGTGGGGCTTCGTACACTGGCTTTGCTGCCGATGCACGCCCACCGAGGGCAGGCGTTTCAGGGCGTACCCCGTCATTCCACCTGTCGAATCCAGTATCCAAACAACGGTATTTTGTTGTTTGTCCGCTGACTTTTTTTACCGCCAGCGAACGAGTCGCACTCTCCCAGAATCCGTCCCCGCCTTTTTGGCTTCTCCCTGGGTATTGGTCATAATACCGTGACAAGGGTGAGAATGTCCGTTTCACTATGGAGATAGACAAAGGGGTGTAGTGCATGAA
>OKWF01000056.1_pt1 | contig 15732 bp, 17 predicted proteins | sample 1607031 | NCBI WGS metagenome assembly OKWF01 (sample SAMN04414079, study PRJEB24778) | human gut metagenome | material: faecal | host: Homo sapiens | reverse complement strand
AGTTGTGGATGTCGGCCTGATTGATGAAACGTCCCTTGACGATCTCGACGCCTTCGATCTGCTGGATCTTGGGCAGCGAGCCGCGCAGGCTGATGTCGGCGAAGCGGTCGAGGTAGGTGGCCGTGGAGCGCGGTACCACGCTTTGGCGGCGACGTCGTCCACTTCGGGGAATTCATTGACCAGAATTTCGAGGTCCCGGTTTTTCAGGTCGATGCTGCGCCATTTGTTGTAGCCGGCGTAGGCCTTCGAGGTCCAGCGCCGGAGATGGTGATCGAGTTGGTGGCGTAGTTGCCGAAATTCGACAGCACGCCGTTCTTGAGTCCGTTGCCCGATCCCAGCAGGATGACGAGCATGAAGATGCCCCACGCGACCGAAAATCCCGTGAGGAACGTGCGCAGTTTGTTGCGGCGCACCGAAGTCCATATCTCCAGCAGCAGCTCTCTCATCGCGTTGCCAGTCCGGTTTCGGTGATACTGCTGATGACGCCGTCCGTCAGGCGGATGATTTTGTCCGTCTGGTCGGCGATCGACTGTTCGTGGGTGACGCAGATGATGGTCATGCCCATGTCGACGTTCACGCTGCGCAGCAGGTTCATCACCTCCTGCGAGGTGACGCTGTCCAGTGCGCCCGTGGGTTCGTCGGCGAGGATGATCTGCGGTTTGTTGATCAGCGCCCGCGCGATGGCCACGCGCTGTTTCTGACCGCCCGACATCTCGTTGGGCATGTGGTTGGCCCAGTCGCGGAGTCCCAGCCGGTCGAGGTATTCGAGGGCTTCGGCATTGCGCTTGCGGCGCGAAACGCCTGGTAGTAGAGGGGAAGGGCGACGTTCTCGACCGCGTTCTTGTAGTTTATCAGGTTGAACGACTGGAAAATATAGCCGATCATGTTGTTGCGGGCAGCGGCGGCCTGCGTCTCGCTCAGGTGTTTGATCAGGCGCCCGTTCAGGAAATATTTGCCCGTGTCGTAGTCGTCCAGGATCCCGAGGATGTTCAGCAGGGTCGATTTGCCCGATCCCGAGGCCCCCATGATCGAAACCAGCTCGCCCTTTCCGATTTCGAGGTCGATGCCCTTGAGTACATGCAGCGGAGCGCCGTTGTGGTAGGTCTTGTTGATGTTTTCGAGTACAATCATATCGAGAGGGAGTGATCCCGTTTTTTTATGGTCGTTGATTTTGTTCGCTGTTTTTGTTTCGGCGTATTTCCTGTTGATCCGTGAAGTGTTCCTGCCGGTCGAAACCGAAGGGTTCTGCGGGGTGTTTCCTGTGCCGGCGTTATGTAATTCCTCGACTTTTGGAAACGCTTGCAGGCACTGCGTCCGTTCTTATCGTTTGTTGCGATAAAGATAGAAAGTATAATTTGTGAAAAACAAGAAAAATTTATCGAAAATCAATAAAATTTTACCCCCCCCCGATAGATCGGTCGAGAGGGGGATTTTGTGTGGAAAAAAGACCGTCCCATCCTCTGAAAAAGAAGGTGGGACGGTCTTTGATTATTCCGCATACACGGTTATTTCGGTTTCGGCAGGAGTCCTGTTTTTTTGATATACCTTATTAATATATGGATCTTGCATGAAAATCATCTCTGCGCGGAGCGGACAGGTGCCTGCGAACGATTCCTGCACATGGAATCGAGGAATCTATTTGAGCCGCAGGAACGAATAGCCGAAGCGTTCGCAGGCGGCTTTTTCCAACTCCTCGCGGGCTGAGGGGTGAGCAATGTCGATCAGGGCGCGGGCACGTTCGGCGAGTCCTTTGCCCAGCAGGTAGGCCGCACCGTATTCCGTGACGACGTATTGTGTCTGGAAACGGGTGGTCACCACGCCGGCGCCGGGCGTCAGCAGGGCTTTGATCTTGGATTGTCCCTTCGAGGTGGTCGAGGGGAGCGCGATGAAGGTTTTGCCGCCTTCGGAGAGCGCGCCGCCGTACATGAAGTCGTGTTGTCCGCCCACGCTCGAGTAGATCATCGTGCCGATCGAGTCGGCGCAGATCTGGCCCGTCAGATCGACCTCCAGCGCCGAATTGATGGCCATGACCTTCGGATTCTCGCGGATGCGGAACGGGTCGTTCGTCCATGCCACGTCCTTCATGATCAGGTCTTCGTTGTAGTCCATGTATTCGTAGAGCCGTTTCGAGCCGAGAGCCAGCGACGCGAGGTTTTTGCCCGGAAGCACTTTTTTCTGCGAGTTGTCGATCACACCGCTCCGAATCAGGGGTACTACTCCGTCGGTGAGTGCTTCGGTGTGGAGTCCCAGGTGTTTATGATCGCCCAGGGCTGCGAGTACCGCGTTGGGAATGCCGCCCACGCCGATCTGGAGGGTCGCACCGTCGGGAATCAACTCGGCGATGTAGCCGCCGATCTTGCGGTCGATTTCGCTGGGCTGGGCGGTCGGAAGCTCCACCAGAGGTTCATCGACTTCGACGGCGGCCGTGAGTTTCGAGACGTGGATCAGCGCATCGCCGTAGGAGAACGGCACGTGGGGGTTGATCTGGGCGATAACGACCTTCGCACATTCGGCGGCCGAAACCGCGAGGTCGGCCGAGGTGCCGAAGCTGCAATAGCCGTCCGCATTGGGGCGCGAACAGTTCAGCAGCGCTACGTCGATCGGGATGATCCCCTTGCGGAAAAGCCCCGGGATCTCGCCCAGAAAAGCCGGGATGGCCTGTCCGTACCCCTGAGCGATCCAGTTGCGCACGGAGTTCGACACGAAGAGGCTATATACGAGGAAACTGTCTTTGTATTCGGGCTTGCAGTAGGGCGCTTCCTCCCGTCCGATGGCGAAGGCTGAATAGACCTTCACTCCCCGAAGTTCGTGTCCCCGGTCGGCCATCGCTTTCACGAGCACTTCCGGGATCGAAACGCTTCCCTGAATATAAACGCTGTCGTTGGATTTGATGAGCTTCGCAGCTTCAGCGGCAGTGGTGTAGTTGATCATGGGTCTGTTTTTCTAAGTCGTTTCCGGCAGTCGGTCGGTGAAAGGAAAATTCGGTCCCGTCGTCGGCCGGAGACGGTAGGTTTTGTCTTTTTTGTTGGTTATTTGAAGGAGCCGAATTTATTCGGCTCCTTCTCTTCGTTGGGTGCGAATGGTCGTTCCCGGATGTCCGTGCCGGATTCTTTTCTCCGGAGTGCAACTCCGGGACGATTTCACAGCGACCCGGAGCTGCAATGCCGGATTTATTTCCGGGCGTAGTCCTGCGCGAAGTCGCGGAGGCGCCGGTCGAGCAGGTCGTACTGCTCCTCGCGGTTCATCTGCGACACGCAGACGCGCACGCCGTTCTGGAGGCTGCCCGTCGAGGTGAGCGAGATCGCGCAGATACCGTAGCGCAGCAGTGCGGCCACCAGGTCGGAACTCGGCATCGAACCGTAGCCTACCGTGAAGAAGAATCCGTCGCTCACGTGTTCGTCCTGGTCTTTGTCATAGACGATGTGGAAACCGTGACGCTCGAAGAGCTCCTTGACGCGGTGAGCGCGGTGTGCGTATTCGCGGGTGTGCCCCACGAAGTCCAGCTTGCCGTCCGCCGCCGCTTTGAACATGGCCGCCAAAGCGTATTGAGCCGAGTGACTTGCGCCTGACGATGCGGCGTAGAGGAATGTCAGGGCGTAGGATTCGGCGAAACGGCCGATGCCGTAACGCTCCTTGAGAGCCGGATAGAAGCGGTTGCGCAGTTTGTCCGAGATCGCTGCGATGGCGATGCGCTGGCCGGCGTAGCTGAAGATCTTCGAGCCGGAAATCATCAGCACGTAGTTATCCGTATAGCGGGCTGCGGTGGCCTGGAACGGAGCCTGGAAAGGATGTCCCAGCTCCTTGCGGAAGTCCATGCCCATGTAGGCCAAGTCTTCGAGAACGATCGTGTCGTACTTGGTTGCCAACTCGCCGATGGTGCGCAGTTCGCTCTCTGTGAGGCAGATCCACGCCGGGTTGTTGGGGTTCGAGTAGATGATCGCCGCGACGTTGCCCTGCTTGAGATAGCTCTCCAGCTTGGGACCGAGTTTCTCGGCGCGGAAGTCGTAGATGTCGAACGATTCGTGCTTGATGCCCAGGATGCGCACCTGCTGGCGCTGCACCGGGAAGCCCGGGTCGATGAACAGAATGGTGTCTTTCTTGGGGGTCGCACTGCGAGCTGATCTGGAACAGGCAGAAGCCGCCCTGCATCGAGCCGACGGTCGGGATGCATCCCTCGGGGGCGACGTCGATGTCGAGGAACGCCTTGACGAAGCGCGAAGCCTCGCTCTTGAGCGGGGCGATGCCCGTGATGCTGGGGTAGATCGAAGCGTGTCCCTGGGCGAGGGCCTGCTGTTCGGCTTCGACGCCGACAGTCTCCGGCGGAAGGCCCGGAACGCCCATTTCGAGGTGCAGGAATTCGGTGCCCGAGTTCTTCTCGAGGGCGCCGCCGACGGCTCCGACCTGACGGATCGTGGCCTGTGCGAAGTTTTCGATGTCCATGGCGGCGAGCTGCTCGTCGAACATCTTCTGCGGAATGAGAGCTGCCATTACTTGCGGTGTTTTTGTGCGTATTCGTATCCGGCGCGGAACGCCTTGAGGTTCATTTCGACTATCTGCTCGCCTTTGCGGGCGAAGATGCTGCGGATGCCCGCCTCGAACTTGTCGGCGTCGAGCCCCAGGAAAGGAGCGGCGGCGCCCAGCAGCACGATGTTGGCCGCACGGGGCGAGGATTGCTCCTTGGCGATGGCATCGACATCGATCAGGATCGCATGTTTGCGCTTCCCGAGTTCAGCCAATACGGCCTCCGGTTCGGGGTAGTTGTCGATGTTTACGAACGGCGTAGTGTTGGCGATCACCCAGCCCTCCGGATTCAGGTAGGGTACGTAGCGCAGCGCCTCCATCGGTTCGAGCGAGATGATGATATCGGCCGCGCCTTGGGGGATCAGGTCGGAGAGGATCTCGTCCGAACTGATGCGCAGGTTCGACTGTACGTCGCCTCCGCGCTGGCTCATGCCATGTACTTCTGCCTGTTTGATGTGGAGTCCCTCCTTGAGGGCAGCGGCTCCGATGACGGTGGCGATCGAGAGGATGCCTTGTCCTCCCACGCCGGAAAGTATGATGTCCCGTTTCATGGTCGTACTACTGTTTTTTTGCGTTGTGGCGTTTGGCGGTCTGGATGCACTCGCGGCGCGGGATGATGACCGAAACCCCTTTGTATTCGATCTCTTCGCGGATCGTGCGGCGGATCTCCTCCATGTTCTTGGGCAGGGGTACCACGACGCGGATGTGTTCGGGCTCCACGCCCAGTCCGGCGCAGATCTGCTCGAGGCGTCCCGTGCCGGCCGAATCCTGGCCGCCGGTCATGCCGGTAGTGAGGTTGTCCGAGATTACGACGGTGATGTTGCTCTTTTCATTCACGGCATCCAGCAGGGCGGTCATGCCCGAGTGGGTGAAGGTCGAGTCGCCGATTACGGCTACCGAAGGGAACTGTCCGCCGTCGGCAGCGCCCTTGGCCATCGTGACCGAAGCACCCATCTCTACGCAGGTGTCGATCGCCCGGAACGGGGGCAGCGAACCGAGCGTATAGCAGCCGATGTCGCTGAATACCTTGTGGTCGGGGTAGTGCTCGCGCAGCACGTCGTTCAGTGCCGTATATACGTCGCGGTGGCCGCAGCCCTGGCAAAGGGCCGGGGGCCGGGGCATGGTGAGCTGGCTGGCCGCCTCGCTCTCGCGGCGGGGCAGACCGAGGGCGCCGCGTACGTTGTCGGGCGTGAGTTCGCCCGTGCGGGGCAGCTCGCCGCTCAAACGTCCTTTGACCGGAATCGGAGTACCCAGCAGACCGCGGATCATCTCCTCCACCAGAGGTTGTCCCTCTTCGACGATCAGCAGCGAACGGCACTCCGAAGCCATGTGCTGTACGAGTGCCGTCGGCAGCGGATATTGCGAGATCTTCAGCACGGGGAAGGGGCAGCCTTCCGGGAAGTTCTCCATAATATAGTTGTAGGCCAGACCGCAGGCGATGATGCCCATGGATTTGTCCGGTCCGTCGATGTAGCGGTTGTGGCGCGAATGTTCGGCCTCCTGCTCGAAGAGTTTGTTCTCCTCGATGAGGGTTTTGTAACGTACGCGCGAGTTGCCCGGCATGAGGATCCACTGGCGGGGCCGCTCGGGGTAGTGGAGCGTGTTTTGCTGGCGGGGTTCGCCGATTTCGACCACGGCACGCGAGTGGGCCATGCGGGTCGTCACGCGCATCAGCACCGGAATCTGGTATTTCTCCGAGAAGTCGAACGCCTCGCCGATCATCTCGTAGGCTTCCTGTTGCGATGCGGGTTCGAAGCAGGGAATCATGGCGAATTTGGCGTAGAAGCGGGAGTCCTGTTCGTTCTGCGAGGAGTGCATCGAGGGATCGTCCGCCGCTACGACCACCAGGCCGCCGTTGGCACCCGTCATGGCTGAATTGACGAAAGCGTCGGCGCAGACGTTCATGCCCACGTGCTTCATGCAGACCAGGGCCCGCTTGCCGACGAACGACATGCCGAGGGCCGCTTCCAGTGCGGTCTTTTCGTTGGCCGACCAGTTGCAGTGGATGCCGCGCTCGCGCGTTAGGGGGTGCATCTGGATAAATTCCGTGATCTCCGTAGAGGGGGTTCCGGGGTAAGCGTACACGCCCGAAAGACCGGCGTTGAGGCTCCCCATGCGATAGCCTCGTCGCCGAGTAATAATTCTTTCTTTATCATGGTGTCTGTTTTAGGTTCATTGCTGTTTTGAGTTCCGTTTCCCGCCTCGTATAACCGAACGGGCTTGGTGGTTATATCCTCGGCTCTACGAAACAGTTCGTTTTTACGCCGTTGTTTTCCGCTTTGGCAGAGTTCGAACACCTCCGATTCTGCGCTCGGTTTATCGAAAGCGTTTGATTTTCTTTCGACTATTTTTCGCCTCGGCAATCGAAACGAAGGTTTCATTGCGCTCGGCTTAAGGAAGCAACTTAGGTTTCTGACAAATTTAGCGTTTTTTTTGAAATATCTACTGTGACGGTGGTTTTTATTCCGGATTTTCGGTAATACGGCAAAATTGATGACGATTCGGAAGTAAAAGGTCCGAGCTCTGTTTTTTGCTTTCGCCGGATGAAGCGTGGGAAAAAGCCCCCTTCGAAAAGGGGGCTTGATGAAGATTCCGGGAGAACCGGTTGCCGGTCGAATCGTGGGTTTGAGATGCGATCGGACCTTCGGTTGCCGGGGTTGTTTATTGCACATCGACGAACGGTCCGCAATAATAACCGTTCATTTCGTTGGTCGCTTCATAGAAGGCCAGCGCGATCTTTTGCTTTGCGGTGGCTCCGTGGATGGTACTCTTGGTGTTGTCACCCTGGTTGTCGTAGGTTTTGCCTGCATATGCGATGGACAGTATTCGTCCGGCATCCTTTTCGTTGGCAAAGGAAACGAGCAGACCGTCCAGTGCCTGCGGTGCGGCTTTGATGGTTACTACGCCCTCCGCCTGCCGGATTTGCTCCAAATCGGTCAGACCGGCCTGGGGTGCCAGGATAGATCGTGTAGTAATCGTCGCTGCGGCGGTCGATGACGGCGGATTGGAGTTCGACCGGGTCGTTCGTTCCGACCGTATAACTGTTGCCGGAGTAGTAGGAGTATAGTTCGAACGCCCCGTCCGCATACCCTTCGAGGTGCATATCATGAACCTGCAGATCGAACGAGATTCGGTAGTTGTCTTGCAGGGCGTATTTGTAGAGGGTGATGGTGCCCGTCGCGCCTTGAAGGTCCGTATTGGTGACGGTAACCGACTTTTGTTGGGCAGGATCGACGATTTCGAGTTCGAACAGCTTGTCGATCCGGGTGATGTCGATCGGAGTTTTAGCCGTCGCCAGGGCGTTGTCGAAGCGGATTCGAACGTAGTATTCATCCACCTGGTCGATCAGCGCTCCCATGACGGGGCTGGCCGGCGAGAGATGGATTTCGGAAATCGTTTCCTCTTCGAGCGGTTGGTAATAGGCGCTTCCGAGCGGAGTTTTCAGGTCGTTGAGGCTGATGAAGCTGGTCCGCTCGGCGTCCTGCTGGTCGTAGGTGCAGGTACCGTAGATGCGGAGTTTCTTGCCGGTTGCGGCCGAGGTCATTTCGGCATATCCTTCGATCTTGTCCCCGTCGCGGGTGACGATGAAGCCGCCGTCGGTGATTAATGAATGGTAGTCGATGGTCACCATCGAAATATCCGATGCGATGGGGTGTTGGAACGACATGGAGTTGAGCAGCGAATACCGTTCGGACGCACTCTTCATGTTGATCGATTTATTTAGCTGGTTCGGCGTGAAGCTGAGGGATATGTAATCGTTTTTTCCGCCGTTGCCATAGAGCATGTCCTGGTAGTTGTCGTATCCTTCGAGCGGGGAGATGAAGAACCAGAGCCGATCGGTTTCCTTGTAGAAGAAGACCGATTTGGCGGCGATCCGCTGGTCGCCGTATTCGATGAACGGCTCCTCTCCGGAAGGTACTTCGAGTCCGGGATCCTGCGTGTCGAGCGTTCGGAATTTGTATTCGGTAGAAGTGAGTTCCAGACCGCCTTGTGTAAAACCTGTTGCCACGATCGTATAGTCGCTCGACGGAAGCAGACTGTTGTATGTGAAGGTTTTGGTTTCGGCCGGATCCTGAACGGTCGCTTGAGGCGTTACCGTCGCGGATTTGATCGTATAGGTATAAACATCTACATTTTTCGGCGTGATGGTGAAAGTTACGGTATTGGCTTCGGCCTTGACGTCGGAAATGGTGAGCGTGGCGCTTTCTCCGGGAGGCGGGGGCGTCGTTTCGTCGTCTTTACAACTCTGGAAAGTTCCCAATAGCAGGATGCAACACAGTAAATGGAAGGTTGCTTTACTCAAAGATTTCATAGTCGGATTATTTTAGGGTTGTTTTTTTGATAATTTATGTGCTCGATGTTCCGGTTGTGCCTTTGCCGCTGAAAGCGACGTGTTCCAACCGGCTCTCCCTTCGTCACGGGGACCCCGTGCAGCGAGGTTTCGGACAGGTTGGGAGTTCTGCGTGTTTGTTTATTTGATTGCTTTTTATTTGGCGCTCGTGGTCAATAATTCCGAAGTGACCGGAGCGACATTTTCCCGTTGTTATCGACCGGGATGAGGACCAGATAGCTTTCTGCGAAATAGTAGTCGGTGGAGAACGTCGTGTCTTCGGTGGCGGCACGGTATTTTACGCCGTTTTGTTTGCAGATCGTTTCACCGAGATTGGCTGCTGCATCGTAGGCTGTTTTTTCGATCATTGCGTAATAGTAACCTGCGCAATCGGCTCCGGGGGTTACGGTTACCGAGGCATAGAAAGATACGCCGTAATTGTCCGTGATCGAATTTACCGCGATGGTCGCCGTCGCAGAGCCGGTAGCTTCGTAGCCGAGGGTTTCGAACTCGACCACCGTCGGAACGCCGTATCTGTCTTCGTTGTCGGCTTCGGGCAGGGCGATCAGTACGTATTGCGTATCGTATGCCAAACGGGATCCGTTGATGTCGTTGTCGCTGTATAGCGTTATCGGATAACCACTCTCTTTGCCGATCAACTCTCGTTGAACGTATGTATCCGCATTGCCGCCGTATTTGCGGTCGAAATCGGCTTTGGTGATGAAGTTGTAATAAGCTTTTTCGAAGCCGTTCCGTTTGACGGAGAAAGTCGCTGAGGTGAACGATGCGGTCTTCAGGGCAATATCGACCGTGAGCGACGTATCGTAGTCGGTGCCTGCGGCTTCCGTGTGGAACTCCTTGTATTGCAGGGGACCCAACTTGCCTTCGGCATCGTATGCGAACGAGAAGAAGTAATATTCGCTGCCCGGCGAAGCCGGTCTGTTTTCCAGGTGCCTTGGAAGTCGGCCGTGATGTCGTAGTCATAGGTCTTCGCATCCAGTCCGGCCTGGACGAATTGTTCCGGGGTGCCTGCGGCTTCGACGTCGGACTTGGTCGCATAGCCGGCATAGTAGGAAACGACGCCGTCCTGTTTTGTCAGGGCGATCTCCAACTCTTTGCCCGCAACCTGCGGTTCGCCCAGCGTGACAGCGGCCTGTCCTGCTCCGAGTTCGTCGCGGGCGGGGATCGTCAGCGGAATTTCGATGATTTCGCCGTAGTCTTCACAGACGACATCGACCCCTTGCCGGACAACGGGAGCGGCGTAGAGAAGGACTTGCTGCGACCGGGTCGAAAGCAGGGTTTTGTTCCACTCTTCGAACGAGGCGGTTTTGAGGCCCGCTGTCAGTGAGGCGACTTCGAGGTAATGGATGAACTGCTCCCGGGAATCGACCTTGAAATGCTCTTCGAAATCGGCGCTGGATTCCGTAAGGTCCGGGTCGAAAATTTTCAGGAAATAGAGCGGGAATTTGCCGGTGTCCACGTCGGCCTTGAGATAGATTCCGTGTGCGGTCGCCACGCGTCGATCCGTGCGAATGCGGTATAGGCGGGGGTCGTGAACGAATGCGTGGCGGGTTCGGACGGTTCGTCTTTGCCGTTATAGGCTACGACTGTCAATACGTAGTCGGTTTCCGCCTGGAGGCTGCCGACCAGGAAGGTCGATTGCTGTGGCTTTTCGACGACGGTCATTTCGGCTGTTCCGTCGGGGACATCGACCTTGTAGGCGATCCGGACCGCATTGTCGAGTTTCAGGGTGAAGCGGATCGAACTGTGGGTCGTAGCGACCTCTTCGATCGAAACGACGGCGGGGCCGGTCGGAAGGGCTTCGGTTTTGAATGCGTGGGTGACGGGATCGGCGGCCTGCCCGTTTTCGTCATATGCGACGGCGGTGATTTGATAGTCGGTCGCCGCCTCCAGGTTGTCGGTTGTATAGGTGCCGCCTTCGGAGCCGTTTACGAACGTAAGTTCGGCCGTTCCGTCGGGAACATCGACCTTGTAGCCGAAGCGGGCTGCATTGGCGGTTTTCAGGGTAAAGGTTACCGAATTATAGGTGGCTTTCACCTCTTCGATGGAGATGGTTGCCTTGTCGGGATCCGGCGTGGTCGGTTTTTCGGGGGTCGTGAATGTTGCGGTGGCCGGATTCGAAGGGCGCTGGTCGGCGTTATAGGCGATCGCCGTCAGCTTATAAGAGGTTTCGGGGGTCAGGTCGGTTATTTCGACCGTTTTTTCTTCGGAGCTTTCTATCGAAACGAAATCGGCGTCATCTCCCCCCCCCCTCCGATCTCGATCTTGTAAGCCATCGAGATAGCATTGGTCGGAATTAATCGAAAAGAAACGTTGTCTGCTTCCGGGGAGAGCTCTGCGATTTCGATGGTTGCAGGAGGAGCTTCCGTCGAAGTGTTGTCATCGCTGCACGCAGCGAGTACGGTGAGTAAAGTTAATCCAGTTAGGAGAAACTTCAGTTGGGCGAAATTCAACATAACATGATTTTTAAGTTAGTAAAAGAGGAGCGCACTATTACAAATATAATAAAAAGAATTGATTTTGCAAATTTTACCGATTTGTTAAATTGTATATTTTAATATTTGAATTGTAAAATCTGTGTCTATTCGTAAAATTTTATAAATTCGAAAAGAAGGCGAGTTCGATTTTTTTCGGGATTGTGTATTTAGATCGATTGAACCCGGAATCGCATTGTGCTTGTTGAGTAAGTACCTTGGATTGCATAAAATAAATGGCAGGAAGGGTGAGGGGGCACATTGTCGAGTTGCCGTTGGAGAGGGGCTTCGTGCTTCTTTTGGGAAGAATTTGGATGTTTTGGCGATTCGTTTTCAGGTGCTTTTCGCTGACGGGAATCTCAAAGTTGTTGCTATGATCGGGCGTCGGTACGGACGGATTCCGTATGGATTTTATGGGAGGACGGAAATTTTCCCGGGTGTAAGTCGGCGGGAGTACAAGGCGGAGAAAGAGAGAATCGGCAACTGCGCTATGGTCGTGCAGCCGAAAACAAAAAGCGACCTGTCGAAAAACAGGTCGCTGCATTATTTTGTGACGCCGACAGGACTCAAACCTGTAACCTTCTGATCCGTAGTCAGATGCTCTATTCAATTAAGCTACGGCGCCGAATTGCGAATGCAAATGTAGTGTGAAAATTGCTCTTATGCAAATAATTTGTCGTAAAATTTACCAGTCTTTTTATTTTATATCTTGGTAAGAGGGGTAATTTTGAATATAATACATTGATAATGTTTGATTTGAGGTAATCTGTGCTTTGTTCGGATTCTTTTCCGGGAGTTTGTCGGTGGAAATATCGTTGCCGGGAAAAGAGGGCATTTGTCGTGTCCGACTGGCTATGGGGACCGGAGATTTGTCATACAAAAATTACCCCTGCGGGCTGAAATCCGCAGGGGTAATTCGATGATTTTGCCGGATGCGCTTATTTGACCAGTTCGGCGAGCTTCTCCTTGATTCCTTCGCCTCGCAGGTCTTTGGCGACGATCTTGCCTTCGGGCGAGATCAGGAAGTTGGTCGGGATGCTGCGGATTCCGTACTCTTCGACGATCGGGGCGCTCTTGCCGTCGGTGACGGCGATTACGTTGGGCCACGTCATCTCCTCTTTTACAAGGAATTCTTTCCAACTCTCGGCATCGTTGTCGAGCGATACGCCGTAAATGTTGAATCCTTTGGGGCCGAACTCCTTGAACGCCTCCTTCAGATAGGGCAATTCGCCGCGGCAGGGACTGCACCAGGTTGCCCAGAAGTCGATCAGCACCCATTTGCCGGGGCCGATGAGGGGTGTCACCGAAACGGTTTCGCCCAGGGAGTCGGGCAGCGCGATTTCCAGATAGGGCTTGCCGATTTCGGTATTTTCCTGGGCGGCGATCGATTTGGCGATGGCGGTCAGGATCTGGGTTTTCTGCATCTGTTCGGGGAATTTATTCAGGATTTCGCGGGCTTCCTGCGGTTCCATTTCGTTATAGAGGTTTCCGAAGAAGTAAACGCCGACCAGGTTGTCGGAGTTGTTGTCCAAAGCGCGGCGCATGATGCCGTTGGCTACCTGGTTCAGCGAATCGAATTTCTCCATGTCGTTTTCTTGCATGGCCACCAGGAATTGTCCCTGAAGCATGCCCAAAGAGTCGTTTATCGGCTGGAAAATCTCGTTCGAGCGGGTGCCGCCGACTTGGAATTGGCCCAGATCCGCAGTTTTAACGTCGATTTTTCCCGGTTCGAGGAAGATGAATCCGATGCCCTGGCGGTGCCGGTTGGTAAGGATGGCCAGGTCCGGCTGGTCGATCGTGCCTTTGATTTTGAACGTACCGTCCGCAGCGACGGCTGCCGATGCGATGGTCGGATTTTCGGGATTGCCTTGCATCAGGAATACGGAGTCCGTGATTCCCGGGTCCAGTTTGCCGGTGATGGTGTAGGTATTGCCTCCGCATCCCACGAGGGTGCCTGCGGCAAGAAGACCTATTAACGCTTTTTTCATAGTGCTGAGAAAGGATTAAAATGATTATTTGGTCGGTTTGTGATTCGTCTTTTGGGGTGTTCGCGGCGTTTGCCGGATTTCGCGCTGGGGATTATCCTTCAAAAACCGTTCCCAGCTCGAACTGCCCTTTGCCGAGGCAGCCTTGCGGCCTCCGCCGAGTCCTTTGAACCGATCTTCGCCGAGGGCGCCGTTCAATGGGTTCGAACTCATGAAATGGTGGCACAGGGCGACGGCCATACCGTCCGTAGCGTCCAGTCGCCGGGGCGGACGTTCGATCGTGAGCATGCTGCTGACGAGAGCCGCGACCTGCTCCTTGGGGGCCGAGCCTCGGCCCGTGATACACTGTTTGATGCCGTGTGGGGGCGTATTCGAATACCTGCAGTCCGCGGCTCAACGCCGCAGCCATCGCCACGCCTTGCGCCCGGCCCAGCTTGAGCATCGACTGCACGTTCTCGCCGAAGAAGGGCGATTCGAGAGCCACCTCGCGGGGGCGGTATTCGTCCACGAGGGCACCGACCCGCTCGAAAATGTAGCGCAGCTTTTCGTAAGGATCGTTCATCCTGTGCAGGTCGATGTCGCCCAGCACGACCGATCGGACCTCCCGTCCGCAAACCTCCAGCACCCCGTACCCCATGTAGTTGGTGCCGGGGTCGATGCCCATGATGCGGTATGTCGTCGGGTCGGACACGGTGCAGGGACGTTACTTCTCCTTGAGGGCCGCGATCTCCTTTTCCGCCTGACTCACGCGGCGTGCCAGGTCGGGCAGGTTCTTGAAGATGGCCGATGCGCGGTGATATTGCATGCCGGGCAGCGCCGGATAGCCGAAACGTACTTCTCCGTCAGGTACGTCTTTGTCGAGACCGCTTTTGGAGCCGATGCAGACCCTGTCGCCGATGGTCACGTGGTCCGCGATGCCGACCTGTCCCGCGAGGAAACAGTTGTGCCCCACCTTCGAAGTGCCTGCGATGCCTGTCTGGGCCGAGGAAACGGTATTCTCGCCGATTTGCACGTTGTGGCCGATCTGGATCAGGTTGTCGAGCTTGACGCCCCGGCGGATGATCGTCGAGTCGGTCTTGGCCCGGTCGATGCAGGTGTTGGCGCCGATTTCCACGCGTCTTCGACGAGACGTTGCCCAGTTGCGGAATCTTGTCGAAGCCGCCTGCGGCATTGGGAATGAAGCCGAAGCCGTCGGCGCCGATCACCGCACCCGCATGCAGGATGCAGCGGCTGCCGATCACGCACCCCTCGTAAATCTTGACACCCGGGTAGAGGATCGTTCCGTCGCCGACGGTCACGCCGTCACCGATATAGACCTGGGGATAGATTTGGCAGTCGGCGCCGATGCGGGCTCCCGCCTCGATAACGGCGAAATCGCCCACGTAACAATCTTCGCCCAGTGTCGCCCGCTCCGAGATCGAAGCCCGCTCGCTGATGCCCTGTTTGCGGGGTTTTGCGGCCTGATACATTTGCAGCAGTTTGAGCACTGCGGCGCCGGTGTCTTCGACTTTAATCAAGGTGGCGGTCACGGGTTCCGAAGGGGTGAAATCCTTGTTCACCAATACGATCGACGCACGGGTTTTGTAAAGGTGTTTTTCGTATTTGGGGTTGGTCAGGTAGGTCAGGGCGCCGGGTTCGCCCTCTTCGATCGAGGAGACGGTGTGCACCTTGGCCTCTTTGTCGCCTGCGACTTGGCCGCCGAGAAAACCGGCGATCATTTCTGCGGTAAATTCCATCATAGCAATATAGTAATCAGAGGTATTTTTTTATGTCTATTCCTTCGGGCATGAATTCATCGACCGTGCGGCCGAAAGCCAGTACTTCGCGTACGGTGCTCGAGGCGATGTCGGCTACGGGAGCCGGGGTGAAGAGCATCACGGTGATGATGTCGGGATGCAGGCGGTGGTTGGTCGCCTCCATCGTCCGTTCGTATTCGAAATCGGTGGTGTTGCGCACGCCGCGGATGATGGCCGAGGCATGCTGGTCGCGGGCGAAGTCGCCCGTCAGACCGGTATAGATTCTCACTTCGACCCGGGGGTTGTCCGCATAGAGGTCTTCGATGAGTTGTTTGCGGGCTTCGATGCGCAGCAGTCCTGCCTTGGAAACATTGTTGCCGATGCCGATGACGACCTTGTCGAAGATTCGCAGGGCATCGTCCACGAGTGCCTGATGGCCCCGGGTAAAGGGATCGAACGATCCCGGAAAAATGGCGATGGTGTGTGACATTGGGAGCAAAGGTAATGAAAATGAATACAGAATCCAACAAACGGATCCGGGGGTGTTGCCGAATGTATCCGACTTTCTGCAAAAGTAATGAAAATGAGTGCAGAATGAAACGAGCGAACTGTTTTTATGCCGAGTGTTATTCCGATCTTTTGTGAAGGTATTGCAATATGGGTGG
>OKWF01000055.1_pt1 | contig 15822 bp, 14 predicted proteins | sample 1607031 | NCBI WGS metagenome assembly OKWF01 (sample SAMN04414079, study PRJEB24778) | human gut metagenome | material: faecal | host: Homo sapiens | reverse complement strand
TGATCACGCTCGCCCCCCCCGCTAACGAAGAGGTACTCGCCGACAAGACAAGTTCCGAGCCGGATTCGGAATCGTCGTCGCTACAAGCCATAAAACCGGCAAGGGCAACAAAAGCCGCACACATGACAGCAAATCTAAAGAAATTAAAATGCCATTTCATAGTTATTATTGATTAAAGGTTAAAATTGGATGAAAAATCAAAAGTAAAAATGTATAAGTTACTCATTATCTATTGAAAGATAATATTCTCTTACAATTCAACATTTTCAAAAAAACTTCTAACAATAATTAAAGTTTTAACACATTGCAAGATATAAAAAAAATCCTTTACTGTTGCTAGCAAAGGATTTTTTTATACAAATTATATCCTACAACTCATATCTGTAATCCACAGAACCATCAACAGTACATTCAGCACCGTTATTGACAATATACTTGCCATTGGCCTCCTCTTTGAATACATAAACCACGAAGGCGCAGTTCTCGGCATTCCAGTCCTCCCCGATCGTCGCCTCGAAATTGAACGTGCGCTCCTCCGGAGCAGTTACGGCCGCGTAACGGCATCGCCCTCCATATCGGTCTGGGCCGCACGCAAAACATGGTTGAAAGTATTGTACGTCTCCTTGTTTTCAATATATTCTCAACCAGCACGCAAGCGATCTTGTAATTACCGGCCTGCTGGAACTGAACGGTCGCCTCGATCTTAGCCGTCGAACCTTCGAGCGTGGAGGTCGCTTTCACACCGCAAACGGCCGGATAGGTTTTCTCCGCATGACTGATCTGCTGCCGGATCGAAGTTTTGGAAATGGCACCCGCTCCGATACCGACAACCAAATCCTCGAAATTATAAGACCAAGTAGGATACACACCTACTTTCATCTTACTCTTCAAACTAATCCCCTCCGAACACCAATAAGGATCCATTGGCATTCCTTCAGGCTGGTGGGCGGCAACGACCAGAAAATGGTCACGGTCCGCTTCATCCAGCGCATCGAAATATCCTTGTGCCGTAACACAATTCCCGCACGTCATATACGTAAACTTGAGCAGCAGTACGTAGCGATAGAACTCTTTGTCTTTGTTTTTGTCTATGGCGCTTACCGTAACGGGATCCGAAGTATAGCTGTCGTAAACAGCCTGGAACTTGTACTCGCCGATCTCTGTCGTGGTCCACGCAGCGTTTTCCACCGGTTCACCGGTCGTCACATTGGTAATCGCTGCTTGCGAGGTCACATCCTCCCCGTCATACGTCACCATGAAAGTCACGTTGCCTTCACCGGCGACAAAAGAAGAAGCGCTCGCCGTCAGCACCAATTTGCCGGACGGAGTCTCCGGATCATCGTCGCTGCACGCTGCGAAAGTCGCCAGAGAGAGCGTCGCAATGCAGGCGATGAAATAGTTGAAAATTTAGTTCGTCCTTTCATAATTTCAGTAATTTTGGTTGATTTTTCTCTTTCTTAGATTTTCAAACATACGGGAATTTTCGACGATCAGAATCTTCACGATCAGAAAGTCAGCGTCATCGCCAGATTACCGCCCGTATAAGCCGGCATCTCGCGGCAAACACCGCCCGAGCAGATATACCCTGCGCGGTTACGTCCGTAACTCAATGCGATGCGAATGAACGAGTGGGTGAAGCTGGCGCCCGCCGAGTAGTAGTTGATCTCCGAACCGCCGTGGTTGTACATATCCTGTACGAAGATACTCCACTTGGGGGCGAAGCTGGCTTCCAGCAATCCGGCCACCCAGTCACCATCCACCTCTTTGGAACCCTCCGCATGAGGCGCATAGAGATATTGAAGCTCGGCCCGCAACGAGAATTTCGGCGTAAACTTATAGGTCACGTCCGCAACGAAAACATTCTGGCGGATGACGTCTTCCCCACCGTGCATCGCATTCTTCTGCAACGACACGAAAAGAACCGTGCGCAGTTTGCTGTTCCAACTCTTATCGATGTCGAACGAGAAATCCCGGTAGTAGAAATTGGTTCCGGGTTTACTCATCGTCCCGTTGATGGAATAATAGCGGGCATAATTCGCATGGATCTTCAATCCGCGCTTGCCACCGATGGCCGTACCGCGCCTGAACGTGTAAAACGCGTCGATCTGACCGCCGATCTCTCCGTTTGCTGGGGACTGTTAGGATCCAATCCGGCCAGCATATAGGTATGTTGCGGACTCAGGGCCGGAATGTAATTGATCGTATTGCCCGGCAGGAGGCCCAAACTGCCGCTTCCGCCGTCGGGCCGGTAAAGCTGGCTCTGCATGTAGTTCAGGCGGCGGAACTGCGCCATCACAGCATAATTGCTGCCGGTGTAACCGATTTCGAACAACTGTGCGTCACCGCGCTTGACCACCTCTTCACCGGTCATATTGTCCAGATAGACATCCTTGCTTTTGCCTACATACTCGAATTTGGCCGACAGTCCCCTGTACTCGTAATTGACACGCCCCGAATAACTGATTACGTTCTTCGAAAGGTCGAAATCATAATCGTCCCGATACTCGGTGTACCACGAAGGCAGGTTCTTGAAATGCCGGTTGACGATGCTGCCCTCGAGCGAAAGCCGGTGATCCAGCAAGCCGATGGCATTCGAAAGCGAGAATGAAAGGTCGCCACCGGCAATCTGGGTCGACAGGTATCCCAGGTTGAAACGCGGGAAGGCATACAGCACCTTACCTTCCACGATGTCCTTGATATTGAACGTGACCCGTGCACCGCCCAGCGAATTGTTGAAGCCCAAAGCCCGGTCTTCCCAAGCACGGAGGATCAACCCGCTGCCGAACTGTTCGTAAAAGTCGCCGACGGTCACCGAGTAGTTGCGGTCCGTCCACGAGATATACTTCTCAGTCAGGTTATTGATCGAGAAACCTTCCATCACATATTCATAACCCTGCATCGGAGTCCCGACCAGCGGATGGGGATAATACTCGAGCTGCACGCCGGCCGAAAAACGCCCCAACTGGTAGTCGAGCTTCAGGAAGTTGTTCGAACCGTAACTGTTGTGAGGAACGACCGCACCGGTCTTGCTGTCCTCCACATAGTAGATCGTATTGGTTTCGAAACTGCCGCTCAAATGACCCAAATTCCGCTTGCGTTTGGGCTCGTCGGATTTTTTATCCGATTTCGGGTCCTTCTTATCCGCCTCCGCTTCAACAGTTGCGGAAACCGTTTCTTTCTCTGCTGCGTCCATCGCCGGAGTTGCAGCATACCCCTTTTCGCCCCACCACAACAAGGTTACGGAGAACAGGGCCGCGATTCGTAAAAGTCGCTTCATTCGTCGCTCAATTTGGAATTACAGGACTACTGCAGGGTCTTGATCTTCTGAATCAGCTCCATCTCACCGCCGGGCAGATAGCTCGTGTGCGAATACACCATCTTTCCGTCCTTGTCGAAGATGAACACGTGGGGAGTTACATTCACGTTCAATGCACGCTTGAAGTCCTGGTTCTTATCGTAGGCCACCATCAAATCGGTAGTCCAACCGCGGCTGGCCGCCAGAGCCTTGGCTCGGGAAATAGACCGGGAATCATCGACAGAAACAGCCACAACCCGGAAGTCTGCTTCGTCCAGCCAGTCGATCATCTGCTCGCTGATGGCGTCTAACTCCTTGATGCAGGGCTTGCAGGTGGTGGACCAGAAAGAGATGATGACCGGGGTCTTGCCGTCGATCAGGGTTTTGGTGTCGATCGTCTTGCCATCCTGGGTTTCGATCTGCACACTGGGAAACTGCTGTGCCGATGCAACGCCGAAAGTGCACAGGACAGCCAAAATCGTCAGACAAAAGATTTTTTTCATAGTTCAATAATTTTGAAATTTACATTAAAATGCCACGAACGGGTATTTTCTTCGTGACAACAGACCAATGGGACAAATATAGTATTTTTTTTAATAGGTCATCTAAAATCCGCTCCATTTTACTGACGATCCGGCCGCAGAACCCGTTCCCTGCGTCCCGTCGCATTCGGTCCGGCGGAATCGGAAGCGATTTGCGAAAACCGGCATAGACTCCCGAAGCCGTTTCGACACACTATTTTTAATAAAAACGTCACAAGGAGTCGTTTTATGACACGAATTACCGATTTTTTCACTACCTTTACAGAAAGATAGGATGCACTCGACATAAAAAACGAACGAATTTGTTCTATTCTGTCCTCGTTTTCACTACCTTTACCAAAATTAGGTTCGAACGGCGTGCGCTCCGGCATCGCGGATGGACAGAAGCCGGGCCCGTCCTCTCGAAGAACGAACCGTTTCGCCGGAAAATTATAAAAATATACGACTATGTTTGCAAAAGAAATCTACATCCGACGCCGCAGCGCCTTGTGCGGCAAGATGGGCAGCGGCCTGATCCTCATTCCGGGCAATATGCTCACACCCAACAACTACCTCAACAACGCCTATTATTTCCGCCAGGACTCCTCGTTCCTCTACTACTTCGGACTCAACACCCCGGCGCTGGTCGGCCTGATCGATGCCGACTCCGGAGAGGTTGCGCTGTACGGCGACGACTTCACGGTCGAAGACATCATCTGGACGGGGCCGCAGCCTTCGCTGTGCGAACAAGGGGCCGAAGCAGGCGTTTCGAACACCTTCCCGCTGGCCGACATGAAAACGCACCTGACCAAAGCCATCGTCCAGGGACGCCGCATCCACTACCTGCCCCCTTACCGAGGCGAAACCAAGCTGCTGCTCGCCGACCTGCTGGGCCTCAAACCCGGCGCACTCCACGATCACAAGTCGGTCGAGTTGATGATGGCCGTAGCCGAGATGCGGGAAAAGAAAGGTCCCGAGGAGATCGAGGAGCTCGAAAAATCGTTCCACATCGGCTACGCCATGCACACTACGGCAATGAAGATGTGCCGTCCCGGCATCGTCGAGCGCGAAATCGCCGGCACGATCGAAGGCATTTCCAAAGCATTCGGACGGGGCGTGTCGTTCCCGCCGATCGTGTCGCAGCACGGCGAAACGCTGCATAACCTGCACAGCGACGGCGTACTGCAAAACGGCCGCCTGCTGCTGTGCGACGCCGGAGCCGAGGGATTGAGCTACTACTGTTCCGACCACACCCGTACTTATCCCGTAAGCGGCAAGTTCTCCCAGAAACAAAAAGACATTTACAACATCGTGCTGGCGGCGCACGACCGGGTGGCCGCCATGATCGCCCCCCACATGCCCTACATGGATATTCACAACACGGCACTCCGCATCGAAGCCGAAGGACTCATTTCGCTGGGACTGATGCGGGGCACGGCGGAAGATGCCGTCGCTGCCGGCGCCATGACCCTCTTCATGCCTCACGGACTGGGACACGGCATGGGCCTGGACGTGCACGCTGCGAAGCCATCGGAGAACGCAGCTTCGACTTCTCCGAAATCGCGGAGCAGGCCGCCAAGTCGGGCACCTGCATCCAGCGTTCGACCTGGCGCATCGAGCCGGGTACGGTGATGACCGACGAACCGGGCATCTACTTCATCCCGGCGCTGATCGACAAATGCAGGGCCGAGGGCAAATACAAGGGAATCGTCGATTACGAAGCGCTGGACGCCTACCGCGATTTCGGCGGCATCCGCATCGAGGACGACGTCATCGTCACCGAAACGGGCAGCCGCATGATCGGAGGCGACAAGCGCATCCCCATCACGGTCGATGAGCTGGAAGCCGTCGTCGGTCGCTAATCCTCCTAATAAAATGCGAACGCTGATCCTCATCCCGACCGAAACGGAGGCGGCCCTGCTGCGGGCCGCATGTCCCGATGCGCCGGTCCGCATCGCGGGAGTCGGCATGGCGGCCGCAGCCGCAGCGACGGCCCGGATCATCGCGGAGGAACACCCCGACCGGCTGATCCTGGCCGGCATCGCCGGAGCTTCCGACCGTTCGGTAGCCGTATGCGAAGTCGTCGCGGTCGCAGGGGAGCGAATCGCCGAACTGCCCGGGAAATACGCCGTCCGCTATGCGGCCGACTTCATTCCGGCAGGATTGCGGACCGTCGAAAGCAATACGACCAATCGCACGGGAGTCGCAGCGTCCGGCACGCAAATTGAAAATATGGAAGGAGCCGCTTTCCTGGCCGTCTGCCGGGCATTCGGAGTGCCCGGCGCCGAGGTGCGGGCCGTGTCGAACTATACCGACGACCCGCGTTCGGCCTGGCGCATCGAGGAAAGTGCAGAAAAATTAGCAAAAACAATCATTCGAATACTTCCGGATTATGAATAAAAAGTGGATTATTTACATCGTTCTGATCGTCGTGGCCTTCGTGCTGATCGTCGTCTTCTCGAAAACAATCTATTTCTGGCTCTCGAACCAGCTGTGGAAGATTCTGCTCCTCGCGGCCGTTTTCGGCGGCGGCTGGCTGCTGGGACGCTTCGGAGGCAAGAAAAACGGGACGCAGCAAGGCAACGGCAATTAAGCGATTCGAAGTTGTGAAACGCACGATCCGCCTACATATTTCTCCGTGCCCGAACGATACCTTCATGTTCGACGCACTCGTGAACGGACGCATCGACTGCGGGGAGCTAACCTTCGAAGTCGCCTACTACGACATCGAAGAACTGAACCGCCGTGCCGAAGCAGGCGAAACCGACGTAAGCAAAATCAGCTACGCCCTGCTGCCGGAAATACAGTCCCGCTACACCCTGCTGGACAGCGGTTCGGCTTTGGGACGCGGCAACGGACCGGTCTTCGTCGCACGGCAGGGAACACCTCCCGATTCGATCCGCCGGGTCGCGGTACCGGGACTGCACACTACGGCCAACGCCCTGATGAGCCGCCTCTACCCGTCGATCACGCAAAAAGAGCCGGTGCTCTTCTCGGAAATCGCACCCGCCGTGGCACGCGGGGAATACGACGCCGGGGTGTTGATCCACGAAGGCCGCTTCGTCTATCGAAAACTGGGCCTGGAGCTGATCGCCGACTTGGGAGAGTTGTGGGAATCCCGCACCGGATTGCCGCTTCCGCTGGGAGCCATCGTCGCCCGACGGACACTGCCGGAAGAGCTTCGCTGCGAAATCGAACGATTGCTGCGCTCGAGCATCGAATATGCTTTCGCACACCGGGAGGAATCCCGCACCTATATTAAGGAGCACGCCCGGGAGCTCGACGACCGGGTGATCGATCACCACATCGACTTCTTCGTCAATTCGTATTCGCTCTCCCTGGGCGACGAGGGGCGCCGGGCCGTCCGCGAACTGACCGGCGTCGAAGTATGATCCGCCGCCGACCGGAACACCCGAACAAACGCCCGCCGTAGGATTGGGTTTCGACATTTTTTTGAAAATTGAAAAAATCGCCCTTTTCCGGGCGATTTTTTATGTCCGGAAATTTTGGCCGATTGATTTTTTTCGTATATTTATAAGGCGAAGTTTGAAAATCGCCGGCGGACTTTCCGCCAGGACGAATCGGTATCGCAAAAACCTTATAAAAAGATAACGAATATGAAAAACTATTCAGCGAAAGAAATCAAGAACATCGTTCTTATCGGCGCTCCCGGCACGGGAAAAACTACCCTTGCCGAAGCGATGGCTTTTGAGGGTAAGGTCATCGACCGCAGGGGTAGTATCGAGGCGAACAACACGCTCTCGGACAACACGGATATCGAGCACGAGTACAAGCGCTCGATCTATTCGACCATCCTCTTCACCGAATTCATGGAGCGCAAGCTCAACATCATAGACTGTCCGGGATCGGACGATTTCTGCGGAAGCCTCTTCTCGGCCTTCAAGGTGGCGGACGTGGGTGTCATGGTCTTCAATGCCCAGAACGGCTGGGAGGTAGGCAGCGAGATCCAGGCCCGTTACGCCCGTGTACTGAACAAGCCGCTCATCGCTTTCGTCAATCAGCTCGATTCGGACAAGGCATCGTTCGACGCTACGCTCGAATCCATCCGTGCGGCCTCGCGCGTGAAGCCCGTCGTAGTCCAGTATCCGGTCAATCCGGGCCCGGGATTCGATGCTTTCATCGACGTACTGCTGATGAAAATGTACCGCTTCAAGGATGAGAACGGCACCCGCGAAGAGCTCGACATCCCGGCCGAAGAAGCGGAGAAGGCCCAGGCTCTGAACAAGGAGCTGGTCGAAGCAGCCGCCGAATACGACGACGCCCTGATGGAACTCTATTTCGAGAAGGGCACACTGACGCAGGACGACATCCGCTCGGGCCTGAAAATCGGCGTATCCCGTCGGGCGGTCATGCCCGTATTCTGCGGCAGCGCCAAGCGCGACATCGGCACCAAGCGCCTGATGGAGTTCATCATCAACGTAGCGCCCGGCCCGCTGAAGGCCCCCGCCTTCCTCTCGACCGAAGGAGAGGAGATCCGGGCCGACGAAGCGGCTCCGGCCGTAGCGTTCATCTTCAAAAGCCAGCTCGAACAGCACATCGGCGAAATATCCTACCTGCGTGTCATCCGGGGCAAGCTCACCGAAGGCATGGAACTCCTGAATACCCGCACGGGCAACAAGGAGAAGCTCTCGCAGCTCTTCGCCGTCGCGGGCAAGAATCGCATCAAGGTCACCGAACTGGCCGCCGGCGACATCGGCTGCATGGTGAAGCTCAAGGGCACGCGCACCAACGACACGCTCTCGGCGCCCGGAACGCCCGTCACGATCGACCCGATCGTCTTCCCCGAACCCCGCTACCGTGCGGCGATTAAGACCAAGGACCAGGCCGACGACGAAAAACTGGGCAAGCTCCTGAACGACGCCAAATACGAAGATCCGACTATCCTGGTGGATTACTCCAAAGAGCTTAAACAGACCATCATACAGGGACAGGGCGAACACCACCTGAACATCCTGCGCTCGCGCATCGCATCGGAGAACAAGCTCCAGTACGATTACATCGCCCCGAAGATCCCCTACCGCGAAACCATCACCAAGGTAGCCCAGGCGGACTACCGCCACAAGAAACAGTCGGGAGGCGCGGGTCAGTTCGGCGAGGTGCACCTGTTGATCGAGCCTTACACCGAAGGCATGCCCGAACCCAAGAGCTACAAGATCCCCGGCAAGGGAGAACTGGCGGTAAACATCAAGGGCAAGGAAGAGTACGACCTGCCCTGGGGCGGCAAGCTGCAGTTCTATACGGCGATCGTCGGAGGCGCGATCGACGCCCGCTTCATGCCGGCCATCCTGAAAGGCATCATGGAGAAGATGGACGAAGGTCCGCTGACGGGTTCCTACGCCCGCGACATCCGCGTCATCGTCTATGACGGCAAGATGCACCCGGTCGATTCGAACGAGATCTCGTTCAAGCTGGCGGCCCGCAACGCTTTCAAAGAGGCGTTCCGCAACGCGGGACCGAAGATCATGGAGCCGATCTACGACGTCGAAGTCCTCACGCCGAGCGACTACATGGGCGCCGTCATGAGCGACCTGCAAAACCGCCGGGCGATGATTATGGGCATGGAGTCCGACAAGGGCTTCGACCGCCTGAACGCCCGCGTACCGCTGGCCGAACTGTACCGTTACTCGACGACGCTCTCTTCGCTCAGTTCGGGTGCCGCGACCTACACGATGAAATTCGCCTCCTACGAACAGGTTCCGGCCGACGTGCAGGACAAGCTGCTGAAGGCCTACACCGACACCGACGAGGAGTAAATCGGCGGAATTTTACAAAAGAGGGTTGCCTATGTGCATTAGACAACCCTTTTTCATGTCGCTATGTACGCCGAAATTGCCAAGAATCGTATTTTCGAAAGGCAATCATATGTCCCAAGATGCCATTATCCGACGGTCGCCTATTCGCGGCTCATGGCCGCATTTGTAAATTCTACCCTTTCCCTGGCTCCCCTCCACGAAGGGAGCTTCGGGCCGCTACACACCCAAAGAGGGCTACTAAAACCATTTCGGAAAGCAAAAGACGGATCGAACGGCACTTTTGGGGTACCTTACCGCTCCGATTTCCGGTTCGGCCGCCCGACGGCCCCTCTTTTTCATCTTCATCGCATGCGAATCACTTTTCGGCTGCCGGGTCGTATTCGCCCGTACGGACCATCTCCAGGGCTTTTTCCAGAATTTCATCGCATCCGGTATGCAGACCTTCGACCGTGGCATGTACCGGTATATCGATCCACACACCCGGCGTGCGGGTGTGCGGATCGTCCGGATAATAAACTCCGAAACCGAAAGCACGTAAAAAAGACTCCATGTTAATTTAATGTTAACAATGACCGCCGCAACCGGTCCATCCGGATTTTTAATGTAAATTTGTCTGAAATTTTGTGTAAAAAATCCCGAACATGAGCGAAATCTACACCGTTATCGTCGTTATTCTGGGAATCCTGGCCGTTTCGGGCCTTTTCGTGGGCGTTTCCAACGACGCCGTCAATTTCCTCAACTCGGCCATCGGTTCGAAAGCCGCCCCCATGAAGACCATTCTGCTGGTCGCCTCGATCGGCATCCTGTTGGGTACGGTCACCTCGAGCGGCATGATGGAAGTGGCCCGCAACGGTATGTTCAACCCGGGGCTTTTCTCCTTCCACGAAGTATGATGCTCTATATGGGTGTGATGTTCGCCAACGTCATCCTGCTGGACCTCTACAACTCGATGGGACTCCCGACTTCGACGACCGTATCGCTGATCTTCTGCCTGTTGGGTGCCGCCGTCGCCGTTTCGATCTACAAGATCTCCAACGACGGGGCCCTCGGCATGGGCGACCTGAACCATTTCATCAACACGGGCCGCGCGATGGGTATCGTTTCGGCGATTCTGCTCTCCGTAGTGATCGCTTTCACGTTCGGCACCCTAATCATGTATATCTCCCGTCTGATCTTCTCGTTCCGCTATACGGCGATGTTCCGCCGCTTCGGTGCCTTCTGGTGCGGAGCCTCCTTCACGGCGATCCTCTACTTCGCCGTCTTCAAAGGACTCAAAACCCCGCTCGCCGGAAGCGCCGCGATCGAATGGATCGACCAGCATATCCTGCTCTCCCTCTTTTTGTGCTGGGCCGTCGGCAGCCTGCTGCTCTTCTTCCTGCAACGGCTGAAAATCAACATTCTGCGACTTACGATCCTCTCGGGCACCTTCGCTCTGGCTCTGGCATTCGCAGGCAACGACCTGGTGAACTTCATCGGCGTCCCGGTAGCCGGATTCGACGCATACAGCATCGCCCGTCATGCCGGCGACAGCACGATTCTGATGGAAGGGCTGAACGCCAGCGTTCCGGCCAATTTCCTGGTGCTGATGACGGCAGGCGTCATCATGATCGTCACGCTCTGGACCTCGAAAAAGGCGATGCACGTCACCGAAACCGAAATTTCGCTTTCGACGCAGGGCGAGAGCGAGACGCAGTACGGCTCGTCGCTCTTCTCGCGCACCATCGTACGGGCCGCCCTGAATGCAAGCAACGCGATCGACCGCACGATCCCCAAAAGAATCCGGGACAAGATCAGCAGCCGCTTCCAGTACGAAGACATCGAGCACAGCGGCGCCCCCTACGACATGATCCGCGCTACGGTGAACCTCACGACCTCCGCCATGCTTATTTCGGTGGCCACGTCGCTCAAACTGCCGCTTTCGACCACCTACGTCTGCTTCATGGTAGCGATGGGATCGTCGCTCGCAGACAAGGCCTGGGGACGCGAAAGCGCCGTGTATCGCATCTCGGGCGTCATGACCGTCGTGGCCGGGTGGTTCATCACGGCCGTCGGCGGCTTCCTGATCGCCCTGGCGATGGGGCTCATACTGATCTACGGCGGCATCGCCGCTTTCGTCGTCACCACGCTGCTGTGCGGCTACATGCTCGTCAAGAGCAACTTCTTCAAGAAGAACAAAGCTGCCGAAACCGCCGCCGTGAAAGCTGCCGAAACCGGCTCCGACATCATCTATAACATCACGCAGGAGGTGTGCGCCACGATGGAGCGCACGACCCGCATCTACGACCGCACGCTGATCGCCGTCTTCAAAGAGAACCGCAAGGTGCTGCGCGAAATGGTGCGCGAATCCAACGAACTCTTCTACCAGTCGCGCGAACGCAAGTACTCCCTGCTGCCCACCCTGCGCAAACTGCAGAAAGGCGACATCGATACGGCTCACTACTACGTGCAGGTGGTGGACTATCTGAACGAAATGACCAAGGCGCTGGCGCACATCACCCGTCCGGCGTTCGAACATATCGACAACAACCACGAGGGACTCTCGAAAGAGCAGACCGAGGACCTGATGCACATCAACGACGAAGTGGAGTCGATCTACCGCCACATCAACAACATGCTGCGCACGGGCGACTTCTCCGACCTGGACATGGTGCTCGAAATGCGCGACCGGCTTTTCGAGGCGATCGCCGACGCCATCAAGTCGGAGGTGACGCGTATCAACGAGAACCGCTCCAACACCAAGGCCAGCATCCTCTACCTGACGATCCTGAACGAAACCAAGAGCATGGTGCTTCAGTCGCGCAACCTGCTCAAATCGCAGCGCTACTTCCTCGAACACAAGGACGGGCCGCTGCAGTGGCTCAACAAAATCAAGTAACTCCGCCTCCCGCCGGGAAGCAAAACGAAATTCACCATGGACATCGCACTGGCCAAACGGCGGGAAAACATCGCCGAATACATTCTCTACCTCTGGCAGATCGAGGACCTGCTCCGGGCACTGCAATTCAGCCCCGAGGCCATCTACTCCCAGCTCATCGCTCCGCGCGGAATCGAAGAGGGACAACGCCACAACTACCTGATCTGGTACATGGACATCGCCAACCTGCTGCGCGAAGAGGGCAAAGAGGAAAAGGGGCACCTGGAGCATACGCTGCATCTGATAGGGGACCTGAACGACCTGCACCTGCAACTGATGAAGCTGCCGATCGGGGAGCACTACCGTCAGACTTTCGCCAAACTCGAACCCGAGCTGCCGCGTCTGCGGGCCGTGCTGGGGCGCGAAATGAGCGACATCGAACTCTGCTTCCGGGCGCTTTACGCCGCGATGCTCTACCGCATCAAGGGCGAAGGAGGCAAGAGCGCCGTGAGCGACACCATCGAATACGTTTCTCCCGTCATCGCCGAACTGGCCGACATGTACGGCAAGGTCGGAACGGGGCGAGGCGGACCTCTTCAAAGACACCGCACCGGAACGGTAACCGATCGTAAGACACGGGACGAAAGCGGATTGTGCGGAGTCGCACCCGGAACGAAGAAGAAGAAAAATTTACGATATTTTTGGCAGATCAAGAAAAAGATTATACATTTGCACTCCGCATTGTACGCTAAAACAATAAAAACACGATAGATCTATGGCAATGAAAAGAACATTCCAGCCTTCGCGCCGGAAGAGAATCAACAAGCACGGATTCCGTCAGAGAATGGCTACGGCCAACGGACGCAAGGTTTTGGCTGCGCGTCGTGCGAAAGGTCGCAAGAAGTTGACCGTATCGGACGAATCGACGTTCAAGTACGCTTAATTCCTTCGGGATTCAAGCCATAGCAAGGGCGGTGCATTGATGCACCGCCCTTGCTGTTCAGTCGGTAGAAACGCTTCTTTCCGACCCAATCTTTTAAGCGGTGCGTCCCTACTTTTTTCCGGCGACAAAGTGAAAGTGCCCACAGCCTTTTTTCAAGAAGGCCGTAAAAGCTGCAAGGCAAAAATTACCGGTTCCCAGCATAGTTCACACGCCTTTTCTTTCGCAGAAAAGGGCAAAAGAGCCGCATCCGATCCTGGTTTACCGCCTCGCCGGGCGAACGCAACGCACTCGAAGACTTTGCGTCCTTCCGCTCCGAGTACCCCGGAGGTAAGTACGCCACCGATTTTCCGCAAACACACAATCCGCACTGCCTGTGACAACGAATCACCCGCCTCGAATCCCGTTACGGGACACATCTCCTGTACCTGTGGCAGCGGTTAATCCGGCAGCGAAAGAGGGCATATGACAGACTAAAAACACGGGCAATGAATCCGGCCGATGATATTTATCAATCCGATTCTAATTTTCAGTTTTCCCCTTTTCGATTTCCGACCTATTCCGTATATTTGTAGGAAAAGACAGAATGCGATTCGGGCAAGTTCGCATAAATGCGACTGCCGCTTCCTTTTACGCCCCTCGTTATGGAATAGAAAATACACCCCGACGGCCCGGACAAATTTGGCCCGCCGCACGGTTTTCACTATATTTGTAAAATAATGGGAGATATTCCGGGAAATCCGGAGCGGCGTTTGCCGCAAGGTTCGCCTCCCCCATTCGCTCAAAACAGATCGAACATGGCAATATTCAAAGTCGAAGGCGGCCGCCGGCTGCGCGGTGAAATCACGCCCCAGGGCGCCAAAAACGAGGCGCTTCAGATCCTCTGCGCCACGCTGCTCACGCAGGAAAAGGTAATCGTACACAACGTCCCGCAGATCCTGGACGTGATACAACTCATCGAATTACTGCAGGCGATGGGCGTCGAAGTGGAGCGCCTGTCCGAAGAGAGCTATTCGTTCCGAGCTGCCGACATCGACCCGGACTACCTACGCTCGGACGACTACTGCCGCCGGGCCAGCCGCCTCAGGGGTTCGGTGATGCTGCTGGGTCCGATGCTGGCGCGTTTCGGCGTGGGCTACATGCCCAAGCCGGGCGGCGACAAGATCGGCCGCCGCAGGCTCGACACCCACTTCATCGGCTTTCAGAAGCTGGGCGCCACGCTCGATTTCGACACTGCGGCCGCCTGCTCCGAAGTCCGCTGCAAGGAACTCAAGGGGTGCTACATGCTGCTCGACGAGGCTTCGGTGACCGGCACGGCCAATATCATCATGGCGGCTGTGATGGCCAAGGGTTTCACGACCATCTACAACGCCGCGTGCGAACCTTACATCCAGCAACTGTGCCTGATGCTCAACCGCATGGGCGCACGCATCTCGGGCATCGCCTCGAACCTGCTCACCATCGAGGGTGTCCGGGAGCTGCACGGCACCGAACACACGCTGCTGCCCGACATGATCGAGGTCGGCAGCTTCATCGGCCTGGCAGCCATGACCCGTTCGGAGCTGACGATCCGCAACGTTTCGTTCGAGAACCTGGGCATCATCCCCGCCCAGTTCGCCCGCCTGGGCATCCGCTTCGAACAGCACGGCGACGACATCTACATTCCCCAACAGGAGCACTACCGCATCGAGAACTTCATGGACGGCTCGATCATGACCATCGCCGACGCACCCTGGCCGGGCCTCACGCCCGACCTGCTGTCGGTATTCCTCGTGGTGGCCACCCAAGCCAAAGGCTCGGTGCTGATTCACCAGAAGATGTTCGAAAGCCGCCTGTTTTTCGTCGATAAGCTGATCGACATGGGGCCCAAATCATCCTCTGCGACCCCCATCGCGCGACGGTGATCGGACATGACCACCAGATGCGGCTGCGGGCTACGCGCATGACTTCGCCCGACATCCGTGCGGGTGTGGCGCTGCTGATCGCGGCGATGAGCGCCGAAGGTACGAGCACGATCCAGAACATCGAACAGATCGACCGCGGTTACAAGGACATCGACGGACGCCTCAACGCCCTCGGAGCCCGGATCACCCGGGTCGAAGAGTAACGACCGGCCGGTGTCCGGAATAAGGAAACGAAGCAAAGTTGTAATAATATGTTTTTGGAAAATGCCAGCCAGAAAGGTTGGATCGAAGTGATATGCGGCTCGATGTTCTCGGGTAAAACCGAGGAGCTGATCCGCCGCCTGAAGCGAGCCGAATTCGCCCGCCTGCGGGTCGAAATCTTCAAACCCCGCATCCGACGTGCGATACTCCGAAGAGGAGGTCGTTTCGCACGATGCCAGCGCCGATCCGCTCCACGCCGGTAGATTCGGCGCAGAACATCCTGCTGATGACCTCGGACGCATGTCGTGGGCATCGGACGAGGCGCAGTTCTTC
>OKWF01000054.1_pt1 | contig 15961 bp, 17 predicted proteins | sample 1607031 | NCBI WGS metagenome assembly OKWF01 (sample SAMN04414079, study PRJEB24778) | human gut metagenome | material: faecal | host: Homo sapiens | reverse complement strand
TATATATACATGTTGCTCGTGACACTGCTACTGACGCTGCTGTTGTTGGCCATTATAAAGGTGGTTGTACGTGTGTTTTAAATGGTGCTGAACTTCTTAATTAACATATTGTTAAACAAATTATTTAAACTATGATTGAAATTAAAAGTAAAAAGAAGAATTATGGAATTAGAATTCCTTCTTCTATTGGAGAGATTACTCCTGAAGTTTTAAATACTCTTGTTAAAGGAGTTAAACTTCCTAAACATTACTGTATTGTAGCTCTTTGTTTTGATACAAAACTTTTTGATTTTATGACTTCTATTAATGCTAAGAAACCTTCTACTGTTGCTGTTTCTCCTTTACTTGCTGCTATTAGCGATGAAGATGCTGAGTTTATAAATGCAAATATTGGCGATAAACTTATTCTGAATAGAACAGCTATTGAACTTGGAACTCAAGTTAATATTAAAACAATGGCTGCTTATAATAATATAGCTGAATATATTAATTCTGATCCAGAACTTATTAAAGCTATATATGATAAAGATGAAAACGTTATTAAAGTAGATAATAATTTGAATAAAGGTTTAATGATAGCTAAATCTCCAAGAATTATTGTTCTTGAATTTAAAATAATTGCGGTGAATGATATAAGAGGAGCTGTTGATGTCAATCATATAGTTACAGATCCTTTTATTAATAGAAGTGAACTTAATTAACAAACATATGACAGTCGTTATAGAGAAAAAGCAAGTGATGAGTGAGATAGTGATGAACTTCTCTACGGGGGATTTGCCCGAACGCAGTGAGGGCATTCATGCTTAATCTGTAACGACTGTTATTAACAATAGTAATCAAATGGATAAAAACATTATAGATAATATATATGATTCTGATTTAAATAATGAGCTTGAAGTTAATACTATGAAAGATATTATTAATAGTATTGGTTTTAAGTCTGAAGAAGATAAATTAATGTGTGAAGTTATTATTACCAATCTTGAGAAATATGCTGCTGAAAATATTAAGCAATCTAAGACTGTTAATATTCCATATATCGGTTGTATTCGTAAAAGTCCTTTAAGAGAAGCTATTGTTAGTCGTAGATTTGATTTTAAAAAAAGCTCGTTTAAGTATGAGTAGAGAAGAATATAAAGATTATGTTAGACAATCTATTGATAAACTTAAAAAAGAAGAACGTCGAAAAAAATGATTTAAAACGTGAACTTTTATAAGATTCAAAAAATCAATCATAAACAATATAATAAATTGTATGAAAGTGTTGGTAAAACATATGCTGATTTTTATATTTTTGCCATATATTGTTTAACTCCTGTTGAGCATAATGAAGAGTTTGAAGAATTATATAGAGAACTTAGTAACAACGAATGATAAAATAATTCATATATGGTAAATGGTTTAATTATAGATAAATTATTAACTGTTGATGATACTGGTATGCCTAAAGCTCCTACTCTTCGTCAATTACAAGATAAAGATGTTTTATTACTATGGCAAAGAGATACTTCAAAAGATAAACATAAATATATAGCAGAAGTAGGTGTTATATATTATCTTGGAGATCCTAAATCTCCTGCTAAACAACAAGGACTTAGTTATGAAGAAAGTCTTAAAATGGCAATAGAAAATTATGATTTGCCTAAAGATTATAAACCTGATTCTCTTGTTAAGAAACTTATTGATAAATATTATGTTCGTAATATTACAGAAGCTGGAGTTGCTTTAGAAGCATTACAAAAATCTGTTCATTTAGTTTCTATAGCTGCTGTTAAAATAAACGAACAATTAAATAAAAAACTTAGTGGAGTTATAACAGATGAAGATATTACTCCTATTCTAACTTTAATGGATTCTGTTAGTAAACGTATCGCAGAAATTCCATCTTTGACTAAAGCTCTTGGTACAGCTTATGATAATCTTCGTAATGAAGAAGAAGAACAATTTGCTCGTGGAGGACGACAAATTCTTAGTAGTATGGACGCAGATGAAAATAATTTTTAATATAATATGAAAATACCTGATAATATAACTATTGGCGGTCAAGTTATTGAAGTTAAACTTATTGATCATTTAGATAATGGTTATCTTGGACAAATATCATTAGGAGAAAGCGAAATCGTTATTGCTCAAAATTTTAATGGTTGTAAACAACATCAAGAAAGTATTAATTCTACTTTTATACATGAAGTTATACATGGAATTTTAGATACTATGGGAGAAACTGAGCTTAGTAGTAATGAAAAAATTTGTTAATACTTTTGCTGGATATTTGTATCAAGTTATTAAACAAATAAAAGATTAATAACCTAATTTAAATTGTTTTATTATGTATAAAGTTAGACCTATTTATGACGATATTAGATTATTTTTTGATGAGCCTTCTCATAAATATACTGATAATCTTGGTAATGAGTATGTTTCAACTACTACTCTACTTCATAATTATAAGCCAAAATTTGATAAAGAATATTGGCTTAATAAAAAAGCTAAAGAACTTCATATTAGCAAAGAAAGACTCGCTAAACAATGGCAAGAAATAACTGATGAGGCTTGTAAACGTGGTACTAAAACTCATAATGGTCTGGAAGATAGTATTAAAGATACATCTATGTTTTATAAAGCTGTACAACATATTAAACGTAATGATAATAGTATGACTACTGTTGCGGATATTGAAACTATAGACCAATATGTTAAACCTATTATTCTTGATGACTTTATACAAAAGACTGAAAATAAATATCCTAAAATTTATGAAATATTTGATTATTATATAACTAATGGATATAAAATATATTCTGAAATTGGTGGTTTTATACCAGATTTATTAATTAGCGGAACTATTGATATTCTTATTCTTCGTGAAGATAAATTTATTATAGGAGATTGGAAAACTAATCGTGGGGGTCTTAAATTTGAAAGTGGTTATTATAAAAAAGATAAAAGACAAAATCCTCATCAAACAACTGATGTTTGGGTTTCTACTAATAATAAACTTTTGCCTCCAGTCGCTCATTTAGCTGATTGTAACGGAGCTATATATAATTTACAACTTTCCATGTATGCTTTTATGGTAGAATATGTTTTAGGACTTCCTTGTGCCGGTTTATGGCTTTGTCATATTGATTCAGATTTTGTTCTTAATGAATATGGAATGCCTAAACGTTTCCCAGATGGTCTTTATCATCTTAAAAAGAATCCTAAAGAAATTGTTACTGTACATAAAATGAAATATCTTAGAACTGAAATAATTAATATTCTTGAAGATAGACGTAAAAATATTGCTGCTTCAAGAATAACTTCTAAAACTTTATTTTGATATGGTTATGAAAAATATAATATTTGTCGTTCTTGCCGTTCTTGCAGTTTCTGCTTGTGTTCAATCCCCCGTAGAGAAGGAAGTGATATATGTGCCTGTTAAAGATACTATATCTGATAATTCTAATGTTATTAGAATTGTTAATCTTGAACGAGAACTTCAATTAACAAGAGATAGTCTTAATAGTGTTAGAGATTCTATTGGAGAAGATTTATTTGTTGCAAGATATAACTTAGTCGTATTAAATATTATACAAATCTTGTTGATAAAAAACCTTCTCAAATGAAATTTTACAAAGGTTGGATTAATCGTGTTTTGAAAGGAGAATAATTATGGCTAATTTTGATGAAGAATTTAAAAAAGTAATAGTAGTTGAAGGAGGATATGTTGATGATCCTGATGATATTGGTGGAGAAACTTATCTTGGTATAAGTAGACGATATAATCCAAATTCTAAAATGTGGAATATATTGATGATATTAAAAAAAAGATTTGGTACTAAAGGTATTAATAATAGATTAAAAAATAATCAAGAAATTACTAATGAAGTTAAACGAATTTATAAAATTAATTATTGGGATAGACTTGAACTCGATGACATTCCAAGTCAAAAAATAGCCCATGAATTATTTGATACCGCTGTTAATTGTGGAGTAACTACTTCTATTAGACTCGCTCAACAAGTTTGCAATATGACTATTACAGGTAAATTTACTCCAGAACTTAAACATAATTTAGTGCAATATGGAAAAGTTTAATAAGATATTGTTATTGTTAATTATTACTTTAATAGTTTTTTCTGTTTGGATATACTATTGGTTATAGGAAAGCCAAAAGTAATATTAATGATAACATTGTTATACAAGATACTACATATAATCATATATTTTTAGATAGTATAAAAATATCGTTTAATTGAAAAAGATAGTATTATATATAATATAAAAGAAGATTTGAAAGATGATATACAAGAAGCTATTAATGCTAACGATAGTAATGTTGTTAAACAGTTTTATGAGCTTGTTAGCGAGTGATAAATATGATACTCCTCTACGGGGAATTGAATGGAAGTCAGACACTGTTAAAATTACTATTCCTATTGAATTACTCCGTAAAGCTAATATTAAAATGATTGAAAGAAAATATTTTAAAAAGATTATTGTAGAACAAGATTCTATAATTACTCTTAAAGATAAATATATTCTTGAACAAGAAAATGTTATTAATGATTTTCAAAAAAGACTTCTTGCAAATGCTCAATTAAATGAAACTATAAAAAAAGATTTAGAAAGAGAAAAAATTAAATCTAAAATATTTGGTGGAATTGCTGGTAGTTGCTGTAGTTGTTACTATAGTGACTATTTTAAATAAAATAGTTTATTATGGAAAGTTATCCTTTTTTGGACTATATTAATGAAATTGACAAAGAAAAGAAATATAAAAAGGCTTCAGAATGTGGCTTTTACGATCCTTATGATTATTTTCTTGTTGGCGATAGCGGTGGGTTTTTAATGAATATTGATCCTACTGCTAAATTTGTTAATACAGAATTACTTCAAGAAGTAGGAATTTATTTTGATAATAATAGAAAATATACAGCTTATAAAGAAGATTCTATTCCTCATAGACAATTTAGACGTAGAGAACAATATAGACGTAAATATGGTTTTGATGCTCCTTGTCTTAAATTAGCTAATGGAGAAATTAAGAATATTCATATTACTGGCAGTCATTATAATTTTCTTAATTATTGTAGAATTGAACAGCTTGATGAATCTACTGTTGTTAATGGTATGAAGTCAACCGCTAAAAAGAAATATGCAAGACCTTTATTTATTGATAGTCAATGGTGGATTTTTAATATACTTGAATTTGCTGAAAAAAATGGTTTTCATTTATTGATTGATAAAACTCGTCGTGGTGGATTTTCTTATATTATGGCCGCAGATAGTGCTAATGCTGTTAATTGCGAATCTCGTAAAGTAGTTATTCATGTTGCTGTTGATAAAAAATATCTTACTCAAACAGGCGGTCTTACAGATTTTGCTGTTAATGATTTAAAGTTTTATGAAGAAAATACTCCTTTTGTTCGTGGAATACTTAGTACTGTTAAGTCTGATTTTCGTTTAGGTTATAAACTTCCAAATGGCGTTGAAGCTGATAAATCTTGGCGTTCTGCGCTTATTAGCGTAAGCGCTGCTAATAATCCAGATTGTGCTATTGGTAAAGATGCTATTAAAGTTAAAGTAGAGGAAGTTTCTACAATGGAAAATTTTGATGATTTTATGAATGTTACTGAACCTGCAATGAGAACGGGTGCTTATACTACAGGTATGTTATGTGCTTGGGGAACTGCTACTTCTGGTAATATGCAAATGTTTGAACAAAATTTTTATAATGTTAAAGGTTTTAATTTTATGCCTTTTGAAAATGTTTGGGATAAAGATTGTCGTAATGAAACTTGTGGTTTCTTTAAAGCATATTGTTGGGGTTTGCAGGGAGAAATAGACGGTGTTAAAGGTATAGATAAAGACGGTAATAGTAATATACTTGTTGGTCTTGAAATATCTCGTCGAGAAAGAATTGAAAAGAAAAATAGTGTAAAGAAATATTCTGATTATATTAATTATCTTGGTCAATATGCTAATTTTCCCGCTGAATCGTTCAGTAGTGCTTCTGAAAATATATTTAGTTCAGAAGAATTAACTGCTTGGGAAGATAGACTTAGAATAGATACTGATTTACATTTTTATGTAGACGGTAATCTTGAAATTGACGAAAAAGGTAAAGTTATATTTAAAAGTAATGCTAAATTACATTCTGAAAATAAGAAAACTTACGATTATATTGTAGGTGTTCCAAGACGAGGACATGAAGATCCTCATGGTTGTGTTAGACGTTGGTTTACTCCAGAATATGTTGAAACTAAAAGAGCTGATGGAGCTTTAATAAAAGAAATACCTGTAGGTTTATATAGTATTAATTATGACCCTGTAGGTGTTAATAAAAATAAAGATGAAGTTACTATGAAACATTCTCATAATAGTATTATGGTTTGGCAAAATCCTCATTATCTTAATGGTTTTAAACAAAAACTTGTTTGTACTTATTATGGTCGTCCTGATACTCTTGAAGAAGCTGATAGAATTTGTTATCTTTTAGCTAAATATTATAATTGTATTGGAACAACTAATGTCGAAGTAAACCGAGGTGAAACTGTTTCTAATTTTCGTAAATGGAATGCTTTAAAATATTTATCTTGTGAACCATTAGAAGTTTTTGATCCTACTTTTAAAGGAAAAATTAATACTACTTATGGTTATAATATTTCTGGTGAACAACATAAGTTAGATTGTATTCGTCTTACTAAAGAATTTCTTTATGAAGAAATTGGTAAAGATGAATTTGGAAATACTTTAAGAAATTTTCATAGAATATATGATTATCAAACTATTCTTGAATTAAAGAAATGGAGTGTTAAAGGTAATTATGACCGTGTTTCTTCTATGCTTCTTAGAGGTATTGAGTGGAAAGCTATGAATCTTAAAGCGCAAGATGAACTTAGTAATCGAAAGCAACTTAATAGTGAAAATATTGATGATTATGATAGTAATATATTATCAAGACCGTGGTTTTAATTAATAGTATAATTATATGAGAAGTAACGTACAAGAATTTGATTTTCCTTTACAACGCATTCCAAGTGATAAAAAAGACGCTGCTTGGGCAGCTAATTGTTGTGATTGGATTATAGCTCAAGGTATTGCTAATAGAGGCGATAATTCAGAAATAGAAATAAAATATGCTATTCTTAATGGTAATATTCCTGATGAATTTTATAAAAAGATATTAAATCCTTATAATGCTACTCAAGAAAAATTTAAACGTTTTCCTGCTACTATGCGCAATTATGATTTAATGAAAGGTATTATAAGAAGATATGTTAGTGAATATATTAAAAATCCTCATGATTTTATTGTAGGAGCTAATAATCCAGAAGTAATGCTTGCTCGTAATCGTAAACTTAGACAAGAATTATCTTTACTTGTTCAACAACGTATTGCTGCTCGTATTCAACAAAGTTATCAAGAATGGATTAACGGTGGTAATGATCCTCAACAATTTAATCCTCAAGATTCTATTGATGTTGAAGCTTTTACAAAAGAATTTAATGAGAATTATGTAGATGATATATCTGCACAAGGTCAAGAGATTCTTAATGTAATTCGGGATATTACTGATGATGAAATATTTTATGCAAGAGCATATTTTGATTTTGTGAGTTTTGGTGAGTGTTATACTTATGCTGATGTTGTTGGTACAAAATTAGTTAAACGAAATATTTCTCCAAGAGATGCTTATCCTATTAACACAGATAGTTCTTTTAGAGAAAATGACGATATGTTTGCTTGTAGACGTAAAATGTCTTATCAACAAATTATTGATGAATTTGATGATTATCTTGATGATAAACAACGAGATTTTCTTAATACTTATTATGCTAAACATTCTCCAGCTAATACTAAAGATTTAGTTTTTTCCACTTATGAAAGTTATTTTCCAGATGTTTGCCAAAAATATAGTATAGCTGATAGAGAATTATTTAGACGTTCTCCTAATATGCAAAGAGACTATAATATGGATTTGTATGATGTTTGGCATGTAGTTTGGAGAGGTGAAGTAAGAAGAGCTATTGTAACGTTTGTTAATGAAGCTGGTTTAATAGATAGTAGAGTTGAGAATGATGATTATGTACTTAATGTCTCTACGGGGGATATTTCATTAGAATATGTGTATGAACCACAAGTTTATGAAAGTGTTCGTATTGGTGGAAGACATGATGCTATTTATCCTTATGGAGCGAGAGCTATAGCTTATAATCGTAATGGAAAATTACCTTATAACGGCATTAATGAAGTTCTTCCGGGTTTTGGAAAGTTTAGTATTGTAGATATAGTTACTCCTTTTCAAGTATTTTATAATATTGTAGCTTATCATAGAGAAATGGTTATTGCTAAAAACAAACTTAATATTCTTATGATAGCTAAATCTTTATTAGGTAAATATCCTGAAGAAACTATTTATAGAATGCTTGCTGATGGTATTTTGTATATTGATGATGAAAATGATCAAGGAATGCTTAGAGCACAGCAAGTTCGTATGCTTACTGCTTCTTTTGGAGATTATATTGCTCAATTAAGTTCTTTACTTAATGAAATTCAACAAACTGCTAATATGCAAGTTGATATGACTCCTCAACGTTATGGTGAAATTGGTAATTATGCTGGAAAAGCGTCTACCGAAGAAGCTATTATTAGAGGTAGTATGGGTAGTGTTATTATAGAATTTATGATGGATAATCTTCGTGGTTATGATTATAATCGAGATATGGATTATTCTAAACTTGCATGGATTGACGGTCTTGATACTGCATATAGAGATTCAGCAGACGGTAAATTAAAGTATATTAGTCTTGATGTAGATAAGCATATATATGCTGATTATGTTATTAAAGCTAAAAATTCTACTAAAGAACAAGAAAAACTTAATCAACTTAAACAATTTGCATTTAATGCTTCTCAAAATGGTGATAGTATGATGGCTATTGCTGCTATTACTGGAGATAATGTTGCTGCTATTAGTAAACTTATTAAAAAGTTTCAAGAAGAAAAAGATGCTCATGAACAACAACTTAAACAAATGGAACAACAAACTGAACAAATGCGTCAAGAATTTGAACTTAGAAAGATTGCAGCTAAAGGAGAAGAAGATAGAAAAACTAAACAACTTGAAGGTTATATTGATCAACAAATTGAACTAATTCGTGCTGATGCTAATATGATAAGCTATAATGCTGAAGTAAGTGATGCTAACAAAGAAGCTGGTATTGATAGACTTAATGAAGCTCGTTCAAGAGTTGAACAAGATAAAGTAGCTTTAGATAGACAAAAGACTTTATTAGATATGGTTAATAAAGAACGAGATAGACAAGTTAAAATGCACGATATTGATACTAAATATAAGATTGCTAAAGAGAATAAAAACAGATATGATTTTAAAGGTAAATCTAAGAGTAAAAAGTAAGTTATTGATATAGTTAGTTATATTGTTGCCCTATTTTGATGTATCAAAAGCGATATGTTGGAATAGGGCAAATTATATTCATAAATAGCTATTTTTAGCTGTAATTTAGACTTTCTTTTTCAACGTTATCAAATGTTCAACGTAAATAAAAATCAAGCTAAAAATAGCTTCAAAAACAGCTTATATAACATAAACAGTATAGATAATATTATAGTTGTTGACGATTATACTGTTTATGTTTTTGAAATAAATATTGTTTGTGATATAGTTTGTGCTTATATTCGTGATAGTAAACTATAACAAAATAATAACGATTATGGATTTTAGTTTTGGTGATGGCCAAATGCAAACCGATAATAATAACGGTGCTGGCGATGTGAATAACACAAAGAATAATGTTACTAATATTACTAATCAAACTGTAGCTCCTGATGATGATACTACTAATCTTGATGATATTAATGATGGAGATAATAGTAACAATAATGATGACAAAGGAAACAATAACAATGATGACAAAGGTAATGACAAAGGAAATAATGATGGTAATGATAAAAGTACCGACAATGATGATTCCGAATTATCGCAAGGAGATGTTGTAGAAATTGGAAATAATTCTTATACTGTAGATGATAAAGGTAATCTTATAGATGCTTCTGGAAATATATTTAAAGAAGCTAAAGATGTTAAGTCTTTTCTTGAAGGACTTGATAAAATTGACGATAATACTGAAGAATTAAATATTCAAAGTATTCAAAATGCTATAGGAATTACTGTTACAGATGAAAACGATAAACCTGTTGAATTTGAAAATACAGTAGAGGGAATTAAATCTTATATGAACGCAGTTATAGAAGCTGCTAAAGAAGAGCATTATGAAACTGCTATCAACACATTATATCAACGTTATCCTATTTTAAATGATGTACTAAATTATTATATTGCTAATGGTAATTCTCTTGAAGGATTTGGAGAAGTTCCTGATAGAAGTGGAATTACAATTGATGATGCTAATGAAGCGCAACAAGAATATATTATTAGAACTGCTTGGAGTGAACAAGGAAGAAAAGGTAATGTAGATAACTATATTGCTTATCTTAAATCTAATGGTACTTTAGCTGCTATTGCAAAAGAAGAACTTGAAGGTTTGCAAGAATCCGATAGAGCTTATAAAGAAGAAATGGAAAAGCAAGCTAAAGAAATTGAAGATAAACGGATTGCTGATACTGAAAAATATTGGAACGGTGTACATGATGTAATTAAGAATCGTAATATTGCTGGTTATCAAATTCCAGAAAATATTATTATTAGTCGTAATGGTGAGAAAATATCTGCTTCTCCAGAAGACTTTTTTAATTATATTTATAGAGTTGACGAAAATGGACAATCTGCTTATGTAAAAGATTTGTTACAAGAAACTCCTGAAAGTCGTAGAGATGATGAAATTCTTCGTGCTTATCTTAAATTTGTTGGTGGAAATTATTCTAATCTTGTAGATATGGCTATTAATAAAGCTACTGTAAATAAACTTCGTTTTAAAGCTAAAGAAAAGTCTACTTCTTATAGAAGTAACTAAACCTACTAATAATAATCAAAAGAAAGATATTAATTTTAGTTATTAATAGTATTTTAAAAAGAATTTAGTTATGTTTTACAAAATGCGTGTACTTTCGCAGGGAAAGTATGATGATAGAGGATATTCTAATGAAGATAGTATCTCTTATCTTCAGCTACAAAAACCTGCTGAAATAAATGGATTTATTACTTATAACTACGGTATGGACGATGACCGTTTTCCTTTGACATTTATGACAGAAGGTCAAGGGCAAGCAGGTACTGTTGATGTTCATACTGTTCAATGGGTTTGGAATACTATGGGTCGTATGAAGTTTACTGATTTCATTACTCATTGCGATATTCCTGCTGGTGGAAAAGCTGGTCTTGGTGGTGCTGAAATTGAAATTCATACCAGTACTCATTGGTTTATTGAACAATATGGTTTGATTGGACCTGATGGTCGTACTCAAGTTCGTATTCAGAAAGATCTTGGCGAGTCTCCTTATGGATATGCTTATCTTATTAAATTGACTAATCCTGATCCCAATGCTTATATTTCTGATGAATTGCTTGCTGTAGGTAAATATTGGAGTTTGGCTGCCCCTACTGTTTCTGAATCATATTCTAAAGGTAATAGAAGTAATTCTATGGGACCGGGTAAAATGACTTCTCAACTTGAGTTCCATCGTTATTCTAAAGAAATTGCTGGTAATCTTGCAAATACTGTTACTGAATATGAATTTAAAGACAATAATGGAACAACTAATCGTCTTTGGATTAATGAAGAGATGCGACAATTTCATATTCATATGCGTATTATGAATGAAGAACGTCTTTGGCTTGCCGAATATAACCGTAATATGAATGGAGAGATTACTCTTAAAGATCGTGATAATGGTAAACCTATTCCTCATACTTCTGGTATGCTTGAGATTTGTCGTGAATCTAATTACGATACTTATGGAGAGTTTTTGACTCTTAATAAGATTAAGCGTATAGTTGGTGATGTACTCGATAGAGATACCGATAGTGGAACAATGGATATTGTTCTTATGGGCGGTAAAGGTTTTATTGAAGATTTTGATGATGCCATAAAAATGGACGCTAAACAGAATGGTTTCTTGACTCCTCTCGGAGATAAAGAAATTGGTACTATGAGTGGTGGTCTTGAATATGGCGCATATTTCCGTAAATATAAAACTGTTGAAGGTCATACTATTACAGTTAAACATTGTTCTTTCTTTGATAAAGGAACTATTGCAGAAGCTGCTAAACAGAATGGTGAAATTCATCCTCGTACAGGTCTTCCTATTACTTCTCACCAAGCATGTTTTATTGATTTTAGTTCTTATGATGGAGAACGTAATGTTCGCATTGTTCGTCGTAAAGGACAAATCTATAAAGCTAAAGTGTTTAAAGGTATGAGCGATATTCCTGCTTCTTGGGGAGTTCCTGATAGTAATTATATTTCTACTGAAATAGATATGAGTAGATATGAAATTATGTCTTCTCTTGGTCTTCAAGTTAATAATTCTACCAAGATGTTCCTTATTAAGTGTGAATTGTAATCTTAATTTATAAATTTAATTCATATGCAAAATAGTTCTGACAGTGGTATGACATTTGGATTTAATAAACCAAATACCGAAATAAATAAACAGACAGTTAATGATTCTGTTCAATCCCCTGTAGAGGGAGTTGATACTGTTCAACAACCCACTACTTCTAAGATTGATATAGAAAAAAGTGCTGACAGAGAAGATTTAAGTGAAAATCAACCTTATACTGATGTTCGTTCTATAACGATTATGCTTGTTAAGAATACTTCGTTGTATCGTAAAGCAAACGATAAAGTACTTCCTAAACGTATTGATTATATTGGAAGTTGTTTTAATTCGTCTAAGGTTATTTCAGCTAATCAAGAAGAAGTCAACGCATATTTTCCTAATCTTGTCGGTCTTTCTCCTAATGATCCTTCTTTTATGTTAAGAGTAAAACAATATCTTAATAATATTCGTATTCCTGTTGATGAATTAGGAAAAACATTTGATATTAGTTTTTATTATTATCATAAAAAAGATTATTATAAATTTAAAGCTAAAGAAGAGGCTATTGAAGAGACTTATCAAAAAGCTCCACGTAGAGGAGATGTTGAAATTAAAGCAGCTATTAAAGCTAAAGTTAATGCTCTTAATCTTCTTGAATCTCAAAAACATAAAGTTGGTTATCCTATTAATGTAGAAGATTATCTTATGTATAGACACTGCTTGTTGTATCATAGTGTAGCAAAAGATATGTCTATTATTAATTCTGATACTTCTATACGTTTTTATTTTAAAGATGATAAGAAAGAAGCTGATAAACTTCGCAAATATAGACTTGAAGTTAATAAAGCAAAATCTAATTATGTTGCTTGTATAGCTGATAGTGTTTTATTTGAAGCTGTTTATGTTCAATATTGCGTTCTTAATTCTTTGCCTGTTCTTACTTATTTGAATAGACCACAACTTGATAAGGAAATTGATTTGGATAAATTTAGTTCTAATGAACCTGTTAAATTCAATAAAATAGTATATAATAAGGATATTAAACTTATGGCTGTTATTGAAAAACTTATTGCTCGTGGAGAGTTAGTTCGTTCTCAATATAGTCAAAATATTACTACTACTGATGGAGAATTAATAGGTGCTAATACTGGAGAAGCTATTGCTTGGTTTAAAGATCCAAAGAATGCTTCTATGGTAGCTGCTTATAATCATAAATTAAATCTTATTTGATATGACTATACAGGAAATGCACAATGAGTTTAGAACGTTTGGGCAAGTAATGGGTTTACAACTTGTTAGAGGTATTCTTCCAGAGTCTATAGACGTATATCTGAATGCAGCAATTAATGAAACTGTTAGAAATATAATTAGTAAAAATGTTGCTAATTCACTTCAAGTTGGAATATTACCGCAAGCTGCTTCTATTACTCCAATTAATGCTTTGAGAACTCTTTATAGAGTTCATCATACTGATATTACAGAAAGTGATTATTTTAATGATAATCCTTTTGAGCTTATTGTTGATTTCCATAATGTTTTATTATATACTGATTTTTATATTGATTACAAAAACGGCAAAAAAGATGTACATTGTAGACTAATAGAGCCCGATAGACTTTCTGACGCTTTGACTGATTATTGTACTCGACCGACAATTAATGAACCTATTGTAACAATGTTTACAGAAGTAGCTGAAAATTATCTTACTGTTCTCAAAGTTATGACAGGTCAGACTGAGAGTGATGACAAAAAGGTTATTGATGGAATAAAGATTTGCTATATTAACAATCCTAAGATTGTTAAATATAATGTTGAAGGTCAAAATGAAGGTGTTGATTGTGATTTACCTGAATATCTTCATGAGGAAATAGTTCAGTTAGCTGTTAAAAAGTATATTGCTTCTATTAGTCCAACGATGTCTCAACAAAAAAATTAAACGATTTTCTTAATTTATTAAAATAGTTATAGAGTTATGCGACAATTTCTTTTAGGTAAAAACGTTGCTTATCCTACTACTGCTTTAAGCAATAATAGTGTAGTTGATGGTGCGATTGGTTTTTATTTTAGAAAATCTGATAAGACTATTTCTCCTACTGCTACTGGTACAGAGATTATTAAAGATTGCATGTTGATTGTTAATCGTCCTGTTGATAAAGGAGGTCATGTTGTAATTCCTATTCATAAAAATAAATTTTCTTATGTAAAAGGAGTTTATCAACCTGGTAAAGTATTTAAACAAGTATTTACTATTCCTGCTCCTACTACGATTGGTGAGTATTCAATGATTGTTGCTCTAAAGGGTGTCGGATTTAATCAACGTAATAAATGGACTGCTTCTGTTTACGTTAAAGATGTAAATAAGACTGCTAATGAGCTTGCAGAGGCTTTGGCTAAAGCTATTAATAACAACACCGTTGGCTCTAAAGTTGTAGCTACTGCTTCTGAAGCAACATTGACTATCGATGGACAAGTTGTAGGTATGGATTATGAAGTAATTCCTGCTGATTTACTTACCGGTCTTGCTGTTACTTCTACTCAAAAAGGAGAAGCTGCTTATGGAGATGCTCAATATATTATTGATTTAGCAAATAAAGCTGCAGCTGATGCCGGATTTGAATATACATATCAAGAAGCTGGAGAATTAATGAGACCTCATTATCCTCTTAATCCTCTTGAAGTTTCAGATGCTGCTGATAAAGGATTTACTATTTTCACTTTGTCTTTTGCTGAACCTCGAGATGTTAAGACAAGAGATGAAGTTGTTAATCAAATTGTACAAGTTGCGTTTCCAACTGGTGCTGAACAGATTACTACTTTTGAAACTGTTTGTAAAGCACTTGCAGGTTAAACCTTTTAAAATAAAAACTATCGTTATTGCTATTAAATAGCTTAACGATAGTTTTCTTATAGAATATGGGAGAATTGTTAGAAAGTTTACGTTTAGGAATAACTCCCGGTGTTATTGTTCTTATTTATCTTATTATAATTAAGGTAATTGATACTAAAAAGGAATCTAATGCCGTTAAAATTAATAAAGAAGTTACTGAATGTTTTCGTAAATTAAATTCGTTTTTAGATTATATTACAAAAGATATTCTTAACGATGCTGAAGAAAAACGAGATTATGCTATTAAAAATTCTTTTAAAACATTCGCTAATTCTATTATTCGTCACACTACTTCTGTTGTTGTAATTAATAATATAGATAATAATAAAGAAAATATTATTGAAAATATTCATTATATTGTAGAATCTAATTATTATAGGCTATATAATTTTAATGTTTTTTATATAAAAATATGCGGTTATATAAAACCTGAATGGAAAACAGAAATAAGCAAAGATGTTGTTGAAATTATATATAATGATGAATTTCTAAAGAAAGAAAAAATTATATAATATAAATAATAAAATTAATATAAAAATTGACGGATATATTTCTATTGTTATG
>OKWF01000053.1_pt1 | contig 16052 bp, 17 predicted proteins | sample 1607031 | NCBI WGS metagenome assembly OKWF01 (sample SAMN04414079, study PRJEB24778) | human gut metagenome | material: faecal | host: Homo sapiens | reverse complement strand
GGATTGAACAGGTCTTCCCGCACGTCGTTCAGGCGGACGATGCCCAGCAGGTGTTTTTCGTTGTCGAGAACCGGGAAATAGTCGTCGTGACGCTCCCGGGACATGATCTGCACGATGTCGCCCAAAGTCTGGGACGGGTGGATGTAAACCCCGTCGTCCTGAATCAGGTCGTCGAGCCTCAGAAAGACGAAGACCGATTCGTCCTTGTTGTGGGTGATCAACTCCCCGTTCTGACGCAGTTGCTTGGTATAGATCGAGTCGGGATCGAGGTAGTAGTCGATGGCGAAGGCGATGCAGGCGGTGATCATCAGCGGGATGAAAAGGCCGTAACCGCTCGATAGTTCGGCGATCAGGAAGATCGAGGTCAGGGGGGCCTTCATCACGCCCGACATTACGCCCGCCATACCTACCAGGGTGAAAGAAACCAGCGACAGGTTCCATCCGAACAGGGTGTTGCAGACCAGCGCCGTGATAGCGCCCATGAATGCGCCGACGAACAGCGAAGGGGCGAACGTACCGCCGACGCCGCCCGCAGCGTTGGTCGAGGCCATAGCGATCACTTTGAAGAACATCGTGCCTACGATGAAGAGAATGACCACCCAGTCGATCTGACTGAAGCGGTAGAAGAGCGAGTTGTTGAACAACTCGGTCGTGTTGCCGTGCATGAGCGACATGAAACCTTCGTAGCCTTCGCCGTAGAGGGGCGGGAAAATGTAGATCAGGATGCCGAGTACGGCTCCGCCGATCAGCCACTTCTTGTAGGGACTGTCGATCTTTTTGAAGAAGGCGCCCACCCGGGCATTGACCGTGGTGAAGTAGTAGGACATCAGCCCGCAGAAGATACCCAGCAGGACGAAAAGCGGAATTTGGTTGAGCCGGAACGCATCGTCGGGAGTCAGCGAGATGGCGATGATCGGATCGAATCCCCGGATCGTGAGGGCGACAGCGGCGGCCGTGATCGAAGAGATGAGCAGCGGTACGACCGTGCGCGAGGTGAGATCGAGCATCAGGATTTCGAGCACGAAGACCACGCCCGTGATCGGGGCTTTGAAGATGGCTGCAAGGGCCGCCCCGGCTCCGCAGCAGAGCAGCAGGGTGGTGTTTTTGTAGTTCAGGTGGGCCAGGCGGCTGATGTTCGAACCGATGGCTGCGCCCGTCAGGACGATCGGGGCCTCGGGACCGACCGAACCGCCGAATCCGATCGTCGTCGCACCGCCTACGACCGAAGTCCAGCAGTTGTGGGAGGCAATGTACGAGTTTTTTACGCGACATGGCATATAACACGCGTGTAACGCCTTCCGAAATGTTGTCTTTGACGACGTATTTGACGAAAAGCGAGGCCAGAATGATACCGATGACCGGATAGAACAGGAAGAGAAAATGCGACTGTTCGACGGGGAACCAATGGGTCAGCCCTGCTTTGATTCCGTAGAGCAGCAGTTCGAACAGGCAGGTACCCAATCCGGCCAGAACCCCTACGATGATGGCCAGCAGCGCCATGATCTGCGTACTGGTGAACCGTTTGGTAAGCTCCAGGAAACGGATGTAGATACGTTCGCCCCAATCCGCGATCGTCTGCGGTGTTATGCGTTTGAACATTTCGGGTACCTTGTCTGCTGGTTATGCGCGTTATCGCTGTTGCTGGTATTGGCGAGCCTGCTCGGCGATCAGCTCCTTGTCGTCGAAGTAGTCGATCCGCATGGCGTGGCGCACTTCGCCGAGCGTTTGCGCGGCTGTTGCCCGGGCATGCTCCGAACCTTTGCGCAGAATTTCATAGACCTCTTCGATGCGGCCTTCGTACTGCTTGCGGCGCTCGCGGATCGGCTCCAGCGTTTCGTTCAGCACGGCGATCAGGAACTTCTTGACCTTCACGTCGCCCAGCCCGCCCCGGCGGTAGTGCGCCTTCAACTCGTCGAGCGAGGCGTAATCGGGCAGGTATCGCTGAAAATGTTCCGGGCGGCTGAAGGCGTCCAGGTAGGTGAAGACGGTGTTGCCCTCGACCTTGCCCGGGTCCTTCACCCGCAGGTGGTCGGGATCGGTATACATACCCATCACCTTCTTCTTCACTTCATCGGCCGAGTCGGAGAGGTAGATGCAGTTGCCCAGCGATTTCGACATCTTGGCCTTGCCGTCCGTACCGGGCAGACGCAGGCAGGCCGCGTTGTCGGGCAGCAGAATTCCCGGCATGACGAGTGTTTCTCCATATACGGAGTTGAATTTATGGACGATTTCGCGCGTCTGTTCGATCATCGGTTCCTGATCCTCGCCGACCGGTACGGTCGTGGCCTTGAAAGCGGTGATATCCGAGGCCTGGCTGATCGGGTAGGTGAAGAATCCTACCGGAATACCCTGGCGCTGCGATCCCTCTTCTTCGTTGCCTTCGGCGAAGCCGCGCAACTGGATTTCGGCCTTCACCGTCGGATTGCGCTGCAGACGGGCTACGGTCACCAGGTTCATGTAGTAGAAAGCCAGCTCGCAGATTCCGGCACCTGCGACTGGATGAAGAGCGTCGATTGCGCGGGATCCAGTCCGCAAGAGAGATAGTCGAGGGCGACCTCGAGGATGTTCTGCCGCACTTTTTCCGGGTTGTCCGCATTATCGGTCAGCGCCTGGGCGTCGGCGATCATGATGAATATTTTCTCGAATTCGCCCGAATTCTGCAACTCCACGCGGCGGCGCAGCGAACCTACGTAATGTCCCAGGTGGAGTTTGCCGGTCGGACGATCTCCGGTGAGTATGATTTTTCCCATCAGTTAAAAAGTTTCTAATAATAAATAGTCTGCAAATGTACGAAAAACTAAACCGATGGTCGAATAATAATTGCGAAGTATCGGTTTTTTTTATATTTTCGTGCGTGCAAATAAGATAAACTATGACTATCATCCAACTCGAATACCTGCTGGCGGTAGCCAATTGCGGCAGTTTCTCTCTGGCAGCGGAACACTGTTTCGTGACCCAGCCGTCGTTGAGCATGCAGATCAAGTCTTTGGAGGAAGAATTGGGCGTGGTGCTGCTCGATCGCAGCAAGAAACCGGTCATTCCGACCGAGGCGGGCGAGGTGGTGCTTGCCGAAATCCGGGAAACCCTCCGGGCTTACGATCATATCCGCGAAGCGGTCGCGGAACTCAAAGGCGAAACTTCCGGTCGGTTGCGGCTCGGCGTCATTCCGACCATCGCACCTTACCTGTTGCATAAGTTTATTCCCGATTTCGTGCGGGACTATCCCAAAGTCGAACTGGAGATTGCGGAGATGGTGACCGCCGACATCGTCGATGCGCTGCGCCGCGACCGGATCGATGCGGCATTGGTCGCCGGCGGAACCTGCGGCGAGGGGATTCAGGAACACGAGTTGTTCGACGACAGGTTCCATCTTTACGTGTCCCGGGAGAATCCGCTTTTTGAACGCACGAACGTCCGTATCGAGGATATCGACCTCAAGGAGCTGGTGCTGTTAAGTCCGGGGCATTGTATGCGTGACCAGATCATCGAGCTGTGCCAGGCCAAACGGGAGGTCCCCTCGCACTATACGTTCGAATCCGGTTCGCTCGATACGTTGATGCGGATCGTCGATTACACGCACTGTGTGACGATTATCCCCGAAATGGCCGTGGAATACATTCCTGCGGAGCATCGTTGTCAGGTCAAAACGCTGGCCAAGGGGGCTACTTCGCGCAAGATCGCCGTGGCCGTGCGCCGGACCTATGTCAAAAGTTCGATCATCAAAGCCTTGATCGATACTATTTTGTCGAAAGTTTCCCGCCAATAGGGATTCGGGACGGATATTTGCAGAGCAAATTTTCGGATATTCTCTTGTATCTTTGCGGGAAGCGGGATGCGTTCGGCATAAAAAAACAAACGGGTTTGTTTTGTTCTGCCCTCATTTTCGCTACCTTTGCAAAGTTGTATTGACCGGTAAATTCAAACTATGGAAAAATTGACAGGCACGATAATTCGTGCAATCCAGGATAAGAAGGGTAAAAATATCGTATCGTTGGATCTTTCGAAAATCGACGGGGCGATCTGCTCCTGCTTCATCGTTTGCAACGCCGACTCCACCACGCAGGTCGCTGCGATCGCGGCGGGTATCGAGGAGCAGGTATTGGAAACCCTCGGCGAGAAGGTCTGGCGCGTGGAAGGACAGCAAAATGCGCTGTGGATCGCTATGGACTACGTGGATGTGGTGGTGCATATTTTCAGACAGAATTGCGTGAATTTTACAAATTGGAGGAGCTGTGGGCCGATGCCCCGGCGACCCGTTATGAGTATGACGAATAATATTTTATGGCACAACAGAAAATAAACAACAAAATGAATATGCCGCGTCCTTCGTGGATGTGGATATACGGCGTCATCATTATTTTTATTGTCGGCTACTGGATGTTCGGACCCGGCAACGGAGTCCCGGTCAAGAGCGACTGGAATACCGTGGCGCAGATGATCGAGCAGGGCGACGTCGAAAAAATCCAGGTCGTCAATCGTGACCTGGCGGAAATCTACCTTAAGAAGGATGCTGCGGACCGGTACCGTAAGGATGCTGCGGACCCGCGTTTCCGTAATATGCCCGAAACGGGGGCTCAGCTTACTTTCAATATCGGGTCGGTGGATACGTTCCGTCAGGATTTGGATAAGGTGACGGCCGAGTCGGGTAACAAGGTGGTGCTGGTGTACGAGAACCGGGAGAATTCCTGGACATCGATTCTGCTTCAGATGCTTCCCTGGATCATTATTATCGGCGGCTGGTTCTTCCTGATGAGCCGCATGTCGCGGGGTGCCGGAGGCGGTGCTGGCGGTATTATGAACGTGGGGAAGGCCCGGGCGCAGGTGTTCGACAAGGAGAACTCGAAAAAGGTGACTTTCAAGGACGTTGCCGGACTGGAGGAGGCAAAGGTCGAGATCATGGAGATCGTCGATTTCCTCAAGAACCCCGACAAATACAAATCCATCGGTGCGAAAATTCCCAAGGGCGCGTTGCTGGTAGGCCCTCCGGGAACGGGTAAAACCCTGTTGGCGAAGGCGGTGGCGGGAGAGGCCAATGTGCCGTTCCTGTCGATTTCCGGCTCGGATTTCGTGGAGATGTTCGTGGGCGTGGGCGCTTCGCGCGTGCGCGACCTTTTCGAGCAGGCCAAACAGAAAGCTCCCTGTATTCTTTTCATCGACGAAATCGACGCCATCGGCCGGGCCCGCGGTAAGAACGCCGGGTTCTCGGGCAATGACGAGCGGGAGAATACACTCAACCAGTTGCTGACCGAGATGGACGGTTTCCAGACCAATACGGGCGTGATCGTCCTGGCGGCGACTAACCGGGTTGATATTTTGGACAAGGCGCTGATGCGTGCCGGACGTTTCGACCGGCAGATCGAGGTGGGATTGCCCGACGTGAAGGAGCGCGAGGAGATTTTCGACGTGCATCTGCGTCCGTTGAAGCTCGATCCGGAGCTGGACCGTACTTTTCTGGCCAAGCAGACGCCCGGCTTTTCGGGTGCCGACATCGCCAATGTCTGCAACGAGGCGGCGTTGATCGCGGCCCGTCACAATAAGAAATATGTGTCGCGCGAGGATTTCCTGGCGGCGATCGACCGCATTATCGGCGGTCTGGAGCGTAAGAACAAGATCATTTCCGACGAAGAGAAGCGGGTGATTGCCTATCACGAGGCCGGACACGCTACGGTAAGCTGGATTTTGGAGAATGCCAGTCCGCTGATCAAGGTGACTATCATTCCGCGCGGCAAGTCGTTGGGCGCGGCCTGGTACCTGCCCGAAGAACGGCAGATCACCACGCGCGAGCAGATGATGGACGAGCTGGCTGCGATGCTCGGCGGCCGGGTGTCCGAGCAGATCAATTTCGGCGAGGTTTCGACCGGAGCGCTCAACGATCTGGAGCGGGCGCCAAGATGGCGTATGCCATGGTGGCTTATTACGGTATGAGCGAGAAGGTCGGGACGATCAGCTATTACGACTCTACGGGCCAGAGCGACATGGCGCTGACCAAGCCCTATTCCGAACTGACGTCCCAGCAGATCGACGCCGAGGCTAAAAATACCATTGCCGAAGCCTATGCGATGGCGGCGGAGGTACTCCGCAGCCATGCCGACGGTTTGAAGGAGCTGGCCGAACTGCTGTTGGAGCGCGAAGTGGTCTTTACGGAGGATGTGGAGCGTATCTTCGGTAAACGGAAAAAGGATATTCTGCGGGAACGGAAAGAGGCCGAGCAGAAGGCTTTGGCGGAGCGGAAAGCTGCATCTGGCGATGCGGAAGAGGCAGCCGGGAAAAAAGAGGTTGCGCCGGCCGAGTCCCGAAAGGACGAAGAAAAGATTTCCGGAACCGCCGCTTCCGCTGTGTCGGACGGAAAATCGTCGGCGGAAACGCCTGAAGTTTAACGAGGTTTACCCGAAAAAGGTTGAATTATGTCTGATAAAATGAGGAATCTTCTGGTGCGAACCTTGAGCGGTGCCGTCCTGACTGTCGTGGTAGTCGGAGCGGTGCTTTGGTCGCAGTGGAGTTTCGGAGTGCTGTTGCTGGCGATTCTCGTCGGCGGTATGTGGGAGTTTTACCGGATGGCCCGCCGGGAGGATATTTACCCTCTCAAATGGCTCGGACTGGTTACGGGTACGGCTCTTTTCGTGGCGAGTTTCCTGCTGGCGGTTTCTGCGGAGCAGGTGGCGTTGTTGCCGAGAGCGCTTTCCGTCCTCTTGTGGTTGTTGCCGGTTTTTATTTTGCTCATACCACTGATGTTCGTCTGTGAACTGTTCCTCAAGCGTGCCCGCCCCGCCGCCGATGTGGGGGCGACGCTCGGAGGCGTCTTTTATGTGGCCGTGCCTTTGTCGATGATGGCCTATCTGCCTCTGCTGACGGGGGAGGGTGGCTGGAATCCCTGGGTGATTTTGGCCTACATCTTCATTATTTGGGCCAACGACGTATTCGCCTACCTGGTGGGGGTCAGCGTCGGCCGACATCATCTTTACGAGCGAATTTCGCCCAACAAGTCGTGGGAGGGGTTCTTCGGCGGCATCGTCGGTGCGATCGCCATGGGTTGCCTTGCCGCATGGTGGCTCGACGGTAGCTATTGGTTGTGGTGCTGTTTAGCTGCGATCGCTGCCGTGAGCGGTGTGTTGGGCGATTTGATCGAGTCGATGTTCAAGCGTGCGGCCGGCGTGAAGGATTCGGGCAATATTCTGCCGGGGCACGGCGGCTGGCTCGACCGTTTCGATGCGCTCATTTTCTCGTTGCCGTTCGTGGTCGCTTATCTGCTATTGCTGCATATTTCATAAGAAAACTTACTATCCGAATATGAAAATAAACAAGGAAGGCTACAAGATTATCGGGCTGACAGGAGTCGTTTGTTTCCTGCTTTGGGCGCTGATGTACTATCTGATGTCGCGCCATGCCGAAGCGGGACTGCTCTGGTTCGGATCCATTCTGCTTGTGCTGTTTTGGTTCTTTATCGTGGCATTTTTCCGGGAGCGCGGCGGTGTGAGATCCATGATGCGGAGTTGGTCTTCGCTCCGTGCGACGGCCGGGTCGTAGTGACCGAAATGGTGCACGAGAGCGAATACCTCGATCGGGAGATGCTGCAGATTTCGATCTTCATGTCGATTACCAACGTTCACATGAACTGGGTGCCGGTCGGAGGTACTGTGGAGTATTTCAAGTATCATCCGGGGCGTTTCCTGGTGGCGTGGCATCCCAAGTCCTCGACCGAGAACGAGCGGACGACGACCGTCGTGCGAACCCCCGACGGCAAGGAGGTGCTCTTCCGTCAATTGCGGGTCTGATCGCCCGTCGTATCGTTTCTTATATGAAAGTCGGCTCGAAGGTGGAGCAAAATTCGGTTTGCGGGTTCATCAAGTTCGGCTCCCGCATCGACATCCTTCTGCCGAAGGATACCGAACTGCTCGTGGAGATCGGGGATCCTGTCGTGGGATCGCAAACTCCCATCGCCCGGTTGAAGTAACTTATTGGCGGCGGTTTTCGCGTTGCGGTACGTATGAGTATTACACCTCAAACATTGCTTCGTTTTACAGTGGGGGCGGCCATTACGGCCGTCGTCCTCTTTTTGATGTGGTACTTCAGCTCCATCGTGATCTACATTCTGGTTTCGGCGGTGCTGGCCATTATGGGACGCCCGCTGGTAGCCCGGATATCCCGAGGTCGGATCGGGCGATGGCGTGTGCCGCGCTGGTGCGGAGCGCTCGTTACGCTGCTGGTGATCTGGATCGTTTTCGCGGTGATGTGCGGGCTTTTCGTGCCGCTGGTGACCAACAAGCTCTACCAGTTGGCGCACCTCGATTTTTCGACGGTGCTGACTTCTGTCGAGGAGCCGCTGCAGCGTATTCAGGATTATCTCACTCACTTCTTCTCGTTGCCCGAAACCCAGGTGTCGTTCAAGGACACGCTGATCTTGTTCCTGCAGTCGCTGATTAATTTCGACACGATCAATACGGCGTTTTTCATCGGTGGTGAGTTTGGCCGTTTCGAGCGTGATCGCCTTTTTTTCGATTTCGTTCATCACGTTCTTTTTCCTGCGGGACGACGGACTTTTCTATGCGATGGTAACGGCACTTTTCCCGGATCGATACCAACAGAACGTGACGCATGCCCTCAATTCGGTTACAGTGCTTCTGTTCCGCTACTTTCGGGGGATTTTGGCCGAGAGCTTCCTGTTGATGTTGGCCGTATCGCTGGTGATGATGGCTTTCGGCATGAGGGCGCAGGATGCCTTTTTCATCGGTCTTATCATGGGGGTTATGAACGTCGTGCCATACGCCGGTCCGACCATCGGCGGTGCTGTTTCGGTCTGCATGGGTATCATCACCCCGATCGAAGGGATGTCGATCGGCCATACGATGCTGGTCATTGCAGGATCGCTGTTGATTTTGAAGGGGCTGGATGATTTCGTGCTGCAACCGACGCTCTACTCCGAGCGGGTCAAGGCGCAGCCGCTCGAGATATTTCTCGTGATCCTGATTGCAGGGTCGTTGGCCGGGGTGATAGGCATGCTGCTGGCCATACCGCTTTATACCGTGCTGCGGGTTTTCGCCAAGGAGTTTTTCTCCCAGATTTCCCTGGTGCGCAAGCTGACCGAAAAGATTTGAGGCTATGTCTGTCTGGATCGAAGGAGAGGTGATGCACGGACGGCAACTGGGCCGTGAGTTGGGATTTCCGACCGCCAATATGGAGGTTGCGGATGCGGATACGATCGAAAGCGGAGTGTATGAGTCCTATGTGGAGATCGACGGTGTGGAGTATAAGGCCATGTCGAATCTGGGGAGCAACCCCTCGGTGGGCGGAGGTCCCCGACATCTCGAAACCCATATTTTCGACTTTTCGGGCGATCTCTACGGTCGGAGACTCCGGGTCGAGCTGCGGCGTAAGATCCGCGACGAGCGCAAGTTCGATTCGCTGGAGGAGTTGCAGCGCCAGATCGAACGGGATCGCAGCTGTATTTTGAGTTCGGAGAATCGGCGGCGATGACCGTGCGGCGGTTATGCCGTTTTTCGGCCGGAGGCCGTGTTTACCGCTTTGTGGCTTCGATTCCCTTCGGCGGGAGTCGGTGTCGCAATGCGGCCGACGAGAGCCGACGATTCGGCAAGAGATTATGTATAATTGATTAAATGATAAAAAGTATGTTTTTGGATTTGTCCCTGCCTTACAAAGTGGCCGATATGTCATTGGCCGAATGGGGCCGGAAAGAGATTGAGATTTCGGAGCACGAGATGCCCGGACTGATGGCCATACGCCGCAAGTACGGCCCGCAGAAACCGTTGAAGGGCGTGCGTATCATGGGGTCGCTGCATATGACGATTCAGACCGCCGTGTTGATCGAAACGCTGGTCGAGCTGGGCGCCGACGTGCGCTGGTGTCTCGTGACAATATTTTTTCGACGCAGGACCATGCGGCGGCGGCCATCGCCGAAGCGGGGGTTCCCGTCTTTGCGTGGAAGGGCGAAACGCTGCCCGAGTACTGGTGGTGTACGGCGATGGCCATGTCGTTCCCCGGCGGGAAGGGCCCTCAGTTGATCGTCGATGACGGCGGCGATGCCACGTTGCTGATCCACAAAGGATACAAGGCCGAAAACGACGCTTCGACGCTGGATTACGAACCGTCGTCTTACGAGGAGGAGGTCATTCTCGATACGCTGAAGAAGATTCTGGCCGAAGATAACGGCAAATGGCACCGAACGGTAGCCGAGTGGCGGGGTGTGAGCGAAGAAACGACGACCGGCGTGCATCGCCTTTATCAGATGCAGGAGGCGGGCGAACTGCTCGTTCCTGCGATCAACGTGAACGACTCCTGCACCAAGTCGAAATTCGACAACCTGTACGGTTGCCGCGAGTCGCTGGCGGACGGTATCAAGCGGGCGACCGACGTGATGATTGCCGGCAAGGTGGTGGTCGTTTGCGGTTACGGCGATGTCGGCAAGGGCTGCGCCCGTTCGATGCGTTCGTACGGAGCCCGGGTCATCGTTACGGAGATCGACCCGATCTGCGCTTTGCAGGCCGCGATGGAGGGTTTCGAGGTGAAGATCGTCGAGAGTGCTCTGGCCGAGGGTAATATTTATGTGACCTGCACGGGAAACTGCGACATCATCACGCTCGAGCACATGCAGCGGATGCGCGATCAGGCCATCGTCTGCAACATCGGCCATTTCGATAACGAAATCCAGATGGCCCGTCTTGAGGCTTCGGATGCCGTGCGTACCAACATCAAACCGCAGGTGGATAAGTTCACCTTCCTCGACGGCCATTCGATCTTTATCCTGGCCGAAGGTCGCCTGGTGAATCTGGGGTGCGCTACGGGACATCCTTCGTTCGTGATGAGCAATTCGTTCACTAACCAGTGTCTGGCGCAGATCGAGTTGTGGCAGAAGAAACTGGAGGTGGGAGTGTATCGTCTTCCTAAACATCTGGACGAGGAGGTTGCCCGGCTGCATCTGGATAACCTCGGTGTGGAGCTTACGCAGCTTACGAAAAAACAGGCCGACTATATCGGCGTACCGGTCGAGGGTCCTTACAAGGCCGAGCATTATCGGTATTAAAAATAGATCGGGTTCCGTTCGGTGCCCGAAAATAAACCCGCGTCAGTTTATCTGACGCCGGGTTTATTGTTTCGGGCTGCGGGCGATTGGTCGAGTAAGGTGCATCCGAAACAGGACGTACCGCTTGCTTTGCCTCCGGGGAAAGGAGGATAAAAAAACGTCTTCGGAAAAATCCGAAGACGTTTTGAATGATCGGGTCGGTGGAATTAATAGCCGAACATCTCCTTTTGGCTCACGATCTGTACCGTGCCCAGCTTGCGCAGGTAATCCTGGTCGAGGTCTTTCAGGTCGCCGAGGATGCAATAGGTGTATTTGCGGTCCTTGATCCACTGTTCCTGGGCGGCTTTGAGGTCGGCGAAGGTCATGTCCTGCACCTTTTCGAAGATGGCTTTGTTGCGGTCTTCCGTTACGCCCAGATCTTTGTTGGCGATGTATTTCCAGAGCACTTCGTCCTTGATCGTACGCGAGGTCCGCAGATTGGTCAGTACGGCTTCTTTGGCCAGTTTGAAGGCTGCTTCCGATTCGGGCATGTTGTTGATGATCTCATCGAATGCGTCGATGGCCTGGGCCATTTTGTCGTTTTGCGTGGCGATGATCGCTGCGAAAAGATAATTGTCGTCCAGGTAGCTCGGATTGATCCACTCCGTGAAGGCCATGTAAGCCAGGCTGCGGGATTCGCGCATCTCCTGGAAGACGATGGCTCCCATGCTGCCGCTATTGTATTCGTTGTACAGTATCAGGGCGGGATCGACCGCTACGTCGAATTTTTTGCCCAGGTTCGAGTACTGGAGGAAGTAGAGCTGCGGCGCGTTGTAGTTGGCCAGGCAGACCTTGTTCTGTTCCGTAGGCTGGAACGCGATATTTCCCCGAGTCAGCGGTTCGAGCACTTCCGGCGTTTGGTGGTGTGCTTTCAGGTCGGCGAGCAGTCCGGCTTTGTCTTTAGGACCGTAATAGAGGATGGTGTGCTGCTTTTTCAGCAGGTCGCGGACCTTGCCGATCAGTACGTCCGACGTGAGCGCTTCGAGCTGCTCGTTGTTGAGAGTCGTGCGCTGGATAGCTTCTCCGCCGAAGAAGGCGAAGCGCTGCAAGGCTGCGAAATTCGCTTCCTGGTTCAGTTTGTTGTCTGCACGTTTTTTCAGCAGGTCGGCCTTGTAGTTGGCGAGAATCTCTTCGTCGCCCTGCGCGTTGGCTACCAGGTCTTCGAAGATATCCATGACCTGTCCCATGTTTTCGCTCAATCCCTTGAAGGTTATTGCACAGCGGTTCTGACTGGCCGACAGGTCGTAGTAGCAGGCGATGTCGTAGAGTTCGGATGCGATCTCTGCGGCCGTTTTGGCCTGGGTTCCGAGGTAGTCGATATAAGCGAAGGCATTGTTGAGCGCCGGATCGTTCAGCACGCCGGTATCGAAGAGGTAGGTCAGCGAGAAAAGGTCGTTGATATCATTTTTCTTATAGAGGACTTCGAGGCCGGAATCGGTCTTGAGAATCTCCATATCGCGGTTGAAATCCACGAATACGGGCTCGATCGGGGTTACCGTCGAATTTTGAATTTCGGTCAGGAATGCACTCTGCGTGTCGCGGTTCATCTGGATCGGGGTGAGGGCCGGTTTGGCGATCTTCTGGACGCTGGGGTCCTCTCCCTGGCGTTTGTAGATAATGCCGTAATTCTCGGGACCGAGTTTTTCATTGGCCCAGGCTACCAGTTGCTCTTTGGTGATGGAGCCGATGCGGTCGAGTTTGGTCACTTCGTCGCTCCAGGGAATGTCGTTGTAGAAAGACGAAAGGTACATTTCGACACGTCCCACGTTCGTCTCCTCCTTGCGCATGGTCGATACTTTCAGGTTGTTTACGACTGCCTTGATCAGCTCTTCGCTGAATTCGCCGTTGCGGAGTTTCGCCACCTCCGCGAGCAACAGATCCCGGACTTCGTCGAGGGTCTGACCCGCTTTCGGAAGACCTTGCAGCACGAGGGCTCCGTAGTCGGCCCGCTGATCCGGGTACGAGAAGGCGTCGAGTACTTTCTGTTGCTGCATCAGGTCGAGGTCGATCATGCCGGCCTGTCCGTTGTAGAGGATCCGGCTGGCCAACAGCAGGTATTCCGCATCGGACGATGCGGGCGTTGTCCGTGCGCCATGCCAGCGTTACGTTCGCGGCGTCGGGACCGTAAACCTCCTTGACGATGGGTCTGGTGATCGGGGCTTCGGGTTCGAAGGCGAGCTGCGGGATATTCTCGTTCGGCTGCATATCGCCGAAATATTTGTCGATCGTGGCGATCATCTGGTCGGGATCGAAGTCGCCCGAAAGCAGGATGGCCATGTTATTGGGCACGTAATACTGCGTGTGATAGTTCTTTACGTTGGTAATCGACGGGTTTTTCAGGTGTTCCTGCGTGCCGAGTACGGATTGTTTGCCGTAGGGGTGGTTCGGATAGAGCACTTCGCCGATCGTGGTGTAAACCTTCCGATTGTCGTCCGTCAGGGACATGTTTTTCTCCTCGTAGATCGTTTCGAGCTCGGTGTGGAATCCGCGGATCACGACGTTCTTGAAGCGGTCGGCCTGGATCCTGGCCCAGTTCTCGATCTGGTTCGAAGGAATGTTTTCGATATAGACCGTCCGGTCCATCGAGGTGTTGGCGTTGGTTTCCAGAGCGCCGATCGCCGACATCAGTTTGTCGTACTCGTTGGGGATGGCGTATTTCGTAAGCTTCGTAGCTGATGCTGTCGATCTGACGGTAAATTGCCGCACGCTCCGCATCGTCGGTGGTCTTGCGGTAAACCTCGAAGAGCTGTTCGATCTGGTCGAGCAGGGGCTTCTCGGCTTCGTAGTTGCTCGTGCCGAACTGTTGGGTGCCCTTGAACATCAGGTGCTACGAAATAGTGCAGCCGAGTACCGGTCGTTTCGCTCGGGTCGTTCTTGCCGCCGACTTTCACGGCGATGTAGGTTTCGATGCGCGGTTCTGCCTTATTGACGCTCATATAGACTTTCAGTCCGTTATCCAGCGTGTAGATACGGGTCTTGAGCGGGTCGTTCTTGACCGTTTCGTACGTGTACCCGGATGAGTCGGTACAAGCCGTGGTAAGCAGCGCGAAGGCCGTTGCCGCGATTAATAACAGAAATTTTTTCATACGGTTTATATTTTAGAATGTTGTTACGATCCAGTTTTTTACGACAGGGTAGGTGTCCGACCAGACGAGGCAGATCATCCAGATGGCGGCTACGAGTTTCAGTCCCGTACCTGCGATGAAGGCGAGGAAGGAGCCGAAGCCCGAACGGAACGCCTTGGCCGAGTCGCTGCGGTCGTGGATCAGCTCGCCGATGACCGCGCCGAAGAAAGGGCCGAGGATGACGCCAACCAATCCGCCGGCGAAAAATCCGGCGATCATGCCGACGGTCGCCCCGATCGACCCTGCCCGCGTACCGCCCACCAGACGTGCGAAATAGCCGGGCAGGAAGTAGTCGATGACCGAAACGGCCACTGTCACGGCCAGCCAGATCCAAAGTGTCGCGGACGATATTTCGGAATAGCTGCAAAAGGAGGCGCAGAGTAATCCCGCGTAGCTCAACGCTACGCCCGGGATGATCGGAACGATACATCCGACGATGCCTGTGATCGAAAACAGGAATGCTGCGATCGAAAGCGCGATGTTCATAAAAATGCGGCCGGCAAAATAGGTTGCGTCGTTTTTTCGGTTCTCCGTCAGGCTGTGCCGAACTTGTTTGGCGTATGTCCTCGCTTTTCGGGAACTTTTATGCAAATATATGGGTTATCGACTGCGTCACCAAATATTTAGGGGCATTTTTGACGGTTCGTACCGCGTATGAAAAAATCCTGCCGTTGCGGGGCAGGATTTTCGATCGTTTGCCGGAGTTTTCTACCGGATCAGCTTGTTGGTTTTCGTATCCGGGAATATCACCCAGGGCTTGAAGGCTTTGGCCTCTTCGAAATCCAGCAGGGCGTAGGAGGCGATGATTACCACATCGCCCACCTGCACCTTGCGTGCGGCGGGGCCGTTCAGACAGATCGCACCGCTGCCCCGCTCTCCTTTAATAATATAGGTTTCGAGGCGTTCGCCGTTATCGACGTCCAGTACCTGTACTTTTTCGCCTTCGATCATGTTGGCCGCATCCATCAACTCCTCGTCGATGGTGATGCTGCCACGTAGTTCAGGTCGGCCTGTGTGACCGAAACGCGGTGTATTTTGGATTTGAGAACTTCGATCTGGAATTTCATCGCAATTTGATGTTATCGATTAAACGAATATCTCCGGCCTGTACGGCGATGCAGCCCTGTATAACCGGACTCTCTTCCCAGGTGCGGACCTGCTGCATGGTCGCCGCATCTACGACCTGAAAGTAGATTACTTTCAGCAGCGGATTGCTCTCTACCTGTGCCGTAACCCAGGCTGCGAGCTGGTCGGGTGTCGTCTGATGGGATTTTTCGACCGCAGCCTTCAATACCTTATATATATAAGGGGCCGCCGTCCGGTGATCCGTATCGAGCAGAGTGTTGCGCGACGAAAGCGCCAGCCCGTCCTCTCCGCGCACGATCGGGCAGGGGATGATCTCGACCGGAATGCGCAGTTGGCGTACCATTTCGCGGATTACCGCGATCTGCTGGAAGTCCTTCTCGCCGAAATAGGCTTTGGCAGGTTTCACCAGATCGAAAAGCCGACTCACGACCTGTGCCACGCCGTTGAAGTGGCCGGGTCGGGTCGCACCCTCCATCACTTTGTCGATCATGCCGAAGTCGAACGTGCGGGTGTCGGGTTCGGGATATACCTCCTCGACCGAAGGCATGAAAACATAGTCCGCACCGACCTCTTCGAGCAGGCGCAGGTCGGCTTCCGGGGTCCGGGGGTAATTTTTCAGGTCGGTTTTGTCGTTTGAATTGTGTCGGATTGACGAATACGCTCACCACGACGGTCGCACACTCCCGGCGTGCGCGTTCAACCAGCGAACGGTGTCCTGCGTGGAGCGCACCCATGGTCGGGACGAATCCGATGCCGGACGGTCCCGG
>OKWF01000052.1_pt1 | contig 16138 bp, 15 predicted proteins | sample 1607031 | NCBI WGS metagenome assembly OKWF01 (sample SAMN04414079, study PRJEB24778) | human gut metagenome | material: faecal | host: Homo sapiens | reverse complement strand
CACGGTCAGCCGCTGACGGCTGCCGGAGCCGATTTCGCCGCTACCGTCCGCAACCTGGGCGGCGATGCGGAGGATCCGTTCAAGATCTTCTCCGAGAGCGGCAAGGTGTTCGACGCCCGCCGCGAAGAGCTTCGTGAATGGGTGCGCACGCAGCGCGAGAGGGAGAAGACGTGGCGTTCCGAGCACAAGGAGCTCTCCCGCAAACTCGATCTTTTCCTCTCGGGCAAGGTGCCGGAGATGGACTACAAGGGACTCGAGATCAAACCCGACGGTGCGACCCGCGCCGCCTCGGCTTCAGTGCTCTCCTTCTATGCGGAGCGGATCGAAAATATGATCGTCGCCTCGGCCGACCTCTGCAATTCGGACAAGACGGACGGCTACCTCAAGAAAACCAAAGCCTTCTCGAAGGGTGATTTCTCGGGCAAGTTTTTCCAGGCAGGCGTTTCGGAGCTGACGATGGCCTGCATTGCCAACGGTATGGCGCTGCATGGGGGCGTGATTCCGGCGTGCGGTACGTTCTTCGTCTTCTCGGACTATATGAAACCCGCCGTGCGTCTGGCAGCCTGATGCACTTGCACGTGATCTATATCTGGACGCACGACTCGTTCCGCGTGGGCGAGGACGGTCCGACGCACCAGCCCGTCGAGCACGAGGCCCAGATCCGTCTGATGGAACATTTGAAGAACCATCGGGGCGAGCGGTCCATGTTGGTACTTCGTCCGGCCGACGGCGAGGAGACGGTTATGGCCTGGAAACTCGCGCTTGAGGAGCATCGTCCCGTCGCGCTGATCCTGTCGCGGCAAAATATTAAGAATCTGCCCGCACTCAATCACAGCCGCCGTGAGGAGGCTGCCCAGCTTTCGAAAGGCGCCTATATCGTAGTCGATGCCGCCAAACCGGCTGTGGTGATGCTCGCTTCGGGTTCCGAAGTCGCTACGCTGGTCGAAGGTGCCGAGTTGCTTTCGAAGGAGGGAATCGCGGTCCGTATCGTGAGCGTGCCGAGCGAAGGACTTTTCCGCGACCAGCCCAAATCCTATCAGCAGACCGTTCTGCCACAGGGTGTGGTGCGTTACGGCCTTACGTCGGGTCTGCCCGTGACATTGCTGGGACTGGTCGGTGAAAACGGTATGATTCACGGTCTGGATCACTTCGGTTATTCGGCACCCTACAAGGTCCTCGACGAGAAGTTCGGTTACAACGGCCAGACGGTATATGAAGAGGTGAAGAAGTTGATCGGTAAATAAGCCGGTTGTAAAACGGATAGAGACATGCCCGGACGCCGATAGGCGTCCGGGCATGTCTTCTGTTTGTTCCGTCGTTCTCCCGTTGATTTTTTTCACGGCTTTCCGCTGTTTTTGCACCCGTCGGGTTTCCCGAAGACTTGTCCGGCGATGTTCGGGGAAGAACGGGTGTAGCTTTGAAATCGGATCGTGGACAGAGTGCCTCAGGGCGGTCTTTTTCTGTTATTGTTGATAACTTTTCCATAAAATGCCGGAGGGGCGGACCATCGAATGCGATTAAGCCCTATATTTGTTTTCGGTATCGGTTCCCGAGGTGGAGGGCGAATCCACCGGGATTAAAAGGGAATCCTGTGAAAGTCAGGAACTATCCCCGTAGCTGTAAGTTTCTTTTGGGCGGTACATTCTCTCTGCACTGGCCGTTCGGGCCGGGAAGGCGTGCCGTCCGGAACAAGTCAGAAGACCTGCCGTACCGGGACGAGATTCGTTGCTTTCGGGTGAAAAGCATCGGAACGGTTTCGGGTGCTTCGTCGTATCTATTGCCGGTTCTGTAAATTCCATTCCTGCCCGTGTCGTATCGGGTCGGATCGCTGCGAATCCGTCGTTCAAGAGGTGTATTTCGGTTTTCCGAAGGGCGGTAAAAAAGCGTCGGATCGGACGCAACCGATATGGCCGACGAAGGCGTACGGTATGGCTCGGAACGTGCGGCTTACCGCATTTCTGCGGAGAAAGCCCGGCGGCTGAACCTTGTTTCCGCCGAGCCGGGTCGGAATTGGCCGAACTGCCGTCGATGGAGCGATCGGATTGGGGAATTCGAGCGTTGGAAGTATGAGTACAATAATATAATATTTGAGGAGAAGTTTAATCGTTATGGAAACATTCATTGTCAAGAGGGACGGAACGCGGGAGGCGTTTTCGATGGAGAAGATTCAGCGGGCGATCGCCAAGGCATTCCTTTCGGTCGGGAGTTTCGCTACGCAGGATGTGATCACCAACATCCTGAGCCGGGTCAGCGTGACCGACGGCATCTCGGTCGAGGAGATTCAGAACCAGGTGGAGGTAGCGCTCATGGCCGAGCGTTATTATACGGTAGCCAAGGCCTATATGCTTTATCGCCAGCGGCATACCGAGGATCGGGAGGTGCGCGACAAGTTGCAGTTCCTCATGGAGTATTGCGACGCGTCGAACGCCGCGACAGGAAGTAAGTTCGACGCCAACGCCAACGTGGAGAACAAGAACATGGCTACGCTCATCGGCGAGCTGCCCAAATCGAATTTCATCCGCCTGAACCGCCGCATGCTGACCGACCGCCTCAAGGAGATGTACGGCAAGGAGTTGGCGGACAAGTATATCGAGATGCTGAACGACCATTTCATCTATAAGAACGATGAAACTTCGCTGGCCAACTATTGCGCTTCGATTACGATGTATCCCTGGCTCATCGGAGGAACGATTTCGATCGGGGGCAATTCGAAAGCCCCGACCAACCTCAAGTCATTCTGCGGCGGCTTCGTGAACATGGTCTTCATCGTGTCGAGTATGCTCAGCGGCGCCTGCGCCACCCCCGAATTTCTGATGTATATGAACTATTTCATCGGCCAGGAGTACGGTCCCGATTACTTCAAGCGGGCGGACGAGGTGGTCGATCTCTCGAAGAAACGGCGCACGATCGACAAGGTCATCACCGACTGTTTTGAACAGATTGTCTATTCGATCAACCAGCCGACCGGAGCGCGGAATTTTCAGGCCGTGTTCTGGAATGTGGCTTATTACGACCGCTACTATTTCGAGAGCCTATTCGGAAACTTCCTCTTCCCCGACGGCAGCAAGCCCGACTGGGAGTCGCTCAGCTGGCTGCAAAAGCGTTTCATGAAGTGGTTCAACCGCGAACGCACCCGCACCGTGCTGACCTTCCCGGTCGAAACGATGGCTTTGCTCACGGAAAACGGCGACGTGAAGGACAAGGAGTGGGGCGATTTCACGGCCGAAATGTATGCCGAGGGACATTCGTTCTTCACCTACATGAGCGACAATGCCGATTCGCTTTCGAGCTGCTGCCGCCTGCGCAACGAAATTACGGACAACGGGTTCAGCTACACGCTCGGCGCCGGAGGCGTATCGACCGGCTCGAAGAGCGTGCTGACGATCAACCTGAACCGCTGCATCCAGTACGCCGCACGTAAGGGTATGCCCTATCAGTTCTTCCTCGAGGAGGTGGTCGATCTGGTGCACAAGGTGCAGTTGGCCTACAACGAGAACCTGAAATACATGCAGTCGAAGGGGATGTTGCCCCTGTTCGATGCTGGCTATATCAATATGTCGCGCCAGTACCTCACTATCGGCGTGAACGGACTGGTCGAAGCGGCCGAATTTCTCGGTATTCCGATCAACGACAATCCCGATTACGAACGTTTTACGCAGGAAATTCTCGGAATGATCGAAAAGTACAACAAGAAGTACCGCTCGAAGGAGGTGATGTTCAACTGCGAGATGATTCCGGCGGAGAACGTGGGAGTGAAACATGCCAAATGGGACAAGCGCGACGGCTACAAGGTGGGGCGCGACTGTTACAACAGCTATTTTTACATCGTCGAGGACGAATCGCTCAACATCGTGGACAAGTTCCGACTGCACGGCCGCAAATACATCGAGCACCTCACGGGCGGTTCGGCCCTGCACATGAACCTGCAGGAACATTTGAGCCGGGAACAGTATCGCCACCTGTTGCGCGTGGCCTCGCAGGAGGGATGCAACTATTTCACGTTCAACATCCCGAATACGGTCTGCAACGATTGCGGGCATATCGACAAGCGCAACCTCAAGGCGTGTCCGAAGTGCAACGGCAGGAACCTCGATTATCTGACCCGCATCATCGGTTATATGAAGCGTGTCAGCAACTTCTCTCAAGCTCGGCAGCAGGAGGCCGCGCGTCGTCACTATGCTACGCCTGGCCAGCTTTGATGTGGTGTTCCAGGAGATTCCGGGCGAAGTGACCCTCGCTCTGAATCTTTCGGGGTGTCCGAACCGGTGCGCCGGGTGTCACAGTCCCCATCTGTGGGAAGAGGTCGGGGAGCCGTTGGACGATAATTTGCTGAATAGTTTGTTGTCGGGATACGGAAATGCGATTACCTGCGTTTGTTTTATGGGCGGCGATGCAGCGCCCGGCGATGTCGCGCATTGGAGCGCCTGTGTGCGGGCTGCGACCGGGGGCCGGCTGAAGATAGGCTGGTATTCGGGGCGTTCCGAACTGGCCGCAGGTATCGACCCGCGCAGTTTCGATTATATCAAGCTGGGACCGTATGTCGCGCATTTGGGAGGCTTGGATTCCGCTTCGACGAACCAGCGGCTTTACCGGGTGACGGACGGTGAAATGAAGGACATTACGGCGGAGTTGAGGAACAAGGATCGTATGTTATTGGGTTAATTGAATCATATTAAAAGGCTGCGAGGGCTGTGAACAAATAGTTCACGGCCCTCGCGGTGTATTGCCGGGCGGTTCGCGGACCTGCATGGAACGACCGTCGCGAAGTCTGTTTTTCGGTTTGAGAAGCCCGAAAGAATTCGGTGGTTCGATTCCATCGGGAGCTAACAACAAAAAGTCCCCGAAAAGGGGACTTTTTACTTGTGCGGTCGGTCGCGTTATAGTCCGAACTCTTGCTTGATCAGATCGACGGCATCGAGCTTTTCCCAGCCGAAGAATTCGATCTCGCGTTCCACCTCGCGGCCGTCCTCCCACACTTTCTCCTTGCGGGTGTAGGGCGGTTGCCGAAATGTCCGTAGGATGCCGTCGCTTCGAAGATCGGGTTTTGAGGCCGAATTTCTTCACGATAGCCGCCGGACGCAGGTCGAAGAGCTTGGCGATACGGCGGGCGATCTCCCCGTCGGTCATGTCCGCGAGTTTCGGATTGCGGCTGCATACCGCACCGTGCGTATCGACGAAGACGGAGATCGGTTCGGCGATCCCGATGGCATAGCTCAACTCCACGAGAATTTCGTCCGCGATCCCGGCCGCCACCATGTTCTTGGCGATGTAGCGGGCTGCGTAAGCCGCCGAACGGTCCACCTTCGAGGAGTCCTTGCCCGAGAAGGCGCCGCCGCCGTGGGCACCGCGTCCGCCGTAGCTATCGACGATGATCTTGCGGCCCGTGAGTCCCGTATCTCCGTGCGGGCCGCCGATGACGAACTTGCCCGTGGGATTCACGTGCAGGATATAGTCGTCGCCGATCAGTCGCGCCAACTTATCCTTGGCGCGTTCCAGACGGGCCTTGACGCGTGGAATGAGGATCGTGCGCACGTCCTCGCGGATCTTCTCCTGCATGCGTTTTTCGGCCATCTTCTCGGTGACGCCCTTGCTCGTGGGGATGAAATCGTCGTGCTGGGTCGAAACCACGATGGTATGTACGCGCAGCGGACGGTGCGTCTGTTCGTCGTATTCGATCGTTACCTGCGACTTGGCGTCGGGACGCAGGTAGGTCATCACCTGCCCTTCGCGGCGGATGACGGCCAGTTCCTTGAGAATGACGTGCGAGAGGATGAGCGTCGCAGGCATGTATTCGCGCGTTTCGTTGCACGCATAGCCGAACATGATGCCCTGATCGCCCGCGCCTTGTTCTTCTTCGGCCTCGCGTACGACACCCCGGTTGATGTCCGGAGACTGTTCGTGGATCGCGGAGAGCACGCCGCAGGAATTACCGTCGAACTGATATTCGCTTTTGGTATAACCGATACGGTTGATTACGCGGCGTGTTACGTGCTGGATATCGACGTAGGCGCTCGAACGCACTTCGCCCGCGACGACGACCAGACCGGTGGTGCAGAGCGTTTCGCAGGCTACTTTGGAGTTGGGGTCGTGACGAAGGAATTCGTCGAGAATGGCATCGGAAATCTGATCCGAAACTTTGTCGGGGTGTCCTTCGGACACGGACTCCGACGTAAATAAAAATCCATTTTACATTTTTTTGGAAGTTAAACGTATAAAATGGGGAAAAATTGGCTGCTGGAATAAAAAAGCTGTTTTAGCTATTTTTTATTGTGGTTTGCAATCAGTCAAATCTTTCCACATTCCCCGCCGATCGGCGAGGACTGCAAAGGTAAATATAAAAAACGGGGAATAAAAACTTATTCCCCATATTATTTGCGAAAAATAGGTGCCGTCTTATAGGGCCTTGGTATCTATCGGGTTACGTTCAAGGTCGGCAGATTCAGGATTTGGGCCCGGGTGAATTATTCTGTGTGCCGACGGCGGAGTTTTCGTTCGCGACACGTCTAAAAGCTGGAAACACAATAATCGTCTTTTCTGGGCGTTCTGTAACTAAATAGAAACGCTCAAACAGAAACAGCCCATGAGATAAAATTGCCTCCGTAATAAAACCAGTTAAATTATTTCGATATTGGATTATGAAAAAGGCATTGTTGTTATTAGGTATGATTGCCGCAGGCGCCGCATCCGGCGGTGTCGTCGCCTGGAGTATTTTATCGCCGGCCGAAAAGAACGGCACGCATGTTGTTACGCCGCAGAGCGGGGCAGTGTCTGACGACCCCTTTTCTCAGGCGGGAACCCATTTCACTTCGTATCAGGCCGAGCAGTATCCGGATCTTACGTATGCTGCCGAGAATGCTGTCAAGGCCGTCGTGAATATCGAGGTGGTTCAGGAGATCGAAGTTCCCGAGCGGCAGTACGATCCGTTTTTCGAATTTTTCGGTATTCCCCAGCAGGGCCGGCGCGGCCCTTCGACACAGGAGCGTCGGGGCGGAGGATCCGGCGTGATTATTTCCGCAGACGGTTACATCGTGACCAACAACCATGTGGTGGACGAGGCTACGCGCCTTCGCGTGAAGCTGAGCGACGGCCGCACGTTCGACGCCAAGGTGATCGGTACCGACCCCACGACGGATGTGGCGCTGGTGAAGATCGAGGCCGAGGACCTGCCTACGTTGCCTTTCGGCAGTTCGGATTCGCTCCGGTTGGGCGAATGGGTGCTGGCCATCGGATCGCCCTATAACCTGCAATCGACCATTACGGCCGGTATCGTGAGTGCCAAAGCGCGTCAGTTGGATGTCATTCCGAGCGAATTCCGCATCGAGTCGTTTATCCAGACGGATGCGGCCGTCAATCCCGGTAATTCGGGCGGTGCGTTGGTCAATACACGCGGCGAACTGGTCGGTATCAATACCGTAATCAAGACGATGACGGGCAGCTATGTCGGTTATTCGTTCGCGGTCCCCGAAACGATCGTCCGCAAGGTGGTCGTGGATCTCAAGGAGTACGGCGTCGTGCAGCGGGCTCTGTTGGGTCTGGCATTCCGCCCCATAGATCAGAATTTCATCGATCAGATGGGCGAGGAAACGGGTATCGAGGAGTTGGGTGGCGTTTATGTCGCCAGTGTGTCCGAAGGGGGCGCTGCCTCGCAGGCCGGTATCCGCAAGGGAGATGTGATTCTTTCGGTCGATGGCGTGGAGTTGAACGAGGCTGCGACGCTGCAGGAGCAGATCGGCAAGCATCGTCCCACCGACAAGGTAAAATTAATGATAAAAAGGTCGGGTTCGATGAAACAAATCGAGGTGACCTTGCGTAATAAAGCAGGTAAGACGGAACTCCTCACGCGGGACGACGTCGATGTGATGGAAGTTTTGGGCGGAAAGTTCGCCACGGCCGATGAGCGTCTGTGTCGCCGACTGGAGATCAGAGGCGGTGTGGAAGTGCTGGCAATCAAGGCGAACGGTATTCTGTCGAAGGCACGGGTAAGACCGGGATTCGTGATTACCCACATCAACGACAAGTCCGTGCGTTCGCTCTCCGATATGCAGCGGATGACCGATAAGGTTCGCAGCATCGACGGAGTATATCCCGACGGACGTTCGGCGAGCTATGTGCTTGTCGAATAGGGAAGCGCCAGGAAAGCCGGGTATGTTTTACCGTTTTTTATTGCCGTAGTTTAAGAACATTCTTATAAAATTAAATATGCGTCAGTTAAAAATTACGAAGTCCATCACCAACCGTGAGAGCGCGTCTTTGGACAAGTACTTGCAGGAAATCGGCAAGGAGGAGCTCATTACGGTTGAGGAGGAGGTGGAACTTGCCCAGCGAATCAAGAAGGGTGACCAGGAGGCATTGGAGAAGCTCACCAAAGCCAATCTGCGTTTCGTCGTGTCGGTGGCCAAGCAGTATCAGAATCAAGGCCTCAGTCTGCCCGACTTGATTAACGAGGGAAACCTCGGTCTTATCAAGGCTGCGGAGAAGTTCGACGAAACCCGGGGTTTCAAGTTCATTTCGTATGCCGTGTGGTGGATTCGTCAGTCGATCCTGCAAGCTCTGGCCGAGCAGTCGCGTATCGTGCGCCTGCCGCTCAATCAGGTAGGCTCGCTCAATAAGATCAACAAGGCTTTCGCCCGTTTCGAGCAGGAGCACCGAGCGCACCCCTTCGCCCGAGGAGTTGGCGAACGAGTTGGAGCTTCCCAAGGAGAAGGTGACCGATACGCTGCGTGTCGCCGGCCGCCATGTTTCGGTGGATGCGCCTTTTGCCGACGGCGAGGACAACAGCCTGCTCGATGTGTTGGTGAACCCCGATTCGCCCAATGCCGACAGAGGGTTGATTAACGAGTCGCTCTCGACCGAGGTGGATCGTGCCTTGGAAACGCTGACCGAGCGCGAGCGGGATATCATCAAATATTTCTTCGGCATCGGCTGTTCGGAAATGACGCTCGAAGAGATCGGCGAAAAATTCGACCTGACGCGCGAACGTGTACGCCAGATCAAGGAGAAGGCGATCCGTCGTCTGCGTCACTCCTCCCGCAGCAAGTTGCTGAAATCTTATCTGGGATAGAGAACCCCGTTTATGATAAAGCCGGAACTTTATGAAGTTCCGGCTTTTTTATTCCATTTCCGAACTTTGTTTTGCAATTGTCGCCGGTGACAGTCGGTGCGGGGCGATTACCTGTCGTCGGAATATTCGTCTTCGGTCATCATACGCTGGATGCGCAGGTTTTTACCCAAGACCAGGGTGATGGACAGCAACGCGAGAGCACAGACGGCGCAAAGAGCCAGCCATTCGAGCCGTCCCAATATGCCCGATAGCAGGACCCCCGCTACGGATAGTGCCAGGACCGTGTAACAGATGACGAGAGTAATCTTAAGTGGTTGCAGCATATTTTTATGGTTGGCGATTATATTTTGCAATGTATCCTTATCCGACGGTCGCAGCATTGAATTCGAGGGGCGCTATTCGCGGCCTGTGCCCGCATTTGCAATGCAGCCCTTTCTAAATCCTCTTCTCGGAGAGGGCTTGGGTCGCTGTGCTTTCAGAGAGGTACTCTAACGCGTATAATCAGGTTTTAGAAGTTATTATGCTTACCACAAAATCGGTGCCTTTCCGATGCTTTGCAGATATTCGTTGGCCCGGGAAAAGTGTTTGCTGCCGAAAAATCCCCGGTAGGCCGACAGCGGGGAGGGATGGACGGCTTTGAGGATGCAGTTGCGCTGGGGATCGGCGATGGCGCCTTTGCGCTGGGCGTAACTTCCCCACAGCATGTAAACGATGCCTTGCTTGCGCTGTGCGATGGCCCGCACGACCGCATCGGTGAAAGTTTCCCAGCCGTGTCCTGCGTGGGAGGCCGCTTCGTGCGCCCGGACCGTCAGCACGGCATTGAGTAGCAGCACGCCCTGTTCGGCCCAGCGGTCGAGGTTGCCGCTCGTGGGAATCGGCGAGCCGGTGTCGTCGGCTACTTCCTGGAAGATGTTCTGCAGCGAGGGTGGGAACGGCACGCCGTCCGCCACGGAGAAACAGAGTCCGTTGGCCTGTCCTTCGCCGTGATAGGGGTCCTGTCCGATGATTACCACTTTGAGTTTGTCGAACGGGCATTTGTCGAAGGCACGAAAAATGTTGCTTCCTCTGGGGAATATCCGGCGGGAAGCGTATTCTTGCCGTACGAAGTCGGTGAGTTCTCGGAAATAGGGTTTTTCGAACTCTTCGGAAAGAATCTCTTTCCAGTCCGAAGCGATTTTAACATCCATGGCTGGTATTGAATTAGGCTGTTATATATTTCGAGTACCACGACCGTTTTTTGTTGATCTCGGCAGGCAGCCCTCGATCCTGCGGGGTGTCGTTTCGTTCTGACCTTCTTCCCGGGAAGAGTTTCGACTTTTCGTCGAAGCATATCGGTCGGTTTCGAGCCGGAGCAGGTCGGTAATCGAGCTATATAATCAGGTTAAATTTTTGCTAAAATACAAAGAAAGTTCGAAACGGCGTGTCGGAAATGCGTAAATTTGAAAAGTCGCATCAAAAGAATATATATTATTTGTTATGAAAAAAAATTGTAATTACCATGCTCGTCCTGTTGTCGGCGGCCTATGCCGTCGGGATAGGAGGCGGGGAGGTCGCCCGTAAACTGGACCTTCGACCGTCGCAAATCGTTCCCGCAGCCGACACGTTGCCGGTTCGGAACCTGATCTATCTGATCGGGGACGGTATGGGATTGAGTCACGTGTCGATGTTGATGCTCGAGGAGGGATATGGTACGACCGCTTTCGACCGGGCGCAGAACATCGCATTGATTACTACTTATTCAGCCAACAACCGGGTGACGGACTCCGCAGCGGCCGGTACGGCGCTGGCGACGGGACATAAGACCGGCAACGGTATGCTCGGTGTGCTGCCCGATTCGACGGCTGCGGAGTCGATTATGGCGGATGCGATCCGAGCCGGGATGCCGGCGGGGATCGTCGTTACCAGTACTCTGCAACACGCTACGCCCGGCGCTTTCTATGCCCATGTGCCTTATCGGCGACAGTATCAGCGAATTTCCGATCAACTGGCCGGAAGCGACTTGACGGTGGCCTTCGGCGGCGGATTGAAGTATGCCGAAGCGTCGGAGCGGGAGGACGGTGTACCGGGCATCGAGCGCCTTCGGGATCGCGGTTTCCGGGTGCTGACCGATCCCTCGCAGCTCGATACCTTGAGCCGGGGACCTGTGATGGGATTCTTTGCCGACGGTCACCTGCCGAAAATGTCGGAGGGTCGGGGCGATTATCTGGAGCGGGCGACCCGCAAGGCGCTGGAGATTCTGTCGCGAGAAGCCGGCGAGCGCGACCGGGGCTTTGTTCTGATGGTCGAAGGATCCCAGATCGATTTGCGGGCTCACGATAACGATGCCGAAGGCGCCTGACGGAGATGCGTGATTTCGACCGGGCGGTTGCCGCTGCGATGGATTTCGCCGACCGCATCCCGGGACGCTCGTGGTCGTTACGGCCGATCACGAAACGGGCGGTCTTTCGATTCCTTCGGCCAATGTCGATTTCGAGCACGAGGAGGCCGGGATCGAGTACTGTTTCAGCACCGGCGGACATACGGCAGCGATGGTGCCCGTCTATCTGTACGGGACAGGCGCCGAACGGATTAACGGCGTACTGGACAACACGGAACTGGCCCATATGTTGAAGCGACAGGTATTGCCGGATAACAGACGAAGTGTGTCGGCAATGAAAATTAAATCATCAAAGATTATTCATTTAATTCATAAAACAGTTCGCTCCTATTTCTGTCAAGCCTGTAGGTAATTGGTTTTGTCCTTTGTCGGGTAAAGAACGTGAATGATAATCTAAATTTGTTTCTGATTATATATTACCTCCACTATTCCATTGTATTTCTTAGTTTCAACCAAAGTCAAGTCAATCTTTCGGGTAAAACCACCAAATAAACTGATGCCTCCACCCAAAATAACCGGAATGACAACCAGATGATAAGTATCTATCAGATTATTTGATATGAGTTGCTGCGCCACCTCTGCACCTCCGCAAATCCAAATGTTTTTACCTGATTTCTGCTTCAACTCTTCAACAAATCGGCACACATCTATATTCTTGAAACAGATATTTTTTGTGTTGTCAGTTTCTTTGTGATGGGTCAAGACGTAGGTCGTTGCTCCCTCATAGGGCCATCGGTCGGGTGAAAGTTCGGTCACAATTTGGTTGTAGGTCTTTCTTCCCATAATGACCATATCCACGCCACTGAAGAATGGTGTAAAGGTATCTTCCATCTCTACGTTTTCATCATGTCCGCCTATCCAATCAACGGCACCTTTGCCATCAGCGATATAGCCATCCAAACTGACGGCAATATAAAGTATTACTTTTCTCATAGTCTGTATCATTATTGTTAAAGAGGTAATACCATTTCAAACTGTTTGCTTGCCAAGGGAATGTTCTTGCTTTTGAGAAAAACAGGCATGGTTGGATTGTCGGAACTGATGTTCAAGACTTTGATGAAGTCTGTTTTCAGACGCGCTATGACTTCTTGCAATAATCGGGAGGCTATTCCTTTCCTGCGATATTCGCTTAGAACGACTATTTGAGTCAAATCACCTGTATGAATGTCAAACACACAGTAGCCAACCATCTTCCCGTCCAAGAAAGCCCCAAGGCACGTCAGCTCGGATATCCCTCTTTCAATGGATTCAAAGCTGTTTTGCCACGAAGGACTAAAGTCGCAATAGCGTTGTGCCTGTCTGATGGAATTGGTATCAACCTGCTCTATGATACAGTCTATGTTTACTTTTCGATTGTCAATGTGCTCAATCGTTTGTCTGAAACAGTCAATTTTCGTGTTACCTCAAAATTCATTCGGCGATAAACGCCAATCGCTTTTTGGTTGTTTTGCAGGACTTCCAACAGGTATTGGCTGATACCCGATTCCTTGAGAAAAGGGAGGGAATGAGTAAAGATTTTCCCGGCTATACTCTGTCCTCTATATTGCTTTATCGTTCCAGTCCCTGTATCATAGGCAGTAAGAACACCATTGAATGTTCCTGTTCCGTTTAAGGTGAATGCTACAATTTCGTCATTATCAAAGGCGGCAAATGATAATTGTGGATTATATCCGCGCCGTTTGAGCATGGAACGCACCTCTTCTTTCTCAAAATGTATTTCATAATCGGCAAATGCTTTTTTAAAGCCGTGAAAGATGGTTTCAAAATCGGTATGTTCTAAATTCCTTATTTCCATTTTGGTCTGATTTTAAAGTTTAATCTGATATATTCTTGTGGTTTCCCCCCAAGGATGATGGCAGTTTCCTATATATCGAAAACCGAACTTTTCATAATACCCGACATGGTCTGTACACAGATTCAAGTATTTGAAACCATAATAGGAGGCATCCTGCATTGCTTTATCAATGAGCCATTTTCCCAAGTTTCTGCCCCTGTAGGATTTTTCAATGTACAATGCCGCCAGCCAGGGATACAAATCCATCCGTGAGTTGAAGTCGTTGGTGACCAGTCCGGCACATCCGGCAATGGCATCATGGTCGAGCAGCAGATACCACTGTGGCAACAGGTTTTCTGCATTCAGGCAGTTACGAAAACAATCGTCATACACCATATTGGATTCTTCCGAAGCCCACTTGTTTTGAAAGTAGGCTATCGCAGATTCGAGATATTCTGTTGACTGTCGCAATGATATTATTTGCATAAAATTATTGTTTGTGAAAGTTCCGGATTTTGTTTGCTATTCAATGTATATCTGATCCTTACCTTACGGATTGTTCCCGTTCTGATAAATTTCTTTTTCATACTAATGAAAAGTGTCTTTCCAGTTCCTCAAAGACTTTTAAACATCGAAGCGTGGAACTGCAATGCCACGTCTTAGTTTGAAGGTCGCAGGAAACCCGTATATACAGATATAACAATAAAGGCCCACGCTATAACGTGAGAATCACTATGCAAATCCTTTTACATACTTTTGAAATTTCCTACGTTTTCAAACTACAAGATAAGCATAACGCTTCTTTCTTAAATTTAATATGCCATTTAAGAGGGCACTTCCTCTTCACTTGCAAAATTACATAAAAAGACTGGTTCGGGGATTTCCCGACACCAGCCTTTCTAAGATTTTCCAGTGTAAATATATATATCAGCACCTTCTTTTTTGGCTTGCAAAACAATAAATCTGACTATCTTTGAGAGCGGCGAAATGCAATCCTCAACGGGAAGTGCAAAGGGGCTTGCCCCTTGCCTTATTGGGGAATTTTCAGCGTTGCCTGCAATGCGGCTCGGAAAATTCCCTAATAAGCCTACGGTATTTTCTCCGTAAATACCCTGCAGCATGCCGTCTGTCTGTCCGTCTGCCTTTTTGCGGTGGCTGTTCCTGCCGCCTGCTTACCCATATAACCCCACCTTATTTTTCCCTTTCGGTCGGTGGCAGGGCGGTCGTTTCCATTTTCAAAGGCTCTTTTGTATGGGGCAGTCGGATACAAGGTTTTCCCGATAAATACGCTCGCAACGAAGCAAGAGGAAGATTTATCGGGAAACGGCGCAACCGCCCGACCTTTTAGCCGACATAAAGCCCCGTACTTGCTTTGCCTTTATAAACGGAAATGATTTGCTCCGCTTTCCTCTGAAAAGAGGAATAGAACCTGCAATATATATCACCATAGTGATAGGTTTGCATGTTGATATGTTGGTATGCTGATATATCATCATGCTTTCCAACGGCTGTTGGGCTTGCCATCCGAAACAACCGACACGAATACCGTCGTTTTCTCTTTTCGCCCGTGTATAATCCTTTCCAACAATGCCCTGAGGACTTTCGCCGCTCCGAACGATTCGATACGGAAAGCGAGGGAGGTTATCGCTTCAAGATTGTAAACCTCCGCCTTGTATCTGTCCAATACGCGGATAATGCGCTTTATTTTATAAAGAAATACCCAGCCGAGCGGAAGGTATTCTTTGGGGAGAGATGTACCTGTTGTCATTCGTAATCGATGGAAAGAGTTATACTACAATCAAATATATTCAGAAAGCTGACAATGAACGATACGTACGTTTAGTCAATCATAATCCCCAACATTCGCCGAAAGAGATCCCAGCAAATTCGATTCAAGCATTAGCATTGGTAAAAGCAAGTATCCGATTCAATACAATGGGATAGTCATAGTGTTTCGCACAGTTTTTATATCAACAAATAATAAAATATCAGATTATTGTATTGATAATCAATGTAATATATAGAATACAAAATTGATCTACGTCAAAAAATAATGTCATTAAGGGGTATTTATAACGCTATTTTATTGCATTTTGAAGGGAATTTAATGCACTAACCGTTGAATTTACCGCATTTTTCCACATCGAAATTGCCGTCTTAATTAAAAATTGGCCATATCATTACGTATGCTGATATAGTTGTTTGAAAGAATGTTTTTGGAAATTTTGAACTGTATTTTGAACCTTGAATACCTTGTCCCATGCAAGCCTGCCACATATAGCAGAAACCCCGCCAGAATCGCCGTTTTATCGGATTCTGACGGGGTTTTGTCTTCTTAATGGGCTATTTTCCTCCGTATTTTAGGATATTTCTGGGACTATTCAAGGACATGTAACATTTATCGCTTGAACAGACCGTTCGAATGCCATTTAGTGTAACACAAAAGCAACAGCTTTGTTACATTTCGATCGCTTGACCGTTCGGGGTAGTTTTACACCTATCTCACTATATTACACCAACTTTGCCTACTTAATGTTGTTTTTTCTATTGATACACTTCGTTTTGATCCCCTTACTTATCGAATGCTTTGAGAAATATTTGGACGGTTCCCGTAAGTTTCAGTATAAAACCTTTCATAGCCGGTTTGTCAGCGAAGTACGACTTCACGGACGACTCGCCGGACAAACCCAGGCAAAGCGGCTGTAGGCTCATGGCAACCAAGGTAAGGGGCGTGAAGGCAACCATTGGTCTTGGCATCGTGCAGCGGAACGGCAACTCCTGTTACGCTGCATCATATCTTCGTCCAACTCCGTAAAATGTCGCCAAAAGAACGGCAGAGCATTACCCTACCACTCTTCCACTGCGTTGCGGCCGGCATCACGGATCGGCCGTGCGTCAAAAAGACGGGACGACTCCGATGGAGGCG
>OKWF01000051.1_pt1 | contig 16490 bp, 16 predicted proteins | sample 1607031 | NCBI WGS metagenome assembly OKWF01 (sample SAMN04414079, study PRJEB24778) | human gut metagenome | material: faecal | host: Homo sapiens | reverse complement strand
CAGACCGAGGAGTTTGGCTTCTTCGTTGCACAGCAGCAGGACATTCGGATCTTCAAACGGTTCGACGGCCTGAATGAAACCACCCACAATAGCCTGCATGCTCGCCAAGCTGCCGTCGATCTCCTTGACATACGGATTCTTTGGGTGGGTTCCACGACCAGAATGCGCATCTGCTTTGGAGCGTCTGACTCCGGCAAATCTGCCGGTTTATCATCTGTCTCGGCGTGCTCCTGCTGAAATGCATGCAACGCCGCCTGAGATTCCTCGTATTCCTCCTGCGTCGCATCACAGCCCTGCGACTTCCGACATGGGAATCAGCAGAGGCAGCGAACGGTCGGATGCTTCGACGGTTTCGTAAGCGCAGCAGATCGCACCACTTTCGACCATTGCCCGGGTCAGCGGTTCGCTGCTGGCGAAGTGAAAATAGGTGAATACCAGTTGTCCTTGGCGGATGAGTTTGTATTCAGGCTCTATCGGCTCCTTGACCTTGATGATCATTTCGGCTTTGGCATAGACCTCTTCGATGGTAGGCAGCAGTTCGGCGCCTGCGGCGACGTAGTCTTTGTCCGGGAATCCGCTGTTTGCACCGGCAGTCGCCTGCACATACACTTTATGCCCACGTTTGGTAAGCTCTTTGGCTCCGGACGGGGTGAGCGAAACCCGGTTTTCGTTGTTTTTAATCTCTTTTGGAATACCGATAATCATAAGTCGAGTCGTTTTTAAATTTTTCGGACTCAATTTATGGAAAATCCGTTGAATTGCCAAATTATTCCCGAAAAAATCGAACCGATATTAAAATTTGTAAGATATGGAGGCGTAAAAGGTCCGGGGATACGCATACAGATAACGGGTGTCCAGCGGTCGGTAAACATACGTGTCTGCGGTCCGGATACGGCGTACGCGGGGAGATTCGTAGCCGCTGAAGAGTTGGTCCCTGTCGTTGAGAAGGTTGCGTACCGAGAGCATCAGAGTCAGACGCGAGGCGTTGAAATAAAACGATTTGAAAAGCGTGACATTCAATGTAAGCGCATCTCCGAGCCGCTCCTGGCGGGTAAACAGCTCGAAGGCTTCCGGCGATTCGGCCTGTTGCCGGGCGATGCGCGACGTGCGTCGTACCAGCGACGGCTCGACGAACCGATTCCCGGCCCATGCGGCCTCCGCCTGTACGCCCCAGCCTTTCGGACCGTAATAATTGAGGCCCGCGAAACCCGTCAGTTGGGGCGTGTTGCCGACCGAGCAGTCGCCCATGTAGCTCGCGGCGTTGCGGTCCAACACCTCGTTGTTCGCGTCGGCATAGACCGTGACGACGGGATTGACCGCATAGCGGTAACGTCCGGCGCTGGCTGCCAGCGTGAGGTTCCAGCGGTATGCCAGCCGGATCAGGGCGGTCGCTTCCGCGCCGTAACGGAGCGTTCCGATGCCGGCGGCCGCCATGTCGCTGTATGTTGCGTAGAAATCGTCGTAGTAGTGCCGCACCTGCATGCCGTCCGCAGTGCGGACGACGAAGAGCGTAGCCCGAAAGCGCACGTTGCGCCCGGACCAGGTGTAGTTCAGTTCGGCCCCGTACCGTTTCTCCTCGGTGGGATCCTCTACCGGTCGGTTGTTGTATTCGAGGTTCAGGAAAAGGTCGTCTCCGTCGGGTGTCCGTGATGAGGCGTAAACCGTCATTTCCAGATGATGCCGTACCGAGAAGGAGTAGCCTGCCGAGGCGCGGAACAGGTAGGGCGCGAAATGCAGCGCCCGCGATTTTCCGAAGGATTTATTGCCGGCGAAAAGCTCTTTTTCGTAGTGTCCCCGGCGGAATACGGAGCTGGTTCCGACCTCGGCTGCGATAAAAGCCCGCAGGCGGTCGGCACGGTATTCGAGTGAACCTCCGGCGCCGATTTCATTACGCCGCAAGTCGTAGTCGTAGCCGAAGCGATCGCCCTCGCGGATGATCCGGTCGGGATGACGCAGGTCGTTCTGGAGCTTGTTGCCATAGACGCCGTCGTCGATCAGGTAATAGTCGCGATCGACGAAATAACTGCGTCCCATCAAATCCCTCATCTGTTTATAGAACCGGGAGTCCATCCGGGCCGCCCGGATGCCGTAGCGTACCGTCAGTCGTTCGCTGATCCGAGTGACGCCCTCCGCGAGGAGCTGCATATTGGCGATGCGCTCCACACGGTCCTCCATGAGATAGGTCGCGCTGCCGTCCTTGCTGTTTCTGTTTTGCCGGTAAAATTCGTCCCAGTCGATTTGGGTGTAGCGGACATCGTTCGCCCGCCAGATATTTTCCAGTTCGAGCCGGGTTACGGGGTCCGTCTGGTAGCCGGGCATCCAGCGGTAGTAGTCCGGCATCGGGCTCGGAGCGTCGTACCATGCCAGCGAACTGTAACGTCTGATGCCCGTTTCCGCCGTGAAGGTCGCTGCGAGCGAAGTCGCATCCGTCAGGCGGACCCGGTATGCGGCTGCGGCCAGAGGAACCGCTTCGCGTCGGATGCGCCCGCTGCGCACTTTTCCGTCCTGATAGCCCCACGAAGGGTTGTAGAGGGGATTTCCCGTCAGGTCGAAGGCTTCCCGTGTCGATGAGGTGCGCAGACTTCGCATCGAAACCGGTACGACGGTCAGCAACGAGAAGAGATGCCTGTCCCCGAATCTTTTGGATAGAAGTATCGCTGCATTCAGCGAATTGCTGAATACGCCGTCGGCATAAAGGTCCCGTCCCGTGCGGCCCTGTACGGTCGCTGCAAGGTCCCAGTTCCGGCCGAGGTTTTCGGCGACGGTCAGGCGGAGCCCCATCAGGTAGTTGCGGCCGGAGAATTGGAGTGCCGCATTGCGCTCCGGGAGCAGCGGCTCTTCGGAGGTTCGGTATTCGGCGTCCAGAGTCGTCGGTAAATGCCATCCGTTCATCGGCTCTTCGTACTTTTTGGGGTACAAGGCATTCATCGACGGAATGTAGCGCGACGGCAGCCGGATGCCGTTCAGCGACATCCGGTCGGGCCGGTACGGTTCTCCGCGGCGGTTGTAGGCCACGAATGAGAATTTGAAGTCCGTGGCGTCCCGGAACAGGTCGCCCGTACTTTGAATCGCCCGGTAAAAGAGCGACGAATCGGTGTCGATCATCGGGCTGTAAGGCTCTTTGTAACCGTTCTGAAAGGGATAATACTCTTCGTCCCGCAGATTGTCTTCCGGGGTTTGGGCCCGGAGCGGGAAACAACCGATCAGGCCGATGACAACGAAGAGTAAATATCTCATTTGGGTCGTGGTATGATACAAATATACCCAAATAATAAAAAAATCGGACGCTTGGGTCCGATTTATCTTCAAGTCCGTCCGAGATATGGCTCCCGTTTTGCCCCCCCTGTATCCCTGACGAAATGGCGGATTCCGGCAGACAGTCGCCGAGCTGGGTTCTTAATATCGACGCAATCAAAATCAGTAGTATTTAAATACTTTTGTTTTTATTAGTTTGCCTGTTTGGTCATAGTATTTCCATTCGCCGTATTCCCACGTAAAGTCTGACTGAGAACTTATTTCCCACAACAAAATTCCTTCACTTTCGATTATCCCGTTAGGATAATAGGATATATGATAACATCGATAAGGTAATACAAACTCTTCACCATCCGAGAGAATAGGTTGAGTATTAGGCCCAAAATCTTTCTGAATAAATTCTAAAAATCCTTTATCATTGAAAAAATACCAAGTACCTATTTCTTTCCCATCTTTATATTCCCCAAAAGATATTAATGCACCTTTACCAGAAAAGTACTTGAAAACTCCAGATCTTTTACCATTTATATAATACAATTCAAAAATAGTTCCTTCGTCTATTTTCTCCCTCCAAAAACCTTCTTTCTGCCCATTCGCGTTATATTGATTGATTGGAGCGTCGTAGTCTATTTGAGCCGATGCAAAAAAAGAAAACAACAAAAAATACTCCGGTTAAAATAATCTTATTTTCATCCTACTTCAAACTTATTTAAGTTAAGAAAACCCTGACAAACTTTATTTTAACTCGGCCGAGCGCGAGTATATTGGATGAAGTCAAATATACGAAAAAACAGCGAGCCGAAGCCGCTTTCGAAGGGTTTTTCCGAAGAAAATGATCGAAAGAATCAAGCGCCCATGCCGAACGAGGGCGATATGAGCGAATGCCCTACCCTCTCTCCCTTTTACAGAATCAGGCGGGCGATCCAGGCACAGGCTTCGGCATCGGCCAGCGCATGATGGTGATCCCGAAGATCGAAACCGCAGCGGGCTGCGACGGTTTGAAGCTGATGATTCGGTAATTCCCGGCCGAAAACCCGACGAGACGCCCGGCACGTGCAGAAAAAACGGTAATCGGGATAAGCCATGCCGTATTGCCGGAAGGCTGCTTTCAGACAGCCTTCATCGAAAGGACTGTTATGGGCTACCAACGGCAAACCCGCCAACTCCGGAGAGATGTCGGCCCAAACCTCCGGAAAGGGAGCCGCGTGCGCCGTATCCCGATACGTCAGACCGTGTATGCGGATATTCCAGGAGCTGTAATAGTCGGGGTAAGGCGGATCAGGCGATAGATCTTCTCCCTGATGTCCCCGTTCTCCACCCGGACCAGCCCCACGCTGCAAATACTGGTGCGTTCTCTGTTGGCCGTTTCAAAATCGATCGCGACGAAATCCTTCATAAGACGGTGAAAATATCATCACAGATCCGCTGTGCGACATCTGCAAAAGTACGAAAACAATCCGGAACCGTCAAGCGGGATCACCCCTTTCGGAAACGGCACGCGGCCCCATATCGGATCGAATTGCATTCGGCTTGGGAGAAATCCGGTTTTATGACTATTTTTGCAACATATCCGGGCAACTCGGCGGTCTGTAAAAAAGATCCGCACGTTCCGTTAATGCAATACGGAACGTACGGATGAATAGAACAGGAAGGCCCTCGTGCGATCCGGGACGTTCCACCACAAAATGAGTTCGGGAATGATGAAATTCAGAATCGGCTACGGCTACGACGTACACGCCCTCGGCGAAGGGCTGCCCCTGATCCTCGGCGGGGTAGAAATCGAGCATACGAAAGGCTGCATCGCCCATTCGGACGGGGATGTGATACTGCACGCGATCAGCGACGCCCTGTTGGGTGCTGCGGCTCTGGGCGACATCGGACTGCACTTTCCCGACACCTCGGACGAATTCAAAGGAGCCGACTCCAAGCTCCTGCTGGTACGCTGCGTGGAACTGCTCCGGGAGAAAGGTTACGCTGTGGGCAACGTGGATTGCACGATCTCGATGCAGCGGCCCAAACTGCGCTCCCATATCGACCGGATGCGCGAAACGATCGCCCGCACGATCGGAATCGACACCGACGCGGTTTCCGTCAAAGCGACCACGACCGAGCGGCTCGGTTTCGAAGGACGCGAAGAGGGTGTTTCCGTCGCGGCGGTCGCCCTGATTTACAGGGAATAAACGCAGCCCCCGACTACCCCCGCTTCCGACATGGACGCCTCCCCCGGGATGCTTTTGCAAATCCGTCGTCGGGAAAATGATTTCTACGGGAGGCGCCGAATCACCCGACCTGCGTCATTCCCCGATACCGAAGCACCGGCCGGCGGCAGAGTTTCTGCTTCCGACCGATCCGAAATAATCGCCGCAGCCCAGGTTGGGCTGCGGCGATTATCGTTACGACCTTCTGAACCTCCGGTGCGACCCCACAACACCTTCGCCGGATTCGGTCCGTCGATGCGAATACCGACTTTCCGGCAGGTTCTTGCAATGGAGTGACCGGAACAGAGCGGGTCGGGACAAACGGCCTCGGGGCGGTTCGCAAATCTACTCCTCGACGATCCGAATCGAGAGAATCAGATCGCCGGGACGGATGTCGTCGATCACGTCCACCCCTTCGACCACACGACCGAAACAGGTATGTACGCCGTCCAGATGCTGCGTATTTTCACGGTTCATGCAGATGAAGAACTGCGAGCCGCCCGTATCCTTGCCCCGATGGGCCATCGAGAGCACACCCCGGTCGTGGTATTGTCGTCCGGCGGATGTTTCGCAGGGAATGGTATATCCCGGTCCACCCGTACCGTCACCCCGAGGGCAGCCGCCCTGAATGACGAAATCGGGAATGACGCGATGGAACGTCAGTCCGTCATAAAACCGCTTCCCGGCCAAATTCACAAAATTCTCCACCGTGACGGGCGTTTCTTTCTCATAGAGCTCCGCCTTCATGTCGCCTTTTTCAGTCGAAATAATCGCGTATTTCATCGTAAATTCAATAAGTTAATAACCTCTCTCCCGCTCGCTCCGTCGGATTCGCCACTTCTGCGAAATATCCCGGTTCCGGAATTTCCAGCGCACGACACGGAAAGCGGAACAGAAGTCGTTCATTTTCAAATTATATCGTTATTTTCCTTTTCGGCAAATGCAATCGGCCAGATGATCGTCAATGAACCCCGCAGCCTGCAAGTGGGCATAGCAAATCGTAGTACCGAAAAAACTTGAATCCCCGCTTTTTCATATCCCGGCTCATGGCATCGGACTGAGGCGACGAAGCCGGAATTTCGCTCAACGACCGGAAAGAGTTGGTAATCGGCCTACCGTCGGGAAAGAACGACAGGGTGTAGTCGTAAAAACTGCCGAACTCCTCCCGGACAGCCAGGAACAGCCTTGCATTGGTAATCGTCGCTTCGATCTTCAGCCGGTTTTTCACGATACCGTCGAACCGCATCAGTCGCTCCACGTCGTCTCCGGTCATGCGAGCCACCCGCTCGGGGTCGAAATCGCAAAAGGCCTTGCGGTACCCCTCCCGTTTTCGGAGAATCGTGATCCAACTCAAGCCGGCCTGCGCACTCTCCAGGACGAGAAACTCGAAAAGCTTTCTGTCATCGGTCACCAACCGGCCCCACTCCTCATCGTGGTATTTCACATACAACTCGTCGGCTCCGCACCAGCCGCAGCGTCCGTTTATAATATCCTGCATAACATGCACGCGTTAAGATTCACAAAGATACGAATAAGCCGAGCGCAAAAGCAAATCCATTTGCATTTTGCCGAGCGGAGTATCTAAGACGAAGTAAAGATAGCGAAAGCCGAGAAGAAAACGGAAACTTGCTCACAGTTTTCCGAGGCGTATCCGATCTTCTGCAAAGATACTATTTTTCGCCTATTTCGAAAGAAAGGCACTTCCGATGAACGAAAAAAGGTTGCGGATTTCGATCCGCAACCTTCCGTTTTCGAATATTCGGGAAATTTTCACCCGAAAAACCGTCGTTACAGCGAAGTGATCGTACCCGAATACTGCACCGTATTGTTCCAGGAATTGGTGATGGTCAGCGTCGCACCGCCGGTCTTGGCATATATATCCAGCGTAAAGACATACCTGGTCGCAGAGAAGAGCGAAGTGACGAAAGTGACCTCCCAACCGTTGGGACTCTGCTCCTTGAGGGTCTCCTCGGGATTGGAAATCGTGTAGTTGAGCACCGTCAGATAATACGGCATCACCGCACCCTTGACGTAAGGCAGGAAAATGTCGAATTCACCGTTCCAATACTGCAATCCGAAATTCGGATTGGTAATCAGATGCTCCGACCCGGCGGGCATCACCCGCATACTCTGGGGAACGAACTGGAAATTACCCGATGTAACCAGAGAATCGATGTAACGCTCGTATTCAGCCTGACGCTGTGCACGCCGCTGCTCACGGACTTCCCGTTTCTCCTGCTTGGGACTTAATTTCTGATTCTTGCTCTGTGTCTGTGCGCTCGCCCCGTAACCTGCGAGACAAAAAACGGCAACGAGTGCCAATGTGATAATTTTTTTCATAATGCAAAAGGTTTTGACTTTGGAATTGCAAAATCCTTGCCTAAAGCCCCAACTTCTGCAAAAACCTGCCCGTATAACTCTCCGGACAGCATGCCACTTCGGCCGGCGTACCCGTAGCGACAATCCGTCCGCCCTCCTCGCCCCCTTCGGGCCCGATGTCGATCAGATGGTCGGCGACCTTGATGACGTCGAGATTGTGCTCGATGACGATCACCGTATTGCCCCGATCGACAAGTTTGGCCAATACGTCGAGCAACTGGCGGATATCCTCGAAATGGAGTCCCGTCGTGGGTTCGTCCAAAATATAAAGCGTACGGCCCGTATCGCGCTTGGAGAGTTCGCTCGACAGCTTGATGCGCTGGCTCTCGCCGCCCGACAGGGTCGTACAGGGCTGGCCGAGCGTCAGATAGCCCAGCCCCACATCCTGAATAGCCTTGAGTTTCTGATGGATCGAGGGGATGTTGGCGAAAAACTCGACCGCCATATTGACCGTCATGTTCAGCACGTCGTCGATATTCTTCCCCTTGTATTTGACTTCGAGCGTCTCGCGGTTATAACGATGTCCGCCGCAGTTTGCAGGTGACATAGACATCGGGCAGGAAATTCATCTCGATAGTCTGCACGCCCGCTCCTCGGCACTCCTCGCAGCGGCCGCCCTTCACGTTGAAGGAGAAGCGCCCCGCCTTGAACCCTCGGATCTGGGCGTCGGGCGTCGATTCGAACAGCTTGCGGATGTCGGAAAAGACATTCGAATAGGTCGCCGGATTGCTCCGCGGCGAGCGTCCGATAGGAGACTGGTCCACCACTACGAGCTTGTCGATGTGTTCCGTACCCTCCACCGAATCGTATTCGAGAGGCTGGTCATAGGACCGGTACAGCAATTTGCTCAAAATCGGACGCAGAGTTTCATTGACCAGCGTGGATTTGCCCGAGCCGCTGACGCCCGTCACGCAGATCAGCTTGCCGAGCGGAAACTCGACATCGACATTCTTCAGGTTATTGCCCCGTGCACCTCTTATAATAAGACTCTTGCCGTTGCCGGGACGCAGTTTTTCGGGAATTTCGATCCGGCGACGACCGGTGAGGTAATCCGCCGTAATGGAATCCGCATGCAGGATGTCGTCGAACGAACCGGCCGCGACGATCCGGCCGCCCTTGCGTCCTGCCCGAGGTCCCACATCGACGATATAGTCCGCCGCCCGCATCATATCCTCGTCGTGCTCGACCACGATGACCGAATTGCCCGCGTCGCGCAGCTCCTTGAGGCTGCGGATCAACCGCTCGTTGTCGCGCTGGTGCAGGCCGATGGAAGGCTCGTCGAGAATATAAAGCACGTGTACCAGTTTCGAACCGATCTGGGTCGCCAGGCGGATGCGCTGGCTCTCGCCGCCCGACAGCGAACGCGAGGAACGGGCCAGGGACAGGTACCCCAATCCGACTTCGACGAGGAAGCGGAGCCGCTCGCGGATCTCCTTGACGATCTCCTGGGCGATCTTCCGCTCCTTGGGCGAGAAATATTTTTCGATGTCGGCGATCCACTCCGAAAAACGGGCGATCGACATCGCGGACACTTCGGCGATGTTCAGCCCCCCGATGCGGAAATGAAGCGCCTCGTCCCGCAAACGCGTACCGCCGCAGACGCTGCATTTCTTATAAACCAGGAACTGCTCGCGCCACTTGCGGCTCCGGACGGAGTCCTCGTCCTCGGTGCGGCCGATGTATTCGGCCACGCCTTCCCAGGAGACCAGGTTGTTGCCGCCCGTCGAGCAGAACTCGGCGAGATTGATCGTCAGCGGCTCGGAATCCCCGTACAGAATGGCATTCATACCCTCCTCGGAAATCGTCCCCACCGGATCGTCGAGCGTGAAATCGTAACGCCGCCCCAGCATTTCGAGAATGGCGAAAAGCATGTTGTTGCGATACTTGCCGAGCGGCTCCACGCCGCCATCACGCAGGGACAACGCCGGATCGGGCAGAATCTTCTCCCGGTCGAAGACCGCCTCCTCCCCCAGACCGTTGCAATGAGGGCAGGCTCCCTTCGGAGAGTTGAAGGAGAAAGTGTGCGGCGCCGGATCTTCGAACGCCACACCCGTCGTAGGACACATCAGATGGCGCGAATAGTAACGCATCTTCCCCGTTTCGTAGTCATAGACGGCCATCGTTCCTTTGCCCTGCCGCATCGCTTCGCACAGCGAGGTGAGCAGACGCTCGCGCAGGGAATCCCCGACGGCCATACGGTCGATCACCAGGTCGATCGTATGGATCTTGTACCGGTCGAGCTTCATACCGGGGGTGAACTCCCGGATCTCGCCGTCGATACGGGCATAGAGATAACCCTTCTTGATCAGGCTTTCGAACAACTCCCGGTAGTGACCCTTGCGCCCCTTGACGATCGGGGCCGTCACAGCGATCTTGCGTCCGTCGAACTCTTTGAGAATCAGCTCGACGATCTGTTCGTCCGTATAGTGGACCATCTCCTCGCCCGTGACCGGAGAGTAAGCCCGCGAAGCCCGCGCATAGAGCAGGCGCAGGAAATCGCTGATCTCGGTTACGGTACCGACCGTCGAACGGGGATTCTTGTTGGTGGTCTTCTGCTCGATGGCCACCACAGGGCTGAGGCCCGTGATCTTATCGACGTCGGGCCGTTCCATCGTTCCGACGAACTGCCGGGCATAGGTCGAAAGCGTCTCCATATAGCGGCGCTGCCCTTCGGCATAGATCGTATCGAAAGCCAGGGACGACTTGCCGGAACCCGAAAGTCCTGTGATGACGACCAGTTTCCCGCGAGGAATTTCCAGATCGACGTTTTGCAGGTTATGCACCCGCGCACCGAGTATTTTGATGTTGTTTTCTTCCACGACGAATAAAAGCGCGGCTCTCTGCCGCAGCGATGAATTATAAAACGCGTAAAGTTACGGATTATTTTCCACGCAGACAAGAAAGAGAATCCCGGCGCTTCGGAAAACAAAAATCTCGAACGACTATCCGCCTCAAAGGACAGGACAAGACGGGACAAGACAGGACGGGACAGGATAGGACGGGACAGGATAGGACGGGACAGGATAGAACGGCACAGGATAGAACGGCACGGGACACACGTTCCACAGATCCAGCGAATACCGTCGAAACAAGATCGCTCCGAAGTCGCGGCCTTTCCCCGATTTCGGCAGGTCCAAGGATCGCCCCCGACCACCGGACAGGGAGAACAACCCGTTCGGAGCATTGGAAAGCGAATCCGAATCCGTTCAGAAAAGCGTCGGGTTCATCTTATCCTCGTAGAGATTCAGGACTTCGACCCCCTGATGCCGGGCCCGACGCACGGTATAACCCGTGCCGCTGTTTCTGCGAATGTACCACGCGACCACGCGCACGGCATGATCCACCAGATAATCGTTACGCCGGTAATAACATCCCCGGCTGTAACTGTCGGCCAGCACCACCGTCCGATCGGCCGCTGTCAGGACGTCCGCATAACGCCGTTTATCGGCGTCGGAGAAACTCTCCGGCTGCCCGGCGAACGGAACGACGGCGACGAGCTCCATTCCCGCACACTCCCCGCGCAGAGCGAGGACCGCTTCGGCGGCCGCCAGGTCGAAACCGCAGGCCATCCCGCTCAAAAAGAAGCGGAAGCCCTCCGACCACAGCCGATACACCACAGCACGCAGGATTCCGTCGGCCCTGCCGTCATAATCCTGATGGCCGGTAAAGGCCACGGAACGATTTTTTTCTGCTTCCACGCCCAAAAGTAACCAATCTGCCGTCATTTTCCAACCTAACGGCCAACAATAGCGCTTCACAGCCCACAAGAACGGTCCGAAATTGCAACTCTTTCGATCGAACTAAAACTTCACGATTATGAAAAATACAACTTGCATCGCAACATTCATCGGCGGTCTGGTACTGGGTGCCGCTATCACTGCCTTGGTAACGCCCCGCACGGGTCAGGAAGTCCGCGAATCGCTCCGCGATCTCGCCAACAAAGGAATCGACAAGGCACGCAACAAATACCAGGAAGTAACCGGCAAATGCAGCGAGTGCGACGAATAGTCCGCCCGGGTCGGCCCAACTTTCTACGACAATGAACGAGAACCAACCCCGCAGACATCTGATCACTCCGATCGTCGTATTCGGAATCACCGCCCTGATCGCCGTGGTGATGCTGTTATGGGCCCTCGTCATCTGGCTCGCACAACTGACCGGCTCGATGATCTGGGCTACGTGATTCTGGGCGGTGTTTTCGCCCTGATCGCCTGATCGTCTATCTGGTTTCGGTACGTCCTGCCGTTCAATACATCAGCGACCAGCTCGACAACATCGCCGAAATGGCACAGATCGTACGCTCGGGTTACAACTGGATCACCGACAAGTTGAACAGCATCTTGTGCTCCGTTCTCGAAAGTCTTCTGCGGAAACTCTGACAAAAAGTACCGCAAGAATAAAATCCGAAGGAGAAGGGGTCGCTCGAATCGAGCGACCCCTTCTCCTTTTATACTACATCCAAATCACGCCTTGAAATAGCGATTGTAAAGACCCTGGAAACCAGATCCATGACGAGCTTCGTCCTTGGCCATCTCGTGTACGGTATCGTGCACGGCGTCCAGGTTCTGCTCCTTGGCCAGACGCGCCAGACGCATCTTGTCCTCGCAGGCGCCGCACTCGGCATTCATACGTTTGAACAGGTTGGTCTTGGTGTCCCAAACGATGTCGCCGATCAGTTCGGCAAACTTCGAAGCGTGCTCGGCCTCCTCCCAGGCATAGCGCTTGAAAGCCTCGGCGATTTCGGGGTAGCCCTCACGATCCGCCTGACGAGCCATCGCCAGGTATTGTCCCACCTCGGAACATTCGCCCATGAAGTGGTTGTTCAGACCTTCCCATAACTCCTGGCTGGCGCCTTTGCCGTCGCCGAGCTTATGCTCCGTCACGAAATCCAAACCACCGGCCTTCTCCTCGACCTCAACGAACTTCTCCTTGCCTACTTTGCACATCGGGCACTGATCGGGTGCCTCGGGACCTTCGTGGATATATCCACAAACGGTACAACGCCATTTCTTAGCCATAATTCTTCTCTTTATTTTGTTAGATTGTGTGTGTTATTTCGTTTGCGAAGCAAAGATAGGAATTATCGGGGTCACGTCCCGCAAAAATCCGATCACTTTTACTGATAGGGCGATAAAACAAACCTATACGCCCATCACTGCGGCTGCCGGTCGAGCAGCCATTCGATATACCCCACCTCGAAGGCATCTTTAGCCAGCACCCGCTTATCTCGGTCCAGCAGATACATCGAAGGAATGGCTTTCAGATCGTAAAGCTCCTCTTTGCTGATTCGGGCTCCTGCGTCGTAGGCATTGATCCACGACGACGGTACCTGCGGAGCATGAGCGCGCCACGCCGTGAGATCTTCGTCGGGATAGAGCGCCAGTACCTCGAGACGCCCCGCACGGATCATCTCCGACAACAACGGAGAGGCAACGATTTCCGCCCGGATCCGTTCGCACATACCGCAGTCAGGGTTATTGAAAAACACGAGCGTATAGTCGGCCCGAATCCCGTAAAGCGTCCCCGTACGGCCCGAAGCGAGCGTATAGCGGAAGTCGTTGGCAGGCAGCCCTACCCTGTTTTGCAGCGCCATACGCAAGTCGTGCTCCGGAGCGATCTTCTCCCACTCGTCGAGCCATGGACTCGCCACGAGTGCCTCCAACACGGGAATATAGAGTTCGTCGCTGTGCAGCGGAGAGTTGGGGTCGTGCAGCACCCGTTCGGCCAGCATAGCGAAATACTCCAGCATGGTTTTCGATCCGGAAGCCTTGCGCATCAGCTCCGCGACAGGGCGATGGGTTCGCTTTCCGTAACGAAATTCCGGATGTACGTATCGAACGCACGCAACATATGTATCGAGTCGGTCGAAACGATAAAAACAGTATCCGCAAAATCCAGATCGTCCCAAAAATGCTCGCGCAGATAGGCATACCGCTGGGCGTCGTCCATCGCTCCGGGCGGAGCCACAACCCGGAAAAAGCGCGGCGGGACCTTTTCCGGAGCCGTCGCCGGTGCGGATTTGCGGCCGGAACAAGACAACAGCACCGGAAGCGCCAGCAAACAGAAAAAATATCGCAACATAACGCACAACTTCAATCATACGGAAACCCGAGACAGTGCCAAATCTATGAAGCTATATCGGGAAATACCTTAATCATAGACGGCAAACGGAAAGGCCCGATAACAAACACGCGCTTCGACCTGCCGGGATAACATTTCATACAGCACAAATATAACCATTTTTCACGAAGCGATACGGCGGTCCACAACAAAAATCGGAAACATCCGACCGATTTGCACGGTACTTGCAATTTTACAAATCGTCACGAAAAAACGAGCTTCAAACAGACGGATAAAACGACATTTTCAAGGTATAAGCGCAACGCCGGATTTCTCCCGGACGCTGCCGAACCGGGAAAATGAAGAATAAAGTTCAAACAATTTTTAAATTCAATTATTATGGATGTGAAAAAAGCTACAACCAGCACAGGGTTCAAATTGAGTGTGATGACACTTGCAATTATGAACATCACTGCCGTAGTAAGTCTGCGAGGTCTTCCCGCAGAAGCGGTTTATGGCTTATCGTCGGCATTCTACTACCTGTTCGCCGCAGTCGTCTTCCTGATCCCGACGGCATGGTGGCTGCGGAGCTGGCGGCCATGTTCTCCGACAAACAGGGCGGTGTATTCCGCTGGGTCGGCGAAGCGTACGGCGCACGCACGGGATTTCTCGCCATCTGGCTTCAGTGGATCGAATCGACGATCTGGTACCCGACGGTACTGACCTTCGGCGCCGTATCGATCGCCTTTATCGGCATGAACGAAACGTACGACATGTCACTTGCGTCGAACAAGGTCTTCACGCTAATAGTCGTATTGGCTATTTACTGGGTCGCAACACTCGTTTCTCTGAAAGGCATGGACTGGGTCGGCAAAATCAGCAAATGGGGAGGTATGATCGGTACGATCATACCGGCAGGTCTGCTCATTCTTCTGGGCATCATTTACATTTCGACCGGCGGCCATAACTACATGGATATGTCGCAGGGCTTCTTCCCCGACCTGACGAATTTCGACAACCTGGTATTGGCCAGCAGCATCTTCCTCTTCTATGCCGGTATGGAGATGATGGGTATTCACGTGATGGACGTGAAGAATCCTTCGCGCAACTATCCGAAAGCCATCGTCATCGGCTCGCTGGTGACCGTGCTGATCTTCGTGCTGGGCACGTTCTCGCTGGGCTTCATCATTCCGGCCAAAGACATCAACCTGACCCAGTCGCTGTTGATCGGCTTCGACAACTACTTCCATTATCTGCGCATCTCGTGGGCTTCGCCGATTATCGCCGTCGCCTGATGTTCGGCGTACTGGCAGGCGTACTGACCTGGGTATCGGGTCCGTCGAAAGGTATTTTCGCCGTGGGCAGAGCCGGTTACCTGCCTCCGTTCTTTCAGAAGAGCAACAAGAACGGCGTACAGCGCAATATCCTGCTCATTCAGGGCGGCGTGGTAACGCTGCTGGCGCTGCTGTTCGTCGTAATGCCTTCGGTACAGTCGTTCTACCAGATCCTCTCGCAGCTCACCGTACTGCTCTACCTGATCATGTACATGCTGATGTTCTCGGCGGCGATCGTGCTGCGCTACAAGATGAAAGGCACCGCGCGTCCGTTCCGCCTGGGCAAAAGGGTAACGGTCTGATGTGGACGATCGGTACGGTCGGCTTCTGCGGCGCACTGCTCGCCTTCATCCTCAGCTTCGTTCCGCCCAGCCAGATCTCGGTCGGCAGCAACACCGTATGGTTCTCCGTACTCATTATCGGCTGCGTGGTAGTGGTAGGCGCTCCGTTCGTCATCTACGCCATGCGCAAGCCTCGTGGAAAGACCCGCAGGCGGCTGCGGAATTCGCACCCTTCCATTGGGAAGTAAAAGCAGCCCCGGAAACACAGAACATTCCGCAAAACAACCCGCAAAATACGGGTAATACGGCTCCTGAAAACAAACAATAAAAGCAATCGTCATGGGACAAAAAATCACGAAACAAGACGTTCGGGACGCCGTACAGCACGCCTTCGAACAGACCAAAGCGGTCTCGGGAGGTAAAAACGCCGACTATATACCCTATCTGGCCAACGTACCTTCCGACCTGTTCGGCATCGCCGTCTGTCTGCCCGACGGAGAGATTATCGCCGCAGGCGACACGGAATACAAGTTCGGCATCGAATCGGTGTCGAAAGTGCCGACGGCCATTTTAGCGATGAATCAATACAGCGCCGAAGAGGTGCTGGCGAAGATCGGCGCCGACGCTACGGGACTGCCTTTCAACTCGATCATGGCGATCCTGCTCGAAAAGGATCACCCTTCGACACCGCTGGTAAACGCCGGTGCGATCGCCGCCTGCTCGATGATAAAACCCATCGGGAAGCCGGACGCGAAAATGGGAGGCGATCCAGGGATTCATCGAAGGACTCTGCGGCTCGAGCGTGGAGGTCATCGAAGAGCTTTACAAATCGGAAACGGCGACCAACTTCAACAACAAGTCGATCGCATGGCTGCTGAAGAACTATTCGCGCATCTACGACGATCCCGATATGGCGCTCGATCTCTACACCCGCCAATGTTCGATCGGCGTAACGGCCCGCCAACTGGCGGTCGCGCGCGCCT
>OKWF01000049.1_pt1 | contig 16847 bp, 13 predicted proteins | sample 1607031 | NCBI WGS metagenome assembly OKWF01 (sample SAMN04414079, study PRJEB24778) | human gut metagenome | material: faecal | host: Homo sapiens | reverse complement strand
TCCCGAAGGCGAAATCATCCTGCGCCTGATCCCGACGGCAGCCCACACGCTCGACGACGTGAAGTTCACGATCGAGGCGTTCAAAGCCATCCGCAACAAGCTCGAAAGCGGCTTCTACCGCGACAAACCGATGCCGATGAAAGCCGACGAAGGATTTTCGGTGCGTTAAACCGCCCTGTCCCATAAAAAAATCCCCGCTGTAAAAACAGCGGGGATTTTTCACGAATACGAGTATCTCTACCCGACAAAAGCGCTTCGCCTTTAGTTTTTGAAGGTCAGGCCATCGGCGTCGGCATCGATGACGATCGGATGCTCGCGATTGACATCGCCCGCCAAAATCCGCTTCGACAGATCGTTCACCACGTAACGCTGAATCGTACGCTTGACAGGACGTGCGCCGTACAACGGATCGTAACCTATGCGGGCGATCCACTCTTTCGCCTTCTTCGTATAGTCGAGCTCGATGTTGTTTTCCTTCAGCAGCTTGCGGACTATATTCATCTGAATATCGACGATCCGCCCGATGTCTTCGTGCGTCAGCGGCTCGAACATCACGATCTCGTCGATACGGTTCAGGAACTCGGGCTTGAGCTGCATCTTCAACTGCTCGATCACCTCCAGACGCGTCTTTTCGACCACTTCCGGCGAAATTTTATTGCCGTCGAAAGCCGGAGCGAAATTCTCCTGGATAACCTGTGCCCCCATGTTGGAGGTCATGATGATAATCGTATTGCGGAAATCGACCGTACGCCCCTTGTTATCGGTCAGCCGTCCGTCGTCGAGCACCTGCAGCAAGATGTTGAACACGTCGGGATGCGCCTTCTCGATCTCATCGAGCAGCACGACCGAATAAGGCTTGCGCCGCACGGCCTCGGTCAGTTGTCCGCCCTCGTCGTAACCGACATATCCCGGAGGCGCACCGACCAGACGCGACACGCTGTGACGTTCCTGGTACTCGCTCATGTCGATACGGGTCAGCATGTTGTCGTCGTTGAAGAGGAACTCGGCCAGCGCCTTCGCCAGCTCGGTCTTACCTACACCCGTCGTACCCAGGAAGATGAACGAGCCGATCGGCTTGCGGGGATCGTTCAGTCCGGCCCGCGAACGGCGCACGGCATCCGACACGGCGGCAATGGCCAAATCCTGACCGACTACGCGGCGATGCAACTCCTCCTCCATGTGGAGCAGCTTCTCACGCTCGGAAGCCAGCATACGCGAAACGGGAATCCCTGTCCAGCGGGATACCACCTCGGCCACATCCTCGGCATCGACCTCCTCCTTGATCATCGCCCCGCTGGCCGAAGCCGCACGGAATTCGTCCTGAAGAGCCGCGATCTGCTTCTCGGCCTCCTGAATCTTGCCGTAACGAATCTCGGCCACACGGCCGTAATCGCCCTGCCGTTCGGCCTGCTGAGCCTCGATCTTCAGGTGTTCGATCCGGTCCTTGTTCTCCTGGATCTTCTTCAGCACGTCCCGTTCGCCTTCCCACTTGGCACGAAGCTCGGCGCGTTTGGCCCCCAGCTCCTCGATCTCATGGGTCAGTTGCTCGACACGCTCCTTGTCGTTCTCGCGGCGGATCGCCTCGCGCTCGATCTCGAGCTGACGTACCCGGCGATCCAGCACATCGATCTCCTCCGGCACGGAGTTCATCTCCAGGCGGAGTTTCGAAGCCGCCTCGTCGATCAGGTCGATCGCCTTATCGGGCAGGAAACGGGAGGTGATGTAGCGCTGCGAAAGCTCGACGGCCGCAACGATCGCCTCGTCCTTGATCCGCACCTGATGGTGGTTCTCGTAACGATCCTTCAGTCCGCGCAGGATCGAAATCGCATCCTCGGCCGTCGGTTCATCGACCATGACTTTCTGAAAACGACGCTCGAGCGCCTTGTCCTGCTCGAAATATTTCTGGAACTCGTCGAGGGTCGTAGCACCGATCGTACGCAGTTCACCGCGTGCCAAGGCCGGCTTGAGGATATTAGCAGCATCCATCGCACCCGACGACTTGCCGGCTCCGACCAGCGTATGAATTTCGTCGATGAAGAGCAATATCTCGCCCTCGCTGGCGGTCACCTCCTGCACGACGGCCTTCAGACGCTCCTCGAACTCACCCTGGTACTTGGCCCCGGCGATCAGGGCGCCCATGTCGAGCGAATAGATCACCTTCGAGCGCAGGTTCTCCGGCACGTCCCCGTTCACGATCCGGTGGGCGATACCCTCTGCAATGGCCGTCTTACCCACGCCGGGTTCTCCGACCAGCATCGGATTGTTTTTGGTACGGCGCGAAAGAATCTGCAATACACGGCGAATCTCCTCGTCGCGGCCGATGACCGGGTCAAGCTTGCCGCTGCGGGCCATCTCGTTCAGATTGATCGCATACTTGCCCAGGGCATCGAACTCCTGCGACGCCGTCTGCGAATCGACGGTCGCCCCCTTGCGGAACACCCGAATCGCCTCGAGCAACTCCTTTTCAGTCGCCCCGGCGCCTTTCAGCAGATCGGCGGCAGTACCCCGCTCGGCGATCAGTCCCAGCAGCAGATGCTCTACCGAAGCGTACTTGTCCCCGAAATTCTTGGTAAAATCGACGGCACGCTGGATTACTTTGGTCGTATCCTGCGAAAAGAACTGTTCGCCGCCTCCCGAAACATGGGGCAGCCCCCGCACGGCCCGCTCCACTTCGCCGCGCAGTCCCCGCACGTTTACGCCGACACGCCCCAGCAGAAATACCGACAGCGAATCGTCCTCGCGCACGAGCACATTGAGCAGATGCAGCGGTTCGACGGCCTGATTGCCCTGCTCCCTGCAAGAGACACCGCAGCCTGCAGCGCCTCTTGCGCCTTAATTAGTTAAAGAATTAATGTTCATAGTGCATTATATTATTTTTAATTTATTTCTTTATTTATTTCTTTGACTTACCTATCGCAAAATATCTGCCAAGTCTGCAACTTCTGCCATCCTGTCCGATTTGTCATATCCCGGACGATATCGTAATGACAAAATGGCTACCTTTGCAGGACAAAACCAAATTATCTAATCAGACAGAATGAAAAAACTTATCCTCGCCATTACGGCATCGCTCTGCATCGCGACTCTGATCTCTTCATGCAACAACCTGGGCATCAGCGCTCCGAAAATGGATTCCGATGAAGCAACGCAACTCATCGTAGAAACTCTCGAAAAGAATATCAACTTCGACGAGTGGAAAATATATGAAATCCGCTGGATGGAGGCGGACGAGCTGGAGAATAACCTGACAGTTTTATTCGTCGAAATGGTAAACAAGGCCGGCGACTGTTTCTCGCAGACCTTCACGCTCTCCGGTCCCGGCAAAGGCAACATCTCCGACCTGAATGAAGCAGGCGGGCTGCGAGGGAAACTCGATTTCGAAAAAGTCAAAGGCCTGACTCCGGCCTCGATCAACGTCGAAGCCATCCGCAAACAGTACGAAGAGGCCAAAGCCATGATCCCCGAAAACTATACGTTCAAGAGCATCGGCGACTACCTGATTCAGGAAACGGTTCCTTCGGGCAACGAATTCCTCGACCGAAATAAAACGTTCGGCGAAGTGAAAGCAGAGTTCAGTATGAACATAACCGAAAACGGCAAGGAGATCGTCGAAAGCGCCGGCAAGAAATCGGTCCAGTATTACGAAGTCACCTTCAATGTGCTGCCCGACGGATCGGTTCAGATGGAAGAGTAAGGCGACCTGCGGCGACACACTGCGAAAGACGGGAGTTTCGGCTTCCGTCTTTCTTTATTCTTGAGGCATACTCGCACCGAAGCGAGTCACCTGCGAAAATTACCGAACAGATCGCCGGTACGGGGAACGGATTTTTCGAAAACGATACACCGCGCTTCATTCCGCATATTCCACCCGACAAAGTGCAAATAAATTTGGCGCAGCACCCGGCTTTCACTATCTTTGCAGAAGATAGGAAGCGCCTCGGAAATCTTCGAAAATAAATTTTCCCGATTTCGCCCGGCTTTCACTATCTTTGTTCCGCCATGAGTGATTTTATCGTCAGCGCACGCAAATACCGCCCCGCCACCTTCTCTTCGGTCGTGGGGCAGAAGCACATTACCTCGACCCTGAAGAACGCGATCGAACGCGGCCAACTGGCCCACGCCTACCTCTTCTGCGGGCCGCGCGGCGTGGGCAAGACGACCTGCGCCCGTATCTTCGCCAAGGCGATCAACTGTCTGCATCCCGAAGGGGCCGAAGCCTGCAACACGTGCGAATCGTGCCGCAGCTTCAACGACGGGCGCTCGCTCAACATCCACGAGCTAGACGCCGCGTCGAACAACTCGGTCGAGGACATCCGCTCGCTCATCGAACAGGTGCGCATCATCCCGCAGGTGGGACGCTACTCGGTCTTCATCATCGACGAGGTCCACATGCTCTCGCGGCCGCCTTCAACGCCTTCCTCAAGACGCTCGAGGAGCCGCCCGCACACGCCATCTTCATCCTGGCGACCACCGAAAAACACAAGATCATCCCTACGATCCTCTCCCGCTGCCAGATCTACGACTTCAACCGCATCCGCGTCGAGGACTCCGTGGAATACCTCAAATACATCGCCTCGCAGGAGGGAATCACCGCCGACGACGAGTCGCTCAACCTGATCGCACAGAAAGCCGACGGCGGCATGCGCGACGCCCTGTCGATGTTCGACAAGGCCGTTTCGTTCTGCGGGCAGGAACTCCGCTATCAGGAGGTGGCCCAGACGCTCAACGTATTGGACTACGACACCTACTTCAGCATGACCGAAACGCTCCTGTCGGGCAACTATGTCGAGGCGCTGCTCTCTTTCGACAACGTGCTCGCGCGGGGATTCTCCGGCCAGACTTTCATGGCAGGACTCAACCGCCACCTGCGCGACCTGCTGGTGGCCCGCAACGAGCCTTCGCTCCGGCTGCTGGAATTTACCGGTACGCTGATGGAACGATACCGGACGCAGGCGGCCGCCTGCCCTCCCGAATTTCTTTTCGGCGCCATATCGCTGCTCACGGACCTCGACGGCAAAATCAGGCAATCGTCCAACCAACGGCTGCTCGTCGAACTGGGACTGATGAAGATCGCCGGTCTCGGTCAAAAAAAAATAACCCCGTCGATCCCGTAAATCTTCCGTTGCCGGAACTGGTTCGGACCGCCCCCGCGCAATCCGCACCGGCCCGTCCGCAATCGACCACAACAGACCGGCTCCCGCGCCCGCTCCTCAACCGGCTACGGTCCAACGGCCGACGGCTGCGGCGGCAGAATCTTCGCCCGGAATCGCGGCATCCGCTCCGGCTGCAACGCCTGCGGCAAAAGCCGCAGCCGATCCCGCACCTCCGGCGACATCGGCCGCTGCCCGTACATCCGCAATGCCGACGCCGTCCATTCAGCCGGCCCCGGAACGAACGCAGGCCGCAGCAACGCCGGTTTCGACACAACCGCAAACGGCGCGTCCCCGTCCCGTACAGTCCAGACTCGCATCGGGAATTTCCATTTCGGCGCTGATAAACGACGCAGCCCCGGAACCGGATACGGAAACCGCCGTGCATGCCGCAGCACCCCAGCCGGTCATCGACCCGCTCAGTGCCGAAAAACTCGAAACGACCCGTGAAAAAATCCTCACGCTCGTCCGCGAGATGCGTCCGCGCTTCGTCGCGGCGTTCGAACGGATGCAATTTCAGGGACACGTGATCCGTATCGCAGTTCCGTCGGAAGCCCTGCGCGAAGAGATCCTGCGCAACAAAACCGAACTGCTGCTCCGCATCGCCGAAACGTCCGGCGTGCAGGGTATGCTGGAGCTCGACGTTACGGTCAATGAAGAGATCCGGGCCGCCCGCCCGATCAAACTCGAAGACCGGGTCAAGTATATGACCGAAAAAAATCCTCTGCTGGCCGAGTTGCGCCGGGCGCTCGACCTGGAGGTAGAATAAAGCATAAAATAAAGTAAAACCAAATACACAAATGGCAATTAAGAACTTTGTCGAAGAATTGGAATGGCGCGGTATGATTCACTCGATCATGCCGGGCACACAGGAACAACTTCAGAAAGAGATGTCCACAGCTTACGTGGGCATCGACCCAACGGCGGATTCGCTGCACATCGGACACCTGGTGAGTGTAATGATCCTCAAGCACTTCCAGATGTGCGGACACCGTCCGATCGCCCTGGTGGGCGGCGCGACGGGCATGATCGGCGACCCCAGCGGCAAATCGCAGGAGCGCAACCTGCTCGATGAAAAGACCCTCCGCCACAACCAGGAGGCGATCAAGAAACAGCTCGCCAAGCTGCTCGATTTCGAATCGGACGCTCCCAACGCGGCGATGCTGGTGAACAACTACGACTGGATGAAGGGAATCACCTTCCTGGATTTCATCCGCGACATCGGCAAGCTGATTACCGTGAACTACATGATGGCCAAAGATTCGGTAAAGAAACGCTTCAACGGCGAAGGCGAAGGGATGTCGTTCACCGAATTCACCTACCAGCTCGTGCAGGCCTACGACTTCCTGCACCTGTACGAAACCGTAGGTTGTAAACTGCAGCTCGGCGGCGCCGACCAGTGGGGCAACATCACCACCGGCACGGAGCTGATCCGCCGCAAGGCGGCGGCGAGGCTTTCGCCCTCACCTGCCCGCTGATTACCAAAGCCGACGGCACCAAGTTCGGCAAGACCGAGAGCGGCAACGTATGGCTCGACCCGCGTTATACGTCGCCTTACAAGTTCTACCAGTTCTGGCTCAACACCAGCGACGAGGACGCCAAGCGCTACATCAAGATCTTCACGCTGCTCGATAAACAGACCATCGACGACCTGATCGCCGAACACGACGCAGCCCCTCACCTGCGAATCCTGCAAAAACGGCTGGCGCAGGAGGTTACCGTGATGATCCACTCTCAGGAGGAGTACGAAAAAGCGGTCGAGGCATCGAACATTCTCTTCGGCGGGGCTACCTCCGAAGCGCTTCGCAAACTCGACGAACAGACCCTGCTGCAGGTTTTCGAAGGAGTCCCGCAATACAAAATCGCCCGTGCGGAACTGATCGGGCTGCCCTTCATCGAGCTGTGCGCCGAGCGGAGCGATATCTTCCCCTCGAAGGGCGAATGCCGCAAGATGGTACAGGCCGGCGGCGTGAGCCTCAACAAGGAGAAGGTGGCCGACCCCATGCGTGCAATCGCCGAAAGCGACCTGATCGACGGGAAATACCTGCTCGTACAGAAAGGCAAGAAAAACTACTACCTGGTAATCGCCGAATAAGATGGAATACCGTATCGTTTTGAACCGGATGGAGTTCCGGGCTTTCCACGGCTGTTACGACCTGGAACAGCAAGTGGGCAACCGCTTCACGGTCGATCTGGAGATCACGGCCGAGCTGGGGGAAGTGGCGAGCGAGGACTGCGTGGAAAAAGCGGTCAATTACCTGTTGGTTTACGAAACCGTACGCGAACAGATGCGCGTCACCCAGCGCACGATCGAACGCGTGTCGATGAACATCATGGATGCCCTCTATGCCCGGTTTCCGCAAATCCGCCATATCCGCTGTACGGTTTCGAAGCTGGCGCCCCCGCTGGGCGGGAAGCTCGAAAAAGTGAGCGTCGTGCTGGAGAAATAAACCACACTGCGACAACGAATAAAGCGAGAGGAATCGATTCCTCTCGCTTTATTTTTCTTCCCGACGGAATAATCACAACCGCTCGAAAACGATCCGTCCGTAATACTTTACCGAGCCTGCTTCTGTTGCGAGAACCTTCCACACCATTCGCCGCTCGCAAATTTCCGACACCGTAAGCCGTGCCGGAATAAATCCGTAATCCACAGTTATCCGTCTTCCTGTCAGACTCCAGGCAAAATGCTCCCCGTTATCGGCCACACCCCGTCCATCGTGTTCGAAAGTCATAATCCCCAAATACATGGGCACATCACAGGCTCCATCGTCGTCCGAATCATCCCAATCGTAATCCGGCTCCTCGACCGCACGCCACCTACCCAAGATATTTTCGGCATCGATCGCTTCCTCCCGGATGCCCTTGTCACATGCGAAAAGTGCCAACGAGAGCAAAGCAAACAATGTAACAAGACACAGATAAAATCTTCGCCCCCTCTATATAATACAGACAATAAATAACGTCCGATCGACAAATTCTCCGAAGGGGCCTGAAATTCCCCCGTCGCTCTTCTTTGCGTTACGCCACCGAGCAGGGATTCCCAGCGCCTCGACCCGGGCAGCGATCGCCTGCAAATCTTCGCGGGGGACTTTCTGCAAGGTTTGCACGGAGTGTCGCGGTCGAGCGAATAGACCATCACCTGACGGGGCCGGATCTCTTCGACCAGCTTCAACCAGGCCGCGACCTCCCGCTCGGTCGTGTTGTCCACCGTACGGCCCTCGCACTCGCCCCGCAGGAACATCGTCTGCAGGATCATCTGCCCGTCGAACAGTTTCATGTTCTTCACCACCTCGGCCACCGAATAGGTCCCGCACGGGTTATTGATGAGCCGAACCGTATCGTCGAAAGCGGAATCGAGTTTCAGGATGTTGTTATCGACCCGGCGCAAGGCCCGGCGCACGCTCTCGCGGCCGATCTGCGTCGCATTGCTCAACACCGAAATCCGCGCCGAAGGGCAAATTTCGTCCCGCAAGACGATCGTATCGTCGATGATCGCCTCGAAATCGGGGTGCATCGTCGGCTCGCCGTTACCGGCGAAAGTAATCACGTCGGGAGGCGTACCTTCGGAAACCATCTGACGCAAGGTCGCTCCGAGCATGGTACGCACGTCCTCGCGCGAATTGAACCGGCGGGCGCCCGGATGTTCGGCATTCCAGCCGCATTCGCAATAAATGCAATCGAAGCTACACAACTTCGATTGAGTGGGTAACAGATTGACACCCAATGACAGACCCAATCTGCGGGAATGGATCGGGCCGAAAATAATATCGCTATACAGTGCAGTCATATTGACAAAATTAGAAAATATTCTCTTCTTTGCACAAATATTGCTCCCTTTTTATACGTTAATAGAAAAACGGCATGCAACGGGACCTCCGAAAAACGAATTCGGTCCGAATCGGGAACACGATCGGCCCAAGGCCCCGACGCATGAATCGTCCAACCGAAAACCAATGAAACGACACCTTATGAAGCATAAATTCGGCTTACTTCCCAAAGTGCTCCTGGCTATCGCGCTGGGCATCGTATTCGGCCTCTTCGTTCCCGAGTGGTTCACCCGAATCGCATTGACCTTCAACAACATTTTCGGCAATTTTCTGAACTTCGTCATCCCGCTGCTGATCCTGGGCCTCGTGGCTCCGGGCATCGCCGACCTGGGCAGCAAGGCAGGACGGCTGCTGGTAATCACCGCAGCCCTGGCCTATGCCTTTACCCTGTTTTCGGGATTCGGAACTTTCTTCACAAGTTTCGGGATATTACCCCGGCTATTGGGCGGTACGGAGATGAGCGCCCCGGGAGAAACCGCCGCAACACCCATGCAACCGTTCTTCACGGTCGAAATGCCCCCGTTGATGGGCGTGATGACCGCCCTCATTCTCGCCTTCGTGCTGGGACTGGGCATGGCTTATATCCACAGCGACAAGCTCAAGGGCATGATGGATGATTTCAAACTCATCATCGAGCGTGTCATCTCGAGGTCATCATCCCGCTGCTGCCCTTCTACATCTTCGGCATCTTCCTCTCGATGACTCAGTCGGGGCAGGTATCGGGTATTCTGGGCATTTTCCTCAAGTTGATCGTGATTATCTTCGTGATGACGGTCGTCCTGCTGCTGATCCAGTTCTCGATCGCGGGCCTCGTGGCAAGGCAGAATCCGTTGAAGATGCTCCGCACGATGATGACCGCCTACATGACGGCCCTCGGTACGCAATCGTCGGCAGCCACGATCCCCGTGACGCTGGCACAGACGGTCAAAATCGGCGTCCGCCCCGAAGTGGCGGGATTCGTCGTCCCGCTCTGCGCCACGATCCACCTCTCGGGTTCGATGATGAAGATCGTCGCCTGCTCGCTCGCGGTGATGATGCTCTCCGGACTGGACGTTTCGATGGGCACCTACTCGGGTTTCATCCTGCTGCTGGGCATTACGATGATCGCCGCACCGGGCGTACCGGGCGGAGCCATCATGGCTGCGATCGGATTGCTGGAGTCGATGCTCGGGTTCGACGAAAATATGATCGGACTGATGATCGCCACCTACATTGCCATGGACAGTTTCGGTACGGCGACCAACGTAACGGGCGACGGTGCGATCGCGGTGATCGTAAACGCCATCGACAGCCGAATGATTCGCCGGGAAAAACGATAAACCTACTGTTAATATTTTCACATTCGAAAAAATCTTTAACTTTGCGAGCATCGTTCATAAACGAACAACCGCTGTCAAGTGAAATAAGAGGATTAATTTAAATCAATAATTATGGCTAAAATCAATTTGAAACAGTACGGCATCACGGGTACTACGGAAGTAATCTACAACCCGTCGTACGACGAACTCTACCGCGAGGAGACCCGCAAGGGCCTGCGCGGTTATGAAAAGGGTCAGGTAACCGAAATGGGTGCCGTGAACGTGATGACCGGCGTTTACACGGGTCGTTCCCCGAAAGACAAGTTCTTCGTCATGGACGAAACCACCAAAGATACCATCTGGTGGACCTCGCCCGAATACAAGAACGACAACAAACCGGTGACGAAGAAGACCTGGAAGGAGCTGAAAAAGATCGCTGTCGAAGAGTTGTCGAACAAGAAGCTCTTCGTCGTGGACACGTTCTGCGGAGCCAACGAGAACACCCGTCTGAAGATCCGCTTCATCATGGAGGTCGCCTGGCAGGCGCATTTCGTGAAAAACATGTTCATCCGCCCGACGGACGAGGAGCTGGAGAAGTACGGCGAACCCGATTTCGTGGTGCTGAACGCCTCGAAAGCCAAAGTCAAGAACTACAAGGAACTCGGACTCAACTCGGAAACGGCGGTCGTGTTCAACCTCACCGAAAAAATGCAGGTAATCATCAACACCTGGTACGGCGGCGAAATGAAGAAGGGTATGTTCTCCTACATGAACTACCTGCTGCCGCTGAAGGGCATCGCGTCGATGCAGCTGCTCGGCCAACACCGACAAGGAGGGCAAGAACACCGCCATCTTCTTCGGTCTGTCGGGAACGGGCAAAACCACCCTTTCGACCGACCCGAAGCGCGAGCTGATCGGCGACGACGAGCACGGTTGGGACGACGACGGCGTCTTCAACTTCGAGGGCGGATGCTATGCCAAAGTCATCAACCTCTCGAAAGAGAACGAGCCCGATATCTGGAACGCGATCCGCCCCAACGCCCTGCTGGAGAACGTTACGGTGGACAAGAAAGGTAAGATCGACTTCGCGGACAAGTCCGTGACGGAGAACACCCGCGTATCGTACCCGATCTTCCACATCGACAATATCGTGAAGCCCGTATCGAAGGCCCCGGCTGCCAAGAAGGTGATCTTCCTTTCGGCCGACGCCTTCGGCGTACTGCCCCCGGTTTCGATCCTGACGCCGGAACAGACCAAATACTACTTCCTCTCGGGCTTCACCGCCAAGTTGGCCGGTACCGAGCGCGGTATCACCGAGCCGACGCCGACCTTCTCGGCTTGCTTCGGTGCGGCGTTCCTCTCGCTGCATCCGACCAAGTACGGTGAGGAATTGGTAAAACGCATGAAGCAATCGGGCGCTACGGCTTACCTCGTCAATACGGGCTGGAACGGTACGGGCAAACGAATCTCGATCAAAGATACGCGCGGCATCATCGACGCCATCCTGGACGGTTCGATCGACAAGGCCCCGACCAAGACGCTGCCGGTATTCGATTTCAAGATCCCGACTGCACTTCCGGGCGTGGATCCCAAGATTCTCGATCCGCGCGACACGTACAAGAACGCGAAGGAGTGGGACGAGAAGGCGGCAGATCTGGCCGGTCGTTCATCAAGAACTTCGAGAAGTTCACCGGCAACGCCGAAGGCAAGAAACTCGTAGCTGCAGGTCCGCACCTCAAATAAGACGACGAGCCGACAAGCTATTTTCACAAAGAGAACGGTCCGGGGCTAACGCCCGGACCGTTCTCTTTGTCGCTCGACCGCACGATCACTCCTTCGGCAACCTATATTCGGACAGCCCTGCCCTACAAGCGGTATCGTGGAACACTATTTGCAACACCTTCTTATAATCAATCCATTATATTATGAAAAAAGTAATCCACAGAGCCGGCACACGAGGTCATTCCGACCACGGTTGGCTCGACAGCTACCATACGTTCAGTTTTGCTGACTACCACGATCCCGAGCGCATCCATTTCGGCGCATTGCGCGTACTCAACGACGATACCGTAGCCGGAGGAGAGGGTTTCGGCGCACATCCCCACGACAACATGGAGATCGTTTCCATCCCGCTCGAGGGCGAACTACGACATCAGGACAGCATGGGGCATACTTCGGTGCTGCGCACCGGGGAAATCCAAGTGATGACGGCCGGAACGGGAATCATTCACAGCGAATTCAACAACAGCCCCAACCGTCCTGTCAAATTCCTCCAGATATGGATCTTCCCGGATCGACACGGGCTGCCGACCCGCTACGAGGAGATCACGCTCGCTCCGGCACGCACCAATGAGCTGCGCACGCTCGTGGCTCCCGAAGGCAATGGTTCCGAGCATACGGCCTGGATTCATCAGTCGGCCTGGTTCCACACCCTCGACCTAGAGAGAAATACCTATGAATACGCTATGCGCCGGCAAGGAAACGGTCTTTACGTCTTCGTCCTCGAAGGCGACGTAACGGTCGAGAACGAAAAGCTGGCCCCCCGGGACGGCATGGGTATTTGGGAGCAGAACGACATCACCCTCCATACGGACGGGAAAGCCAGCCTGCTTCTGATCGAGGTGCCGATGCGGTAATTTCCCCAACCTTTCCCAAGAAAAAGAGCGGCACTTAACGTGCCGCTCTTTTTTAATCCATCGCCCATTCGGATCAGAAAAACTTGACTTCCCGACCTTCGATAGCCGTAAGCAGATTGTTGGCCGCCGACGAAGCTCCGATACGAAACAATTCGGGCGTAAGCCACTCCTTGCCCAAAATCTCCTCGACGATCGTATAATACAAAGCGGCATCTTCGGCACTCCGGACACCGCCGGCCGGCTTGAAGCCCACCTTACGTCCCGTTTTCCGATAGTAATCCCGGATCGCCTGGCACATCACCACCGCCGCTTCGGGCGTGGCGGACACATCGATCTTGCCGGTCGAAGTCTTGACGAAATCGGCCCCGGCGAACATCGAAAGCAACGATGCCTTGCGGATCAGATCGGGAGTTTTCAAAGCTCCGGACTCGATAATGACCTTTAACACGACCTCGGGACTCGTCTCGGTACGAATCACCTCGACCTCGTTAGCGACCTCGTCGTAATGCCCCTCCAACATCTTACCCACGTTCAAGACGATATCGATCTCGTCGGCTCCGTTCTCGACAGCCATGGCTACTTCGAGAACCTTCACCTCGAGAAACGTCTGCGAAGAAGGAAATCCGCCCGCAACGCTCGTGATACGCATATCCGTACCATCGACCACCACACCGACCGTTTCGACGAACGGCGGATAGATGCAGATCGACGCCACGTTGGGAAGATGGGGAAACTGTTGGTAAAACTTGACGGCTTTGCCGGCAAATTCCGTAACCGACTCCACGGAGTCCGTACACGACAGCGTGGTTAAATCCACCGCCGAATAACAGAGCTTGTAAACTTCCGGAGTATGGTTTCGTACCGCAGCTTTACGGATACGATCCACTTCCTCGGCCACCTGAGCCTCGCTCATTGCCGGCGCATATTCTTTCAAATGATTCGCGTATTCCATAACTTTCCTATTATTTACACAGACGGTTCGCCTTCAAAGCGCAAAACAAAAAGTCAATATCGAACCGTCCCCACATACATAAAATCCATAACAAGCCTCGTGCAAAACGCAACCTTCCATCGGTAAAAACACGACCGTTACCCGTTGTAAAATATCATTTCAACCCAGAAAGGCCCGTTTTCCAAACGATCAAAAGTGCTGCAAAGACAAACAAATAGAGCCGACACCGATTCGCTTTCGACAAAAATATAAAAAATTTAGATCTTTTTCATATTTCTTCCAATATACCGCAAATTTCGTGCGCATCCGATCCTACCCGGACGATCCGCGTCTGAAAATGGCCATCCCATCTTCAGGAACTCCCCGTTTCGGACTCCGAAATCCGACGACCATCGCTTTAAGTCGCAAGCCGTGTTTATGAACCGCCCCTTCCGAGAATCCTGTTCGAGAGGAGGCAATCGAACTTTCCCAAACCGGAAAAGACGACCATCGCTCATGCAAGATCGAGCGATCTATCATCGCAAAATCCGATTATGTATCACAATTACCGATCCGATGCCCGACCGACCTTCCTCAAAACCACCCAAAGGGAAAGGCGCAAGGTAGGGGCAAGCATTGAATAACGGCCCGCAAAGCTGTAAGCCGCCGCCGAAACCGACAAAAAAAACGATCTTGATACACGAAAGTATAAAACTCCAAAAAAAATGCAATTATATACTTTTTGGGAGCGTAGTTTTCCAAATCCCCTTCCCGGTAAAAGGATTCAGGGATGGTCAGCATTACAGACGCAGCCACGGACTGCGAACAAGCGTCCCCGGGTTCGATGCTTCAACCGTCGGACAAGGGGTACATGGAAAGACAAAAAATATCCGCACCGTTTCCGGTGCGGATATTTTTCATCGAATCCGAACGGATTAGAACTTCAGACCCTCTTCGAAGAGTTTCTTGAAGTGGATATCCTTCATGGCTTTCTTCGCCATCTTCTCATCCTTCTTCACGGCGCTCTTCAACTGTGCCTCTGCCGTTCTCATATCGCCCTCTTCCGAAGCGATCACGGCACGCAGGTAATCGGCCTCTGCGCTCATATCCTTAGCGATAGCACGCTTTGCAGCCGCATAGTCCTTGTTCATCGTGTTAGCGATAGCGGCATTCATACCGTCGAGCTGCTTGGCAGCGTCGTTGTAGTTGCCCTGTGCTGCATTGACCAGGCTCTTCGCCTTTGCATCAGCGCCCTTGGCATATTTCTGAGCCTCTGCCATATTGCCGTTCGCCAGGTTGGCAAGAGCCAGGTTGGTGTTCAGCGCCTCGGAAGCCTCGCCCAACTGAGCGGCCTTCTGGAAGCATTTCAAAGCATCAGCCGTGCGGCCTTCCTCCGTAAGAACGATACCCAGGTTGTTGTAAGCGCGGGCGTCGTTATACTTCTCGGCAGCATAAGCCAATACGATGTTCTTGGTAGCGTTGTCCTGTGCGATCGACTCCGCAACGAAGAGCAGCTCGTTCAGGTTGAGCTGATCCAGCTTGCCAGCCTCGACAAGCGCCATCATCTCGGCGTCGGTCTTGCCCTCCAGATCGATGGTGTTCACGATCACCGAACGACGGAGCTGCGGCAGAATGTCTTTCTTCAGCTCGTTGAATACGGAAGACATGTTCTTGATCTCATCCTCGCGCTGCGTCGAAGAGGAGTACATGCTCAAAACCTGGAGAATCAGATCCTTGTCTTTGATGTTCGACTTCGAAACCAGCTCCTTGAAACCTTCCCAGTCCTCACCGTAAGCGGCAACGTCGATATCCAGACCCGAATTTTTCAGCAGTTTCGCAAGAACTTTGTCGCCCGATTCGCTACGCTCCTTCGACAGCGTGTCGTTGAACTTCACGGGACCGTCGGGAGAAGCATAACCCTTCACGGCAACATGCTGGGTAGCACGGTCGTTTTTCAGGTTCTCATCCACATTCGCCTGGAATGCCTCCAGATCGGCGTCTTTCAGCGCTTTCTTGGTTACGTTAGCCTTGTTGATCGCATAGAGGATCTCGGTCTTGTCCACGCTGGTAGTCACGCGTTTGTAGTCGCTCGGCAGAGCTGCCATCGCATCGGCGTAAGCCAGATCCTGCTGCAGGGTATTCACACCCTCGGCAACGACCAGACCGCACTCGCGTACGATTGCGGGGTTAGCCTCGAGCTCCTTGGCCTTCACGACCTTGCCCGTATTGGCATTAACCAGCGTAAACTCGTCGCTACCCGGACATTTAGCCTCGACACGCAACTGGAGTTCGGAAATCTGCATACGCTCATCGTAAGGGAACTCGACATGCATGGTGAACACACCGCCCGTCTTCTTATCAACGACCGTATAGTTCTCTTTCACTTTCGAACCCTGGAAGAATTTCGGAGTACCGGCAACTTCTCCGCCCTCGAATACCATCACCGGAGTAACCTTCACGATAGCTTTGGGGTTGAAGTACTTCACGGGGAACTGTGCCGTAATGTCGGCGGCAACCACACCGTTATTCAGTACCAGCACTTCAGGTGCACACGTCAGCGATACATCATCGCTGTTCTTTGCCATCTTCTTGAAGCAATTACAGCTCGAAAAACGTCAAAGCAAACGACCACGAGCAGCAAGCTCAATTTCATCAGCTTTTTCATAAACTAATCTTTTAAAAATTAAATGTTAAATCCTTTCTTTTTCTATTTATGCCTGTTTTATCTGCCCCACAAAAGCTACGGAGTAATGCAAATATAAAAATTATCTACAAATATTGTACAATATTCCGGCCAAATTTCCGAACAAAACCGAAATTATCTCCGTAGCAGCGATCCGGACCCGCAGAGTTCTACTCCTTGTGCTCAGGACGGCGGCGCGGGCGATCGCCGCGCTCGCGGGGACGGCGCTCCGGCTCCGTCCAGCCTTCGGGCTGCGGAATCAGCACGCGGTGCGACAGCTTGAGCTTGTTGGTCTTGGGATCGATGCCGATGACTTTCA
>OKWF01000048.1_pt1 | contig 16877 bp, 16 predicted proteins | sample 1607031 | NCBI WGS metagenome assembly OKWF01 (sample SAMN04414079, study PRJEB24778) | human gut metagenome | material: faecal | host: Homo sapiens | reverse complement strand
TCCGAAAGCATAAGCCGTTCGGAGTTCCACCCGCTATCGACAAGGCGATCCGTCCCGAATATCGGAAAAAGCGAACATCGGGAACAGGCATAGGTTCGCCGAAGTACAACAGCCGGCCCGGACCCGCCCCCGACGGATTAGGACCATACAGAAACACCCCCTGCCGATTCCGGCAGGGGGTATTCGTTACTCGCAGAGCAACGTCCGCTAAAAAAGAAAACGTATTTTCAGCATTAGTACAACAATTCCCGGTTCCTGTCTTCCCGTACCCGAACGCCGACCGACACAGCGAAACTCCACCCTGCCGACTATTCACGAACGCCGTCCGTCAAAACCGTTTGGTGTAACGATGACAGTACGGCTGCGTACCTTTACGGTTGTAGTAGTTCTGGTGGTATTGTTCAGCCGGCCAGAAGCGGGAAGCCGGAGTTACGTCGGTCACCACGCTATATCCCTTCTCCTTCAGGATACGGATCAGCCGTTCGGCAACCTCCTTCTGCTCAGGGGTAGTATAGAAAATCTCCGACCGATACTGATCGCCCAAGTCGGGTCCCTGTCCGTCGAGCTGGGTCGGATCGTGTATCTCGAAAAAGAGCCTGGCAAGAGTTTCGTAAGAGACTTTCGAAGGATCGAACTCGACTTCGACGGCCTCGGCATGACCCGTTTTATGGCTGCACACCTGCTCGTAGGTAGGATTCTCGGTATGGCCGCCGATATAGCCCGAACGAATGCTCTTCACTCCGTCCACCTTACCCAGCATATACTCCACGCCCCAGAAACAACCGCCGGCGAAAATAGCCCGTTCGGTTTGCACCGATTTCGGCGGCTCGGCTGACGAGGTATTTTCAGGCTTTTCGGCAGAAGCCGCTGCCGGGTCCGTGACCGGCACGGTCGGAACGGCTACCGGCACGAAATCGAGGGAGAGGGAATTCACGCAATGGCGCGTATTTTTAGCGGTAAATCCTTCGCCCGTAAAGACGTGGCCCAAATGGGCTCCGCACTTGGCGCAGAGAATCTCCGTACGGCGTCCGTCGGCATCCGGTTCGCGGCGCACGGCACCCGGAATTTCATCGTCGAAGCTGGGCCAGCCGCAGCCGGCATCGAATTTATCCTGCGAACGGTACAACGGAGCACCGCACCGGCGGCAGCGGTAGGTGCCGTCTTCGTCGTGGAGGTAATATTTACCGGAAAAGGGCGCTTCGGTTCCTTTTCGAACGATCACCCGCTCTTCTTCGGGAGTCAATGGTTTCATATTCTGTGCATTTAAAGTTATTGCCATGCCCGTAAGCACGGTCGCAATCGACAAACAGCGTATCATATTTTTCTTTCCTGCAAAAAATACACCGAAATTGTCCGAAAACGTATTCATCCATACGTAAGATAACGACCTCTTCCGTGCAACCGGAAATCCGGCCGGTATCAGCGAGGAATGAAGTAAAAAGAACAAAAAGCCGGAGCAGAATACCCTGCCCCGGCTTCGAACGATATATCGGCGAATTACTTCACCTCTTGCCCCCGGAGGAATACCCGGTGGATAAGCGGAGAGGTATAGGCATACGGCAGATATGCCACCGAAGGAATCTTCGTCGTGAGGAAGAAGTTCGCCTTCTTGCCTACGGTGATCGAACCGTACTCGCTGCTCAAGCCCATGGCGTAAGCACCGTTCAGTGTCGCGGCGTTGATCGCCTCGGCCGGCGTCATACGCATCTTGATGCAGGCCAGCGAAACGATCATCTTCATACTGCCCGAAGGCGATGAACCGGGGTTGAAATCCGAAGCCAGAGCCACGCTCAAACCTCCCTCGATCATTGCCCGTGCAGGAGGATACGGCATCTCCAGGAAGAAAGCGGCACCCGGCAGCATCGTCGGCATCGTACCGGACGTACGCAGCACTTCAATCTCCTCGGTCCCCATGCGCTCCAGATGATCGACGGACAGCGCCTTGTTGCGGACACCGACCTGCACACCGCCCGAAACGGCCAGCTCGTTGGCATGAATCTTCGGCACGAGGCCGTACTCAGCACCCGCACGCAGGATCTGCTCCGTCTCTTCGACGGTGAAGAACCCCTGGTCGCAGAAGACATCGACGAACTCGGCAAGCTTCTCCCTGCCGACGGCAGGGATCATCTCCCGACAGATCAGGTCCACATACTCCTGCTGGCGGCCTTTATAGGCCCGGCCTACGGCATGAGCTCCGAGGAAAGTGGCACGGACGGTGATCGGCGAAGTTTCGCGGATACGGCGGATCACCCGCAGCATCTTGAGTTCATCCTCGGTCGTAAGACCGTAGCCGCTCTTGATCTCGACGCAGCCCGTACCCATTGCGATGATCTCGCGGATACGTTCCATCGCCTGCTCGTAAAGCTCGTCCTCGGAAGTTTCGTGCAAGCGGTCGGCGGAATTCAAAATGCCGCCGCCCCGCTTGGCGATCTCTTCGTAGCTCAAGCCGTTGATCTTGTCGAGGAACTCCTGTTCGCGGCTTCCGGCATAAACCAGATGGGTATGCGAATCGCAGAACGAAGGGAAAAGCATGCCCCCCTCCGCATCGACGACTTCCGTGTCGGGAGTAATCTCCGGCATCTTGTCCATCGTGCCGTATGCGGCGATACGGTCGCCGTCGGCCAGCAGCCAGGCGTTGTCGATCTCGCCGAGCACATTCATGTCGCGGCCCTTGACCCGAAGACGGCCGCTCTCGTCCACACCGACGATCTTGGCTATGTTCTTAACGAGTAACATTACAATTTCTCGGTTTGAAGGAATTTCACCGAAGCGTCGATCAACGTGTACATCACCTGATCGTTCTCGACGAACGGCACATGCTTACGGTAAGCTGCCAGCAGATCCTCGATGGGCTTCGAAGAACGCAGCGGACGGCGGAACTCGAGGGCCTGTGCCGCATTGAGCAGCTCGATAGCCAGCACACGCTCGGTGTTCAGCACCACACGGTAGAGCTTCGTGGCAGCGTTGGAACCCATGCTGACGTGGTCCTCCTGACCCTGCGACGAAGGAATCGAGTCGCACGAAGCGGGCCAGCAAAGACCCTTGCTCTGGCTCACGATCGAAGCGGCCGCATACTGCGGAATCATGAAACCGCTGTTCAGACCCGGCTTGGCCACCAGGAACGAGGGCAGCTCGCGTGCACCCGAAATCAGCTTGTAAATACGACGCTCGGAGATGTTGCCCAACTCCGCAACAGCAATAGCCAGGAAATCCATCGCCAGAGCGATCGGCTGTCCGTGGAAATTACCGGCCGAAACGATAATGTCCTTCTCGGGGAAGATCGTCGGGTTGTCCGTCGGGCTGTTAATCTCGGTCTCGAGCACGCTGCCGACATAGTCGATCGTATCTTTCGACGCACCGTGTACCTGCGGGATGCAGCGGAACGAATAGGGACCTGCACATGCTTCTTCGGGCGGGCGATCAGCTCGCTGCCCTCGAGCAGGCGGCGGAAATTACGGGCCGTCGTGAGCTGGCCTTTGTGGGCGCGGATCTCATGCACCTCGTCGATGAACGGGTTGATGCGGCCGTCGAATGCGTCGAGCGACATCGCGCCGATCAGGTCGGCCCACTCGCTCAAGCGACGAGCCTTGATAAGCGAATATACGCCGAAAGCCGACATGAACTGCGTACCGTTCAGCAGGGCGAGGCCCTCCTTCGATTGCAGCGAAATAGGCTTCCAGCCGAACTCCTTGAGGACTTCGTCCGAAGGACGCCGTGCACCCTTGTACTCCACTTCGCCGAGGCCCAGCAGCGGCAGGCACATGTTGGCCAGCGGAGCCAGGTCGCCCGAAGCGCCCAGCGATCCCTGCTGGAACACGACCGGCAGCACGTCGTTGTTGAAGAAATCGACCAGACGCTGTACGGTTTCGAGCTGCACGCCCGAATTGCCGTACGAAAGGGACTGGATCTTGAGCAGCAGCATCAGCTTCACGATCTCGGCAGGAACGCGCTCGCCCGTACCGCAGGCATGCGACATCACCAGGTTCTTCTGCAACTGCGAGAGCTGGTCCTTGTCGATCGAAATATTGCAGAGCGAACCGAAGCCGGTCGTAATACCGTAGATGGGCTCTTTCTGGGTTTCCATCTTGTTATCCAGGTATTCGCGACAACGCACGATGCGTTTTTTCGCATCTTCGCTCAAGTCGATTTTGATATTGTTTTCCAGAATTTCGCGGACACGATCGACCGTAAGATGCTCCGCGCTGATATGATGAATCATCGTTGTATTTCTTATTAAAGGTTAATACTCAAAAATAAGTCGAATTGTTTTTCGGTGCTCTCGCGTCCGGCGTACAGGGAATCCCCTCCGCTTCAGCCAGTCGAAAGCATTCTCTCCGTCCGGCGGCAACCGAACGGAGAGAACGACCGATCTATTTCACTTCGTCGATAGCCTTGCGAACCAGCGTGTCGTCCGCCAGGTTGGGAAGGGTCACCTTCAGGCCCGGAGTACGCTCCATCTCGCGTTTGATAGCGAACATCGCGCCCTCGTTGCGGGCCCAGCTGCGGCGTGCGATACCGTTGTTCACGTCCCAGAGAAGCATCTCCTTGATATGACGCGCGGAATCCTCCGATCCGTCGATCACCATACCGAAGCCGCCGTTGATTACCTCGCCCCAGCCTACGCCGCCGCCGTTGTGGATCGAAACCCAGGTAGCGCCGCGGAACGAGTCGCCGATAACGTTCTGTACAGCCATATCAGCCGTACGGTTCGAACCGTCGTAGATGTTCGAGGTTTCACGGTACGGAGAATCGGTACCCGACACGTCGTGGTGGTCACGGCCCAATACGACAGGTGCGGAAATTTCACCGCGTGCGATAGCGTCGTTGAACGCGAGCGCGATCTTGGTGCGGCCCTCGCTGTCGGCATACAGGATACGCGCCTGCGAACCTACGACCAGCTTGTTCTTGCCGGCCTCCTTGATCCAGTGGATATTGTCGTCGAGCTGTCCGGCGATCTCCTTCGGAGCGGTCTTGCGGATCTCTTCGAGCACTTCGGTAGCCAGACGGTCCGTAGGTAGCCAGGGCTTCGGGTTTGCCCGACGTACATACCCAGCGGAAGGGACCGAAGCCGTAGTCGAAGAACATCGGGCCCATGATATCCTGCACATAGGAAGGATAGCGGAAACGACCGCCCTCGCCCATGATGTCGGCACCGGCACGCGAAGACTCCAACAGGAAGGCATTGCCGTAATCGAAGAAATACATACCCTTGGCGGTCAGCTTGTTGATCGCAGCCACCTGGCGGCGCAGCGACTCCTGAACACGCTTCTTAAACTCCTCGGGATCCTCTGCCATCATGCGGTTGGACTCTTCGTAGCTCAAGCCGACGGGATAGTAACCGCCTGCCCAGGGGTTGTGCAGCGATGTCTGGTCGGAACCCAGATCGACATTGACGTTCTCGGCTGCCAGACGCTCCCAAAGATCGACCACGTTGCCCTGGTAAGCCAGCGACACGGCCTCCTTGTTCTCCTGTGCCTTCTTCGCGCGGGCCAGCAACTCGTCGAGCGAAGTATAAACCTCATCGACCCAGCCCTGCGAATAACGCGTATGCACCGCTTTGGGATTGATCTCGGCCGTGATGCTCACCACACCGGAGATATTACCCGCCTTCGGCTGCGCACCCGACATACCGCCCAGACCGGCCGTCACGAAGAGCATGCCGCGAATGTCTTTCTTACCCTCGGTAAGACGTTTGCGGGCTGCGTTGAGCACCGTGATCGTCGTGCCGTGCACGATACCCTGCGGGCCGATATACATATAGGAGCCGGCGGTCATCTGACCGTACTGCGAAACGCCGAGCGCGTTGAAACGCTCCCAGTCGTCCGGTTTCGAATAGTTCGGAATCACCATACCGTTGGTTACGATCACGCGCGGAGCGTCGGGATGCGACGGGAACAGGCCCATCGGGTGTCCCGAATACATCACCAGCGTCTGATCGTCGGTCATCTGGGACAGATACTGCATCGTAAGCAGATACTGCGCCCAGTTCTGGAACACGGCACCGTTACCGCCGTAGGTAATCAGCTCGTGGGGATGCTGCGCCACAGCCTTGTCCAGGTTGTTCTGGATCATCACCATAATCGCAGCGGCCTGACGCGACTTGTGGGGATACTCCTCGATCGGACGGGCATACATCTCATAATCGGGACGGAAACGATACATATAGATACGACCGTACTTGTGCAGCTCCTCGGCGAACTCGCGGGCCAACACTTCGTGGTGCTTGGCCGGGAAGTAGCGCAGGGCATTGCGGATGGCCAGCACGCGCTCCTCCTCGGTGAGTATCTCCTTACGCTTGGGCGCGTGGTTGATGGTGGGATCGTACGGTTTCGGTGCGGGCAGCACATCGGGGATACCCGCCTTGATCTGCTCCTGAAATTCCTTTACAGTCATTGTTTTATATGTATTAAATTATTTAATCTTGCTCTCGACGATTTCCAGAATCTCACGCTCGGCTTTCTCCGCATCGGCGACGATCCGGTTGCCTGGCCGATCAGGTCATCGGCGACGGCACGGTCTTTCAGACCGGCGGCATTGATCTTCACGTTCAGACACGCACCCAGCACGGCGCTGCGGGCAGCCAGCGCTCCGACGCGGCGTCGGTTACCGAATTGGGATTTCCCTGTTCGGCCATCGCCTTCACGATTTCGAACACCTTGAACGAGGTCTGCATCGTACGCAGAGGCACCTGCGTAGCGTAGAGCGTAGCCTCCTGCAATGCGGCGCTGCGGGCAGCTTTCTCCTCGTCGGTACCCTTCGGCATCGAGAATACGTTCATGATCCGGTTGAACGCTTCGGTATCCTCATCGACCAGGTGCAGCAACTCGGTCATCAGCTTCTGGCCTTTGTCCGCCCAGTCGGAGAACTCCTCCCAACGTGCGTCCCAGCCGGGTTTGTGCGACGACAGGTTGGCGACCATCGTACCCAGGGCAGCGCCCAGCGCACCCATGTAAGCGGAAATCGAACCGCCGCCCGGAGCCGGGGACTCGCTGGCGGTCTCCTCTGCGAAGCCGGTGCAGGTCAGATCGACCAGTTTCTTCTTCTTATTGTCCGCTTCGATCAGGTATTCGATCACCTTCTCTTCCGGTTTGAACGGCTTCAACTCGTCCAGACCCATCGACTTGATGGCGATACGGATGATCTCCTCCTCGGAAATACCGGTCGAACGCTCCTGCTTCTTCAGGAAATAGCGGCCCGCCTCGATCAACGTGCGCTTCGGAATCAGGCCGACGATCTCGGTACCGGTCACACGCACACCGCGTGCGTTGGCGGCGCGGCAAACCTCGTCGAAAGCCACGTGGAGCGGCGTAACGGAAATATTGGTGATATTCATCGAAACCTGGGCGATCTGGTACTCGTCGATGAACCAGCCGATCGCCTTGGTAGCCTTCAGCGTACCGGGCTTCATGATGGTCTTGCCGTTCTCGTCCTCAGGGGTTTGCCTACGGGCGAATTGCCTTCGCGTACCGGACGGCCCTTTTCGCGCACGTCGAACGCGATGGCGTTGGCGCGACGCGTCGAAGTGGTGTTCAGGTTGTAGTTCACGGCGATCAGGAAGTCGCGTGCACCTACGGCGGTGGCACCCGTGCGTGCTACGCCCTCGTCGAAGGGACGGTCGCCGAAATCGGGAGCTTTGCCTTCGTGATTCATCTTCTCGGGCAGCGCCTCGTACTCACCGGCACGGCATACGGCCAGGTTGCGGCGCTCCGGCGTAAAGGCAGCCGCCTCGTAGCAATAGGTCGGCACATGCAGCTCGTCGGCGATGCGCTTGGCCAACTGACGGGCCAGCTCGGCGCACTCCTCGAGCGTAATACCCGCGATCGGGATGAGCGGACATACGTCCGTGGCACCCATACGGGGATGCGCTCCCTTATGATTACGCATATCGATAACCTCGGCAGCTTTCTTGACGCCCTGGAAAGCCGCTTCCAGCACGGGCTTCGGGTTCTCCGACGAAGGTAACCACCGTACGGTTGGTCGCTTCACCCGGATCGACGTCGAGCAACTTGACTCCGTCAACCGCCTCGATTGCGGAAGTAATCTGCTGAATAACAGCCTTGTTACGGCCCTCGCTAAAGTTGGGCACGCATTCAATAATACGTTTTTCCATGTATTTTAGAGTATGTTAAGAATTTGTATTCGCTTCAGAATTAGCCCGTAAAACGGGCCTACAAATATACGAAATAAATAAATATCCCTCCAAAGAAAGTTACAAATCTTTTATCGAAACGGACTATACGGTTACAAACTATCACGTATTCCACGGCCGAATCTCACAATACGACACTTTTCGCAGCGATAAAACGGGCCGGGATTCGATCCCGGCCCGCCGCAAACAAACTTTTCCGGACATTACCCGATCGTCACGACGATACCGCCCGAAAACCAGACGCCGGGCATCTCCAACCCGCCGAAATCAAAATAACGGGTATCGGTCATGTTCATCACGTCGAAATAGAGTTTCCACCCCTTCTTTTCCCACGACAGACGGCCGTCCAACAGGAAATAAGGCTTGAAGTCACGCACTTCGGTCATCATCTTGCCGTCGGGATCCAACATCAGGGAACCGTCCGCATTACGCAAATAATAGGTATAGCTGCCGTTGCGGTCATATACCGCACCGGTCAGCGTGAGCGAACAGTTACGCAGAAAACGGAATTCGACCGTCGCCGCCGCTTTGTGCTTCATATAATCCAGCGCACTGGAAGTGATGACCCGATCGACTTTGCTCGTATGGATATAGCCGTATGAAACCGAAATCCGGTGCAGAAACCCGGTCGTCGTATAACCGCCCGAAACCTCCAGTCCATAGGTGTCGAGCTTGCTCTCCTGCTCGGAGTGCCACTTGCCCAGCTCCTCGCGCCAAACCCAGTCGATGATGTCGCGCCCCTGCCGGTAGTAAGTGAACAGCGAAGCATTCCACCCGCTGCGGGCGTAATCCGCCGCGAAACGATAGGTAATCGCATGTTCAGGCTTCAAATCCAGATTATTGAGCTGCGCAGGGGAGGTGTAATAAAGATCGGTGAAGGTAGGCAGTCGCATCGACTGGGCCGCACCGACCTCGAGCCGCAGCCCACGCACCGGACGATAGCCTCCCGAAAGGCTCCACAGGGCCGAAGTCCCATAAGGCGTGAAGCTCACCCCGGCCGAACCGGAAACGTCGAAACGCTCCCACTGTTTGACATGCCGCAGCCAGAGATTTCCCACGTGACGGTCCTTGGCATGGGTATATTTGCCGTGCGGAGTCGGAAGCGGCTCGCCGAGATTGGTGCTGTAAATGTGGTTGTAGGTGTAATCGCCTCCCAGGGAGGTCACACCGCCCTTCCACGTACAGTCGGCCCAGAACTCGGCTCCCGCATTGTCCGTATTGTGATGATTCATCGGCGTACCGCGCGTCCAGTCGTAACGGTCGAAATTCTTGCGGTAGCTGACCGACGAATTGAGCGTGAAACGCCCGACGGATTTCACCCATCGCAGCGAAGAGAGCACCGTCGAAGTATGCTCGAACTGATCGGGATTGTACGCGGCATAGAAACCGTTCGAACCGAACGACCGGTTCTGATAACCGGCCTGGAAATCGAAAAAATCCGGCCTTTTCACTGTCGTAGTTCATCCGCAAGTAACCGTTGTAGTTCTCGAAATCGGTGTTGTGGATATACCCGTCGCTGCGACGGTACGACCCGGCGGCAAAAAGGGAAAAACGTCCCTTGGTCACGGCCCCCGAGAGATTGCCGTACGCATAGCCGTCGTCGCCGCCCGCCGCCTCGATGCGCAGATAGCGGGATTTGAGAGGCATCGTGCGGATATTCAGGGCCCCTGCATACGCACCGACGCCCGATACGCCGTCGATCAGATCGATTCCCGCGATGCAATCTATGTCGATCGGCAGCGAATGCGACTGATGACCCGTTCGGGCATCCGTAAAGTTAATACCGTTGAGCATGACCATCGTCTGGTCGAAGGAACCTCCCCGGATCATAATGTCCGCCTGCGTTCCCCTGCCGCTCCGTTCCCGAAGATCGATCGCAGGGCTCAAACGCAGCACAGACTCGAGGGTCTGGACCGGCGCCGAAGCACCCGCCTTTCGATCGAAAACGGAGGTGGACGACATCGCACTGCGCGTGGGGGTGGCTTTCACCCCCGTCACCTCGACCGTTTCGATCTCCAGCTCTCTGGCGATCGTAAGCGAATCGACGGTCTGCGCCTGCACGGGCGTCGTCGTGGACAGGAGAATGGTGGACATCGAAACAGAGAGGACTCCGATGGTAACCTGGCGCCGAAGGCTCGCGAAAGCGGCGTAACCCTTGCGACACCAGCGCCTGAAGCGCGGAGTACGCTTTGTTTGGATCTCTTTCATCCTGTAAAAATTAAAGTGATTAATAATATCGGCCTCGGTTCCTCTGTAGCGGAACTTCGGCCTGTCGGGGTGCAAAGATAATCCATTTGTCCGGACACACAAACGAAAAGGCCGGCCCTATGGCTGGCCGGCCTCTCTTTTCCATTCTATTTTTATTACCACTCTTTCACCTTTTCGGATGCCTTATCGACCAATTCCTTGGTCTTGTCAAGCACTTTGCCTGCCTGCTCCTTGGCCTGTCCTTTCAGTTGCTGCGCCTGCTGGCGGGCGCTTTCCTTGACCTGGCCGGCTTTCGCTACGACCTGTTCTTTCACCTGACCGGCTTTCGCGGCCACATGCTCTTTCACATCCTGTACCGTATCGGACAGATCCGCCTTCAGACGCTCTTTGTCCGCATTCAATTTCTCATTCATACGAATAATTTTTTTAGTCTATCTTTTTCTCTTTTTTATTGCCTACGGCAGCTACGATCCACAACAATACGATAGCACCGACTACCGAAGTGACGATACTGCCGATGGTTCCTACGGCGAAAAGTCCGAACAGCGAGAAGATCCAGCCGCCGAGCACCCCGCCGACGATGCCGACAACTAAATTGACGATCAGGCCGGACCCCCGCCCTTTCACGATCAGGTTGGCGAGCCATCCGGCAACCAAACCTATCAATAAATACCACAAGAAAAACATAATCGATAATTTTTTAAGTTCTTTCGATACTGCTTGTACAAAATCTCCGCCAAACCCGAAAAACGACCGGACTTTATCGCAACCGCCCCAACGCCACCTCCGGCCGGACAAAAATCAAGGGACCGCTCCGCAAACCGAACGGAAGATCCGGGAAACAGCTCAGGAATCCGACAGACGGGCAAGCTCACCACATTTGACTACCTCTCGCCTCCGAAATACCTAAAACGGGTGATTGCCCGCCCGTTTTATCCCCCCTACTTTTGCAAACGAATAAAACCAAAAGCCCATGATTAAAAAATATCTGCACTGTCATCCTATTATTATTGTCCGTCCTGCCCGCAGCGGGACAAAACCGGGTAAAGGTCAAAATCTCGGGCAATGTCATCACCACAGACGGCGCTCCGGCCGAATACATCACGGTTTCGCTGAAAAATACGGTATTCGGCGGGATGTCCGACGGGGACGGCAATTTCGAATTTGCGGCTCCCCCGGGCGAATATACGATGGTCGTCCAATCCGTAACCGCCCACCGCAAGGAGTTTCCGGTCACCATCGAAACCGGTCGGGAAAACGTATTCCCGAACATCGAAGTCAAGGAAGATATCAACCAGTTGGAGGAGGTGGTCGTCACCGGACAGTTCTCGCCGCAATCCATGAAAAACTCCTTATATAAGGTACGGTCGGTAAACAGCGATCAGATCCGGCAAAAGGCACCCCTGGATGTACAGTCGCTTCTCAACACCGAAATCGGCATCCGCCTCTCGAACGACATGGCGCTCGGAGAAACGGACTTCGAGCTGATGGGTATGAGCGGCAACAACGTCAAAATCCTCATGGACGGTATTCCGATGATCGACCGAGGCTCGACCAAACAGAGCCTCAGCCAACTCGACGTAAACCGGATCGAACGGGTCGAAATCGTCGAAGGTCCGATGTCGGTAGTCTATGGCACGGATGCCCTTGCGGGAGTCATCAACATCATCACCAAAAAGGGACCGGGCTATTCCGGCGAAAGCACCTGGCGCGTGGGCGCCCGCATCCAGGAAGAAACGATGGGCAAGGAATACCAGTTCTTCAACGGCGAAGGTCTTCACAACGAAAGCATCGACCTCGGATTCAATCTTAAAAACGGACTCTACTTCAACGGCGGCTACACCCGCAACGACAACGGCGGCTGGCAGGGCGACCTGACCGGACGCGAAAAGCGCTGGCATCCCAAAGACCAGTCGCTGGCCAACGGTATGATAGGGTTCCAGCGACGCAACCTGACGTCTGGTACCGGCTGGATTTCCTCGACGAGAAAATCTTCGGTCCTCTGAACGGTACCGCCATCGAACCGGAGAAGGTTTCCGACAAGGACTATCTGACCAAACGATACACCCATCAGTTACAGGCAGACTGGAGACTGGACAACCGGTTGAGCGTCAATCTCGCCCTCTCCTACCAGGACTACAAGCGCCGCACGCAGACCACCTGGACAGACCTCTCGACCGGAGAGAAATGGCTCTCGGCCGAAGATGCCAGTCAGGATGTCACCCAGTACAAAGCCTGGATCGCACGGGCGACGGCAACCTGGAATATCGGCCCGAAGATCAGCCTTCAGCCCGGTTTGGAATACCAATGGACCGAAGGCAAGGGCGGACGCATCGACGGCACCCCCACGATCTCCGATCTGGCATTCTTCATCTCGGCCGAATACAAACCCTGGAGCTGGATGAGCGTACGCCCCGGCGTTCGGGCTTTCCTGATGGCCGACTACGAAGCTCCTGTGGCCGTACCTTCGATTTTAACGAAGTTCGATCTGACACCCGATATGGACATCCGCCTCTCCTATGCCTACGGCTTCCGTACGCCGACCCTGCAGGAGCTCTACTTCTCGTTCCACAACGACAACCACGACATCGACGGCAACCCGGACCTGAAAGCCGAATATTCGAACAATGTCACGGGATCGTTCACCTACCGCATCCTGCATAACGCGCGGATCCGGCTCACCACCACGTTGAGCGGTTTCTACAACGTCTTCAAGGACAAGATCAGCCTGGCGCAGAACGTCGATATTCCCAACTACAACACCTACTACAACATCGGCCGCTACAAAACCCTGGGCGGGGCACTGGAAACCTCGCTGGCATGGGGCGGATTACGCGTGAACGTCAATGCTTCGCTGATCGGACGCTACAACAAATATGCCTCCGACGATAAAAGCCTGCCCCAGTTCCGCTATTCGCCCGAAGTGAGTACGACCATCAGTTACCATATCGCCAAGTCGGGAACGGACATCAGTTTCTTCTACAAATACACCGGCCAGCGCAAGGAGTACTATTACCACGAATACACGACCCCGGACAACAAGAAAGAGAGCGAAATTACCTGAGGGGACTCCCCTCCTACACTCACGGGGACATCACCGTCACGCAGAAGCTGACCTCGTTCCTGAGCCTGAACGTAGGTGTCAAAAACCTCTTCAACCTAACCGACATACGCACGATCGTAGAATCCGCGAACGACACCCCTTCGGTCAGCTATCTCGGCTGCGGACGCAGCTACTTCATCGGACTGAACTTGATGCTGAACGGAAAATTCAAAAAATAACAAATTCATTAAAACCATTCTATGAAAAGATTACTTTACTTACTGTCAGCCTGTCTGATGACCTTCGGATTCTCGGCATGCAACGACGATGACGACAACCTGAAGTTGCAGGACATTTCGGTCGAATTCGCCGTATCGGAAGCCGGCATGGACGGCGAAACCGTCAGCCTCGGCCTGAAACTCAGCCGCGCTACGACCGAGAGCTTGGACGTAACGATGGAAATGACCTCTTCGGACGTATCCGACGCGGACATCACGACGACCCCGGCCATGACCGACGGCAAGATCACGGTCAATATTCCGGCCGGACAGTCCACGGGCACTTTCACCGTAGCCAAAGCGACGGGTAAAACCCCGAGGGAACGGCGAAATTCCAGATTCTCTCCCTCTCGCTGACCGAAGGCTACAAGATCGGCACGACCAAGGAGATGACCCTCTCGTTCACTCCGATCGTCTCCACGGGCGGCACGATGACGCTCGAAGGGAAAGTCGGTGACCAGAACTACGCCAACATGGTCTATGTCGATCTGAGTAATAACAGCCAGATGCAGATCGACCGCAAGAGCTGGAACCTGGGCTTCTACTGCGGCGATGAGTTCCGCGTGGTACTCAACTCTTCATACGCAACGGTAGCGGCCGCTTCCGAGAAAACGGACTTCGCAGCCGTAACCCTCGAAGATGCGCAGAGCGCACCCAACACGCCGCAGGCAGCATGTCCGAAGACTTCAAGGCGGAATGGATCGACGACGTCACGGGCGACCTGTCGAAGACCGCATTCGGCGAAATATCGGCTACGGATGCGAACAACAAGGTATTTTTCGTGGCCTCGGCCGACAACAAGACCAATACCGACGGTACGGAAAACCGGAGCCTCTGGTACAAAGTGAAAGTCACCCGCAGCGGCAACGGCTACAAGGTAGAGTACGGCAAGGTGGAAGATACGACCCCAAAACCGTCGAAATCACGAAAGACCCGATTTACAGCTTCATCGGACTCTCGCTCGAAACCGGCGAACAGGTGCTCCAGCCCGCCAAGAGCAAATGGGACATCATGTGGGCCTACGCCGCCTCTTCGACCATGATGGCATCGGGACCGGTGATCTCGTTCACGCAGGATGTAATCACGATCAACAACCTGGGCGGCGCGGAAACAGCGATCGTCATGACGGACACCAAGTCGTATGCCGACTTCAAACGTGCGGACGTGGCATCTGCGGAGTTCCAGACGGAAGCGAACACGATCGGCACCAACTGGCGCACCCCCGCGATGCCGGGCGTGGAGAATCCGGGTGTCAAGGCAGACCGTTTCTTCGTCATCAAGGACTGTGCGGAAAACTACTACAAGCTCCGGTTCCTCAAATTCGGTTCGGGCGACGACGGTGAGCGCGGACGTCCGCAACTGGAGTACGAGTTGCTGAAATAGACGAAATGATGCGATCGGATTGGCTGGCAGCACCGGAACTACGGGACTGCCGGCCAAACCACGCAAAAAGAGTCCGTTTTCAAGATACGGCCCGTCCGGTATGGATCCGGACGCCGGCAATCCTCAAGAATCTTAACAATTTACACTTCGAATAATGGCAAAAAACAAGAAATGGATCCTCGCGGCCGTCGCCGTACTCGCAGTGGTCCTGTGCTGCTGGGCGGCGTGGAGCAAATGGGCATCCACGACCCGGATCGGACTGGTGAACTTCCAGAACTATCAGACGGCCAGCCTCGTCAAATCCAACGAAGACAACTTCATCGAATACGAAGAAATACCGCTCGACCGGCTCGACCGGCTCGGACGTTACGACCTGGTGCTGGGATTCGGCATGGGTCTGAAAATCACTGAAGAGCAACGAGCGCAGATCCTCGCGGCAGCCGACGAAGGCACCCCTATCTACATTTACGCCGCGACCAACCCGGAGAACGACATCTGTAGCCTCGACAGCCTCACCAAGGCCGGAATCTCGGCCTACATCGGCAACGGCAACAAGCGGAATTACCGGAATATGGCCCGCTACGTCCGCCAGCATATCGACGCGAAGCGCCTCTTCGTCACACCGGCTGAAGAAGCTGTCGAGAGCGCTTCGGACGTGCTCTACCACTTGGACGAAGACCTTTCATTCAAGACGGTGGCAGATTATGAGAAATACCTCCGGGAACAGGGAATTTATCGGGAGAAAGCCCCTAAAATCGCAATCGTAGGCGGTCTGAACGACCCCTTCAGCGGCAACCGGGCCAACATCGACAGCCTGATCGTATCGCTGCAAAACGCAGGAATGAACGTCTATCCCGTTTCGTCGTACCGCCAGCGTTTGGCGTTCCTGCGGGAAATCGGCCCCGACGCGGTCATCCACTTCGCGCATGGGCGCATGGTCATGGGCCAGGCCGACGCAGCCGTGGAGTGGCTGAAGGAGCGGAACATCCCGATCTTCTCGCCGCTCTCCATGCTGGAAACGCAGGAGGAGTGGGAAAGCGACCCGATGGGGATGTTCGGGGGATTCATGTCCCAGAGTATCGTCGTACCCGAACTGGACGGCGCGATCTACCCCTACGTGCTGAACGATCAGGAACTGGACGAAGAGGGAATCTACCTCTTCAAGGCCATTCCCGAACGGCTGAAGAATTTCACCCGGATCATCGGCAACTTCATCTCGCTGAAACGGAAGCCGAATGCTGAAAAGAAAGTAGCGATCTACTACTTCAAAGGCGCCGGACAATCCTCGCTGACGGCCCAGGGACTGGAAACGGTGCCGTCGCTCTATAATCTTCTGAAACGGCTCAAGGCCGAAGGCTACACGGTGAAAAACCTGCCTGCGACCGAAAAAGAGTTCGAAAAGCTGCTGATGACGCAGGGTGCCGTATTGAGCACCTATGCCGAAGGAGCTTTCGACGACTTCCTGAAAAACGGCCGTCCGGCACTGGTCGGAAAGTCGGAATACGAATCCTGGGTGCAGGACGCCCTGCCCGAAGAGCTCTATGCCGACGTCGTGCAACTGTACGGCGAAGCGCCGGGCCGCTATATGAGTACGGTCCGGGAGGGCGAGCCGTGCCTGGCCGTAGCCCGCATCGATCTGGGCAACGTCGTGCTGCTGCCGCAGCCCATGGCTGCGGTCGGCGACGACGCTTTCGCCATCGTACACGGCCGCCAAAACCGCTCCGCCCCACCCCTCATCGGCGGCCTACCTCTGGCGCAATACGGCTTCGGAGCGACGCGATGATTCACTTCGGCACACACGGCAGCCTGGAGTTCA
>OKWF01000047.1_pt1 | contig 17045 bp, 14 predicted proteins | sample 1607031 | NCBI WGS metagenome assembly OKWF01 (sample SAMN04414079, study PRJEB24778) | human gut metagenome | material: faecal | host: Homo sapiens | reverse complement strand
AATCAACCGATCCCCAGGCCGCTATCGTAAAGTTTCCTATGCCGAGCGTCAGTCCCGGTTGCAGACTGGGGCCCGCTTCGTAAACACCGCGCCAGATATAACTGCTGACCAGATCCATTTCGACCTGAAGCGTTACGCCCGGTCTTTTTCCCTCGGGAAGTGCGGTTTCTTCCGCCTTTGCCCGAAGTGCGGACAACAGAAGACAGGGGATAAGGAGTAGGAACATCATGCGGTTGGGTCCCGCGTGGCGTGAGAGGTTTCTCATATCGGAAATAGGGTTAATCGGCTGCAAATGTAGCCTTTTTCGATGGACTGTGCAACTGTTTCGTCGGGCGTGTAACGGATTTGAAACGGTTGTTTGACGCTTTTGTAACGAGGGTGTAGCCGGGTGAAACAGCGGCCCGGTACTTTTGCCGCTGTAAAATAATAAGTGGATGAATAGATTTTTATTGATTGGGTTATTGATGCTGAAGGGGATCTGCACGACGGTTGCAGCGCCCCTTCTGTCTGTTGTGACCGGTACGGTGCAGGACGCATCGACCGGCGAGGCGGTCATCGGCGCCGCCGTGATTTTGCAGAATACGACGTATGGGGCCGTCGCCGATGCCGACGGCCGCTTCGTTATTAATAATGTAAAGCCGGGCACTTATACGATCGAAGTGCAGATGCTCTCCTACCAGCGCGTAGTGATCGAGGGGTGTCAGATCAAGCCGGGAGAGAATACCCTGCCGCTGATTTCGCTGCAACCCTCGGCCGAAGAGATCGACGAGGTGGTCGTGACTACCGTGCGGCGGCTTTCGAGCGAGGCGGCCGTGATGCAGGCCGTCCGCAACTCCAAGATGGTCGTGAGCGGTGTGTCGAAGCAGATGATCGCCCGCACGCAGGACCGCGATGCGGGTGAAGTCGTGCGACGCATACCCGGTATCTCGATCATCGACGACAAATTCATCGTGGCGAGAGGTCTCTCGCAGCGTTATAATAATGTGTGGGTCAATGATGCGGCCATTCCGAGCTCGAAGCCGATTCGCGGGCCTTCTCCTTCGATCTGATCCCTGCGGGGCAGATCGAGAACATCATGATCCTGAAGTCCCCCGTTCCGGAAATCCCTGCGGATTTCACGGGCGGGTTCGTCAAGATCAACACCAAAGATACGCCGGGTGAACTACCCTTCGCCCTCTCCTACTCGATCGGGTTCAACACGGCGACCTTCGGCCACGACTTTCTCTACAATCCGGGAAGCGGCAGCGACTGGTTCGGCTGCGACAACGGCAAGCGCGGCGTGCGGGGTGGTATTACGGGTGCTTTTGATAACGACGATCCGGATTTCGTTACCGACATGACCCGTCACGGCTTCAACAACGACTGGTCGATCAAGACCCGCAAGCCGATTCCCGACCAGCGGTTCTCATTCTCCTACGGCCACAGCTTCCGCCTGGGCAACGGCGCCGATCTGGCGCTGAACGGAGCGCTCAATTACAGCTATGCCACCCGGACCTTCTCGAATATGGAAACTCCCGTTACGGGGTTTACAACAAGGTGGAGGACAAACCCGAATACTACTACAAATATACCGACGACCAGTACCAGACCAACGTCAAAGTGGGCGCCTTGCTGAATCTGGCTTACCTGAACGGAAAGAATCGCTACTATTTCCGTAACATTTTCAACCAGATCGGACAGGACAAGCTCACGCTGCGCGAAGGCTGGCAGAATATGTCGTCGCTCTATATCCAGGAGAAAACGGAGTATTGCTACACCTCTCGCAGCACGTACAGCGGGCAGATAGCGGGTGTACATACTCTCGAACTGGGAACTCTGGACTGGGATGCCGGATATTCCTACGCCGACAAGAACCAGCCCGACCGCCGCATCGTCAACCGGCAGGAGAACGACATGGTGGGCGATGCGCACTACGGTCAAATGCAGGTCGATCAGAACGAGATCCGGCGTGACTTCATGAAATTGCGCGAACACATCGCTTCGGCGGGCATCAACTACTCCTGCACCTTGCGCGAAGGTTCGTCGTTCGCCCCCGAACTGAAGGTCGGACTCTACGGCGAATACCGTACGCGGGATTATCGCACCCGGGCCTATTTCTATCGCTTCGACACGGACAACCTGCCTGCGGACTTCGCTTACGGCGATGTGATCGACGATATTTTGCAAGACGGTAATTATGGCGCCGACAAGCTCTATATCTACGACGACAGCGACAACCGCAACAGCTACAAGGGCGACAACATCCTGACGGCGGCTTATGCCGGCATCGACCTGCCCTTCGGCCGCTGGAACGTTTATGCCGGCGTCCGGTTCGAATACAGCCGTATGGCGCTCACCTCGTACACCAAGATCAAGGACTGGGACAGCGAAACACGAAACTATACCCATGCCGATCCCTTCCCTTCGGTCAATGTGACATACCGCATCAACGACAAGCACCTGCTGCGTGCCGCTTACGGTATGTCCACCAACCGTCCTGAATTCCGCGAAGTTTCCCCTTCGGTCTATTACGATTTCGACCTGTTCAGCGACGTGAAGGGTAATGCCGATTTGAAAGCGGCCTATATCCAGAACGCCGATCTGCGCTGGGAGTGGTATCCGGCTGCGGGCGAAGGTATCTCGGTGGCCGTGTTCTACAAGCATTTCCGCAATCCGATCGAAACGGCTATTCTCGATGCGGGCAGCGGCAGTTATACTTACACGTTCGAGAATGCCGACCGGGCCAATCTGTACGGTGTGGAGCTGGACGTGAAGAAAACCTCGATTTTATGGGGATGCGCAATTTCTCGGTGGTTCTGAACGGTTCGCTCATGAAGAGCCGTGTGGATTTCGACGACGAGAGCCTCGAGCACGACCGTCCGTTGCAGGGCCAGTCGCCCTATCTGGTCAATGCCGGACTCTTCTACCAGTCGCCCAAACTGGGCCTTACGGTCGGTGTCCTGTATAATCGCATCGGCAAGCGCATCGTGGGCATTGGCCGCAGCGATATGAGCGTGGGCGGCAGCATCGACAACGATATTCCGGATATGTACGAGATGCCGCGCAACGCGCTCGACGTGGTGGTCAGCAAATCTTTCGGCAAGCATTGGGAGCTGAAGTTCAACGCCAAGGACCTGCTCAACGAGAAGGTGCAGTTCGCCCAATTCCCGAAATTCGAGAACGGAGGCGATGTGGTGTCCCGCAAGCAAATCACCAAACAGTTCACGGCGGGACGGATGTTCTCGCTGAGCGTGACGGCCAAATTTTAAGTGAATCGCAGAAATTCGTTCGGGTTCTACCGAGTGAGAAAATAGTCGAAGTAAAATCAACCTTTTTTAATCAAATAAATTATGAAGAAAATTTTATGGGCAGCATGTTTGATGGCTGCGTTGAGTCTCGCAGGATGCAGCGACGACGAGAACGGTAACGGTGGCAATGGAGGCAACGGCGGTAGCGGCGAGGGCGGAAATCCGTCCGGCGGCGATCTGACGGAGATACTCTTCGAGGACGGGACCCAGATCGGCGACGGACGTCAGGAGTTCGAGATCAAGGGCGACTACACGCTTCCCAAAGGTACCTACCTGTTGAAAGGCTGGTGCTATATCGCCGACGGTGCGAGCCTGACGCTGGCTCCGGGTACGATTATCAAGGGCGACAAGGAGACCAAGGCAGCGCTCATCGTAGAGCCGGGCGGCCAGTTGTGGGCTAAAGGCACGCAGAGCGAGCCGATCGTCTTCACCTCCGAGATGCCTGCCGGCAGCCGTCGGCCGGGCGATTGGGGCGGTATCATTCTCTGCGGTCGCGGTGTGAACAACAAGGGGACGATGCAGATCGAGGGCGGTCCCCGCACTACGCACGGAGGCAGCGACAATGCCGACTGTTCGGGTACCTTGAGTTACGTGCGTTGCGAGTTCGCCGGCTATCCCTTCAAGGAGGACCAGGAGATCAATGCCATCACGTTCGGTTCTGTGGGATCGGCTACGCAGATCGACCACGTGCAGGTGTCCTATTCCAACGACGACTCCTATGAGTGGTTCGGCGGTGCGGTGAACGCCAAATACCTGGTTTCCTACCACACCTGGGACGACGATTTCGATACCGACAACGGATTCTGCGGCAAGGTGCAGTTCTGCCTGGGCGTGCGCCATCCCCGCATTGCCGACACCTCGGCGTCGAACGGTTTCGAGAGCGATAACAACGGCGAAGGTTCTGCCACTTCTCCTTTCACCTCCTGCGTCTTTTCGAACGTGACCTTCGTCGGTCCGGTCGGTCAGGATGCAGCATTCTCCAACACTTCCGACTATATCACCGCAGGCGATATGAATCCCAAGAACGGTTCCAAGCTGGGCCAGTTCCAGTCTGCTATGCAAGTGCGCCGCAATTCGCATCTGAACTGTTTCAATTCGGTGGCGATGGGTTTCCCCGTCGGTCTGATTGTGGAGAACGACAAAGGTTCGCAGACGCAGACTGCGGCGTCCGAGGGTACGTTGAAGATTCAGAACGTCTATATGGCCGGTATGACCGTCCTGGGCAGCGACGTGAACAAATCGTTCGAGGATGGTTTCTGCGACAACGGCGACAAAAAACAGCATCGACAAGTCGAAGGAGCCTTCTCTTCGACCTATTTCAAGTCGATAGCTTCGAACAAGTATTTCGATGCGATCGCCGATCTGAAACTCTCCCAGCCCAACAGCCTGCAAGCCAATCCGAACTACGGTCCGCTCTCCGATAGCCCGCTGCGCGGGGCCGCTTCTTTTACCGATCCGCTGGTTGCCAACGGTTTCGATGAGGTGACCTATATCGGAGCCTTCGCCGACGAGAACGACGGATGGATGTCGGGTTGGACGGAGTTCGATCCCCAGAACAAAGCCTATTAAACCGGGCTTTCGATCAAGCGTTAATAAAAAGTAAAAAGGGAAAGGCAGCGTTTCAAACGCTGCCTTTCTTCTTTTTGTTTTCGGTAAATCCGATTGTCGGATCTTCGACGTGAAAAATGTCAGGAGTTCGGCTTTTTTCCGTCGAGCCATTCGATGCCCCGGTGAGTGGCGATTCCGCGCAGGAGAGCCCACCGAAAGCATCCATTTCCCGACGGGTTCCTCCTTCGAGGTAGAGGCCGAGCAGTACGTTCATCAACCGTTTGGCGAACAGCTGGCAGTCCACATCGGGCAATACGCTGCCGTCGGCGACGCAATGTTCCAGTACTTCGGTAAACGAGTCCAGCCAGAAACGACGGTTTTTTTCGTAGGAATCGGCATAGGAAACCTTCTGTTGCAACTCCTGAAGCGAAATGCAACTGATCATACATACAGCGGCAATGTATTCTTGAATCAGATTCCGGGCCTGTTCGAGGGCCGAACCGGGTTGATAAAAGAGGTAGCCTGCGATCTTTTTCTCCTGTTCTTCCCGGATTTTGTCCCAGCACTGTTCGACCAGGGTGTCCTTATCGCTGAACAGTTCGTAGAGTGTCCGCTTGGAGATCTCCAGCTTTTGTGCGATCTCATCCACCCGGACGGCACGGATGCCGTTCCGGATGATGAGGTCCCGCGTCGTGCGGATGATTTCTTCGCGTGTTACCCTGCGTTTCATTGTTATTTATCGGTTTCGGATTCGATTTCACGGCCGCCGCCCAGGGCATGGTAGAGATCGACGATACCTGAATCTCCGAGAAACGGTCGTTGATTTGCGACAGTTGTGCCGACAGCAGGGTTTGCTGTGCAGTCAGCACTTCGAGGTACGTCGTGCTGCCGTGGCGCATCAGAAGCTGGGTGCTCTCGACGGCAGTTTCCAGCGAAGCGACCTGTTTCTGGCGCAGATCGACTTTGGAGCGTGCCGACTGGCATTTGGCGAGGGCGTTGTTCACTTCGGCTCCCGCGTTGAGCAGGGTCTGCTGGAACGACAGTAGGGCCTCCTGCTGTTGCGCTTTGGCGATTCGAAGCTGTGCCTGGTTTCTGCCCGCGTTGAAGATGGGCTGTACGAGCGATGCCGCAGCGTTGAAGATCCATTTGGCGGGATCGAGCGTCGTAACACCTCCATCGTTGGTCCAACCCAGCGTACCGCTCAGACTGAGGGCCGGATAGAACGCCGACCGGGCTCCGGCCGTGTTGTAAAAGGCCTGGTGCCAGCGAGTATTCGGCATTTTTTCACGTCGGGACGGTTGGAGAGCATCTGCGCGGGAATGCCGACCACCAGATTCTCCGGAAGAATTTGCTCGTCGAGCGTGCCGCGTTCGAAGCTGCGGGGAGCTTCCCCCAGCAACGACGAGAGGCTGTTTTCCATTTCGCGGATCTGGTACTCCAGGTCGAACAGCGAGGATTCGATCGAATAGTAGCTTGCTTCGGCTTGAGAAACCGCCGCTTCGTTGGTCATACCCGCCTCTTTCATGGCCCGCATCGTATTGACGGTTTCGAGCCATTTTTCAGCGGTTTCTGAAGATATCTCGTACTGAGCGTCGAGCATCAGCAGCGTGTAGTAGAGATTGGCGACGGAGGCGATGACCTGCGTGCGGACAGCCTGTTGGTACTCCTGGCTTTGTGCGAGAAGAGCTTTCGCCCGGCGCTTGCTGTTGGTGAGTTTGCCGAAAATATCGACCTCCCAGCTGGCCGTTGCGGGAACGGTGTAGGTCCACGTGGCGTTCCAAGGGTTGGTCAGGCTGCTCACGCCTCCGTTCGGAGCGAAGTTGAACGAGGGCAGGTATGCCAGGCGTGCCGACTTCAGCGTCGCTTCCGCCTCTTTTACGCGCCAGTAAGCCGACTGGAGGTCGGTGTTGTTGTCCAGTCCCTGCTGAATGAGCTGTTGCAGGTAGGGATCGGTGAACATCTCCTGCCAGGAAATGTTACCCAGGGTCATCGTATCGACCGTTTCGACTCCCTGGCCGTAAAGCCCGTCGGTTTTGATCTCTTCCGGGCGCGTGTAGGGCTTGTAAATGCCGCAGCCAGCCATGGCGGCTGCGGCAAGTATGATGATTAGCTTTTTCATGGTTTACTTCTTCTCTTCGTTTTCTTTTTTGCTGTCTTCGATCTCGGCTTCGATCATCCAGTCGGGAGTGTTCGTGAATTGGATCGGTTTGACCTTCTCCTGCAGGTGCTGGAAGACGATGAACAGGGACGGCACAAGGAACAACAGAGCCAACGTACCGACGATCATACCGCCGACGACGCCCGAACCGAGGGTCGAGTTACCGTTGGCGCCCACACCCGTTGCGATTACCAGCGGGATCATACCGAACACGCAGGTCAGCACGGTCATCAGGATAGGACGCAGACGGGCTTTGGCGGCCGAGAAGGCGGCCTGCGAGAGGCTCATGCCCGACTTGCGGCGGTCTGCCGCGTACTCCGTAATCAGAATCGCGGTTTTCGACAACAGACCGATAATCATGATAAGACCCGTCTGGAGGTAAATGTTGTTCTCCTGTCCGATGAGCTTGACCAGAATGAACGAACCCAGCAGACCGCACGGTACGGCCAGAATGACGGCGAAAGGAATCAGGAAGCTCTCGTAAAGAGCACTCAGAATCAGGTAGATCAGGATGATGCAAATACCGAAGATGATCGCCGTGTTGCTACCTGTCTGACTCTCCTCGCGCGTAAGTCCGCCGAAGTCGTAGCCATAACCCTTGGGCAGCACCTGTTCCGCTACCTCCTCGATGGCCTTGATCGCATCGCCGGTCGAGTATCCGTCGGCGACGGTACCGCTGATGGCGATACTGTTATACATGTTGAAGCGGCTCAATACCTCCGATCCATATACCTTGGTGAGCTTGACGAACTGACTGATCGGTGCCATTTCGCCGTTCTGCATCCGCACGTACACGTTGTTGAGCGATTCGGGATCGAGTCGGTATTTCGGATCGGCCTGGATCATCACGCGATATACTTTCGAGAAGCGGTTGATGTTCGACACGTACTGTCCGCCGTAGTAGCCCGAAAGGGTCGAAAGAATCTCTGTCGGAGAGATACCCGCGCGCTTGGCCTTCGCCGCATCGATGTCCACCATATACTGCGGGAAGTTGATGTTGAAGGTCGAATAGGCCATCTGGATTTCCGGCCGTTGGTTGAGCGCATAGATGTATTGCAAATAGATGTTGTAGAAGTCCGTTATGTCGCCGCCCGTCTGGTCTTGCAGATACATTTCGAAACCGGTCGAAGTACCGTAACCGGTGATCATCGGGGGAGCGACGGCGAAGATCTGCGCGTCCTTGATGTCGGCGGTCCGGGCATAGATTTGGCCGATTACGGCATTCACGGCGTCGGCCTTGTCGGGACGCTCCGACCAGTCTTTCAGTCTGACGATGCACATACCGTACGAGTTTCCCTGTCCGGCGATCATACCGTAACCGGCTACCTGCTGGAAGTCGCGGATCTGGGGAATGCTTTTCAGACGCTCGCCTACTTCGCCCATTATCTTGTTGGTTTCGGCGAGCGAGCTACCCGGAGCCGTCGTTACGTTGATCATGATCGTACCCTGGTCCTCGTCGGGTACCAGACCGGTTTTGGTGTTGTTCATCAGCAGCACCAGCCCGATCATTGCCAGACCCAGCGTTGCCCAGGTGAGCCATTTGTGCTTGATGAATACCATGACACCGCGCTGGTATTTCTTGAGCACGGCGCTGAAGGCCGTATTATAAGCCTTGCGGAACCGGGCCGCGAAGTTGTTCTTCACATTGCCGTCTTCATCTACATAGGGTTTGAGCAACAGGGCGCAGAGCGCCGGGGAAAGAGTCAGTGCGTTGAGTGCGGAGATACCGACGGCGACGGCCATCGTGATACCGAATTGCGTATAGAACGTACCTGAGGTTCCGCCCATCATCGACACCGGGATAAACACGGCCATGAAGACCAGCGTCGAGGTGATGATGGCCGAAGTGATGCCGCCCATGGCATCGACCGTAGCCAGGTACGATGACTTGTAGCCGCTGTCGAAGCGTGCCTGGACGGCTTCGACGACGATGATCGCGTCGTCCACCACCGTACCGATGGCGAGCACCAGCGCGAAGAGGGTCAGCAGGTTGATCGAGAAGCCCGCGAACGAAAGGAAAGCGAACGTACCCACCAGCGACACGAGGATCGAAATGGTCGGGATCAGCGTCGAGCGTATATCCTGCAGGAAGACGTAAACCACTAAAATGACGAGGATGATGGCCTCGATCAGGGTTTTGATCACTTCGTGGATCGAGGCGTACAGGTAGTCATTCACGCTCATCAAGTGGGTTATCTCTACGCCTTTAGGGAGTTCGGTTGCAATTTCATCGAGCATCGCGTCGATTTCCTCGACGGTTTGTGTGGCGTTCGTGCCTGCGGTCTGGAAGACGAGCGCCGAAACGCCGGGATGACCATTGACCATACCGTGATAAGCATAGGAGTCCTGTCCCAATTCAATGTCTGCCACATCTTTCAGACGCAGTACCTGACCGTCAGAAGTAGCTCGGATTACGATCTCCCCGAACTCTTCAGGTGTCATTTTACGGCCACGGTATTTCATGGTATATTGGAACGTGTTATCTGAGTTCTCGCCGAACATACCGGCTGCCGATTCGATGTTTTGTTCCGCCAGAACGCCTGTAATGTCCGAAGGAATCAACTTGTACTGGGCCATGACGTCCGGCTTCATCCAGATACGCATTGCATAATCGCCACCGAGAGCAAAGAATTCTCCGACGCCCTGGATACGCTGGATGCGCGGTTTGATGTTGATATTGAGGTAATTCGACAAGAAATTTTCATCGTATGAATCGTCTGGACTGCTTAGCGTGAAAACTTTCAGCATCGAAGACTGACGCTTCATGGTCGTAACACCGATTTTTGTAACTTCGGCAGGGAGCGATCCGGTTGCCGTCGCTACTTTATTCTGTACGTTGACGGCCGCCATATCCGCGTTGGTGCCCTGTTTGAAATAAACCGTGATCGATCCGCTACCGGCATTCGATGCTTCGGATTTGATGTACATCATATTTTCCACGCCGTTGATAGCCTCCTCAAGCGGAATGATGACGCTCTTCTGGATGGTTTCGGCGCTGGCGCCCGGATAGCTGGCATGCACCATCACCGTCGGGGGCGCGATGTCGGGGTACTGCTCGACGGGGAGCGTCGCAACACCGATAATACCGCCCAGGACGATTACGATGGAAATGACCGCCGCCAATACCGGGCGGTCTATGAAATGTTTTAGTGTCATATTTTACTGCTCTTTTGTAGGTTGTTCTGCAGGAGCGGTCGCGGTCGTTGCGGCTCCTTTGGGTTTGATCGGGGTTCCTTCGCGCATCAGACCGACGCCTTCGGTCACGATGACTTCGCCCGGGGTGAGTCCGGCGGTGACGATGAAATTCTTGCCGTCGCTCTGGGGCGATACGGTGATATTCTGCGAGGTGGCTACGCCGTTCTCGACCTTATAAACGAATTTCTTGTCCTGCAATTCGAAGGTAGCGACTTGCGGAACGGTGACTACGTTTTTGTAGATGTGCGGCAACAGGACATTACCCGAGCTACCGCTGTGAAGCAAGCGTCCGGGATTGGGGAATACGGCGCGAAGCTGTACGCTGCCCGTCGAAGTGTCGATCACGCCGCTGATCGATTCGATGCGTCCCTCCTGGGAGTAAAGCGATCCGTCGTTGAGCACAAGCTGCACGTTCGGCAACGCCGCCAGCGCTTTGTCCATTGAGCCGTATTCGCGGGTCAGGTCGAGCAGTTGATTCTCCGTCAGGGAGAAATAAACGTACATATCGGAGTTGTCCGATACGGTGGTCAGCGGTTGGGGAATCGATGCGCTCACCAGGGCACCCACACGATACGGCAGGACACCGACTACGCCGTTGGACGGACTTTTCACTTCGGTATAGGAGAGGTTGTTGGCCGCATTGACGAGCTGTGCCTCGGCCTGTGCCAACTGGGATTTTGCCGTCAGCAGGTTGTTCTGGGAAGTTTGCAGGTCGAACTGCGAAACGACGTTCTTGGCGAACAGCTCTTTTTTGCTGTCGTAGGTCAATTGAGCGGTGGCTACGCTGGCCTCGGCAGCTGCGACGTTGGCTTTTGCGGTTTGCAGGGCTGCCTTGTAGGGCACCTGGTCGATAATGAACAACAACTGTCCCTGGCGAACTACTTCACCCTCTTTAACGCACACTTTGGAAATGGTACCCGATACCTGCGGGTAAATGGCGATGTCCTGGCGCCCACGGATGGTTGCCGAGTGGGTGCTCGGAATCGTTACGTCCGATGTCGAAATTGTCATGACGGAATATTCCGCCTCGCCTCTTGCCGTCGGAGCCTGGCCGCACGATACGGCGAAAGCCATGCAGCTTCCGAACAAGACTGCCTGAATTAACTTCTGCTTCATAGTTTTTTGGTTGATTATTATTACTTTGAAAAAAATATTTTCCCGTTAAAAAACTTTTTGTCCTGCAAAAGTACCGTAAAAATCGGGGTGCAGGTCTTTTTCTTGCGAACAATTTTGTCACTTTTCGGTACATTTATAATATATTTGTACGATAATAATCTCAGGGGCTTTCCGTTTGTTCAAAAAAGAAGAAATCATTATGACTGCTGTAAACCCCATAACTGTTTCCGAAGAGGAACCTTTTGTTATCGGAAAATCCGATCTCGCTTATTTCTTCAATAATCCCTGCCGTTGCGACTGCGCACTGGTTCTGCTTTGTACGAGCGGTCATGCCCAGGTGACCGTCGATCTTCGCCGGGGACCTTTGCAGCTCAATACGATCGTACTCTTACTGCCCGGCAGCGTATTGATGTTCGACGATGCGTCGGACGACTTCTCGGTGAGGTTCGGCGCCTTCTCTCCCGACCTGTTCGGGGAGGCCGGATTTCGGCTGGGGCCCTCGTTTTTCAGCTTTTTGAAGGAAAATCCCATTTCTCAAGTAAACGAAAGAATGGCTGCCGGATTGTCTACCTGGTTCGAAATAATGGATTACACCTATCAGGATCGGGGTAATATGTTCCGAAAGACGATCGTGAGAAATCGGTTGCAGAATATTATGCTGGAGCTTTACGATAAGATCCAGCGTAAGGTCAGCAGCCAGTGTCCCACGACTTCCAACCGGCAGATGGAGCTGTTTCATCGCTTTGTTTCCCTAGTTCATGACTGTTGTATCGAAGAGCGTGAGGTTTCTTTCTATGCGGACAAGCTCTGTATCTCGACCCGTTATCTTTCCGCCATCGTGCGCCGGACGACGCATCAATCGGCCAAGGAGTTGATCGATAAGATCGTAATAATGGAAATAAAAGTATTGCTTCAGAACACTACCCTGCCCATTCAGGAGATCGCTTATAAAATGCATTTCCCGGATCAGTCTTATTTGGGGCGTTATTTCAAGAAACATACGGGTATTTCGCCGTCGGTATTCCGTCAGGAAAGCAGAATATCTTATGACTGATGTGAATTACAGAGAATACAAATCGTAAAACTGTGATTTTATGAAATATCTTATATTGTTAAATCTGTGTTTACTTTCATACGTCGGATGTGCAAATAAACATAATAGGCAGAATGATACGACCAATAAAATACAGTCGTTATCGGATAGTTGTAAACTATTGGGTAAAGATCCTCTTTCGAACTACTGTTCCGCGATCGATACAAACGTAATTCATGAGCAGGAGTATGTAATCGACACCGTTGCTGGTGATTTTTATATATATTGTCGTACTGAAGATAATCAGAATATCGTATCTACTACGCACTATAAGTATGCAGATAGGTCGTCTGTCTTAACTGTTTCGAGAAATAATGGAAAATTAGTCTCTCGATTGGAAATCGATAAATACGATTTCGATTCGCTTATTCCGGCGACAGAAATTGATCGTTATCAATTATATAATGTCCATATTCGAGATTATGATGACCGCCGGGTCGTGTTGTCTTTTGGTATTTACCAACCGGATACGGATATTGGTTACCCCGTATTACTTACGATAGATTCTCTGGGAAAACTCTCTGCGGAGATCGAGCATGAAATATGGGAAGATGATTTTTAATTTCGTTTATTGAGGCGATAATCTTTATTCGACGGGATTTATAGTAGAGTACTCGATTACCGGTACCTTTTTGTAAGGTAGCCGGTTTTTTTATAGGAGTTTGATTGGGATTCGTACCGGACCTGGTTTGATTCTATTGAGGTGATTCCTGCGATATTCAGTTGTTTTTTGTTCAGAATTTCGGAGGAAAGAACGGATTCCGCTGTTGGTTTTAGGATTTTGCAGCACCCTTCCGTTTCTGTTTGAAGAAATAGAGTCGAACGAACGACCTGTTTCTCGCTACTTGTATTTTTCTGTATTAGTGCCGCCGTTGCGACTATGAAAAATCGACTTTAACAGGCTTTTTATTAGCGATTTTATAGATTGAATAGATTATAATTCGAGTTCATTTCAATTTCTTTACAAAATCGGTATTTTTGTTTGTGGTATTAAAATGACTTGTCGTTATGAAATTATTGATCGTGGAGGACGAATCCTCATTGCGTGAGTTGCTGGCACGTGCACTTCGCAAAGAGCAATATGTCGTGGAAACGGCCAAGTACATACGCCGAGGCTTCGGACAAATTGGCAGCCTATTCGTATGATTGTATCTTATTGGACATTATGCTGCCGGACGCAACGGTTGCAACTTCTCGAGCGTCTTCGAAGAGCGGATAAACGCGAAAACGTAATCATTATCTCGGCTCGGGATTCTTTGGAAGACAAGGTCCTCGGGCTGAAAGAAGGTGCGGACGACTACCTGCCTAAACCGTTCCATTTGGCGGAACTCTCGGCGCGTATCCAGAGTGTCATTCGCCGTAGTCGCGGTGGCGGGAAAGGCGGCATTGCGCTGGGTAATGTAACGCTCGACCCGGAAAGTTGCCGAGTGGAAATAGACGGCAAGGAGGTCGCTTTATTGAAAAAGGAGTTCGATATTCTTTCGTATTTCATGCAGCGTCCGCGTCATGTGGTCGATAAGGCAGTTTTGGCCGAAGCCGTATGGGGGGATCATGTCGATCAATCCGATAATTTCCATTTCGTTTATTCGCAGGTCAAAAATCTGCGCCGCAAACTCGAAGAGGCCGGAGCCTCGATCGAAATCAAAGCTGTGTACGGTTTCGGTTACAAACTGATTGATTAAGCAATGCATTTATGAAATTGATCTATAACATATCGCTTCGTTTGTCGCTGGTCTTGTTCCCGCTGATCGCTTTATGGGCGGTCGTGTTTTATTTTACCATGATGGACGAGATAAACGATGAAGCGGACGATGCTCTCGAGGATTATTCGGAATTGATCGTAATGAGGGTGCTTGCCGGGGAGCCTTTGCCCCGTTCGAACGAAGGTTCCAATAACAGTTACACGATCATCCCCGTTGAATCCGGATACGTCGCCACCCGTCCTTCGATCGACTACTACGATACCGAGGTGTATATTCCGGAAAAGGATGAAACCGAGCCGGCCCGGGTGTTGGCGACTATTTTTCAGGATAAGGACGGTAATTTTTATGAACTGAAGGTGGCTATGCCTACTTTCGAAAAAGACGATCTGCTGGAAACAGTCATGTGGTGGGTCGTGTGGCTCTATCTTTTCCTTTTGGTGACAGTTTCCGGAACGACCTTGTGGGTGTTCCATAAAAGCATGCTGCCGCTTTATGAGTTGTTGCATTGGTTGGATAGCTATGCTCCCGGGCGCGAAGTCGCGCCTGTGCCGAACGATACCTCTATTACCGAATTCCGTCGATTGAATGTTGCGGCACAGCAGGCCGTGGATCGCTCCGAGGAGTTGTTCGAGCGTCAAAAACAGTTTATAGGCAATGCCTCGCACGAGTTGCAAACTCCGTTGGCTGTACTTGGCGGACGTATGGAGTATCTGCTCGATTGTGCGGACCTGGACGAGGAAACGACGGGCGAAATTATTCAGATGCGGCGTACGCTCGACCATATCGTCCGGCTGAATAAAACGCTGTTGCTGCTTACCAAGATAGATAACGGTCAGTTCCGGAGAGCACCGACATCGATCTCGTTCCCCTGGTCGAGGAGCGGAAGGCGCTTTATGACGATATATACGGAGAGCATAAAATCCGTTGTCGTCTGCATTTGCCCGGTACCTTCTCGGTCCGGATGGATGAATCGCTTTGTTCGATATTGGTTTCCAACCTGATCAAGAACGCCTACCTTCACAGTGCCGACGGAGCCGCCGTAGATATTCGTATCGAGGGAAATGTATTGACGGTTATTAACGACGGAGTATCGCCGCTTGATGAGAAACATATTTTCGAACGCTTTTATCAGGGGTCGCAAAAAGAAGGCTCGACAGGGCTCGGTTTGGCACTGGTCAAAGCCATAACGGATTATTATCGCCTCGGACTAATTTATTACTTCGAAAATGGCCGCCACCATTTTGGCGTAAGCTGGCGATAATTGGGACGACGATCAGCTGTATTCGAATATGACGACTGTTTTTTGCTGATTTCGGCGATAACCCTCTGTTACCGGTTCTGACTCTGTCCGAAATCCCTTTCTCGGAGGAAAGTCGAAGCATATCGGCCGGTTTCGGATCGGGGTATCGAAATATATAATCGGGTTCGGAAAAAATATTTTGTTAAAATATCGAAATTCCAAATTCGCTCCAAAATCGGTTCTCAATTTTGTACCATACAAACCGATCGGGAGTCTCCCGATAAAAGATATTGAGAAAATGAAGAACACGAGAAAAATGATGGCGTTTTTGATCGGCATCACGCTGCTGACAATCTCGCCGGCTTATGCCGATCACGACCGTGCGGTCACAACCGAACAGATGCCGCGACAGGCGCAAGAGTTCATTGCCCGGTATTTTCCCGGTGAAAAAATCGCCTACGCAAAAAAAGAAAGCGATTTTTTCGAAGTCATTTACGAAGTGATGTTTACGAACGGCAGCAAGGTCGAGTTCCGTCGAAACGGAGCGTGGAAAGAGGTGGATTGCCGTTATTCGTCGTTACCCGCAGGAATCGTTTCGATGCCGATCGAAACCAAAGTACAGGAGCTGTATCCGGGTGCTGCGGTCATCAAAATCGAACGCGACAAGCAGGAGGTCGAGGTCAAGTTGAATAACGGAATGGAGCTGACTTTTGATCGAAGTCATAATTTGATAGGTATCGACGATTGATACCCCGTCCGTTTCCGATAAAGATTTTTCAGGCTGTGATTTCGCAGTACAAATTATTGATAAACATTTAAGTAAACGAAACAATGAATACGAAGAAAAAAACATTATCTGTTTTAACAATGGCTGCGACGGCTCTCCTGTTCGCTGCGTGCGACAAGGATGAAGTCGGAGGACCGGACGACTCACATATTTCGCAGGAGGTATTGGCGGCTTTTAACGCTCGTTATCCGGGTGCCCAAGATGTACGATGGTCCCTTCGAGGCGACTATGCTGTGGCGAACTTTTTCTTCGAGGCTACCCGGACGGAATCCAGGGCCAACAATGCGGCATGGTTCGAAAATGCAAACGGACAATGGGCCATGACCGAAACGAATATCGACTTCGCGGCACTTCCGCAGGCTGTCCGGGAAGGTTTCGATGCCAGCAAATATACTGAAGCCGAAGGATGGACCCGTACTGGTAAGGTGGATAAGCTCGAGCGCAAGGAGGTCGTCGGGGCCGGTGGCAGCGAGGGTGTGACCGTTGTCTATGTTATCGGCGTCACCCGCACGGCAGACGGCATAACGACCGGGATGGACCTGTATTTTTCGACCGAAGGCGTATTGGTGAACGGAGTAACCAATGCTGCGGATGATGGTTATGAAGACTATATTCCAGAGAAACCTGCGGCGGGTATCGAACAGCAGATTCAAGGTTACCTCGATGATAACGGCGGAGGCTCGGTGATAGACGGTGGACCGGGAATACGGAGGTACGGAAGTCGAGCTTGTTTGCGGCGGTTACAAGCATGAACTCTATTTCGATGCGCAGGGGAACCGCATCTATGCAAAGATCGAATACGGACGTCGGGATATTGGTTCGGCCGTGCCGGAAGCGATTTACAATGCGGTAGCGGCCGACCAGCAGCTGTCGAGCCCCAACGATATCGACGACATCGAAAAATGGTCACTCGATAAG
>OKWF01000046.1_pt1 | contig 17781 bp, 17 predicted proteins | sample 1607031 | NCBI WGS metagenome assembly OKWF01 (sample SAMN04414079, study PRJEB24778) | human gut metagenome | material: faecal | host: Homo sapiens | reverse complement strand
CTTACTTTGCGGCTCGCCATCGTACCAAAACCCCGTATTCACGACCGCCTACATCTACCGGGCGCTGACCCGTACGCGCATGGGCAACTACGACGACGCGCTGCAGGATTTCCGCGAGGCGATCGACCTGAGGCCCGACCTGCCGGACGCCTATTACAGCCGGGGCTATACGCGCCTGCAGAACAAGCAATACGAGGAGGCGATCGAGGATTTCGACAAATTCATCTTCCAGGAAAACAAGGTAGCCGACGCCTACATCGGCCGCGGCACAGCCTACCTGTACCTGAAGGACACCGTACGGGCCCTGGAAAATTTCGACCAGGCGATCCGCACCAACCGCGAAAATCCCAACGGCTATTACCAACGCGGAACCTTGTTGCTGCAAAAAGAGGAGTATGCCCGAGCCGAAGCCGATTTCGATATGTCGATCCGCTGCGATTCGACTTTCCTGCCGCCCTATTTCAACCGGGCGGTGGTCTATTCCAACACCAACCGTCCGATGCAGGCCCTCGCGGATTTCGACCGGGTACTCCAACTGGACTCGACCAACTCGTTCACCTATTTCAACCGGGCGATTCTCCGCACCCAGATCGGCGATTACAACCGCGCACTCGACGACTTCGATCGCGTGGCGCTCTACTCTCCCGGCAATGTTCAGGTCTATTACCTGCGTGCCATGCTCAAAACCCGCTTGGGCGACCTCGAAGGCGCCGAGCGCGACTACACCCGGGCCATCGAACTCTACCCCGACTTCGCCAACGCCTACCTGAACCGCAGCGCCCTGCGCTATGCGTTGCATAACCCCAAGGCTGCGAAACGGGACGAAGAGATTGCCCAACGCAAGATCGCCGAATACAAATCCCACCTGAAGGACAGCACCTACTCGATCTATGCCGATACGACGCAACGGATGGACAAACTGCTGGCCTTCGACAACCAATTCACCAACAACTACTTCGACCGCATTTCGGAACAACCGAACCTGGGCCGCAGCAACATGCGTCTGCTTCCCCTGTTCCGCTTCACCCTGATGCAGCCCGACACCACCCGGATCGAGGCGTCGAACCGCTATACCCTGCAACGGGTCAAAGACTTCGAGAAAAAACTGGACAATCCCTACCTCGTCCTCTCCAACCGGCCCACGAACATCGATGCGGACTCTTTGGCGATGCTCGACAGCCGCTATGCCGAAATCCTGCGCCAGAATCCGCGCGACTGGCTCCTGCAAGTACAATATGCCATTTCGCAATCGCTGATCCGACAATTCACCAATTCGGTCGGCGCCTATTCGTCGGCTATCGCAGACAATGCCGCCAATCCATTCCTCTACTTCAACCGGGCCGTGACACGGGCCGAAATGATCGACTTCATTTCGGGCCTGGACAATCCCTATCAGCGAATTTCGATCGACTCCGACCCGGCGAACAAACTCACCAACACCCATACACGCACCTACAATTACGACGAAGCCATCGCCGATCTGGACAAGACGCTCCGCCTCTTCCCGAACTTCGCCGAAGCCTACTACAACCGGGGAACGCTGCTGGCTCTTTCAGGCAAACTGCCCGAGGCCTTCGAAGATTTCTCAAGAGCCATCGAACTGAATCCCCTCTTCGCCGAAGCGTTCTACAACCGGGGCATGACCCAAATCTATATGAAAGACACACGCAAGGGCTGCCTCGACCTCTCGAAAGCCGGAGAGCTGGGCATTACCTCGGCCTACGAAATCCTCAAACGTTACACGGGGGAGCATACAGAAGCTTTTTAACTAACAATAACCAATTCAATAAACTATGACACAAGCTATTCAAAAGAAACTGAACGACTCGGCGTTCGCCCGATGGACCGCACTGATTCTGGTGGCGCTCACCATGTTCTTCGGCTACATGTTCGTCGATGTCCTCTCGCCGTTGCAGAACATGCTCGAAAGCACCCGAGGCTGGAGCCCCACGATTTTCGGACTGTACGGCGGTTCGGAATTCATTCTGACGTCTGCGGTTTCCTGCTCGTCGCAGGTATCATCCTCGACAAGATGGGCGTACGGTTTACGGGTATTCTTTCGGCCTCGCTGATGGTACTCGGTGCCGGTATCAAATTCTACGGACTGAGCAACTACTTCTATGAAGGCGGATTCGGTTACGAGTTCCTCAGTTCGTTCCTCACGGACATCCCGGCCAACGCGAAGCTCGCCTGCCTGGGTTTCATGGTCTTCGGCTGCGGTACGGAGATGGCCGGTGTGACGGTATCCCGCGCAATCGTCAAGTGGTTCACGGGGAAAGAACTGGCTCTGGCGATGGGCCTGGAAATGGCTATTGCCCGACTGGGCGTATTCGCCGTATTCAGCCTGTCGCCCTGGGTGGCTAACTGGGGCGGCGATCCGAGCGTAGCACGTCCGGTAGCCGTTGTCGGCCTGTTGCTCTGCATCGGCCTGCTGACCTACATCGCATTCTCGGTCATGGACTTCAAACTCGACAGACAAACCGAGGCAGACACCCCGATAGGAGAAACCGAAGAGCCCTTCAAGGTCGCCGATCTGAAGAACCTTTTCAGCAGCAAAACCTTCCTGATCGTTTCGGCACTCTGCGTGCTCTACTATTCGGCGATTTTCCCGTTCCAGCGTTTCGCAACGGGTATGCTCGAAAGTAATCTGGGCATCACCAACCAGCAGGCTTCGGACATCTTCCGCTGGTTCCCGATGGGGGCCATGATCCTGACTCCGCTGCTCGGCTGGTTCCTCGACCACAAGGGCAAAGGCGCGACGATGCTGATGATCGGTGCGATCCTGATGTTCATCTGCCACATGACTTTCGCACTGGTTCCCCTCACCCCCGCTATCGCGTTCTCGGCGATCATCCTGCTCGGCCTCTCTTTCTCGCTGGTTCCCGCCGCCCTGTGGCCTTCGGTACCCAAGTTGGTCGATAACCGCTATATGGGTTCTGCCTATGCAACGATTTCTGGATCCAGAACCTCGGACTGATGGCCTTCCCGATGATCATCGCTGGGTTCTCAACAAGGTCAATCCCGGCGTGGGAGAAGCGATCAAAGCCGGTGAACACGTAAGCTACAACTACACGGTTCCGATGCTGATTTTCGCCAGCCTCGGCGTATTGGCTTTCCTGCTGGCTTTCTGGCTCAAGCTCGAAGATCGTAAAAAGCACTACGGCCTGGAGCTTCCCAACATCAAGAAATAACGATAATCCGTATCCCCGGTCTACCGGAAAAATGATGAGTAAACCCCCGCTGCAATTTGCAGCGGGGGTTTTGTAACAAAGAGTCTATCGACTAAAGCGACGAGGATCGTACGAGATTCCGCTTTCGAGATACAAGAGTTCCTATTTAATCGGATCGCCCCTCTACGCTTCCTATTTAACCAATCGGTAAAGCTCCGTAATGCGATCGCACATCGCATCCCACGAAAAGCGCTTCTTCTCCTCTTCCATGTTCGCACGGAATCCCGCGAGCACATCGTCCCGCCAGATACGGTCGATGGCCCGGGCGACTTCTACGGCATCGGGACGGCAGACGAAACCGACACGACCGTCAGGCACGATCTCCGGAAGACCGCCCACGTCGGTCACCACCATCGGCAGGTCGAATTGATAAGCGATCTGGGTCACGCCGCTCTGCGTGGCCGAACGATACGGCTGCACCAAAAAATCTGCGACGGAAAAATAGTAACGCACCAATCGTCCGGAATAAAATAGTCGTGCAGAATCACATCGTCCTCCAGTCCGTTGTCGGCGATTTGCTTCAAATACTTCTCTTTCGGAGCATAGAACTCACCGGCCACGATCAGGCGCCGGTCTTCGGCAGGATGCTCCCGCTTGTAGACCTTCCAGGCATCGAGCAACAGGTCCAACCCCTTGTAGTCCCGAATCAAACCGAAAAAGAGCGCATAGCGTTTCGAAGGATCCAGTTCGAGGCGGATGCAGGCCTCCGTACGATCGATGACGATACCGAAATTTTCGAAAAGCGGATGCGGAGAGAAGAGTGCCGGAACTTGCGTATATCGGCGCAATTCGCGGTGCACCTGCTCGGACATATAGATAAAGCCGTCCACCGCCCTCAAGAAATAGCGGTTGAACGGCTTGTCGGTCATATGGCGTTCATGCGGTTCGACGTTGTCGATCTGACAAAGGATACGCGTCGTACCGTTCTTTTTGGCAAAACGGGCGATCGTACCGAAACAGGGCGCCATAAAGGGGGTCCAGTATTTCATCAGCACGAAATCCGGCTTCTCGCGGGCGATCCACCGCCCCACGGCGATCCAGTTGAACGGATTCATCGTATTCACGCACCGCACGATGTACAGATCGGGCGGCGGCGGTGTCTGCACCGTCTGATTCCTTCCGGGAAAGAAAATACGGGGATACTGGAGCGTGAAAGTCTTGATCTTCACCTCGTCGCCCCGGCGTTGGAAAACCCGGGCCATGCTCTGCATAATTACGGCCAAGCCCCCTCGATACGGATGGGCGGGCCCCACGATCGAAATTTTCATATCCCGAACTTTATTTTGAAAATTAAATCGAATCCCCGAACGGATTCAAACCTTCGGTACGGCCCTTCTGTTTTCGAAAAAACGACGTACGGCAGTTTTAGTAAAAATACAAATACCCTACCGAATCCTGCAACAAGGAGATAACGATAACCGGTTCGGCAGAAACTGCCCGAACCGGTTTCGCTATCCATCCTATTTCGTTTTATTATACGCCTCCACACCACTCTTCAGGAAGTCGATGTATGCCTCCACGTCGAGGTTATAAGCCCGCTTGGGAACCAATTCCTGCCCATCACGGCCGAGAATCAGGTAGTTGGGCTGTCCGTTCACCCCGAAACGGGTCTGGGCGATGTAGGAGTTGATGCGACCGATGTCCTTAAGAACCTTGCCTCCCGCAGTGGTCACCCATTCGTTCTCGGGTACTTTGGTCTTGTCGTCGGTATAGAGGGCAACCAGCACGTAATCGTCGCGCAGGATCTGCTGCACGCGCGGATCGCTCCAGACGCGGGCCTCCATTTCGCGGCAATTCACACAACTGATTCCCGTAATATCCACGAACAAAGGTTTATCGGCCTCCCTGGCAGCGGCTTCGGCCTGGGCCAGATCGAAATACCCCGGCAGATCGTAAGGCCAGTGCAGGATATCCGCATATTTGATCTTTTCAGTCGTCTGTGCCGTTGCTGACGGTGCGGTAACGACGCCCTGCGTATTGATTACGAAGTCCTGCGTATGCATCGGGGGGCAAATAGCCCGAAAGAGCTTTCAGCGGCGCACCGAACATACCCGGGAACATATAGACCGCGAACGAAAGCGAAGCGATGGCCAGCGTCAGCCGGGTCACCGAAACGTGCTTGAGTTCGTCGTCATGAGCGAAGCGGATCTTGCCCAGCAAATAGAAGCCCAGCAATGTGAACACGACGATCCAGATCGCCAGATAAACCTCGCGGTCGAGCAACCCCCAGTGGTAGGTCTGGTCGGCCATACTCAGGAACTTGAAACCGAGGGCGACCTCGATAAAACCGAGAACGACCTTCACGGAACCGAGCCAACCGCCGCTCTTGGGCAGGTCTTTCAGCAAGGAGGGGAAGAAAGCGAAAATCGTAAAAGGCAGGGCAAAAGCCAGCGAGAAAGCGAACATCGTCACGATAGGCACCCAGAATTCGCCGGCAGTCGAACGAATCAGGACGTTGCCGACGATCGGCCCGGTGCAGGAGAACGACACCAACACCAGCGTCAGAGCCATGAAGAAGATACCGATCAAACCGCCTTTGTCCGCGTGCCGGTCGCTCTTATTGACCATCCAGCTCGGAAGCGTGATCTCGAAGGCCCCGAAGAACGATGCGGCGAAAATCATGAACACGATGAAGAAGATCAGGTTGGGAAGCCAGTGCGTAGCCAGCCAGTTGAAAATGTCGGCCGTCACGGCATCGCCGCCCACCAGACGCGTAATCAGAATGATCGCCGCAATGGGAAGCGTATAGAGCGCTACGATGAAGAAACCGTACATCGAAGCCTTGAAACGTCCCGCAGCAGGCGATCCGCTGCCTTTCATAAAGAACGATACGGTCATCGGGACCATCGGGAATACACAAGGAGTGAGCAGCGCCGCGAAGCCCCAAAGAACCGCTTCGATAATCAGACCCCACAGGGTTTTGGACTCTCCGGCTCCGTCGCCGGAAACAGGTTGATCCGCAGCATCCCCGGCCGCAACGGATGCCCGGGCCGCCTCGGGATCACCGATCGTGATCTCGAATCCCCAATCCTCGGGCGAATTGCAATTTTCCTCCTCGCAGGAACGCCAGTTGATATTGCCTTTCAATACGGCGCCTCCCACCCGTCAGGGTGACTTTCTGACCGAGGATGATTTCATCGAAATAAGTACCCATTTCGACCTCGAAAATATCGTCGTATTCGCGTTTGGAAGCGTTGATCTCATAAGGATCGCCGTCGAGCGTCAGGCCCGTTGCAGGCTCGAACTCCACCAGGGTCGAAGAAACGTCCGAATGCAGGTCGTACGTATGCCATCCCGGCAGGATCTTACCCGTAAATACGACTTCGTAATTCGAATCGCCGAGGTCCTTCAAAGTGCTGTCCCAGGTAATGGTCGGGGACTGCGCGTGAGCCGACAACAAACTCGTCAGGAAAGCCGCCAGCAGCACGATACGGATATAAAATTTCATATCTCTGTAGTTTTAAGTTTACCCCACAAAGATAGTAAATTTTATTCAAACCACGTATGGGACGCATTATCTCGCGTCCGCGAGAAAAAACTACTCGGAAACCTTCCTTTCGGCTTCGGCCTTGCTGCGTGCAAAAGATGCAAGCGGAGGTACTCCTTGTCGCCGTAATCGAACAGGTTCTGCAACTCGTTGCGGAAATAGTCCAGGTGCTCCTCCTCTTCGACGGCCAGATCCTGGAACATCTTGTGCGTTACCGAATCGTCGGCTTCGGCCGCAATGCGAGCGGCATCGTTATAGCTATCGATCGTACTCTGTTCCAGTTGCATAGAGAAACGGAACATCTCCTTGGGATCGGTGATCTGGCGCGTCGTAAACGACGGATTCATATTCACGTCCCCCTGCAAGAAAAGGATACGGTCGGACAACTCCTCGCTATGACGCATTTCGGCGATGGAAATCATCCGCATCTTTTTGGAAAGATACTCGTAACCGGCATCTTCGAAATGGACATGGAAATACATGTACTGGAGCGAGGTGGCAATCTCTTTTCCCAAAGCATCGTTCAATAGATCGATACTTTTCTGGTACTTGTTCGCAACTTTGATCTTTTCCATAATAATAAAGGTTTTGTCTCTATATCAGCAAAACCCGTTCCAGAAAGGAACAAAGCCGATCGTAAAAACGGACCGAAACGAAGTCGATTCGGTTCGGCTCCCTGCCTCGCCCGCCACCACGAAATACGACACATCAACGCCACTCGAGCGCCGCCCGGACAGCGGCTTCCTCTCCGTTCGAAACCTCGAACAGCGACAAGCCGTCCCGTTGTTCGTACCCGACCGTAAGGGTTTGCCCGTAACGGCATTCGTGCATGAAATGAATGTCAAGACGCACCGGGCGGATCGCGGTCAGCTGTTCGATGGGCAGCATATCGAACATCATGTTGATATAGCGCATCGTATTGACGTGACGGTTGAAGTCGATGTCGCTGTAAACCACCCGGTGTTCGGCAATATGCTGCGGAACGATCCCCGTCACTTTGCGCGGCTTTTCGATCGGCGACGGAGCGTCCACGATACATCGCGCAGGTGCCGATGACCGTATTGAGATCGATCGCCTTGCGGGCACCCAAGTCGATGATGCACCACTGCGTCACGGCCCGCCCGAACTCCCGGCCGGCGGCATCGTGCAGCGTGAAATTACGGGTCGAGAGCATCCGGTTGTACTCGTTCACCCACGTCACTATTTCATAAGAACTGTATTGTTCGGGGCGGTCGTCGATCTCGATCGCCATGCGTGAAAGCACCCACGAGCGGTTTTCCTTATTCAACTTATCGATCCCGAACCCTTTGCGCTGGGCATCGACACCCGCCGTATTGAGGACCTCGTTCGCCAAAGCCGGAACGGTCATCCGAAGTGTGAAATCGACCTGCTGAGGGTCTGCATAATAAGTGTAACCTGTTTTCTCTGCCATATTTCAGTGCGTTTTTCAATTTCAAATGCAACGAAACGACAATCCGCCGGTTATCCGCCGGGCCGGGAGAAAGCCGTAGATACCGAATGGTTTCATTCCTACAAAAACGCCCCGGCCCGGCTTCCTGCGGACAGTAGCGGCGTATGCCGGAAACAGAGCGAAGCCTTCCGGCCGCGCCGACTGCATTTCGTGCAAAGATACGAATAAGCCGGGTGCAAAAGCAAATTTTATTTGCGTTTTGCCGGCATGGAGTGTCTAAGAAGAAGTCAAAGATAATAACAAGAAGAGCGGAGAACCAAACTCAACTTTTGTTTTCGGCTCCCCCGCGTAACGAAGCTCGTAGAGGGGCTTTCTCGTTTCGATCGTCCGTACTTGCAGGGGCCTCGCCTCCAAGACGGGGATGATCCCTGCCGGTCCGACCTTCGGTAGGTTTCAGCCGGGTTGCCCGTCCGATCTCCGGTTCGGGAAAAGTCCGGAAAATTCCGCTCCGTATTCAGACGAGAAACATCATTCGTTATATTTTATTGCGTTTTTATCGAAAAACGATAAAAATTATTTGTTTTGCAGAAGTTCTTTACTATCTTTGCCTCACCGGAGGTTAAAAACAGGTCGAACACCTCCATTACGTATTCAGCAAACCGAAAATGGACAAAAAACAGAAAAAATCTCTGCGGCGCCATCTGCTGGTCATTTACATCTTTTATTTCCTGGCTCTGGCCGCAGGATTCATCCACAGCTTCGTGCCCCACGTGTCGTCGAGTCTGGCGACAGGTTGGCAGGCTGCGTCCGAAGACATTCGGATGCAGGAAAAACACGGTATCGCGCAACACACCTACTTTTTGGCGGCCCGGTTGCAAAACGCCCAGAGCGACGAAACTCTTTTCCCGATAGAAACCGGACACGCATCGATCTCCACCGAAGCCGAATATACGGGGGTTAATATCTACGTCAAAACGGACGAAAACAGTGACCCGACAGTAGTCCGGACACTGAACAGAATCAATTACATACTGCTGCTGTCCATCCCGGCCCTGCTGGCCAAGCTCTCTATCCTGATCCTGGTAGCGCTGATTATCAATATCCTGCGCAAATCGGTACGGGACGAACAACCCCTGCCGGGGCGTATCATCATCTACACGCGTGCCGTAGGGTTCCTGCTGATTCTGGCCGAAGTCTGCACCGGAGTCGGCTCTTATATTTACCAGAGTACGACCCGGACGTTTCTCGAAGATTCGCCCCTGCAAGTCGCCGCCTCGTTCCCGCCTCAACTACTGGAACATCGTCATGGCGATTCTGGTACTCTTCTCGGCCGAGGTCTTCTCGATCGGATCCCGGTTGAGCGAAGAGCAAAAACTCACGATCTAAAGAAAAAATAAATGTCGATATACAATATACACACGGGGGGGGGGACGCAAGACATGGCGATAATCATCAACATAGATGTCATGATGGCGAAACGAAAGATGTCACTCGGCGAGCTCGCGAGCGGGTCGATATCACCCCGGCCAACCTTTCCATTCTCAAGAACGGCAAGGCCAAGGCGATCCGCTTTTCAACGCTGGAAGCCATTTGCCGCGAACTGAACTGCCAGCCGGGCGACATCATCGAATACCGACCGGAAGAAACAACCGAATGACAACGCAATACAAATAATTTCACCCAAAATCAATTAACAATCATTTTATGAAAAGGTTCATTCTTTTACTTGTCACGCTGTTCGCAATGACGAATGTCATGGCGCAACTACAGCCTGACATGCCGATTCCCGCCGATAAGGAGGTGCGCGTCGGACGACTCGAAAACGGCATGACGTACTACATCCGTCACAACGAAAAACCCAAGGGACAGGCATCCTTCTACATTTTCCACCACGTAGGAGCTGTCCAGGAGGAAGATTCCCAACAGGGCCTCGCCCACTTCCTCGAACACATGGCCTTCAACGGCACCAAGAACCTGCCGGGCAAAAAGATGATAGAATATCTGGAGCGTAACGGCGTCAAATTCGGTGCGGACCTGAATGCCTACACCTCTTACGATGAAACATGCTACAACCTGGACAATGTGCCCACAGCAAACCCTGCGACGATCGACACCGCACTGCTGATCCTGCACGACTGGTCGCAGTTCATCAGTCTGGAGCCTCAGGAGATCAACAACGAACGCGGCGTAATCATGGAGGAGCTGCGCACCCGCGACGGAGCTGGATGGCGCGCCATGGTACGACGCAACGCCGCCGTCAACAGAGGCTCGAAATACGAGCACCGCAACGTAATCGGCTATCTGGACGGTCTGAAGAGTTTCGACCATAAAGCCTTGTACGACTTCTACAAAACGTGGTATCGCCCGGAATACCAGGCGATCGTCATAGTCGGCGATATCGACGTCGATCGGATCGAAAACAAGATCAAAACCCTGATGGCGGATATTCCGGTTTCCCCTGCAGATGCCCCGCAGAAAGAGGCTTACCTGGTTCCTGAAAACGAAGAACCCATCGTCAGCATCTTTTCCGATCCCGAAATGACGGCTTCGGTCATGCAGCTCTTCATCAAACGACCCGCTCTCCCCAAGCAATACAACAACCTGATAATTAGCCAAATGTACGATGTACTCAACTCCTACACAAGTGCCATGGCGAACGATCGCATGAATGAAATCGCCATGCAGCCCGATGCTCCGTTCCTGAGTGCCGGGATGGATTCAGGCAACATACTGGGAGTGAATCCGACCCAAGATCTCACGATGGTCGCCGTACAAACTCGAGACGGAGAGTTGCTCTGCGGTTACAAAGCTATCCTCGAAGAGATGGAAAAGATGAAGCGTTACGGCTTTACACAGAGCGAATTCGATCGTACGAAAAGCTGAATTCCTGCGTCAGGCCGAGGCTACCTATGCCAATCGGAACGACCTTACGAACGGACAATATGTTCAAACCTACCTGGCGAATTACAAGAAAAATACCGCTATGGCAGATGCCGAAACGCAGTACAACCTCGACAAACAATACCTCGAAGCATTGACCCTCGACGATGTGAATGCTTGGGTAAAACAACTTCTGACACCTGAAAACCAGGTTATCACCGTCGAAGTACCGAAGAAAGAGGGACTGACCGAGCCGACCGAAGCCGAACTTCTGGCCATCCGCAGCGAGGTCATGGCATCCGACGTCGAGGCTTACCAGGACAATACCGTCAGCGAGCCTCTGATCCCCGCAGATATCAAGCTGAAAGGCTCGCCCGTGAAAAAGACCGCATACAACGAGGATCTCGGAACGACCGAATGGATTCTCAAGAACGGTGTGAAGATCATCGTCAAACCGACCCAACTCAAGGCGGACGAAGTCCTGCTGCAGGTACAGGCTGACGGCGGGATGTCGCAGCTTGCCGATACTGAGGTGAAGGAGGGTGAATTCCTTCCGGTCATCGCGGCCCAGTCGGGTGTGGGTAAATTCTCGGCCATCGAACTGAACAAGCAGCTCGCAGGCAAGAAAGCCGGAGTCAATTTGGTCGTCAATAATTACAGCAATGGTATGAGCGGCTACTGCTCGCCCAAAGACATCGAAACGATGCTCCAACTGCTCTACCTGAACTTCACGAGTCCCCGCTTCTCAGAGGAGGATTTCAACACGACGATGGACAGCTACAAGGCATACGTCCAGAACCTGACTTCGAATCCCGACTACATCATGCAGATAGAAACGATCAAAACGCTTTACAGCGACAATCCGCGTCAGCAGCCGCTGACGATCGAGGCACTGGAAAGCATCTCGTTCGAAAATCTGCCGAAAACCTTCAAAACGCTTTACCCGGGTGCGAACAGTTTTACGTTCACCTTTGTAGGCAACGTGGATCTGGAAACGTTGAAGCCGCTGGTCGAGAAATATATCGGTTCGATTCCCACCTCGAAACACGTGCTTAAATTCACGGACGACAAACTCCGCACGGCCAAAGGCAAAGTCATGAATGATTTCCGCACCCCGATGCTGCAGCCGAAAGTCTCGGAGTTCCTGCTCTTCTCGAGCGATGCGGACTACACGCTGCGCAACAAGCAAACCATATTGCTGCTCAACATGGCCCTGAACAACCGTTACCTGAAGTCCATCCGCGAGGAGAAAGGCGGCACGTACGGCGTACAGGTAAGCCATACTCTCTCGTATCGTCCCGAAAAACAGGCCCTCCTGCAAATACAGTTTGACACAAACGAGAAGATGGCCGACGAACTCGTGCCGATCGTTTTCGATGAAATCGAGAAAATCGCAACCGAAGGACCGGAAGCAAAAGACATCGACGACTCCCGCGAATACTTGGTCAAGCAGTTCAAGAATACGCTCGAAAATAACAGCACCTGGTTCGGGTTGATCGACGACTACAACCGTCACAAGCAGAATCTGCTCGCCGACTACGAAAAGACCCTGAACAGCATCACTTACGACGAGATCCGCGACCTGGCGAAGAAGCTCCTCGACAGCGGCAACGTAATACAGGTCACCATGCGTCCCGAAGCTCAACCCGAAGCAGATGAATAATCATCGATAACAGGTTTTATTCACTACTACCCCCGAACTCTCACCGGTTCGGGGGTTTTCTTTGGTTCCGGACTCCCGTTCACGGATATTTCCTTTTCCGCTCCTATCTGCAATGCAGGAAGATCGTCCACACACAGAAATCGTATCCGTTTCCAGGAAACAGACGCAGAACCAAACGCCACGAACGACGTTATGTCATACCCCGCCATGTTTTCCGATTCCGCACTTCGCATCGAATTCTCCGTTTCGGCGACGCTCTTCCGTTTGCGGACAGCTTTCAGCCGATCACGTTGCCCCTTCCCGGCAGTCGGAATCGCATTATGCGGGCAGCAGGTCCCCCGGTGCGACAGCCTGCCAACCTACAGCAAAAGAACGATCCGAACAATGTCTTGCGTTTTTCGGACATACGGCAACCGGCTCCCCGGCAGGCAGGAAAAACAGTAACGGGACAAGATCATGCGCTCCGACTTCCGCGCACTGCTCTTCCCTGAAATTTACACCTCATAAGACTGGAGACAGGACAATACGAGCGGAATCGCAACCGCATAAAGAATAAAAAACGGGCCTCATCAAAAAGATGAGCCCGGCGATTTCAACTGCAAACTGCGGCTATTTCGAAGTCACGACCACGTCGGACGCCTTGTTCAGCAACAACTGATAGGCCGCCGTCGCATCGCTGCCCTGCGAAAACTTGGTATAGATCGCGGTAATGTTCACCACGGAACCGTCCGCAGGTATTTTCTCGTCACGGAAACGGCAATAACCGCTCGAACGTACGACATAATTGCCTGCGAGGGTGTTGATGTCGCCATAGGTGAACCAGGCAGAGCCATAATAGAACGTACTCTCGTGCGTAAGCTCATCGACCCGCTTCGTCGCCCAGGTAGCCCAATCGTTGATATCGGTCCAACCCGGAGAATTCACATCGTAGGAGGTACTGTTGGCGAAGTAGTTGGGGAATGTATTTTTATACCCCCAGCCGGCCTTGCCGAACTTGCTTTCCAACCCTTCGAAACGGATCAAACGCCCCAGCGACTCATCCGTCAGCGTCGAATAGGAGGCGGGAGTAACCACCAAAGTATCGGCCGCCGTCAAGCCGATCAATTCGCCGAGCTTGACATGCTCTTCCAAGGTATTGCGGTCCTCCATATTGCCGTTGGCATAATTAGAATTGGTCGATGCGACACCCACGCTGAGCATCGTGCGGTAATTTCCCAGCACCAGACCCTGCAAACGGATATAAACCAAGCGACCGGGAGCATAGGTAATGTAATATCCCGAAGTCACTTTGATTTCGATGGCCGACTGGCAGCTTTCATCGTACAGGTACATCGACTTATAGACGTTACCGGCTTGGTCGCTGGAAATGACTTTGCCCCGAATCACCAGGTCGTCGGTAATGGTCAGCGACTGGCCGATACCGCTGGTTCCGGGATAAGCCTCCTCGAAAATATCCTTCAGCTCCTTGATCGAAATGATTTTACTGTCGCTGAAGTCCGCATCCGTCCATACCTTCGCAGGAGCCGGCGTATCGAAATCGTTATAACAGCCGACGAAGAACAAACTTGCTGTCACCGCCAGAAATATGGTTGCTATTCTATTCATATTCTTCACAATATTAATTCGTTAAGCCGTTAGAAACGGAAATAGACATTCAGGTAGTAAGTGGTGCCGAACAGGTAGAAATACTTGGGAGCGAACTTCTGGTAGGAAGTGATCTCCTTGCCGGTCTTAATGCCCTGCACACGCATCTGCTCGTAACCGCCGGTCTTGATATTCTGGTTGTTCAGGATGTTATTCACCTGCAAACTGAAGCCGAGCGTATAACGACGCTGAATGTAGAAATTCTTACCGATGCTCGCACTCAAGGTGTAGGCCGAATCGAACTTCTCCTGACTGCGCAGCTCCCGGATCTGTTCGTCCGTCATCGTAGGCAACAGCACCTCGTCCGTACGGTAAAGCGGGTTCATCGACAGATACATATTGTTGTAATAGTTCAGATCGATCGATGCGTAGATGTTATGAGGACCGCGGTACGACAAACCGATATTCATAGCCGTCTGCGGAGTGCTCTCCACGCGCATATCCTTCCAATAGACCGTACCGGAGTTCAGCGGCTCGGCGCTGTTGTCGGCAATCTGCACGTAATTGGGATTCGACGTGTAAGTGTACTGACCCCAACTGATCGCACCGTTCAAAGACAAACCGTTGTAGATCGGAATCGAAGCGGCGACTTCCAGACCGAAATACTGCTCGTCGATACCGCTCAAGGCGAAATTGGTATAGGTCTTCAGCACGTCATCGTAGAAGGAGATCACCTTCGAACGGTCGTTCACCTTCGTATAATAACCGGAAACACGGAGTTTATAATCGCCGTAACGCAGGTTGTACGAAGCGTCGATGCCGTAAACCTTCTCCGTCGTAAGCCCCGGAGTTACCGAATTACGCGTACGGGGCGAAACGAAGGCCGACTGGAACGCAGGAGCATTCTGCATCGCCACGGCGTTGAGTTCGAAAGTATGGTTGGCATTGATGACATAGTCGAAATTACCTTTGGCCTTATATACGAAATATTCGAGTTTCTCCGATTTGCCCTTCGAATTGTCCAGGAAGAGACCCTTGCGCCAGAGACCGTCACGCCACATCGAGACTCCGCCGAGCTCGCGCCCAACTTCATGCCGAAACCGCCGAAACGGGTGGCATAAGTAGCCCATACACCGCCGGAACGCAGATGCGCCTTGTAGTTGTAGCTGAACTTGTCGCCCTCTCTGACGGCTCTTGCATGACCGTACTGGTTATAATAATCCATATCGTTCTGCGCCATGATCGGATCGCCGAAGTCGCGCTGTGCGAATTTATCGACGTCCACATAGTAGTCGCCGCCGAGCAGATCCTTCACCTCGTCGTAGTACCACGTGCGGTTGATGCGGACGTTGGCTCCGGCCGTCAGACGGGAGTTATCCTTATAGATTCGGCTGATCTGCGCGGCGAGGTTCCAATCCAACTGGTCGGTATGGCGCTCCTCGATGATATAATTCGAACGGGCGCCGGGACCGTATATCGCTTCGTCCTCCGCATTTCGGAAATTCATATTGGTCTGGTACATTTCGTCCCAGTCGAAGTGGCGGATATTGCCCACGTTGCGCATCCACTGATCCGCCAGACTGGCCGCAGCCATCGAAGCGGCCTCCAGGTCGGTAGCGTTCAGCAACTTGTAGCTCGGCATATAGCGGTAATAATCGGGACGGGGGTCTGCACCGTCGTACCACGTCAGCGCCGAATAACCGTTCTTACCGAAACGGAGCGAAGTGGCCAGGTTGAACTGGGTATGCTCATTGGGATCGAACGTATAGTTGATCATAGCGATCGGCTCGTGGCTGTTACGCACGCGCGCATTACGCATCTTGCCGTCCTGGTAGCCCCAGTTGGGGTTGTAATAGTTGTTGCCGACCAGATCGTAAGCCTCCTGCGTGGAAGCCTGCTGCGCACCGCGCTCGGTGGGAGCGCCCATAATCGTGAAGCCCAACCGGTGACGCGAATTGAAAACCTTCTCGGCCGAAGCAAAATATCCGTAGGAGTTGTAATAGACGCCGTCCACGTAGGAGTTGCCGCCCTGACGGGTAGATACCGACAACGCATAGGACCAGCCGTTGTCCAGCAGACCCGAGCCATAGGTCACCATGGCACGGAAGCGATACATCGAATTGGCGTTCACCAGACTCACGCGAAGTCCCTGGCGCACCTGCGAAGCACGGGCGTGATGTTGGTCGTACCGCCGATGCTACCCACGCCCGTAATCCGACATGATCGACCGTTGGTGATCTCCTGGTTGCGCGTAGCGTCGTTCAGACCGCTCCACAACGACCAGGGCGTATAGCCCGTCATAGCGTCGTTGAAGCGAATACCGTTCAGGTAAACGTCCGAATACTGCGAATCGTAACCACGCACGTTGAAACGCATCTCGCTGAACCGGTAGGAAGCGATGTTGTTAAAAACGTCCTTCGAGGCCGAAAGGGACGAAGGCAGCGACTGCGCATCGTTGCCGCTCTCGGTGTCGAACTCTGCGAAGATCGAATCGTCCATTACGGTCGAAAGCACTTCGGGGACCAGAATCACCGTATTGATGTCGCGCACCATCTTGTCCACGCGCACCACGAGCGTCAAAGGCTCGAATTCGGGAGCCTCGAACTGCAACGTATATTCGCCGGGCTCGACATTCTCGATCACGAAACCACCTCGGCCGTCGGTCGTGGCAGTCATTTCACCGGGAGTGACCGAAACCTTCACCCCGTCCACCGCGACACGTCCCTCGCGGGAAACGACCTTACCCTTGATACCGCCGCTCTGAGCGAACGCGGTCAGCGACATCAGGGTAAATACAAAAATTAGTAAACTTTTTATTTTCATATCCTTTCAAGTTAAGGTATTTATTTACCGATGTAGATATAAACGGGGAAGTGGTCGCTGTAACCGCCCTGGAAATTGTTTCCGACGTACGTGCGCAAAGGATAGCCTTTGAACTGCCCCTCCCGCTGGATCATATAGTTACGCTTGAAGACATTCCCGTAGTACTTCGATCCCGGAGCCCGCACCAGACGCAACTCGCCGGGCTTCGCATTGACCAGGTTTTCCGACACTACGATATTGTCGAAGAGATTCCAGGCGTCGCCGTAAGCCAGCGTACCCATACCGGCACGCAGCACGGCGTGGAACGGACTGAAGAAATCGCCCGGCTGAAGATCCTTGACCTTGGGTTTGGCATTCAGCCCCTCCAACATGCTCGGATCGGTCGGATCGTCGTTGAAGTCGCCCATCGCCACGATCTTGGTCGCAGGATTGACCTTCAGGACAGAGTCGGCGATTCGACGCATCTGCTCGCCGACGGCGATACGCTTGAACTCCGAAGCGTCCTTGCCGCCCAGACGCGAAGGCCAGTGAGCCACCATGAAGAAGAACGGTTCGCCGTCGATCGTACCCCACATGGTCGAAATATCGCGGGTTTTGAAATTCGGAAGCGAAGGAATCTGCGTGCGGATCGGTGCGCTGCCCTCCAGCTTGAAGACATCGGGACGGTACATAAAAGCGACGTCTACACCGCGAGCTCGGGAGA
>OKWF01000045.1_pt1 | contig 17785 bp, 16 predicted proteins | sample 1607031 | NCBI WGS metagenome assembly OKWF01 (sample SAMN04414079, study PRJEB24778) | human gut metagenome | material: faecal | host: Homo sapiens | reverse complement strand
GAAAAGTTGTCCGAATACCTTGCAGACGACGATTTTTCGAGGATTTTCGTGCTGAACGGTTATGCCGGAACCGGAAAAACGACGCTTATCGCCGGGCTTGTCGGCGCGCTTAAAGATCTGGGAATCAAACCCGTGCTGCTGGCCCCCACAGGGCGTGCCGCCAAAGTGCTGGCCCAATACGCTCAAGAGAAGGCACTTACCATCCACAAACGCATTTACCGCCAGCGCACGAATGCCGATTACGAATCGAAATTCTCGCTCAACATCAACCCCGACGCGGGGCGGTGTTCATCGTCGATGAGGCTTCGATGCTTTCGGACAACACGCAGGGCGGAGCCGTTTTCGGCAGCGGATCGTTGCTTTCGGACCTCGTGGAGTATGTCCGCAGCGGCCGCGCGTGCCGTCTGATTTTGGTCGGCGACAGCGCCCAGCTGCCGCCCGTGGGGCCGATTGCAGCCCGGCGCTCGACCCGTCGGTGCTGGCCCGGCTTCGGCGACGTGGAGTACGGTACGATGGACGAGGTCGTGCGTCAGGAGGCCGAGTCGGGCATTCTGTTCAACGCCACGCTGGTGCGCTGCATGCTCGAAAACGGCATCTACGAGATTCCGCACTTCGAAACGGACTATCCCGACATCGAGGCGGTCGAAGGCGGGGAGTTTCTCGACAAGCTGCAGGATTGCTACGCCAAGTACGGCCGCGACGAAACCATCGTCATCACCCGCTCGAACAAGCGCGCCAACCGTTATAACGAAGGTATCCGCCGCAACGTGACGTTCGCCGAGGAGGAGATCGAAAGCAACGACATGCTGATGGTGGTGAAGAACAACTACTATTTTACGGAGCGGAACAAGGATTGCCCCATGCACTTCATCGCCAACGGCGACATCGCGCGGCTCAAGCGGCTGCGGCGCTACGAGGATTTCTACGGCTTCCGCTTTGCGGACGTCGTGCTCGAATTCCCCGATTACGAGGATGCCGAGCTGGAGTGCAAGATCCTGCTCGACACCATCGCTTCGGAATCCCCGTCGCTCACGCGCGAGGAGTCCACGCGCCTTTTCTACGAGGTCGAGAAGGATTACCTCGACGTCAAAAGCAAGCTCAAACGCTTCAAGGAGATACGTGAGAATCCGCACTTCAACGCCCTTCAGGTGAAGTTTTCCTACGCCGTGACCTGCCACAAGGCGCAGGGCGGACAGTGGCGGGCGGTCTCGTCGACCGCTGTCTGTTCGGCGACGAGCCGATGACGCGCGACATGCTGCGCTGGCTCTATACGGCGCTGACCCGTGCGACCGACAAACTCTATCTGGTGAATTTCGATGAACGGTTTTACGAATGACCTTCGTTCGGAGGTTGCGAGCGGGGCTTTGCATCCGCAGCATTTCCGGATGCGTGCGATCGCCAAGTATCTGCGAGGTCGGGTGGTGGGCGGCTGTCGGTTGCGGAGGCGTTGTTCCCGCGATTCTGCATGGGCCGGATCGGATTGCCGGTGATGCCGGGCGAAGAGTGAGTCTCTTGCACAGCGCCCCAAAATAGGGGTTGAAACAGGATCATTTGGAAATAAATAATACGATAAATTAAAAATTATGACAAGCGAACTGCATCCTCTCGAACCTTTTCTGCCTGTCGGGGCACGTCTGCTGATGCTCGGAAGTTTCCCGCCGCAGCGGGTGCGGTGGTCGATGGACTTTTTTTACCCGAACTTGCAGAACGATATGTGGCGTATCGTCGGACTGGTATTTTTCGGGGACAAGGGGTATTTTCTGACACCCGACGCGAAACGTTTCGACAAGGAACGGATCGTGCGTTTCTGCGAGGAGAAAGGATTGGCTCTTTACGATACGGCCGAAGAGATAATCCGATTGAAAAACAATGCTTCCGACAATTTTCTTCAAGTAGTGCGCGAGGTCGATCTGGCGCAGTTGTTGGCTGCGGTTCCGACCTGCCGGGCGATCGTGACGACGGGACAGAAGGCTACCGATGTGATCGTGCGCCTTGCCGGTTGTGCCGAGCCGCCTGTGGGAGAGAGTGTGGAGTTCGCCTATGCGGACCGTACGCTTCGGCTTTATCGTATGCCCTCTTCGTCGCGGGCCTATCCGAAACCGGTGGAGTGGAAGGCGGACTATTACCGGCGGATGTTCGCTGCGTGCGGGATGCTCTGATCGAATTGCCGGTTGGATGAAATCGTACTGCGGCGATCTGTTCCGCTGTGAGTTTTTTCGGGGAAAACATTTGGTTTCCCCGAATTTTTCTTTAACTTTATAGAGTTAAATCTATAATTTATGACCGTTATGAGAAAATTAACTCTGCTTTTGCTCTGCTTGGCGTTGGGGATCGGCGTGTGTGACGCAAAAAAGAAAAATCGAGGGGTGTATTTTCGGACAGATGCCGAAATCGTGCTGGACAAACCTTATTTCGGGTTGAATGTGAGTAATATGATTCAGGTCGTACTCGAAGCCGACCGAAATCCCGCTTCGGTCCGGGTCGAAACCGAAAATGTGCCTGCTGAGGCGGTTTCCGTGCGGGTGCGGCGCGGTGAACTCGTGCTCACGTGCGACCCCGGAGCCTTGTCGTCCAAGAGAAAGAACGATATGTCCAAGCGGGTAGTAGTGTATGTGGGCGCCGCTCCGCTGGAGTCGTTTTTCGTTGTCGGGAATGTCCTCCGTTTTTTCCGAGACCGGGATCGATAAACCGTCGGTTACGGTCGAATGTATGGGAATGAGCGAGTTCGAATCCAATATTCGTTGCAGAAGCCTGACGATGTCTGTTTCGGGTATGTCGATTTACAAAGGGCAGGTGGTATGCGAGGATACAGCGACGGTGGAGGCATCTGGAATGAGCCAGGCGGTCGCGGATTTTATGTGCCGGGATTTGGATTGTACGCTGACCGGTATGTCCGTTTATAATGGAAATGTGAATTGCAGGCAGAAAGCCGAGGTCGCAGTGGATGGTTCGAGCGAATGTACCTTTTCGGGAACAGCTCGGAACCTGATGCTGGAAGTGTCGGGCATGAGTCAGTTCAAAGGGAGAAAGTTTTTTGGCTTCGGGACTTGCCGACTGTGACATTTCCGGTATGAGTACCGCCTCGGTCGCAGCGGCGGGATCGCTGAAATATTGTGTGAGCGGTATGAGCGAATTCAACTATTCGGGCGAACCTGTGGTTATCTCGACATCGGTCGATAACGCCACGGTTCGACACCGTTGATCGACTGCGGGGCCGATTCCGGTAAGGGTGTACTATATTGTCGTACACCCATTTATTGCAGATTATATGAATTATGAATGAATGCAATATTCTTTCAATATTCGTTATTTTGAAGTCCTTTTGCTCCGGATTTTTCGTATATTTGCAGGACGTGGAGCAATCCTGTGGACCGGCATGAGCGAAGTCGTCCGCCGCCGGATTTTTAGGGTTTACTCCGATGTTTCCGACTTTATCTTGAAAGGTAATGGCAATAGAAAAAAAATATGTTGAAACTCCGCTGATGAAGCAATATTATGCGGTCAAAGCGGTGCATCCCGATGCGATTCTCCTGTTTCGTGTCGGCGATTTTTACGAAACTTTCGGCGATGATGCGATCAAGGCCAGCGGAATTCTGGGCATCACCCTGACGCGACGTGCCAACGGAGCCGCGACATTCGTCGAACTGGCAGGGTTTCCCTATCATGCGATCGACACCTACCTACCCAAGCTGGTCCGAGCGGGCGAACGCGTGGCGATCTGCGAACAGCTCGAGGACCCCAAACAGGTAAAAGGGCTGGTCAAGCGGGGCGTCATCGAGCTGGTTACGCCGGGCGTGGTGCTGGGAGATAATATTTTGGCCAACAAGGAAAATACCTATCTGGCGGCGGTCTATTTCGGTCGGAAAAATACCGGCGTGGCTTTTCTCGATATTTCAACCGGCGAATTTTATGCCGCCGAGGGCAGCGATGCTTACATCGACAAACTCATTTCCAACCTGGCGCCGAAGGAAATCATCTACCAGCGCGGATACGAAGACCGCTTCTCCGATGCGTTCGGCAGCCGGCACTATACCTATCGGCTCGATGAGTGGGCCTTTTCGGAATCGGTCAATCGGGACAAGCTCTGCAAGCAGTTCGGCACTCAGTCGCTCAAGGGCTTCGGTATCGAACAGTTCAGCAGCGGCATTTCGGCGGCAGGGGCTATTCTCTACTACCTCGAATTTACCGAACATAAGAATACGGCCCATATTTCGTCCATTTCGCGTATCGACCAGGAGGATTACGTTTGGGTCGATAAATTCACGATCCGCAACCTGGAGCTCTTCTCTTCGAACGGTTCGCGCGAGAAGTGCGCGTTCGCAGACGTGGTCGATCGCACCCTCACGCCGATGGGCGGGCGTCTGCTCAAGCGGTGGATCGCCTTGCCGATCAAGGAGATTGATCGCATCAACGAACGGCTGGATGTCGTGCAGCGGTTTTACGACGAGCCCGATTTGGCCGAAAGCGTCGCCGAGCAGATTTCGCAGGTCGGCGACCTGGAGCGCATCGCTTCGCGCATAGCGGCGGCTCGGGTAACTCCCCGCGAAATCGTACAGCTTAAAAATTCGCTTTCGGCGATCGAACTCCTCAAAGCCTTGTTGGAATCGACCGACGACGAACGTCTTCACGCGTTGGCCGGACAGATCGATCTGCTGGCGGAGGTTCGGGAGCGTATTGCCCGCGAGGTTTACCCCGACCCGCAGAACAATCAGATTCAGCGGGGCGGCATTATCGCCGACGGCGTGGACGCCGAACTGGACGATCTGCGCCGCATCGCTCTGCATGGCAAGGATTTCCTGAACCGTATTCAGCAGCGGGAGAGCGAGGCGACGGGAATTCCGTTGAAAATAAGCTACAACAATGTCTTCGGTTATTATATCGAAGTCCGCAACACGCACAAGGACAAGGTTCCCGAGTCGTGGATCCGCAAGCAGACGCTGGCCAACGCCGAGCGGTATATCACCGAAGAGCTGAAAGAGTATGAAGAAAAAAATTCTCGGTGCCGAGGAGAAGATGCTGTTGATCGAACAGCGGATTTACGCCGAGTTGATCGGGTTCATTACGCATTCCCTGGGAGCTTTGCAGCGGGATGCCGCCGTCGTGGCGCGTATCGACTGCCTGCAATCTTTCGCCCGTATCGCTCGGGAGCGCAACTACGTCCGTCCGACGCTCGACGACGGCACGCGCATCGAAATCCGCCAGGGACGGCATCCGGTGATCGAAACCCTGATGCCGGTGGGAGAGGAGTATATCCCCAACGACTTGCTGCTGGACGATAAGGAGCAGCAGATCGTGATGATTACGGGTCCCAACATGTCGGGTAAGTCGGCTTTGCTGCGGCAGACGGCTCTTATTATTCTGATGGCCCAGATGGGGTCGTTCGTTCCGGCGAAAGCGGCTCATATCGGCGTGGTGGACAAGATTTTCACCCGAGTCGGGGCTTCCGACAATATTTCGCAGGGCGAATCGACCTTCATGGTCGAGATGCTCGAGTCGGCCAGCATCCTGAACAATGTTTCCGACCGCAGCATCGTCCTGTTGGACGAAATCGGACGCGGTACGAGCACCTACGACGGTATTTCGATCGCCTGGGCGATGGTCGAATACCTGCACAACCATCCGACGGCCCGTGCCAAGACGCTTTTCGCGACCCACTACCACGAACTCAACGAGATGGAGCAGATGTGCCCGCGCGTGAAGAACTACCACGTGAGCGTCAAGGAGGTGGATAAAACGATCGTTTTCCTGCGCAAGCTGGAGCGGGGCGGAACGGAGCATTCGTTCGGTATTCACGTCGCCCGGATGGCCGGAATGCCGGCTTCGGTCGTAGCCCGTGCCGAAGAGATCCTGAAGAATCTGGAACTGGTATATGGTAGCAACGAGATCGTTCCCAGCAAGAGCCCTCGACGCCGCGACCGAAAAGCGCTCCCCGGAGTTCGCGAGGCGGCGGAAGCGGGGGACCAGACGCGGGGTATGCAACTCTCGATGTTCCAGCTCGACGATCCGGTGCTGGTGCAGATCCGAGATCAGATCAAGGGACTGGACATCAATGCTCTCACTCCGATTGAGGCACTTAATAAATTGAATGAAATCAAAAAGATAACCGGATTATGATAAAGCGATACTTTATAGTTGTACTGCTTCTTTTTCTGTTTCCGGCCGGGGTGTCGGCACAACGCCGCCCAGCCGCTAAAAAAGATTGGAAAGCGAAGTACGACTACGTGGGGGCAGCGCATGACGGACGTATTCTCGTACACCGGGGCGGAGAGGGCAGCGATCCCCGTATGGGCCGTTTTTATACGGACGGCTGTTTCGGTTACACGGACACCTGCGGTACGGTGGTCATCCCGCTCATCTACGACTATGCCGATAGTTTTTCCAATGGGTTTGCCGTGGTCGGCAAAGGGGAAAAGAACGATCGCCGTTTCGGGCTTATCGATCGGCAGGGGCGTGAAGTCGTGCCCTGTATCTATGCGGATGTCGCCGGTTTTTCGTCAGGCCTTGTCCGGGTGCAGGAGGGGATGGATTCCGTCCGCCGCTATGGGTATGTCGATACGCTGGGACAGGTCGTAATTCCATTGAAATACGATTATGCCCGGGATTTTTCCGAAGGAATGGCAGTCGTAGCCAAAGGCGAATGGAGCGGTAAGTCCGGCTATGGAAAAAGGGATTTTGAATTTACCGGGAAATACGGATTCATCGATCGTCGGGGTAACGAAGTGATTGCTCCGATATACGACGGTGCGGCCGATTTTTCCGAAGTGCTGGCCGCTGTCGGACAGATGGGGAAATATTATGTGCGCCGGGGATTTATCGATGCCGCAGGGACGTTGGTCATCCCATGCAAGTATTACGAGGTTTCCTCGTTCCGAAATGGCCGTGCGGTCGTCTGCATTGTTTCCGGCGGTGCTTTGAAGTACGGCAGTATCGACCGGAATGGACGGGAAATCCTACCTTGTATTTACGATTGGGTGCAGCACACGCCGTTCGGAACGACTTGGGTCGGAGAAGGGGAGGATTTCGCTTCCCGGGCCTGTACCCTGCTCGACGTTTCCGGCAAACCGTTGATCGACTATAAGGTCTATCAGGTGAACCCGAGCGGAAAATTCGGGCATGCCTCTGCGGCTGTTCCCGATTCTACCGGGTTGCTGCGATTCGGAGTATTGGACGGTCGCGGGCGTGTTATCGTACCGTTCGAATACGATGACATAACGATCTTTTCGGAGTGGGATTCGGCCGCTGCCGCTTACGTGGAGCGAGGAATCGCCGAAGTGAAGGGGAAAAAGTATCCGTTTGCCTTGCGCCGGGGGGAATAAATGGAAGAGAGTATCTGACAAGTCCGATTCTAACGTTTTCACCCCTGCCAGAATGTCTTCTCTGGCAGGGGTGATTTTCAATTTCGGGGAGTTGTCGGACGGTTCCTTTTTGTCGTAATGGACTGCGTGTCGAGGCGAGTTACACAGACTGCCTGTTGCGAAAATCGATTTTCGGGGAATGGATTCGCGTGCTCCTATTGTGCGTTGATCTGCGACTGGATGCTGCGGATCAACATGCTTACGGCAACGGAATTGAAACCTCCCTCCGGGATGATTACGTCGGCGTATTTCTTCGATGGCTCGACGAACTCCTCGTGCATGGGCTTGACTGTCGTGGTATATTGCGAGATGACCGACTGCATGGTGCGCCCCCGCTCGCATACGTCGCGCAGGATGCGGCGGGCGAGGCGGATGTCGGCGTCCGTATCGACATATACCTTGATGTCCATCAGGTCCCGGAGTTCCTTGTTCTCGAAGATCAGAATACCATCGACGATGATTACCTTCGAAGGTTTGACCAGCACGGTTTCGGCCGTTCGGTTGTGATCGACGAACGAATAGACCGGATGTTCGATCGGAACGTTGTTTTTCAGCGTGCGGATGTGTTCGACGAGCATATCCGTATCGAACGATTGAGGGTGGTCGTAATTGAGTTTCGTGCGCTCTTCGTACGTCAGTTCGGGATGGGCTTTGTAGTAGTAGTCGTGGCAGAGCGTGACTACCTCTTCCTCCTTGAAAGCCTCCTGCAATCGTTTTACCAGCGTGCTTTTACCCGATCCTGTGCCGCCTGCGACACCGATGACTGTCACATTCATAATTCCCGATTTGTGGTTCTTTTTTATTCTCCGTTTTCTGCGTGCGATAACCGCCTGACCGGTTTTTCTCCGAAAACGGTGTGATTTTTTCCCGTATTTGCACCCGCACGAAGTCGGTAGGTATTTCCGATTTCATCTGTCCGATGAAGCGTCCCGGAATCTGTTTTTTCTTTTTCCCCGCCGTCGGATTTCGGATAAATTACGTCAAAAAAACGGTATGTTTCGTTTTCTCATTTCCCGTTTGCCGTATGGCCGAACTCCGAGTGTGCTGCCAACTTCGTCCTTTCCGATGAACGCATCGGGTTAGCTTTCCGTCGCAATCGAACGATGGGGTAGCTCCCGCCAGCCAAACGGATATGGAAAAGGATTGCTCCCCTGCGGGGTGCAATCCTTTGTAATTTTCGATTATGCGTCGATATTGGCGTAGTGAGCGTGTTTTTCGATGAACTCGCGTCGCGGGGGAACCTCGTCGCCCATCAGCATCGAGAATACGCGGTCGGCTTCGGCAGCGTTGTCGATGGTTACTTTGCGCAGAATCCGGGTGTCTGGGTTCATCGTGGTTTCCCACAACTGATGGGAGTTCATTTCACCGAGACCTTTGTAGCGCTGGACGTGTACGCCCTTGCCCATTTCGGCCGTGATCTCGTCACGCTCCTTCTCCGTCCAGCAATAGCGCTCCTGCTGGCCCTTTTTCACGAGGAACAGGGGCGGGGTGGCGATATAGACGTGCCCGTTTTCGATCAGCTCTTTCATCTTGCGGAAGAAGAAGGTAAGCATCAGCGTGGCGATGTGGCTGCCATCGACATCGGCATCGGTCATGATGATGATCTTGTCGTAGCGGAGTTTTTCGAGGTTGAGCGCCTTGCTGTCCTCCTCCGTGCCGATCGTCACGCCGAGTGCCGTGAACATGTTCTTGATCTCCTCGTTCTCCCACATGCGATGCTCCTGGGCTTTTTCGATATTCAGGATCTTACCGCGCAGCGGCATGATCGCCTGGAAGTTCCGGTCGCGACCCTGCTTGGCCGTACCGCCTGCCGAGTCGCCCTCGACGAAGAAGATTTCGGCGATCGAACGGTCGCGGCTCGAACAGTCCGCCAACTTGCCCGGAAGGCCCGCACCCGAAAGCACGGTCTTGCGCTGCACCATTTCGCGGGCATGGCGCGCCGCGTGCCGGGCCGTTGCAGCCAGGATGACTTTCTGTACGATGGCTTTGGCGTCGCGCGGATTCTCCTCCAGGTAGTGACTCAAGGCCGTCGACATCGCCTGATCGACCGCTGCCGACACCTCGTCGTTGCCCAGTTTGGTCTTGGTCTGCCCTTCGAACTGCGGTTCTGCGACCTTGACCGAAACTACGGCCGTCAGACCCTCGCGGAAGTCGTCGCCGTTGATATCGAACTTGAGTTTGGCGAGCATGCCTGAATCCTCGGCGTATTTCTTGAGCGTGCGGGTCAGGGCGCGGCGGAAACCCGTCAGGTGCGTACCGCCCTCGATCGTGTTGATATTATTGACGTAGGAGTGTACGTTCTCCGAGAAGGAGTCGTTGTACTGCATGGCCACCTCGACCGGCACGCCGTTCTTTTCGGTGTCGATGTAGATGATCGATTCGGTGATGGCCTGACCGCGCGTGGCGTCCAGGTATTCGACGAACTCCTTGAGGCCCTCTTCCGAATAGAAATGGTCGCCGACGTATTCGCCGTTCTCGTCCCGCTGGCGTTTGTCCAGCAGGTTCAGGTGGATGCCTTTGTTCAGGAATGCCAACTCACGCAGGCGGTTGGCCAGGATGTCGTACTTGTATTCCGTCGTGAGCGTGAAGATACTGCCGTCGGGTTTGAAGGTGATCGTGGTTCCGCGATCGTCGCAGGTGCCGATCACTTCGACCGGCGAAGTCGGAGCGCCTTTGCTGTACGATTGGCGGAATATTTTGCCGTCGCGGTGGATTTCGGCGATGAGCAGCGTCGAGAGTGCGTTCACGCACGAAACACCCACGCCGTGCAGACCGCCCGAAACCTTGTAGCTGCCCTTGTCGAACTTGCCGCCCGCATGGAGCACGGTGAGCACGACTTCGAGTGCGGACTTGCCCTCCTTTTCGTGGAAGTCGGTCGGGATGCCTCGGCCGTTATCCTTGACTGTGATCGAGTTGTCTTCGTTGATCGTAACGTCGATGTCGGTACAGTGTCCTGCCAACGCCTCGTCGATCGAGTTATCCACCACCTCGTAAACCAGGTGGTGCAAACCTTTTTCTCCGATGTCGCCGATATACATGGCCGGACGCTTCCGGACCGCTTCCAGACCTTCGAGGACCTGGATGTTGGAGGCGGAATACTCCTCTTCCTGCTTCTTTATCTCTTTTCCTTCAGTACTCATATTGACCTTAAATATATCGTACAAATATACGGAAAAGTTTCGTAAGATGCAATAATCAAGCACCCCTTTGCCATTGATTTTTGCCGCAGCCGGATTTGCGGGGTGCTTATTCGGGCGAAATATCGGATACCGGAAGCGTAGCCGGATCAGTGGATAAGAGCTTTGATAACATCCCGATCGACGTCGGAGAGATCGATCGGCTTGTGGGTCGGTTGCGTGTATCGCAATCCGCTGATGGTGGCGACTCCCTGTCGGCCGTTTCGGGTGACATAGATGAAATAACCGTACCGGAATAAATCTTCGACCGAAAGTACCGGGGACTGAAACATGATTTCGAACAGCTTTTTACCCGTATGGTCTATGGCTATAAACTTTCCTTCGTCTGTTTCCACGATCCCGATTCTGTTTTCACTTATGATGGGTGTGTGGCATCGGGCGTATTTCCCGAAAGGGACGATTGGACGTCCGGTCGCATTTTCATATCCGACCAACCGTCGGCCGTTTTTCCTGATTTCTTTGCGGTATAATATCGGCCGGGGAATTTCGAATGTTTTGAGAACGGCCTGTATGCTGCCCCGGGAAAAATTTACGTCGCAAATGAAATCTACTGTTTTCAGACTGTCGGCGATTGCAGTTTTCAGTCTTTTTTTTAGCGGCATCCGAAGCATCGATGATTCCGCTTTTATGAGCTACTATCAAGGGCTGTATGGTAATGGGGTTTCCGGATGGATCCGGGAGGATACGCATCCAACAGGTCCACAGCCCGTCCGTGAATTGTGCGAATTGCATGTAGTCGAAGTGCAGAAACAGCGGATCGCCCAGCATCGGAGAGGGGCAGGGAAAGGAAGGATATGTCCAATTCGTATAGGTCAATCGCCCCTCCTCGAAAACGAATATGGGTTTCGTTCCGTCCTGGTAGAATATGCCTGATATAGGAAGTGTGCCTGAATAGAAGGTGGCCGGATAATAACCGGTATGGTCGCGGACGAAAATGCCGCTGAAATCTATTTCGGAGTAGTCTGAATTGCGTATCGTGTGATCCCGGTAGAGTTTGTCGTCGATCAGTCGCCAGTAGGAATGGTGTTCGTGATCACCGTCTATGTAGATAACGAACCCCTCTGCGGTAGGCTGATGAATAAGTGCCTGAGTATTTTTTTTTTCGAATGCCCGGTCGTCGCGGGCCAACTCGTCCAGCGGAGTGTCGTCCAACCAATGTAAGTCCAGTCTGAGCGTATCTGTGCCGATGATAAGACTGTCGGCTTTTGCCGTGGTTATTGGGGCCACTGCCGCCAATACAGGAACAACCGGAAAAGAGTGCGGAGTTTCATAACCCAAACCTGTTTTTTAGTCGAAATTATCTGTGTCCGGCAATGATGAATTTAGGTTTCAGGGTTTCCGTCTGTGCGGGTATTCGCTAAATATCCTGCAGCATCGTTTGTACCGGAACCTCCTTGATCTTGCCTTTCGAGAAGAGGATCGTGCGAGACGGATACTCTTCGATGAGGGCCGTGTTGTGCGTGGACATGACTACGGCGCAACCTTGACGAGCGATTTCCTGGAACAGCCGAATGATGCCTTCGGCCGTCAGCGGATCGAGGTTGCCGGTAGGTTCGTCGGCCAAAAGCAGGCGGGGACGGTTCAGCAGGGCGCGGGCGATGACCAGACGCTGCTGTTCGCCGCCGGAAAGCTCGAACGGCATCTTGTAGCCTTTGGCTTCCAGTGATACGACCTTGAGTACCTCGTCGATCCGCTTGCGGATTTCTGATTCGTTTTTCCATCCCGTTGCCTTCATTACATAGTAGAGATTCATAAAGACATTCCGGTCGGTGAGCAGTTGATAATCCTGGAAGACGATTCCGATTCTGCGTCGCAGCATCGGAATGTCCCGTCGTTTGAGTTTTCGCAAGTCGAAGCCTGCGACGTATCCTTCGCCTTCAATGAGTTGAAGCTCGGCATTATAAAGTTTTGAGTAAGGAGCTTTTACCGCTTCCCACACGCCCGATCAGATAGACGAATTCACCGGCGTTGATGTCGAAATTCAGATCGGACAAGATCAGTTCTCCCTGTTGCAGCAACTTTTTTTTCGGAGCGGCTGCCGAAAGGATCGTCCGTGTGGTATATCGTTACGCCGCGCAGCCGGATTACGTTTTGTTCGCCCATGAGTCGAGTTGGTTGAAAGGTTCGTGGTGTCCGTGTGTGCCGATCGGCCGATGCAGGACGAATGTTCTTCGTTTCGTGCCGTCGCACTCCGATTCGGACGGGAGCAAAGGTAATGAAAATGAAGGCAGAATAAAACAAACTCTTCTGTTTTTTACACCGATCATATCCTACCTTCCACAAAGGTAATGAAAATGTCCGAAAAATAGTCTGTTTCGGTCATCGTGCCGGACAATAATCCGTATTTTTTTTGGAACTCCCGGTAATGAATAGTATTTTTGTTATTAATTATGGTATAAATTGACAATAAGGGGATAATGGGAAGTGAATCCATGTTGCAGGAGATATTGTGGGATACGAAGATCGGGTGGTGGAAAGTAGATATGGCCCGACGGGTTCTTTTTGTTGTCCGATTATCTCTGTAAGACGATAGGAACTGAGGAGTCCGAGATCGGTTACGACCGTTTTCTGCAGTCGGTCGGAGAGCCGTTCCGGGCTTCGCTCAAAAGCCTGATGTCCACGGATGCGAGCCTGTTCTCCGCCGAGCAGATTTTTTCGCTGTGTGGTCCCCGGGGTGAGGTGTGGTTCCACTGGAAGGTCCTGCGCCGGGAAACGGCAGCCGACAAGGGGCTGGTTGTTTCGGGATATGCCCAGGAAATCAGCGAAAGGGAGGCTTTGCCGGTCGATCTTTGCTCGATCGAGCGGATGAATACGCTTCTTTATCGGTTGAACAATATTTCGCATACGCTGCTTTCTTTCCTTCATATCGGTTCCATCGACGAGGCGATCAACAAGGTTCTGACCGATGTCCTCAAGATATTTCGTGGCAGCCGGACCTATATCGCGGAGTTCGACTGGGATAACCGCAGGCATATTTGTACGTACGAAGTGACGGACAAGGGCGTGGAGAGCGGCCGGGATCGGTTCGATCGACTTTCGATGGACGAAACCCCCTGGTGGGTCGAGCAGCTCGAAAAAAGGAGTCCTATTGCTCTTTCCTGTTTGGACGACCTTCCTTCCCGGGCAGGGAACGAGCATGATATTCTGGCTGCACAAAATATCGGTTCGCTGTTTGTGCTGCCGATGACATTTCGTGATAAACTTTGGGGGTATGCGGGAATCGATGTGATCGGGGAGCACCGCGATTGGCAGAACGAGGATTACCAATGGTTCGCATCGCTGGTCAATATCATCAATATCTGTATCGAATTGCAGCGTTCGAAGCGGGAGGCGCAAATCGAACGCGATTATTTGCAAAACCTCTACCGGTACATGCCGCTGGGGTATGTCCGTTTCCGGATGATTTACGACAAGACGGGGACGCCGGTCGATTACAAGGTGCTCGATTCGAATTATGCTGCGGAAAAGATTATCGGAAAATCCCAAGCCGACTATGTGGGGCGGCTGGCGAGCGAGCTGGAGATCGAAGATATGCCCGAGTACCTGAAAGTTTTCGCCAAAGTATTGCAGGTGGAGCAGCATGTCGAAAAGGAGGTCCGTTTGTTGGCTTCCGGCCGGTATGTTCATGTCGTTATGTATTCGACCACTCCCGAGGAGGTGATTTGCCTGCTTTCGGATATGACCGAAATGTATGAAACGCACGAGGCGCTCGACCGCAGTGAAAAGCTATTGCGTAATATTTATGACAATATTCCCGTCGGTATCGAACTGTACGACAGGAACGGCTTGCTCGTCGATCTGAATAACAAGGATCTGGAGATTTTCGGGATTCGGGACAAGGAGGATGTGCTCGGGGTCGATTTTTTCAAGAATTCCCATTCTCGACGAGGAGGTCTGGCGCCGGGTGCGGAACCGGGAGGAGTTCTCGTTCAAGGCGTATTATCCCTTCGATCGTTTGAACGGTTATTATGTTACCTCCAAGCAGGGCCGCCTCGAAATATACAGTTCGGTGTGTATGCTTTACGATGCGCAGGGGCGGTTGAGCAATTTCTTCCTGATCAATATCGACAATACGGAAATCAATCGGGCGCATAGTCGTATCGCGGAGTTCGAAAGCTCGTTTTCGCTGGTCAGTCGTTTCGGCAAGGTCGGATACTGTCGCTTCGACCTGGTTTCGAAAGAGGGGTATGGCGTGCCGCAGTGGTATTATAACCTGGGCGAGAAGGAGGATACGCCGCTCGATCAGATCCTCGGTGTGTATAAACATGTCAATTCCTCCGACCGGGCTGAAGTTCTGGAGTCCATCCGACAGGTGAAAGCCGGCGAGATCGACAGTTTCAGCCATGATCTTCGGATCGATGCGGACGGACGACAGAAGTGGACCCGTATCAATGTGATGCGCAATCCCCTGAATAACGATCCTTCGAAGATCGAAATGGTGTGTGTCAATTACGACATTACCGAGTTGAAGGAAACGGAGAAGAATTTGATCGAAGCGAAGAACAAAGCCGAAGTGAGCGATCGTCTGAAATCGGCTTTTCTGGCTAATATGAGCCATGAAATCCGCACGCCACTGAATGCCATCGTCGGCTTTTCGAATCTGATCGCTGAAACCGAAGATCCCGACGAACGACGGGAGTATGTAGCCATTGTTCAGGAAAATAACGAATTGTTGTTGAAGCTGATTTCCGACATTCTCGATTTGTCGAAGATCGAAGCCGGAACGCTCGAATTCAACGATGTGGAATTCGATGTGAATCAGATGTGTCAGGAGATTGTACGGTCGTTGAGCCTCAAGGTCCTGGATAAACCGGTGGAGTTGCGTTTCGGCGATCATCTGCCCGAATGTCGGTTGGTAGGCGACAAGACCCGGATTACGCAGGTGTTTGATTAATTTTATTAATAATGCGTTGAAATTCACTCGTGAAGGGTCTGTGACATTAGGCTACCGGTGCGATGACGGGATGATGCTTACCTTTTATGTCGAAGACACCGGTACCGGGATTCCCGAGCAGGAGCAGGAGTCTGTCTTCGAGCGTTTCGTGAAACTCAACAGTTTTGTCCAGGGGACCGGGTTGGGACTGGCCATCAGCAAGAGTATCGTCGAACAGATGGGCGGTCGTATCGGCCTGAACTCCGAACCGGGAAAGGGTTCTTGTTTTTGGTTTACGCATCCTTACATCCGGACCCGGTCTGTGTCGGCGGTTGCTTCCGATGCGGAGATGCGGCAACCAGGCGTTTCGGAGGGGAAAATGCCCGTCGTTCTCGTTGCCGAAGATACCGACAGCAATTTTCTGCTGGTGTCGCTGATTCTTAAGAAAGGGTATGAAGTGCTTCGGGCCCATAACGGAGCGGAAGCGGTGCGCATGTGCCGGGAGTTCGCTCCGGATGTGGTGTTGATGGATATGAAGATGCCCGTTATGGATGGTTTGGAAGCTACGCGGCAGATTCGGGAGGCGGGAAGTTCCGTTCCCATCATTGCCGTCACAGCATATGCATACGACAGCGACCGTGCGAAAGCGCTCGATGTCGGGTGCGATGATTATATTGCCAAACCATTAACGGGGGATGTTCTGAAAAAGAAGCTGCGTAAGCATCTGAAACGGTAGCGGTTCCGCAGGCATGGTACGTGAAAATATTCTTGTATGCAATGCCGATCGGGTGAATTTTTATGTTGGATGCGCACAAGGCAGAGGTGGGGCCTTTGGAAAATAAGCAGACGAATTTTCGGTGTTATATCGATACGTGCAGGTAATGTCTGCATTAGGTGGTGGAACATCATTGACAGTAGCAATGGCTTTTTTATGTATTTTTTTTTGGGAGTATTAGTTTGCTTTTTTTTATTTTGTCGTTTTAAGGCAAAAAAAAGCAGAGTTCAAAGATGAAACGGAAAAGTTTTATCCGAATTTTTTGCATCTGTTTGTGGCTATTTTTTTTATGCTTGTGCTATATATTGTATGATTGTTAGGCCCTTTGCTTAATACCAATATATAATTCGTTGGTTAATATAATTGAAGAATGGTTTTTTTCCTTTTTCTTACTGGAGGTCTTAGTTTACTTTGGTTCATTATTGGTCTGAAGATGAAAAAAACGGATCCGAATAATGAAATAGAAAAGATTTATCCCAGTTATTGGCATTTAATTATAGCTATTCTTCAAATTGGTTGTGCTATATTCCAACTTTATATGGTATATGGCGATTGATTGGTTCCGTATAAAACTTTCAATAGTGACGAGGACATTTTGGTAAAGTTCCGATAAATTTGGCTTTCTGCCCGGTTTTTCGTATCTTTGTACTCACTTCAATGAAATTCTATCCCTACGAAGGGGGTGACCGGTTTTGACAGCAGGCAGAGTTTGATTGTAAGCACGTCGAGCATTGTGTGGTGGCTCGTAAATATCAACACTCGAACTACAAATGGCAATAATAGCTATGCACTCGCTGCCTAATTTTCAAGGAAAATTGGCTTAATCGTTGGATCCAAGGCGGTTTGACGACGAGTATCCCGGAAGGCCGTTCCGCTCTTTAACGGTTTTCCATACGGGGTATCGATCATTTAGAGATAGTACGGCGGAGGGTTCCGGCCGTCGTGCGAAAATTCAGGAACTGGGATCCGGGTTAGGTTGCCGCCTGCCAGACCCGGATAGAAGGACGAAACGGCGGATAAGCGTGTAGAAAGCTTTCGGGTTCCTTGTTTGGACGCGGGTTCGACTCCCGCCACCTCCACATTCGGCGACGTTCCGGTTTTGCCGGAACGTCGCTTTTTGTAATGCGGGGCATCCTTACTTTTGCAAAGCTTCATCCCGCTTTTCAGACTTCAGCAGCACTCGGTCGGAGGGGGGAATACTTCGCAATGTTCGATTTTTATCGGTATTTCGAGGAATTCTTTGATCGGGCGGGGTATCCCGCAGTTCCGGATACAGAGATCCATGAGTCTGTCGTAAATCGGATGCGTCGTGTTCCGATCTTTTGCGGGTTCTTTGTAATCCGGAGCAGTACTCCGATACGGATAAATTCGTATTTTTAACTCGGTTTCAGATACTCCGCCTCGGCAAAATGCAAATAAAAATTTGCTTTTGCACTCGGCTTATTCGTAATCTTTGACTTCGTCTTAGATACTTCGCCTCGGCAAAATGCAAATAAAATTTGCTTTTGCACTCGGCTTATTCGTATCTTTGCCACTGTGCTGGCAGGACTTTCTATATTCTTTTTTGCTGGGTCGTCTGGGGAAC
>OKWF01000044.1_pt1 | contig 18171 bp, 21 predicted proteins | sample 1607031 | NCBI WGS metagenome assembly OKWF01 (sample SAMN04414079, study PRJEB24778) | human gut metagenome | material: faecal | host: Homo sapiens | reverse complement strand
TTCATTGTCTTTGCCAATGATGTTAGCAATGCTGCCATCTCCGGATTCCCCAACACCTTCATCAGCAGCTCTGCATCCACCCCATTCGGTACAATAATCGTACTGCTGCCTTCATCCTGCTCTTTCATCTGCGTATTAAGATTTTCCTTATTATAAAAGGCATTCTCCATAAGCTCCGCATTCTTTCTTCGGTCTTCATCAAGGATATGACCATACACTTCCGTTACCATGTCCGCCCGTGCATGGCTGGAATCTCCCTGGACTGCTTTAATTGTCTCCGCCACTGAGTTTCAGCTTGTAGGTGACGCTGGTATGACGCAGGCTGTGAAATACGACATCCGGCAGTCCCAGCTCGTCTATGATATCCTGCATTTTCGTCCTCAGATAGCTGTCTCCTATGGGAAGTCCGAAAGTTGTTGCCATGACCAGATTATAATTCTGATACTCATTACCCAGTGCTTCGATAATTTCTTCCTGATCCTTTTTCAGTTCGATTAGGCATTGTGCCACAGATTTCGGAATAAACACTTTTCTCTTGCTGCTATCCGTCTTTGGTGATTTTAACACCCTGACCGTTTTATTATTTTTCTTCTGGCTTGGAATATCAGTATGATATCCTTGGAATTCAGCTCTTCCACTGCCTGTTTCGATACACGCTCTACTTCCTTATTGATATAAACATATGCCCGGTTGGCAGCAATCGCCTCATCTGAAATATCCATTGCATCCCAAGTCAGCCCTAGCACTTCCCCAATCCTGAGTGTTGCCGTAAATGCAAGGTGAAATGCTATTTTGAGCATTTTATTATCACAGGCTTCCAATGCCTGCATAAGCATCTCCGCTGTCCAAATCTCACGCTCCTGCTTCTTTGCTTTTGGAACGGTTGCATCCACAGCCGGGTTCTTTTCCATCATATCCCACTTTACTGCCTGACGGAAACAGCTTCTTAACACATTATGTATCTCATTTACTGTACTTTCCGTGATTGTTCCTGTCCCATCCGGATTCTTCGTACTCTTACCGCCGGCATTTTGAGAAGATCCTTATAATACTTTTCCATAAAGTGCGTATTGATGCCCGTCAGTTTGGTATCTCCGATTGTAGGAAGAATATAATTATTTATCAGAGCAATATTACCGGAGTAAGTAGCAACACCCCACTTGTCATGTCCATATATCTGCACATACTCTTCAATCAATTCTTTTATGGTAGTACACTGTGGAACTTCAAATTTTCCGATAGACTGCTTGTACTCGATTTCCTTTTTTCGTTTTTCTGCTTCTTTCTACGTGGCAAAGGTTTCAGATGTTGTATGTTCTTCCCCATTATCATCCAAAATTTTTATATACCACTTTCCTCGGTGCCTGATAAAAGCCATGTCACATTACCCCTTCCCTGTTTTCATTCAGCCAGTTCAAAAACTGCTGCCTGTGGACTCTCAGAACCTTTCCGGCTCCGATACACAGGAATTCTCCAGACTGCATCCATTTGGTAACTGTCGATACATTCACTCCTGCCAGTTCCGCTGCATCCTGTCTGGATATATATTCTTTTATCTCCAAGGATAATGCATCTTTTTCCTGTGACATCTGGGTTTCTTTCTGTTTATCCCCATTATCCATGATGTGATACACATTCTGAGCATTAAGGAATAGCTGAAAACTCTTCCTGGTGATCCACCTTTTATTATTACAGATAGTAGAATCCAGAAGTCTTCCAATTTCTTCGCTCCTTGCGATTTTTGCCAGTTTTTCCCGTGAAATCCCAAGCAAATCTGCCGCATCCTGCAAACAGATGTAATCTTTCTCCAGTTCCTCTGCTGTTGGAATATGTGTGACCTTGCGGTATATATCCTGATCTGCATACCATTTTTCAAATATATCAATTGGAATGCGTCTCACAAAATCCACTGTAATATACTCCAGCTTTTCATTTTTCCAGATATCGTACAGATCACAGTCATGTATTCCCAAAATATTTGCAGCTTCCTTAAATGAATAAGATTTTTGCCTTAGCTCTTTTCCCGGCATCTCACCAACTACTTTTCTATACTTCACCTGATTGGCATACCATTTTCAAAACTTTCAAGGTCAATCCTCATCATTCCTCCGATTGTCTCTGTCCTGAAAAATTTCCTATGGACCAGCCAATAACTCTCCGTCTTCTTTAATCCAAGCAGTTTTCGCATCTCCGGCACTGACATGGTGCGACGAAGAACCTGTTCCTGCTCAGCCTGATGCTGTTCAAACAGGAACGGGATTATGCACTCTCCCATCAGAAAAAAGTAGAGATACCGGTTGAAAAGCCGGTACTCTATCAAAAGTGCGGGAATTGTAAACAGACAGCTTATCTGAAAGCTAAGGAAAAGTATGATATGCAGAGGGAAAAACTGGCAGGCAGATATAAAACAAAAACAGCCATGTATGAAGCATTGATGTTTCTGCTGATATGGTATTCCGTATCAACTACTCTTTTTCAGATGATACGGTCAAAAATATTTATTTCTGATTGCGTGGTATTCTTTGATACAATCGCAACTTTCACACAGACCATTGCTGGCTGGGTTGTACTGGCAGGAAAGAACGTGGCACAGATTAGTGATGGAATATCCAATCCTGTCGTTGCTGGAATTATAAACTGGCTGATAAGAATATTGATTTGCGGTGGATGTGTGGTGGTGTGGAATACTTTTGGCATTCATCGAAATAAAGATTGCAGGGCTATATAAGAAATACTGTTGGGATATGATTACCATAATGGTGATACTTGTAAGTATGGCAATAGCTATCTACTTTGGGGATTGGATAAAGGAAGTATTGCCAATCAATCTGCTATTTCTCTTATTATTCGTGCAACTGGTATATGTTGGAATCAGGTGGTATGTAAAGGGATGGCGGGAAAACAGAGGTTATGTTTAAAAAATAAAAAAAATTGTCTGAGACGCAGCGAAGTAAATAAAAATGAGTAGTATTATAAGAAAGTCAGCAGTGCGTGAATAAACTGCTGGCTTCTTTTTTTGATAGATACAGTCACTCTCAGAGAGTGTGCAGGATAGTAAAGTAATAATATCAACATGCCGATATAGAAAATGCAGGGAAGCATTGTATTTCAAAGAGTTTGAGATACAGAGCTTCTACTAAGGCAGTGGTCATCTTGTAAAAATATGGTCTTTGTGTGCGTAATATGGTCGTTTGATGATATGGGACTAGGAGAACAGGTTATTTTATCCGATAAAGAAAGCAAAGGAGGTTACTATGAGTAATACAATTAATGTGAACTATATGACACGGGCTTGCAATCAGTACCAGCAGAAAATTGTGGCTAAAGATCAGGAGAAGGAAGATACAAGGTTTGCGGATAGTGTAAGAGAAAAGAGCGAAGCTAGCGGAAGTATAGTGGGCAATTCAAAAATAGGTTCTGTGTCTGCTAAAGATATGACGATGGTGGAATACAAGCAGTACATTTACAATAAAATATCTCAAATTCCAATGCACCCCACAAGAGCAGGCGAGTCAATATCTGTTACAATTTCAGAGGCGGGTTTTGAAGCAATGAAGAATGATCCAGAGTATGAAGCATGGGTATTAAATGATTTGCAAGTGGGTTGGTCACAACCAGATAAATGGTCCGGTATATGCGGAGGAGCGTTTTCTACAATATATTATGGAGCATCAAAAGAAGAATGTCATGCTGAGATGTGGAGTGCCGGTTATAACAATGGGAATGGTGGGAAGATTTTTAATGATAAGTCAAAAAATAGTTTTTGGGAGCGCAGAATAGAAAATAAAAAGAGAATAGAAAATCAGGTAAAGAAACAACAGGAAAAAAAGCGGATTCAGAAAAAACAAGCGGAAAGAAACAGCTTATGAAGAATATGCGCAAAATAAAAGGTTATCCGCTCAGGATGCCAGAACTCGATTGGTGGCTGAGAGTAGTTCGTTTGCTAAGACTGTCACAATAAGTCAGGCAGTAGCTTCTTATGAGGCAAATTTTACAATGGCAGTAAGCGTATCGAACAAAACCCAATAGCCTGCAAATAAAAAATCAAGGCTAAATAGAAAGGAGAGATGCAGTATGGGAATTAATGGAGTATCATCGTATGCCAATACATACACATACGGAAATGTAAAGCCATCAAAGAATAGTGAAAAGAATTATTATGCAGGATACACTATGAATTCAGCCAATAAGTTTAAAAATGTATCAGACTATTCAAAGTATTTGACTAACAAGTATAAATGTTTGACTCCATGCAAAAATGCTTCTGTATTGATTGACAGAAGTGTAATGCAAAAGGCATGTGGAGATGAAAAAACTGCGAAATGGCTTGAGGAAAATTTAGCAATTATGCCAGATGTTATACGAAATGCACAGAAGGCGGCAATAAGTCATGGTAGTAAACTGATATCAGTGGAGTTTAAGTTTACGAATAATGGAACCGAAATGACAACCTGTGGCATTTTTGGAGAGACTGGTACGGATTCAGAAATTGACAAATGGCTGGAGAGAATGAAAGAGGATAAAGAAAAAGAAGATAAAAAAACAGAAAATATGATTGCTATAGAAGCGACAACTAAAAATAAGGTAGGTTTTGATACATATGCATAGTATCAATTTCTATAATTTTGAAGAAAGAAAAGATTACAATCAAGGTATTGAAAGTAGTGGAGAGAATTGCCCGGAATGAAGTGGAAAAAACAGTTCTTGGCAGGACGGCAGAGTGTTCAGCGATTTATCACCAGCCGAAAAGACCGAAGAAAAGGGGAAACTAGGTCAGAATAATGAAATATTTTGTGGAGTGTTGCGGTTGTGATTATCGTAATGGCAAAACAAAAGGAGTAAGATAACTCCAAAAGGGTTATCTTACTCCAATAAATCAATTAAAGGTTACTGCTTGGGCTTCGGATGGAGAGAGCAGGTACGGTTCTGACTGACAGAAGAACCGTGGAAAGGAGTTAATATGGGATTAGGCGTTGAAAATTCAGTTAATGCTTATAATCAGAATTATAGGTATCAACAGAATAAGACGACAGGGCAAGCCAATCATTTAGATTTCAATAAGATTTTATCTGCTAAAGAGGGTGATAATACAGAGAAAGTACAGAAGCCAAATGAAAATAGTGTTTCAAAAGTAGATACCTACACTGAATATTTAAAGGCTAAGTATGGGAATATAATGATCCAAAATGTTGGAAGTGATCAAAAGAGTATGGATTCATTGGGGACGGGGACATATGGGATGAATAATATTGTGATTGCACCCAATGTTTTGGAAACAATGGCAAATGATCCCAAAAAAGCAGCTTATTACGAAAAGATGATACAGGATTTTTTTGCTTCGCAGTCAACTGTGAAGGCGCAGATGGCAGTCGGGGGGTTTGAGATTCAATCTTATGGTATGGTTATTCACCCGGATGGAACTGCACACTATTATGTTTGTGGAGATGTTTCACCAGAAAAAAAAGCAAAGATAGAGGCGCAAATGAAAGCTGAAGATGAAGAGAAGGCTAAACGGCGTAGACAATATTTAGAGCGCAGTGAGGAGGCGGCAGAAAAGCGCAGACAGATAGAAGAGATTAATATGCAAAAGAGTAAAAAAAGATGCGGCTTTTAATGATAATATATCGGCTGTTAATGTATTATCGGAAGTAGATAGGGCGGTTGCCATAGCTGCTTATGAAAATATTGCCAATACTTTTAATGAAAACATAATAAAAAGTACAATTGATAATTGAGGACTTTACTGACTATATCAACTTATAATAATCGATATATAATATTATGCGCTGAAAGGAGGTGAGAATATGAAGAAGTTGGTAAAGCGTAGCGATGTTATGCAGGAAACATTGGAGGCATATTGCAGTTGCAGTTGCAGTTGTTATGGAACTTGCTCTTGTAGCACTGGACAGACAAATAATTCAGCAGCTTTGTTTCAGGCTAGATACACCCAATTTTACATGGACTTTGTAGCAATTCGTATGGTGTAAGAACATAGCAATGCAGCGGAAGATGGGTATGACAATATGCTTTGGGCATATTGTCATGCCTGTTTAATAATTAGGGAGGAAATAGTATGCCGGTTTTTCATACATTTACTGCTGGTGGGAAGAGGTATATGTTTGATGCAAATACAAATGTAATTATAAATCTTAAAGAGGATTTGTATTTTGAACTTGAGAAATATATGCAAAGTGGATATAAAGAGATCACACCAGCTATAGAAAAATTAAGAGATAGAGGATATTTAAAGATAGAGCAGATTTTTGAAATGGTGCATCCGATGGATTCTACATTGGAATATTCTTTGGAGCGTTGTATAGGTACAATTGCGTTACAAGTCACACAGGGGTGCAATTTGCGTTGTAAATATTGTGCTTATTCTGGTAGTTATGATAATCGTGTCCATAGTAGTAAGAGAATGAGTAAGGAAATTGCATTTAAGGCAATTGATTTTCTTTTTGATCATTCTATAGATCGTGATAGGGTTTCTCTTGGATTTTACGGTGGAGAACCATTACTTGAATTAGATTTGATAAAGGAATGTGTTAAGTATGCAAAGAAAAAGAGCATAGGTAAAGAATTGATGTTTAATATAACTTCAAATACAACACTTATAACAGATGAAGTTTTGAAATTTCTATATGATAATGAGTTTAGCTTAACGGTGAGTTAGATGGAGATCGACAGGCTCATGAATAAAATAGAGTATTTGCTGCAATGGTGCTGGTACATTTAGTGTAGTAATGCAAATTCTTGAAAAAATACAAACACAGTATCCAGATTATATGGAAAGAGTACATATTAATGCTGTTATAGATCCGACTACAGATTTTGATTGTACTAGTAATTTTCTTTTCTGATTATAAAACAGTTAAAGACTTTTATATACAGGCAAATCTTATTTCTGAATATTATCGTAAGGATGAAGTGGCAACAGATGAAGAGTATAGGGAAAAATTTAGTTATGAAATATTTAAAATGTATCTTCAAAAATTAGGAAGATTGGAGAATGGAAGCGTATCAAAACTTGTTTCACATGGTTTTCATAGTTTGAAGGAAATACATGATAAAACAAAAATGCCATCTTCTTTAACAATAAAAAGAGATCATCATTCTGGACCATGTGTACCAGGTATACAGAGACTATTTGTTGATGTAGAAGGAAACTTATATCCTTGTGAACGAGTGAGCGAAGCGTCAAAGGCAGTAAGAATGGGACATATAGATACAGGTTTTGATATTGATAAAGCTAGAGCTTTATTGAATATTGGAAAATTAACTGAAAAAGAATGCAAGCAATGTTGGGCATTTAGGTTTTGTTCTGCTTGTGCAGTTCAAGCAGATAATTTGGAAGAACTGTCTGCTGAAAAAAAGTTACAAAACTGTGCATTAATTCGTGGTCACATAGATAACATGATGAGAGATTATTGTGTTATGAGAGATTTAGGATGTAATTTTGATAAGGAAAAATTGTTTGTTTAGAGAAGGAGATATTATGAAAAGGAAAGCTATAATTTTCCCTTATAATGCAGAATGTGCTTCTCTTGTACGAAATAGAGAGTTGTTGTTAAACCATGAAATTGTGGCTTGCGTGTCTCCAATTGGTTATGGATTACAAGGAAAAGATGCTGCATATGCATATGGAGGAGAAAATACAGGGATTGTTATCTCAGATAAGAAAATAAGTGAAATAAATTTTGATGATTTGTTAGTATGTGAGTCATCTAGTGATTTTGATACATTTATAATGCCACAAGTAAAACTTGCAGCAGAATGTGGGAAAAATGTTATTTTTTTATATAATATTTCTCAGCAACAGAAGAAAGAAGCAGAAGAAACGTGTAAAAAAAAGAACGTAAAATGTGTTGTTCTTACAAATCGGAGAATGGATACAGATAAATTATTTGAGCATGAAATTATACCATTATCCGTTCCAGTGGTCTTTGTAGCCAGTGTTATTGAAAATACTAATAAATTTGATGTGCAATTAGGGCTGAGAAAATTTCTGCAGGAAGAAGGATATAAAGTTAGCCAGATTGGAACAAAAGAATATTGTGAGTTATTTGGTTTTCATGCAATACCTGAATTTATGTACGCAAATCAATTGAGTGAAGCTGACAAGATTGTATGGTTCAATCGAATTTGTAAAAGCATTGAACTACAGGAAAAGCCCGATATTTTTATTATTGGTGTGCCGGGAGCCACAATGGTATTCAATGAAACAATTACAAATAATTTTGGCATAACTGCCTTTGAGATTGCAAATGCCGTTAGACCAGATACAGCTATCATGTGTGTTCCATATGAAGGTTATGATTCCGGTTTCCTTAAAATGATACAGACATCATCAAAATATAAGTTAGATATGCAGGTTGATTGCTTTAACATGGCAAACAAACATTTTGATGTAGCAAGGAGCAAAGAAGAAAAGAAATTGTCTTTTATAACAACAGGTGCAGACTTGGTGGATAAAAGGATAGAGGATTTAAAGAGAGATACTGAAATCCCAATTTACAACTCGTTGAACGTTACAAGTGCTTTAGAGATGTATAGTTATATTGTAAATAAACTGAGTGAAAGTGATTTTGGAACTGTAAGTTAAGAAGGGAGGAGAAGAATGTGGATGCTGAAAATATAAGGGGCTAAAGTCAAAAAAAGTTTTTTTTTGATTTATTTCAGAAAGATGAAAGCAAGATTCAGGATAGTTATTGCACTGATAATTTCTTTGGTAGTAAAATGGGATTATTGCCGGGAGATGTAGTTGCTTATTTGTATGCTGTTGAGAAAGAATTTAATTTGCAGATTCCGTCCTCATATATACAAGAGGGGAAATTTAATACACTAGATAATGTCACAAACATTATTTGTGAGGTACTTCAAAAGAAAGATGATTAAGGAGTTTTAAGACTAAAAACGGAATCTGTTATTTATAGTCAATAGTATGTAATAAGGCGTTTATCTTCTATCAAAAAGTAGGTTGATTGAGATTTATGTCCTTTTATTTGTAGAGGTGCGGTATGAGTCTTGAAATTCAAATTGCTGTAATAGATAGCGGATTAAATGAAAAGCTATTGGATAGGAAAAAAATTAGAAATCGGTTTGAAGTGGATGAAAATAATGATTTTATTGAAGAACGCTCGATGTCGAAAGCTAGTGATTTTCTTCATGGTACAATATGTGCTATAATAATAGAAAAGTATTGTCCTGATGCTGTGTTTAACAGTATTCGCATTCTTAATCAGAACGGAACAGGTGGGGTTGAAAAGCTAGAGCCTGCTTTAGAATGGTGTTGCAAAAATAATATAAAAATTGTCAATCTTAGTTTGGGGGACTACACATTTTTTAAAGAAAAAAGATATTTTAAAAAAAACTAAATTAATAGGTATACATATAAAGGACTGGTATTTGTTGCGGCTATATCGAATATAGGATATTTTACTTTCCCGGCAAGTTTTACTAATGTTATAGGTGTTGCAAATGTGGAAAGTCCTCTATCCTATTCCAAAGATTATATACATTTAGGGATAGATACAGTTACAATTTCAGAACATATAATTATGTTAGAAAATAAGGAACACAAAACTTCACCGAGTAACAGCTATGCAGCTCCTTATATATGTGCATTGATTGCAAATAAACTAAGCAATGACAAAACTCTCGATATAGTAAAATTAAAGAGATATGCTAAAGAGCAAAGCCATATTGAAATGACAGTGGATAGTTATGAGCCGGACTGGATTTACAGGGCGTATATATCGGGCAGAGGAACTATGAGCAGGGCAGAGTATTATTTTGAAACAGTTACAGGGGTGTATGATGAAATACAGGGGAAAATAGATACTGTAATAGCTTATTCTATGGCAGAATTAGAAAATTTGGATATAAGGAATAAGAACTTAATATATCTTGGTCATGAGGATATTCATAATATAGATGTTCAGGGGTTCATTTGGAGCAAGGAAACAAGGCAACGGCAAATTAAGCTTAATCATTATCAGGGAAATGGTCTTGAAGTTCCGGTAGTGATACTGGCAGTGGAAGATGTAATAGACAAGTTCTATATACTCACAGAACTAAAGAGGGCATTTGCTAATGGTGGTTATAACGCATATACAATAGGAATGGAGCCGGAGTGTGTATTATATGCATTAGAATATATGCCGGAGCCAGTATCAGATATTGATGCTTGGAAAAATTTTATAGAGAGCCAGACTTTTTATAAACAGAGTGATTTGGTCATATGGTGCATTCCGGTGGAAGAACAGGATAAATATTTGAAAGTATATCCTGATTGTGATGTACAGATCAGTCTTTGCAATGAGGGAGATATAAATATTGTCCGGTTTTCTTTTGAAGGAGAAAAGATTGAGAAAAAATATCTGGACTGATTGACAGAAAAGATGTTGAGAAAATATATCATATTATAGAAGCGAAACTGACGGAGGAAGAAGATGGATAACAAAGAGGCTGTAAAAAAGATTACTTCTGTTACTAGGCAGATACAAAAAAACAATAGTTGTAATTGTCGGTTGTTTGCTTGTTTCTACCGGGTTAAATCTATGCGTTCCGCTGATCAGCAGGCGAATCATGGACGATGGCTTTATTGGCGGAAATAAGAAATTATTGATAGAGCTGGTCTTGGTGTCTATGGTAATCTACACTATAAATTCCCTCATAGATATAGTCAAGGAAAAGAAACGTGTAGATATTTCAGCAAAGATACAATATTTTCTTTCGGAACAGTCTTTTTCACATCTTATGAAGCTGCGGGTAAACTATTTCAATAACACAAACTATGCGGAGACTTTGAATAATATCAACACGGATATTAACCAGATGACATCTATTGCTGACAGCAGTGTTTTTTTCGTAATTACGCAGGCGTTTAGCATGACAGGCGGCATAATAGGTTTATTCATAATAGATTTCAGAATGACGGTACTGGTTCTTCTGTTTATACCTATTAAGTGTGTGGTAATGAAATACTTTGCAAAAAAGCAAAAACAGATTATGGACGAGTTCATAAAAAGGAATCAGGAGTACGCAAAATGGTTTGGAGATACTGTTGGAGGGGTACGAGAAGTCAAGCTGTTTAATATCTTGGATAAAAAGCATGAGGAGTTTGTACTTAACCAGAACAATATTATAGAGAAACAAAAGCAGATGAATATGTTAGGGCAGTGGAATACGATAATAGATAGTATCATGGTACAGTTTCTTTCTACATTGTTATATATACTGGGCGCAAATTTAGTGTTTGATATGAAACTTTCAGTAGGTAGTGTGTTCGCTTTCATTACATATAGTGCTTATGTTACCGGACCGATTTCTGCAATCCTAAATATAGGATACCTGTTATCAGGGATTATTCCGTCAACAAAAAGATATTATACGTTTATGGAATTGGAAGAAGAAACGGATAATGGAAAGAAAACGGATCTATGTCCAAATGATTTGAGATTGCAGAAGGTTTCTTTTGTGTATGAAAGGGATAAGTGCATTTTGAAGAATATTGATATATTATTTGCAAAATCCAGCAAGACAGCTATAATTGGGCGCAATGGTTCGGGAAAGACGACAATCATCAATCTTCTTACGAGAATGTATGAGCCGACAAGTGGTGAAATACTGTTGGGAGCAGAAAATATTTCAGAGCTGCCATTGCCAGAATACCGAAATATGGTATCAGTTGTGAGCCAACAAATCTATTTATTCAATGACACAATAAGGAATAATATCTGTCTGGATAAACAAATAGATGATACGGTGATAGAAGCTGCCTGCAAGGACAGCGGACTTGAAGATTTTATAAAAGAGGTTTCCTTAGATCATGTGGTAGGACAGAATGGGGCAATGCTCTCCGGCGGGCAAAAGCAGAAATAGCCCTTGCAAGGGCATTGGTGCATGACAAGCCGATTATTATATTTGATGAAGCTACTTCAAACACAGATGCTTATTCAGAACAGCAGATAAACGGACTGCTTGATACTCGGCTAAAAGACAAAACAGTGATAGTGATAACACATAAGAAAGAGGTATTGAGCAAAGTGGATCAGATCGTTGTACTGAAGGAGGGAGTGGTTGCAGATTTAGGGAGATATGATGATTTGGTAGGGAAAAGTGATGAACTAAATGTTATGTTGGAAAAAGCAGAATAAATATAAGAAAATCTTTTCAGAGTAGCAAGTCTTTTTTGCTTTTGGGACAAAAAGTATTATTTCTGGCAGAAAATGTGAAATATTATTAGATGCTTGTCGATAAAAAAGAAAAATAGAGAGAATTTGCATCATGCAGGTTAATTCTAATTATTCTATGTATGGTGTGCCGTATGAAACTTAAATAGGATAATATTCCTCCATATTAGTGCGGAATATGCTGTACATGAAAGTTAAAATCCCAAAGATGCAGAGATGTATATTATCAACAATTATACATTTCTGCATCTTTTTATTTTGAGCATTCCAATAGTAATACGCTAAATCTTAAATAACTGTATATGAGGAAAATATGATATGATTATATTCAAATATGAAATTACAGGATCAGAGGTATACACAGTATGTACAGAGACACTATATTTCAATATGTAAAAAAACAATATGGAACAATTCCAGAATATCTGTGGAATGATTTACCAGATAGTGCAATACTTCGTAATGACAATGGAAAATGGTATGCAGTATTTATGAATTTGGAAGGCTTTAAAATCGGATTGGATACAAAAGATAGGGTTGATATTATGGTTGTAAAATGTAAGCCGGATATGATAAGTGTTATGACACACATGAAAGGCTTTCTGCCGGGATATCACATGGATAAAAGTAATTGGATCACAATTCTTCTGGATGGGACAGTCCAGGAGGCGAAGATATTAGATTTTCTTGATATGAGCTATGATTTGACGGACGGGGCAGATTGAGGAAAGTATGAAATAATATTTAAAAACGATAATATCCTCTTGTGAAGAAAGTTGCATAAAAGCTAAGTATATTTTCAATAAAGTTGTGAAGTTTATTTTTCATGGAAGTTTATCTTCTTTCGTTTTCCTATGGCTATTACCATAATGTTCTGCAAGATCTGTTTGTGGGACAACTGCATATTACATAGGGTAAAATCTGTGTGTGAAAAAGTTTGCATAAAAGCTAAGTAAGTTTTCAATAAAGTTGTGGAATTTGTTTCTCATGGAAGTTCATCTCCTTTCTGTTTACGCTGTCATTATAAAACACGAAGGGGGATATTACTTGCCAAAATAAAAAAATAAATAGACAAAAATTGCAACGGGCAGAAAGTGTGTAAATATTCTCTGTCCGTTGCAGTTTCTTATATATTTTTGCTATACCGATTGCTAATAATATTGCAACAGCGGATTTATGATTCATTCCACGCTTATGAATGAACAGTATTCACATCAGATTGAAAATTTTAAAAACACTGTGGATGTCAGAGTAAAAGAAATGCAGTGATGGATATGATAAATAGCCAAAAAACGTCCGCTAATAGGATTTACAACAGAATATAAAGCAGATAAAGACGAATGGTATCAGATGTGCCATTCGTTTTTTAATAAAAGCACAAATTAACCTACTCACGAGCATAAAATGATGTGCATTGGGTTGTTTTCTGGACTATGAGAATCAAAGTCCCATTGATATGATTAACATGGAAAAGAGGTGCAAAATCTTGGACACAGGAAGAAAAGATGCCAATATACAGATAGGAAAGAGACTAAGAGAGGCAAGACTGAATATGAACCTCGAAAAGTCAGAAATTGCGGATGTATTGGATGTTACAGTAGAACATTATCGAAAGCTTGAGGCGGGTATAACGGGAATATCTGTAGATAAAGTGTTGACACTCTATCATAAATATGGAATTGATCCTACATATCTGATAACAGGTGAGAGCAGTATGAAAGATTTTAATCTGGATTACTATGTTGCGAACAGCACAAAGGAGCAGAGAAATGATTTTTTTGACCGTGTGCTGGCTTATTATCTAAGTTGATTAGATAAATTGAAGTGCTTCCTACTTCCAAGCCCGAAAAGGAGGAAGTGTTATGCTTAATATTGCGGTCTGTGATGACAGCAGAACAGATGTAGAAATGCTGGAAAGTGCTTTTGATAAGTTAGCGCAGTACCAGTTTTCTTATGAAGTGTATTTTACAGCGAAGGAGTTGCTGAAGCATGTTATAGATGATGGGGAAATGTATCATCTGTATATATTTGACATTGAAATGCCGGAGATGAATGGTTTGCAGCTTGCAAAAGAAATCCGGAAAATAGATGCCAAAGCACTGTTTGTATTCCTGACTGGATATACGCAGTATGTTATGGATGTTTTTGAGGTTATTACCTTTGACTATATTTCTAAACCGATTACAGTGGAAAAGCTGGAGTCCGTCCTTTTAAAAGCCATGCAGTATCTTCATATGATAAAGCGTGACTTTGTCTTTCAGTTCCGAAAAAATCAGTTTCGTATTAGCTGCGATGATATTGTGTATTTTGAGAAGAAAGGTCGTCAGGCAGTGATACATACGATCTCAGAAAATTTCAAGGCAAATATGACAACTGAAGAAATATGGAAACAGCTTGATGATAAGGTCTTTGCCCATATTCATGTATCATATATCATCAATCTTGGGCATATCAGGGCGATTGAGGGAGATGAAGTAGTGATGGACAATGAAGAAAGACTTCTGATTGCCCGTTCCCATAAGCAGAATTTAAAAGAAAAACATATGGAGTTTGTAAGGAGGATGGTTTAAGGATGGAATATGTGATACGCTTTGCCATCAGCCTGTTTGATCTGGCAGTGTTTATGTATTATTTTCATTCCAATAAGAAAATGAAACCAGTATCAAAGGTATGGATATGGGCTGGATTTACCATTGCTGCAATTATATGGACATTTATCAGCAACATAAAAAATCCGTATCTGAATCTTGCGACTCTTTTGATTGTGCTTATACTGTTATCATTTTATTATGAATCAGGAATGTGGACGAGAATTATAAATATTGTGACATTCATGGGTATTGGAATGCTGTTTGAACCTGTAGCCTTGCTGTTACTCCATGCGATGAATTTTCATGTGGGCGAAAGTTATAAATATTATTTTGTAATGGTAATATGCAGCTTTGTTCGTGGAAATGTGATGTATATTCTGTCAAAATTGATTTCAAAGAAAGGGATGCAGATTGCCGACTTTCCAAGAGAAATTTTGGGTGTGCTGGTTATGGTATTTACCTTTACGGTGTTGAATTGTTGCTTTGTTATTCTTTTGTCATTGGAAGCTGGCAGTGAAAAAAGCCTGCTTATGTGTGCCAGTATTGTAATTTCCATTGTCCTGACAGATTATTTTATGCTGTATATGATGGAACGTTTTAATTATCTTGTGCAAAAACAGTATGAGGATGCAATGTACAGGGAAGAAATGCACTATAAAGACATCTATTATGAAGAAGCAGAAAAACAGAATAAGGGAGTGCAGAAGTTAAAGCACGATATGAAACATAAATTGCATGAACTGTATCATCTGGTGGAAAATAGTGATGGGCAGGAACTTTCAGAGAAAATCGGTGCGATGTGCATGGAATTTGAGCAGATAGATGAAAAGCAGTATTCTGATAATCCAATCGTAGATTCTGTGCTCCGCATTAAATTTGGCAGGGCAAAGGCAAGGGGGAATAAAAAGTAGAAACAATCTATTCGTAATTCCAAAGCAGATGCAGCTTGATCACGGGGATATAGGTGTATTGTATGGAAATCTTGTGGATAATGCGGTAGAAGCCTGCAGCAAGGTGCCGGAGGGACAGCGTTTTGTAAAGATTGAAAATAAGTACCAGTCCGGGATTTTGCTTCTTATAATAACAAACAGCAAAACAGGAAAGAAAAATAAAAGCCTGAAAACAACCAAGAAAGATAATATCCGACATGGGCATGGTGTTCAGAGTGTCCGCAAAGTGGTAGAAAAATACAATGGAACGGTAAGTTTTACAGATAAAGGGGATATATTTGAGGTTTCAGCAATGCTCTATGGAATTGAAGTGAAGGAATAAATGCAAAGCGTTACACTTAAATGTCAATCTGTTACACTTTGACGGATTTTCCTGTAAAGTATGATATAGTGCATTCATCAAATGAAAAGGAGGACATACATATATGTCAAAATTAAGAAGATTGATGAACCGACTCAGTCATGGAGCATTAAGCAGCGTGGCAGCACTTGCCCTTACGGTAACTGCAACAAATATGAACCGTTGCTGCTGGTTTATTTTCGGACAGGACAAGTTACCGGATAATGCGAAAAAACTTAGAAAATTTTAAGGTGGTAACAGGGTATGATTGCTAAATTTGCAAAGAAGATAAATGAAATATTGATACAAAAGGGGATTGTGCAAAAAGAGGATGCAGAACTGTACCAATATGGGATAGAAAATGGCATTGTTGTTGCAGGAAACCTTTTGGCTTCTGGAATATTTGGCATTGTGACGGGGAGACCGGGACTTGTTCTGGTCTTCCTGTTATTTTATGCCTCGTTGAGAAGCTATAGTGGGGGCAGCCACTGTAAGAGTAGAATCGGCTGTTTTTTGATATCAATGGCAATTTTATTTATTCCGGTTTATACATATGAGCCTGTAATGAAAAATGTTCCTAATGCCGTGATTTTATTGATCGGAGTTCTTGCCGTGGTAATTATTATTGTCCTTGCCCCAGTGGAAAGTATCAATAAACCGCTTGATGAGGAAGAAAGAAGGTATTATGCAAGGGTAACACATTGCATAACGGCATTGCAGGTATGTGTTCTTATCATTTTGTTTTGTCTGGATCTGCAAGATTATTTTTATGCTGGGTATGTAAGTATAGTCCTGGTAGCAGTATTTATGGTTATGGGAAAGATTGCAGTGAAACGATATGTGCAATAGAAAATCCTCTTAAAATGATATATTAAATTTGTGACTGCTTTTACATAAGATTGGCTAAGATGGGGAGAAATTTACGTTTTGTCGTATTTTGTGTTGAAAAAATCGTACTTCGTGCAAGATATATTGAAAAAAGTAGGAAAAATGATATGGTTATGGTGAAGTAGTAAAAAAGTTATCAATAGTATTTGTAATCGTCTGTATAATTGATTTTTTGACAGCAAAATCAACAATGAAAAATGTGCCGTCAAGATGATGGCACATTTTCTATATATATGATATTTATTTAGATAATATGCGGAGTGCTTTTATATTTATTTAATGGAAAGATAAAAAATTACCGATATAGTAGGAAGATAGGAAGAAGGTGAATAATATGCTGGAAATTGCTGTTTGTGATGACGATATAGCAGATCTTGAGTGTGCAGTGAATATGCTGCATAAGATTTTTACAAGTCAAAAGATTGCTTATCATATTGAGCAATTTGCGTCTGCAAATCAAATGCTTGAAAATATCAGCAACATTGATATCGGAATTTTAGATATTTCGATGGAAGAACTGAATGGTATTAAACTGGGGAGAAAATTAAAGGAAAAATTCCCGGATGTGAAATTAGTGTATATTACGAGTTATGAAGAATATTGTATGCGGGTCATTAACGAAGTTCACGCATTTTCATTTTTATGTAAACCATTGGAATATGATAAATTGGAAATGCAGATGTTGGAACTACTGGATCAACTGCCGGATACCGGAGCAGAAAAGGATTTTTATAAAGTGACGGACAGCAATGGGAAAGAGTATCTGTCGATCAAATTGAAACTCAGGGACATTTTATATTTTGAATACATAAAAAGATCAAGAAAAGTACTGATAGCGTTGTCTGATATCACATATGAGTATGACTGCATTTTTGAAAAACTGGTTGAAGAACTGCAACCATATGATTTTGTTGTGAATTGCAGGGGAAATCTGGTTAATTTAAGGCATATTGAAAAAATAAAAGGCTTTACCATTTATATGGATAATGGAAAAGAACTCCAGATTGCGCAAAAGAGAAGCAGCGATTTTAGAGAAGAAGTAAATAAATTTTTGCAGAAAAATTCATAGGAGAAACGATGAATACGATTTTACTGATATTATGTAATGCTCTTTCCTGTTTTATCATAAGTACCATACTGTTCCAGTTTATGAATGGAAAGTATAAAAAGAGTAGTCAAAGTAGATATGTATATATTGTGATCGAGAC
>OKWF01000043.1_pt1 | contig 18539 bp, 14 predicted proteins | sample 1607031 | NCBI WGS metagenome assembly OKWF01 (sample SAMN04414079, study PRJEB24778) | human gut metagenome | material: faecal | host: Homo sapiens | reverse complement strand
GACAAGGAAAAGAAACCATAAGACATACACGGTTACATGCCCATTCTTCATTTGCAGATGTGTATAAGTAGCAATCCGTTAATGGAGACAATGAAGGAAAGCCATAAGGCATATACGGTTCACAGCCCATTCTCCTTTTGTAGATGTGTAAAAGTAACAATCCATTAATGGAGACAATGAAGAAAAACAATAAGGTGTATACGGCTACCTGCCATTCTCCATTTGCAGAAGTGTAAAAATAACAATCCATTAATGGAGAATAGGGTATGGAAAGGGCAGATTTCCAGTACATACGTCTCCCTTATTCCTGAATTATGGGCGTAAGTCACATGATTCAGGAGAGACAGCCACCTTTTTATGGGGAGAGCAGCCGGCAAATGCCTGATGGAAATGACCCGAAAATCACAGGAGAATAGCCGTACAATGGGCTGATACACAATTCCTATTGGAGAATGTTGTCCCCATTAGGGGACAGCAAGTTGTGTTTTCGTTTAACGAAAACAGGACGGTTTAACGGAGAATACACCGATAAACCGTTACTTATTTCAAGCTCCAGCGTCGCTTTTTACATATCTAACTATAATTCATTTGAAATCACAAAACAGATTGAACCGAATGTGGTTAGTTTGTCTGTTTATTTCATGTCCGAATCATTAGTATGCTATGTTGCAAAGTTCGTATTCATTATGAAAAAATCCGCTTACGAGAACAAGATATTCAGGTAATTTGCCATCCTTTCCCCAAAGAAGTTCGATGTTAAAAAGTTCAGAAAGCGTTTTGGCTATGTCAAATCCGAAGGCTTCGAGTGACGGACGCACTTTTTCCGGGTGTCGGCATGGTGTGCCGCAGTTACGCGTACACTCGTTATCTGAGCAGTGAAGACATTTACCTATATAGGCAAATGAACGCCCTCCATATTTCCGTTCCATATCCAATAATTCGCTCTCGATTCGTATCCGTTCCGGTAAAATGAGTTTTTGTGTATATTCAATCGGAATATCTTTGTCTTCAGGGATTATCTTCGTTGCCATAAGATGTGCATACTTGTATTGTCGGAGAAACGATTCCGTATCAAAATCAAATGGAGGACACCCCCAACTTTTACCGTAATTGGTACATTGTTTGCAAAGTTCAAGAAAATGTGGTTCGTCACGGAATTCGGCGATATATCCTTCAACAGTGATGTCTGAAGTAAAATTTTCTACAGTGTATATACTCATTGTTTCAAAATCATTGTACCGCATAAGGAGTCGAAACGGATGTTTTCATTTTGGAAAAGTCTGTCAATGTATCCGCTTTTCTGCATTTCAGACGCGGTCAAGCAACTTAAATTCGGGGTATCTAACAATGCTATCGAATCGCACATGGACAACGCGATGTCAAGTTCATGTGTCGAGAACATGATACATTTTTTCTCGTCGTGGACAAGCCTACGAAGCAACGCCACAAGTTCGTAGCGATTAGGCATGTCAAGAAAGGAAGTCGGTTCATCAAGGAGAATGATAGGAGTATCCTGTGCCAATGCACGAGCAATCATCACACGCTGGCATTCGCCATCCGACATTTTATCCATCGTGCGGTTTGCATAAGCCTCCATTCCCACCGAAATGAGCGATTGCATGACTATCTCCTTATCTGTTTCTTGCATCCTACCTATCCAGTTGGTATAAGGAGCACGGCCTATGGCTACGACATCCTTGCACCGCAGGTTGGCGATGCGCGTGCGCTCGGTCGTGACGACAGCCAGCGTTTTTGCCATATCTTCGGTTTTCATGCAGGCGATGTCGTGCCCGTCGAGAATGATTTTTCCGGAATAACACCGGTTCAGACCGGCTATGGCGCGGAGCAACGTCGATTTTCCTGTCCCGTTTCTTCCGATAAGGGCTGTCAGTTGACCTTTTTTTTATCGTGGCATTTACCTCGTGGAGCAACGAGTTTTCTTTGTAACCTATGGAAAAATGCTGTAATTCTATCATGCGGTGATGGATTTGTTGCGTAAAACCACCCATACGACGATTGGGATTCCCAATAGAGCTGTAATGGCGTTGATCGGCAAGGTGAATATTTTAGAAATGATGTCGCAAAGAAGCAATATCGATGCTCCCGAAAGAATTGTTCCGGGCAGAAGGACATGATGATCGCTATTTTGGAAAAGCATTCTTGTGACATGAGGCATAGCGAGACCTATGAAACCTATCGGACCGCAAAAAGCGGTTATCGTTCCGGCGAGCAGCGTTGTCGAGAGAAACAACAGGCTGCGTGAACGCCGAATATTCAGTCCCATTGTTACGGCATATTCCTCTCCGAACAGCAGGAGGTTAAGCGGTTTGATGGTCAGTACCGCCAACAGCAGTCCGGCAAACACCGATGGAACAAGAATCAGAAGTTGTCCGGAGGTGACGTCACCCAAAGCCCCCATCGTCCAAATGACAAAGGCTTTCAGCGATTCCTCTTTGCTGAGGTACTGCAATATCTGCACGACAGCACCTACGCCCGATGAGAACATCATGCCCAGAATCAGGATTACCATGATGTCTTTTATTCGCTGTCCGACGGCAGTTATCACGAGCAACACGACAGCCGCACCCACCCACGCTGCTCCGGCAATGCCTATTGATGAACCGATCCCGGCAAGTACCACAAGTGCCACACCGAGACTTGCACCGGAACTGATGCCAAGGACATAGGACCGGCAAGAGGATTACGGAAGAGGGTCTGCATCTGAAGACCGCTGACCGATAAGGCAGCCCCGGCCAACAGTGCCACTATAGCTTTTATGAGGCGTATGTTGAGTACGATTTTTTCCGTGGCACGGGAACAATTTCCCCCGGTCAGTGCTGCCCATACATCGCGGATCGGAATGTTGACAGCTCCCACGGCCAAGTCCAGTAAAAAAAGACCGACCGTGAGCGTAATCAATATGGAGAATAATATAGTCGAACGGGAACGCATCTATTTCAGTTGCTTGTAATACACACACTCTTCCTGCACCAGTTCAGGATGGAATATCTTCACGAGGTCGCGGAGCACGATGTCAGGATTCACGACGGCAGACTCGTAATAGTCGTTACCCCCGGCTGTGTTGGTACGGGCGTGTTGTTATACACCTCTCCATTTTTGAAACATCGGGTATCGGTGAATTTCGGACATGATGCCTTCAAGTCGTCAAGGGAGTTCGCCATTCCCACGTTCAGCCACATGTCCGCATCCGACGCGAGCAGATATGCTTCTTCTAAGTCAATGGGGATAGAAGCGTTTCCCGTGTTCTTCTGGTAGATATAGCGGCCTCCCGCATCAGTAATCAAGCGGGCTACATAACTTTGGGTTGAAGGCATGAACCACGAGTCGCCATAGGGAACATTAAGCATAACCGAAGGAGTGCCGAGGGTACTGTCGGCCACTTTCTTTTTCAAGGCGTTGTATCTGACCGGGATTGCGGCAAAGGCTTTTTCACCCTTCTCACGTTTTCCTGTGACTTCTGAAAGCACTACCATCCATTCGGCCTTGCCGAGAGGCGACTCTTCAAGATAATCGCCGACATACATGAACGGTATGTCGAGTTCTTCGAGTTTGCTTTCCATTGCGCTTGCGCCGTTCACCCCATAGAGCAGAACGAGGTCGGGATCGAGCGAGAGCAGCAACTCGTAGTTGATGTTCCCTTCATAGCCGACATCGCCAATACTGTCGCGGCGGGCTTGGATGTCTGGGTTGGAAATGTAGTCGATTCCCGAAACGCCGGTTATACACCGGACTTCACCGATTGCGTCAAGCATGGCGATATGAGTGGAAGACATCGCCACGATGCGTTTGGCGTCTCCTTTGAGTACCTGTCCTGCAAACCCTTCGGGAACCTCTTCACCGTTGCGGACGATAAACAGCCATGTGGTTACACTGTCCGCTCCCTGCCAGGGATTCCTGACGGTTATCAGTACGCTTTCCTTCCCGCCCGCCCCTTTGATGTCGAAGCCGGAGGCATATTCGGGAGCATAAAGCAACAGGTTGAAATCATTGATTTTTGAGCTTTTGTTGTGGCAGCCTGTAAATGCCAGAGAAAGCAACAAAATCAGGCTTAAATTCTTTAATGCGTTCATATTGATGCAGATTATCGTTTACTATTTTTGTTTTTTCCGAACTTGGGTGTTATGCCGATGAATATCTCGAAATTGATGCCCGGCATGGGACGGGACAATACGGAAAGGTATTCTTCATCGAACAGGTTGTTGATGCTGCCCTTTAGCGACAGATCGGCCCATCGGAAAGAGAGCTGTTTTTCCAGTGTCACGTTATTCATGAAGTAAGGGGGCAGATAGCCCGTCAGGGTATAGTCATTACTCGACATGGTATAACGCTGGCTGTAATAACACCATTTGTAAAGCAGGCTCCATGTCCGCCATGACAGACGTCCGGTCACCGTTGCGGAAAACTCCGGCACGTATGGCAACTGTTTGCCGACGGATTGGTCTGCCGGACTCATCGGTTCGCTCTCGTTGATCGAGGGAGTCCACGAGAAAGTTCCGTTCATATCCAGTTTCCAGTCCTTTCCGAGCATTATATCAAGGTGGGCGTTGGTCTCTGCCCCGTAAGCATGTACCTTTTTGAGGTTTCTGGGGGAGAAGAATCCCTTGGTTGTGGGTAGCCAGATGATCCAGTCGTCGATGTGCGAATCGAACCAGTTGATACCACCGCTCAAAGCATATACATTTTCTTTCCCCACCGAGAACGACAACCCCACGTCGTATGTGAAGCCGTGCTCGCTTTTCAGGTCGGGATTACCGCCCGGCAGAAAATAGAGGTCGTTCAGCGTGGGAAAACGGTAGTTCCGGGAGATGGATGCTTTCGCCACGATATTGCCTTTTTTCGACAGTACCCCGTCGATGAAGAAAGCCGGGATAACCGGGGCCCATTCCGTACCGAACATATCCTCGCGAAGGACAAGCGAGGCGGCAAAACGATCGACAGGCCGCCATTTCGCAGAAACGGAACCGGAAAACTCGACACGTCCCTTGTCATACCCGACAACAGCCTTGTTACCTTCCTGCGAGATGATATTTTTGTCCGCGCTTTCCACCAAATGCTGGTGTACGGAAACACCGGCCGTGAACAGCCATTTCTCTGAAGGAGCATAATCCCCGTCCGCACTTCCGTAGAACGTGTTAATCTTACTGCGTGAGCGGGTCATCGAAGCCATTTCGCCGTTTCCCTTGTCCCGCTTGTAATCATAGGCCATCCATGTGTGTATATAGCCGCCTTTTACACCGACCTTCCATTTCTCCCGCACGCGATCCCACGAGAGGACGCCGCGAAACGTCTGCTCCCTTTGGCGGTTCTCGAAGTCCATGTCGTTCCCGTAATCCGTGCTGAGCATCGCCAGTTCCCGGTTGGAATTGATATACCAGGCGTTTAGCCCGAACTTGTCGCCTTCGCCCGTGTTATAATAAATTTCCTGCAAGACGTGCAGATCCTTATAAGCCCCGCTGCGGTTGCGTTCCGTCGGGTAATAGGAACCGATGATGTTCTTGTCCTCGTCATAGATGTTTTCCTTCTTGTCCCGGTTTCGGTATTTGTAGTCGTTGGGGGAAGAGGAATACACCACACGGGTGGAGGACTGCCAGTGTTTGTCACCGTAGGTCAGGCGGAGAAACTCGTCGAACGTGCTGAACGACCCCACTCCCTGCACGTACTGCAACCCGAACCCTTCATGGTTGGCCGGAGAAGTGGAGAGCCTGACCAGACCACCCAAGCCGCCGCCCGTTTCGTTTACCGATGACGTTCCGTGCAGCAGCGAGGCATCATCGATAAAGTAAGAAGGGATGGTGGAAAAATCCGTCATGCCCAGCATCGGGTTGTTAATGCGCATACCATTCCACGTCACTTGGGTATGCGAGGGAGAGGTACCCCGGAAAGCCACGGTGGATAACGTGGCGCGTCCGTAGTTCTTGACAAAAACGGATGAGTTGAATGTCAGCACATCGGCCATAGACAAGGCGATGTTCTCTTTCATGGCGATGGAATCGAAACGGGTTCGTTGCACGCCTATATCCTTCATAGGTCGTTTGCCCACCACCGTAACCTCCGGAATACGTAGTACCCTTTTGGTAATGCTGACGGAATTTTTCTGCTGGGCGGCAAGCAGAAAGGGCAGGCTTACCCCCACGAACAATAGAATAAGATGTCTTTTCATTTTTGTCCTCCTTCCTCGTTATTTCCAGCAGAAAGCTCCCGGAATGATTCCCACGTAAAATTCATCGATCAGCTTGCCTTGCGGCGAATAGCGATACACGATACCTTGTTGCTGGTAATCAATAGCGTCGGCCACATATACCTCCCCGTTGTTGGGATTGACCGTAAGGCCGTAGTATTTGGTGTCCCGAAACTCCAGAAAAGGCCGGACGGGAACACGGTCGGCTTCCACCGGCATTCGCCAAATATCGTTGTTGATCCAGTAAAGTGTATCCCGTGTACCGTTGAGCTGGACTTCCGAAGGCCAGTCGCCCAGCTTAAACTTGAACTGTTTCTCTACGGTGAAAGTCTCGGCGTCTATACGATAGAGAGACGGTGCCTCGTAACCGTATGGGCTGCCCTCGTAACCGCCATCCGTGATGGTCCACATCTTGTTGTATTTGTCCATGACCAGCGAAGTAGGTTGTATGCCGATGGTCAGTTCGTCCACGACCTTGTCCGTCTCCGTGTCGATTTTCAGGATGCGGTTCTGGTACGACCAGCAGTTCACATAGACGTACTTGCCGTATTGTACCATTTGTTCGGTGGAACCCGATTCCATGTCCATGTCTGGACATTCGATATAGCCGGTAATCTCGTATGTCTTGGGGTTGATGATGAAGATACGGTAGTCCCATATCTGCGTCACATAGGCTTTCTCATCCGACAGAAAATGGATATACCGGGGTGAGGTGAAACCTGTGATACGGCCCACTTCCTTGAAAGTATTGATGTCGATGGCGAAAATCACATGCGAGTTGTTCACCACGATCCAGCCTATACCGTCCCGGATAACCATAGACTGGGCCACATCGCCCAACTTGAACCCGTTGGCACGGTAAAACACTTCATTCTCCACTTCGCACGTGGCGGGATCGTAGTAGGAAAGCGTGGCATTGCTGTACTGGAAATTCCCCTCGTTGGTAATGAAAAGACCAGAGGCCGATACAGAGAAATCTTCCATCTCTCCGTAATCCCATTTCATGCAACTGCCGAAAACTGGCAGGCAGAAAAGAAAAAGGCAAATCCGTTGTATTGTTCTGCTCATTGTCATTCGGATAAAAAAGAGTACCCGAATCATTACGGGTACTCTGGTTAAGGTATAAGGTTTAATCCTGCTGCGTATATTGTTTGTCCTTCATATTTTGGAAGGTTGGGTTATACCCACATTTCGTCACGCTCCAACTTTCCCCCGTAATCATTCCGTTTTCTATAAACTTGCCGAAGAAAGTGTAGTCGGTAAATTTCGTCAAACCGTCAAAAACAACCCCATGCAAGGTCTCCAACTTCTCCATGGAAAGTGTTTCCTGAGAAAGAGAAGTTGCTCTTTTTATCTGTAACGTACCGTCAATTGTCTGCAATTTGTCGCAAGTAATGCCAGTTGCTTGATTAATAAACAACCCTTCACCTCCTACATGAAGCAATTCTGGAAGGTTTAACGATTTACTTTGTAAAGTTATTGCGAACGCCCCCATTCCTTCGCTATGATATACTGGAGAGGTTGAGCAACATACTTTGGACACCAAGGGTAAGTCACAACCGGTAATATTTCCAGATAAATAGAACTGGCCTCCTACTTCTTTCAAGGATGACATTGTGACTGTCCCCATCATTGGTATTTGGATGTATCCATATCCATCTATGATTTCCAAGTCGGGAAATTTGGCATTGCTTCGCATTTGGCCTGTCACATTTAGATTTCCATATACATGTTGAATTGTCGATATGGTATAATCGGTATTGTTGGTGGTTGGCTTACAAGTGAAGTCTTTGATATTCTTGAACGTGATTTCAGGGAACTTATTATTCGTGAGACTGGTGATGACAAAATTTACATTTGACAAATCTTCGGCTGTTTCAATTTTGGAGAGCTGCACCTTGTTTATAATTTCAATCTGGGGCGCTGTTTCTCCGAAGGTTTCAAATCGGGCATTCGGCAACGTCAGTGTCCCGCTCAAATCTTCAAGATAATCTAATGTGATACTTCCAAGTGTGGTGATTTTGCTCCAGTCAGGAAGTTGTTTGAGTGCCGTGAAATTTTTTATCTTTATTTGCCCCTTTACCGTTGTCAGTTTGTCCATTCCACCGAAAGCCAAAAGCACGTCATTTCGTTGGGGAACAAAACTACCGGTAGGAGGAGCTTCCATATTGGCTTCCATAATAATACTTCCGTTTACTGTTTCGATTTCCGGAAGGTTGATGGTTTCCAACATCACGGGGACGGTATGGAAATCAAGGCCACCGGTCTCTTTCAGCTTAAGGAAGCTCATGGAAGTCAGCTTGGCAAGATTGTTTACGGACAAGACCCCTCCGACACTTGTCAGTTCCGGTATTTCCAAAGACGCAATCGAACCGGCTGCTGTGTTCTCTTCATTGAGTCCTTGAAGATTCAGATCCTGACCTACAGTAGTCAGAACCGGAAACTCAAAACTCTGTAACGACGACGCATTGAACATCACGCTTCCTTCAATAGTTGCCAGTTTCTCGAATAGGACATACGTCACTTGGTCGTTATATACCGATATGTCTCCGGAGAGCGTTTCCAATGCTTTCATGGAAATCATGTGAAGTTCCGTAGCTTTCGAGGCGACATCGGTCGAACCTACCTGTAAACCTCCGGCAGAAACGATATTATCCAACCCTGTCAAGTCTGCACCGTTGTAACTGTTACGAATGACAATGTTGCCAGTAACCTCTTTCAAAGATGCCAATGCTGATATGTCAGTGATTTTTTCTGCCTCTTCCGCATCAGAGCCGATAATCAGGTTCCCTTTGACAACGGTTGTTTTGGTTGCGGCAAAAGAAGCTACCTCCTCGGTGGTCTTCAACTCCACATCTCCGTCAGATTCTATTTCGCTTTTCACCACTTTATAGGCATATTCGCGGGCATCTCCGTTATAGGATGTCACCCGGAAGGTTCGTTCGTTATCCCAGTCCGTTACCGTTTCAGGATCAGGTATGATTGTTGCAGAAGTTGTGTACTTGAATTCCACTTCGGCATTGTTCAGCGATACCGTATAGGGAACGGTTATTGTTACTGTATTGTCCGCAATGTCGGCCGTGTACGATTTCCCGTCCACGGTCATTACAACTGACGTGATGAAATTCTCATCTGCATCTTCAGGTATAATTTCATCGTTTTTGTCACACGCACCCAAAAAGAACAAGGATAGGAGCATGGGAAGAAAATAATTTTTCATACTTGCAATTTTTATTATTTGGTTAAATCCTCAAAAGAAAATACTTCCGTTGAAACTTCGCCCAGCCAGCCGCTTTTGGCCAAGACACCGCATTGTACTTTGATAAAGTCAATATATTGCAGATTGGCTTCCGTTCCATCGGCATGGATGGCATTGGAAATTTTGAAACCGTTCCTTTGACCGCTTCCATCCACCGTACTGCCGCCTTCTATCTGGTCGTTTCCGAAATTATCCACGTACCCCCAGTCATAACTCTGATTATCCCAATAACCGGTTTGTGAATCTTGGGTGTTGCGGGCGGCCAGACAAGTGCCTGTCAGGGTGTAACTGTTTTCCGAAATCCAAGCCGGATAATAATAGTCCTGCGTATGATAAGCGGACAGATAGTCTACCCAACCGTTTCTACCATCGGAACTGATCCATTGGACATCCATTTTTTTGCCTTCCGGACGGTAATAAGTCACTTCAAAGTTCTGTATTGTTTCTTCCTTGCCTGCTTCAGATCCTTTCAGTTCGTACCACTCGTCATCCGGCAATCCGTTTCCGTTTATATCTTGCATGACCCATACGATACCCGGTTCGGAACTGCCGTCAAAGGCGTTCCCCTGAACACAGAAATCATATTGGTTACCCGAATTAGGAATACTGTGGTCGAAGCCGACGATGATATAACCCCCGAAAGAACCTAAAGAGACGTGCAGTTTGTCTTTCAAACGCTGTGTTGCCCATGCGACAGCCGCTTCAGGGGATGTTTCGTTGCCGGTCATACCACCTATCGTGCTCGTCTCGTTGATAAATTGGCCGGGAGCTGGGGTATATTCATAGACTTTATTCCAGAGCTTGGAACTTCCCGAAGCCCGGAAGCCGTCTTGTTCCTTTTTGTCCACACAAACGACTTTTACGGTGGCAGTGACAGCCGTTTTCCCTTTGTCGATATTCCTGCTTATTTTTTCCGTCGGTGTGTCTTCCGACACAGTACAGGAGACGGTGTATTCTCCGGGTGCGGACGGCGTGAACTTGAACATGCGTTTCACTTCTCCTTCCATGACCTGACCGTCTACACTCCACTCAAAACGGGGATTGTCGAAATACTCCAACAACGGACGCAGGAAAACAGGGCGGTCGGCAAAAGTGTACCTGTCCGTGGATGTTTGCTGGTAAGACGGGGTCGGTAATTTGACAACGTAGGGCATCGTTTCCACGACCTCTACGCTTACGTCTTTCGTTGTTGTCCCATCTATATTGGAAGCGTTGATTGTCACCGTATAAACACCGAGTTCTTTTTCATTGAAAGTATAAGTATTCTCGGTGGAAACGATTTTTCCTTCCCGTACCCATTCGATTTTGAACCCTTCGACATCCGAATGCTGAATATCGGGAGTAAATGTGTAATCGGTATTCCGGACGACTTTTAGCCCCTGCGAAGGTAGTGCCAGTGAGATGACCGGAGGGGTGAGTTCTTTCACTTCTACTTTCAGTTCCTCTTCGGCATAGCTTCCGCATTGTCTACTCTTAGTTTGACATAAAAATCCCCGCATTCATTCCATGTACGTTGAAGAGACGGACCCGAAGAAACCAGCGTACCGTCTATCGTCCAAGCAAAAAGAGCATCTTCAACATTCTGGTATGTCGGGGCGATAGTCAATTCGTGATCGACCTTGACCGTGTAAATACCGGTCTCGCTGTCAAGTTCTATTATAGGTTGTCCTCCTACTTCTTCGGTAATGACTTCATCCTTGTTGCAGGAGGTGAACAGCATACAGGCAGAAATAATAAAATAGTAAAAACGATGCATGATGTGTGGATTTTAGAAAAATAACAGTGATACCCCCGACAGAAGGGATATCCCTGTATTCTTTTTATTGTATGGTGATATCATCGATACAGATATAAGCCGGAGTATTCAAACCGTATGCTCCCGAATCCGAACCCTCGAAGTTGAATTTCACACTTTGCACCCCTTCGGCATTGATTTCCCAATAATCCCATGTCGTGATAGGATCAACCTGTTGTTGGCCGTTACGATAATCGGCTAAAAGACGTTTGTAAGTGCGGATCAGACCGCCATTCGCATCATAACATTCCAGATTCACTTGGAAATACCCTTTCATCTCTTTCAGAGGAGTCGCTACCCCCGTAGAACCGAACTGATTACCATAAGTAATGACACCATAAGTGTATGAGGTGTTGCAGATCCACAGGCCGACCAATTTCCGGGGAACATTGAAATAAAATTCCGGTTTAGCCATCCATGCCTGATTGTAAGCATCCACATATCCGTAAACGACACCGAAATTGGAACCGCTGTGCCCGGCTTCCTTATTCTGTCCTTCCGCTTCCACCGCAGTGTTATAGACAGAACATTGGTTTAGATAAGAATACCACCAGTCTCCGGTATTTCCCGACTGATTGGAGCGGATATTCCAGTTGGAAAGTGCGATGCCACCGCTGGAGTACTCCGTGCTTCCACCGACTGTATTAAACATTGAAAGGAAGAGATATTCTTCCGGAGTATTGTCGTAAATGGTGGTTACTTGAGGATACCCTTGGTACGAATAAAGATTTTCTCCGGCCGAGGTAGGGCCTGCCAACATGCCGGAATCGAAATCGTCGAAAGTGATAGTCAAGGTACCGTCCGGATTTGTCACAGCACGGGTTTGCGGAGTTCCGGAATAAACCGGTTCCATCAAAAAGTCATCGTCCGAGCTACAGCCGGAGAACAAGGCGGTTGCGGTAAATAGACAAGCACCTGCCAGAAAGCGTAATTTTCTTTTCAAAGGTCACTCGTTTTAAATGTAAAACATATTATTAACAAACACAAAAAAAATCCCGTTCGTGCGGACTTACACGAACGGGAATATGTCTGTCTTCAAATATTGAATGGCCGATGAGCTATTCCTTATTTGATTACGACCTGTATATCCCGCAGGTGTAAATCTCATTCCGGTCATGGCAGGTCTTCTGACTCGTCCCGGTCATCGTGCCTTCCCGGTATTACACCAGTGGCAAAAGTTCGATGTTCGTTTTTTGTGGACTCACAGCAGCGGGTACTGTCTCGGATTTTTACCGGGTTCCCTTTTCATTCGGAAGGCGTAAACCTCCCGAAACCATTTTCCGGCTGCAAAATTATCTATATTACATGTCATATCCAAACAATTCACATAATATTTACGATAAAACACACAAAGCATGATAACCGTGTCGCTTTAATTAGAGCATTCAAGTTTACGACAAACGAAGACGGTAATTATCATACACAATATCCATAAAGCACCAAAACAGCTTGCCATTTTCCATAGCAATGCGTTCTGGAATAGATAACCGTTAGCTGCAATTATACAAGCAAAAAAAGCAGACAGAATAATGACTATTAATATCATGCACCAGAAATTAATCCTATAAATTTATGGAAAACAAGTAAGGGAATGGAAGTTCCGTTGCCGCATGGATGCAGGTGAAGGACCTTCTCTTTTAACGTTGGATACGCCAATGCACGCCAACGGAAGACTCTGATATTATCTGTTTGGAAAGGATATAGGATGTGCGTTACTTTGTCGCATATTCAGAATCTTAAAAAGAATTTTAGTATGGAACTGACAATTATTGAAACAAGCGCGTATTAGGAGTTGAGAAAGCTGGTCAGCACGCTGGTCGTACAGATGGGCGACTTCCAGAAAAAGATTGCCCCGCCTGCGCCGGACAAGTGAATGGATGCGCAGGACGTATGTGATGGACTTATGCCCAAACACTTTCTGAAGAGTTTCCAGCAGCATCCCCTTGAGTATGGCCAGAACGGCAAATGCGTGGCGTCCGATGTGCGGGGTGACCTCGCCCCGGAGTTGCATTTCCTGCCTATGATTCCAAGACTGAGCCGCATGGCATTGTATTCACCTACCGGAAAGACACATTCGGGGAGTCTTTCTTTTCATCCGTACCCCTATATTTTTCAATCAGTTCGATAGCAATGGGCAATAATTTTACGACATACGCCACTCCCGTTTTTATACGGTTGCCCATCAGCCATGTACCGCCGTCGGAGTCGGTATGGATATTATCGTATGTTATGGCTTTCAAGTCCACATAGGAAAGACCGGTGAAGCACATGAACAGGAACATGTCGCGCATGGCACGCTGGCGTTTGTATCTCGGTTCTATATGGATTATCCTTTGCAGTTCCTCTTCGGAAAGGAAAGAACGCCTCTTGTATTCGGGCATACACTCGAATGATGCGAACGGATGAACCCGTATCCAGCCTTTTTCCTGCGCGATATACATCAGCCACTTCAAGGTATTGACACGCCCGAAGACAGTGGAGTTTGCCAAAGCGCATGTACCGAGCATCCAGTTGTAGTAATCCTCGATGAATGATTTCTCAAGTTCTTCGATGACAATATCCTCTGCATTCTTCTTGCTTTTCATAGAAAGCAGGAGACTCTTGTAATCGGCAACCAGACCGCAGTAGGTGCTTTCGGCTTTCTCTATGCCGATTTTCTTTTTATACGGTTCCAGCTGTTCCCTGAAAAGGTTCATAAGGGTGTGGCATTCCTCTGAGAAGCCGACATAGCGGTTATAGACTTTCTTGGCTGTAACAAAACTGTCGTGGTCGCAGATGTACTGGTAGTGCCTGGTGATTTGCGCCTTGATATTGTCAAGCTCCTGATTGAGTGTACGGGCCTCCTCGGACTTGCCTTTGGCCCGGTTGGTTTTGACGTCCCACAAAGCGAGGGACACTTCTTTCTTACAACTGAAACCGGCTTGGGTTCCATTGATGGTGATACGGCCCATAATCGGTGTCTTTCCGTTTTTTACAGACTGTTTATTCTCAAAACACTTAGCTATACATGGTCTGCGATAAGCTAAGAGAGATTCCCCTTACACAAAAGCATGGCATCTCCTTGTCGTATCTCGCCTTTATACTTTTATGTATAGTAGTCTACCGGATCGAATGAACAAGACCTATCCCATACATAAACCAATTTAGACTGCTATGTTATTTTTGAGGAAGAAGATGGAATGAGACCAGATACCCTCTTTAAGGCTGACTGTAAGTCGATTAAATGTAGAAAAAGATTGCTTTTGTCACAAGTAAAGTGTATATTTGCATTGAAAGAATCGTTCTTTGACAGAGGCAAAAGAAAACAGAATATTGTAATTCGCTCGTTTCTAAATCGTTACCTGATATTAGTTAAACAGAAATAACTGTTTAATTTTCAATTAGATAGAGATTGTATGATGTTTCGATTTGTTGCACGGGTTCGACTATACGGCCTTTTTCGGCAAATCCGATCTGGAACGGGCCAAAGCGATCAGCGGAGGAGTCGATTTTCTGCAAGCTCCCGAACGCGAGGAGCCGAAGAAGCTGTTTATCAAGGAGGCGCTGCTGTTGCGGCAGGCGTTGTCGCTCTGTCAGAGTTTGTTGAACTACGAGCAGCGTCTCGAAGCGGCCTATTTCGAAGCTGTGCGCACGCTGTTGACGCGCATCGAAGGCAAGGGCAAAATGTCGCTGCGCGAAATCAACGCACGGATCAACGAGCTGCTCAAACAGAGCATCAAGAGCGACGGTGTAATCAACCTCTTCTCCGACGTCGAGGAGGAGTTTTCGCTGTTCGATCCGAAATTTCTCGAAGAGATCTCCCGGATGAAGGAGAGAAACTTCGCCGTCGAACTGTTGCGCAAGCTGATTGCCGAACAGGTGCGAATTTATCAACGGACCAATACGGTGCGGGCCGAAAAAATTCTCCGAGATTCTGTCCCGTGCCATGAGCAATTACCTCAAAGGGTTGCTGACCAACGAGGAGGTAATTCAGGAGTTGCTGAAAATCGCCCACGAGATCGCCCACGGCAAAGAATCCGACAAAGCGCTCGATCTGAACGACGAAGAGCTGGCATTTTACGATGCGCTGACCAAACCCGAGGCCGTACGCGATTTCTATACGAACGAACAGTTGGTTGCCATTACACGGGAACTGACCGATGCGCTGCGCTGCAACAAGACGATCGACTGGAACCTCAAGGAGAGCGCCCGTGCCGGTATGCGTCGGATCGTGAAACGACTGCTCAGGAAGTATGATTATCCGCCCGAGGGACAGGAAGATGCGTTGAGTACGATCATGAAGCAGTGCGACATGTGGAGTGAAAACAGCTGACGGATTGGCCGTCGGAAAAGCGTGATAACTCCGGTCTGCCGGGGAATCGTTATGTCTTGGATATTCCTCCTTCGGCCTTGCGGCTTCGTTCCGTGAATTTTCTGCTCATCGCTGTTTGCGAACCGTATCCTGTCGGTCTCGGATCGCCTTGCGGATTTGTCGCTGCTCGGCACTCACCCCTGCTGCATGGCCTGTTCGAGCGCGCCTACGATCCGCTCCTTTTCGCTGCTGCCGTCCGTGGAGAGACGCAGAAGCGGCAGGCCGATCTTGACGAGAATACCGTTTTTGCGCCGGTCGCGGGCGACCTGCACCTCGTCGAAGCGGTGGTGGAGCACGCCGTCCACCTCGATCCCCAGAATCGGCGTGTTGTCCATCCGGTTGTAGAGCAGAAAGTCGGAGATGCGAGCGGCGGCGGACGAAGAGGCGCTCCTCGTCGGACAGCTCGACGTTCCGTCCGACCAGATCGTACAGCCGGTAGTGTCGGTGGACGCCGATGGCGGAAAACCGATCCTCCTCGGCGAGAATTCCTCCGATGAGCCGTTCGGCGATCCGTTCGGCCGGCGATTCGCGTTTCGCATCGGAGGCGAACCGCATGGCGGCGTACTCCGTATGCTGCCGCTCGATCCAGTCGCAGGTGGCGTCGATCTGGCGCTGATTGTAGATCCGGCCGTTATGGGAGTAGGTTTTCGAGGCGGTTGTCGTCAGGACCGTAAAGGGATAGTCGCCCTTCGGTTCGGTCATGATGAGCAGCTCGTTCCGGTAATATTTCCGGTTGCAGAAGTCGATGATGAGCGGATGGCAACGGTAATGTTCGCGCAGCAGCGTGACGGGCAGCCGTTCCCCGAAGACCCGTTTGAAGGAGGAGAGGATGTTCTGCCGCACGTAATCGTAAGCGTCGGGCACCCGATGTTTGTCGCGCAGCTCCTCGGCCTTCGCCCTGAGCTGCTCCTCCACGATATGCGGCAGCTGCCGGCTGTCGCCGATGATGATGATATTCCGGCAACAGGCGCAGCAGACGGCCGCCGTGAGGATATCGACCTGCGACGACTCGTCGATGATGACATAGTCGAGCAGGTGCCCCGCGCCGATCGAAGCGCACAGCGAATGGGTCGTACTCAGCACGACCGGATAGCGTTCGACGAAGGTGCGGAAATGCGTCCGGTAGTTCTGCATCGTGAACGGGGGCCGCTCCTCTTGCCGCGCTTCGTTCAGGCGTTCGTATTTGCGGTAGAGCATATCGCGGAACAGCGCTTCCGACACCTTCCCGTATGCTTCGATCAGGCTCTTCGCACGCTGCTCGTCGGACGGTGCCCCGAGCCGGGCGATGCGGGCCGAGAGCTCGGCGATATAGGTTTCGTAGAACTTGCGATCGGCATAGGCGGGCAGCAGCTCCGCATCCGCGAACAGCCGCTTCCCGGGCCACGCGCCGCACCGGAACAGCCAGTCCGGCCCGCAAAGCGAGCCGACGGCCTTCCGCCCTGCCACCTCTCCGGTAACGAGATGCCGGAACGACAGCGCACGCCGCTGTCGATCGGACGGAAGAAACAGCGGTCGACCCGCCGCATCCGCGCTTCGTCCAGCGGTTGTTCCCACAGCAGATGGACGGTACTCGCATTGGGGCATAGGGAGCGTTTCGTCCGCAGGTCGGCCAGCTCCGCGTTGACGCGGAAAAGCTCGTCTATGGCCGCCGACAGCTCGCCCAGCCGCGTTCGCAGGGCCGTGCGTTCCTCCGCCGGCAACCGCCACGTAGGGTCGGGCATGAAATCCTGCTGTTTGTCCGCGAAAAAGGCCTGCCGTCTGGTCCGGTTTCCCAGTTCGGCCATCAACGCCCCGTACTCGTATTTCGACAGTTTGTCGCGCACGTTGTCCACCGCCGCATTGTTGTTGGACACGACACCGACGGTTTTTCCCTGCATCAGCAGATTGGCGACGATGTTCAGAATCGTCTGCGTTTTTCCCGTGCCGGGAGGTCCCTCTACCACGCTCACCCGATTGCCCAGCGCCCGCTGCACGGCGAGTTTCTGGCTGGCGTTGCAGCCGAAGGGATAGACGAGGGCCACGTTGTCGACATCGCACGCCGCCGTCCGCCCGTTCAGATAGGCATACAGCGCCGTACGGGGATCCTGCGGATCGATGCGCTGCATCGTCTCGGCGAGCAGGGCGGCGATCGAACTTTTCTTCTCCCCTTCGGGAACCTCCTCTGCGGCTTCCGTATCGGTCTCCGACTCCAGAGAGGCTTTGGCTGCGAGAACCTCCGCGAAATAGGAAAGTAGCCGCTCTTTGTCTGCGGGGAGCGGCTGCGCATCGACCGCTTCGATCCGCGCTCTCGATCGCCGGCCGAACGCAAGCCCTCTCCCGGCGCCCAGCCGGACATATTTCCCGTAGTCGAACAGCGTATCGTACGGCTCCTGCAACGTTCCGTCCTTGTAGATGCGTACCTGCCGGCGTGTGGCGAGCAGGGGATAACAGACTACATGCTCTTTGCGATAGCGGAATACCCGCGCCGCGCCGTAATCGACATACACATACGCTCCGGCCGGTCGCAGCCCGACGATCTCCGACGTCTTGTCAACGTAGGCGTCGCGCCGCTTGTCGTGTACGAAAATCAGTTGGTCGGTCATCGTTCGGGTCGTTTATCGGGAATTTAAAAACCGCTTTACCCTCACAAAGATAGTCATTTTGCCGCGATGGGCAAGAAGATGATAATTGGTCCGGTATTATTCGCATTCGCGCGACCATAGCTCGTAAAGTTCGCGGCTGAGCGCGATGACCTGCTCGGAAAGGGCTTTCAGCTCGCGCGTGCGGCGCTCCAGAAGGAGCACTTGTCGCGGAATCGCCGTATGCGAAAAATGCGTGTTGACGGCCCGTACGATCTGGTTATAGTTGTTGCCCACGCGCTGTATCTGCTCGTAAAACTGATTCAGACGGGTCACATATCGGCCCAAGGTCGGGTCGATACGCACCACGCGAAACT
>OKWF01000041.1_pt1 | contig 18607 bp, 19 predicted proteins | sample 1607031 | NCBI WGS metagenome assembly OKWF01 (sample SAMN04414079, study PRJEB24778) | human gut metagenome | material: faecal | host: Homo sapiens | reverse complement strand
TTTCTCCGCCCGCACCTCGAACGATAAATAATAAAAAGGAAAGCGAGGTGCTGAAAACTTATTTTAGAAAGTCAGGTCGTAGGAAACCTTATAGCATAAAATAAGCAACCAGCCCCACGCCTATATCCACAAGTGGATACGACGCGAGAAGATGTCCGCCTATTCTCTGCTAAAAAGTGGAATTTCCTACGTTCGACTTTCGAGAATAAACTTACACTTTCCGTGTATTCAATATGTCATCGCAAATATAGCGATATAGACGGAAAATGCAAAACATCCTGCCCTTTCGGGCGCCATTGCCATTATGAACGGTGCAAAGTTCCTCAAAACAAACATTTTCTGCAACAAGTGCAACTGTGGATTCGAAACTTTGTTAGTTGCAATTTGGGGCTGTGTCACCTATGATTTTGCGGATCGTACGGGCCTCACACAACGAAAGGAGGGTGCTGAACTTCGATTCAGCACCCTCCTTTGGTCTTCCAAAAATAATTTTACTTTTCGAGCCCCATCTTTTCGATCAGGGCCTTGGTTTCGGGCTTGTGGCCCCGGAAATTCACATAGAGCGTCATCGGATGTTCGTGACCGCCCTTCGAGAGAATTTCGCGGCGGAAAGCCTCCGCCACTTCGGGATTGAAAATACCCTTCTCCTTGAACAGCGAGAAGGCATCGGCCGCCAGCACCTCGGCCCACTTGTAACCGTAATAGCCCGCAGCATATCCGCCGGCAAAAATGTGGCTGAAAGCCGGCGACATCGCAGCACCCTCGACAACCGGGAGTACCTGAGCCGGAGCCATCGCCGTCCGTTCAAACAGTTCGACATCGCCCTCGAACGGCTTGTCGATCGAATGCCATGCCATGTCGTTGAGCCCGTACAGCAACTGGCGGACATTGAAATAAGCCGCCTGATAGTTCTCTGCGGCGACGATCTTGGCAATCAGGTCGGCAGGAATCGGTTCTCCGGTCTTGTAATTCACGGCCCACAAGTCGAGGAACTCTTTCTCGGTCGCCCAATTCTCCATGATCTGCGAAGGCAGCTCGACGAAATCCTGATATACGTGCGTACCGCTGATCGACTCGTGCTCTCCCTCCGAAAGAATGGCGTGCAGCGCGTGTCCGAACTCATGCAGGAAAGTTTCGAATTCACTGAAAGTAAGCAGTGAAGGTGTCGTATCGGTCGGCTTGGTGAAGTTCATCACCAGCGACACCAGCGGGCGGGTTTCGTGTCCCTCGACGATTGAAACGCTCCGGAACTCGGTTTCCCAAGCCCCGCCGCGTTTGGTAGCCCGGGGGAAGAAGTCGAGGTAAAGTTCCGCCAGGAAGCGACCGTCCTTGTCGGTCACGTCGTAAGCCGTCACCTCGGGATGATAGACCGGGACTTCGGGATTCGGCGTGAAATTAAGGCCGTAGAGCTTATTGGCAAGCAGGAATACCCCCCGCTTCACACTGTCCAACTGCAAGTAAGGCTTCACCAGCTCCTCGTTGAGCTCGTATTTCTCATGGCGGTACTTCTCCGAGTAATAAGCCATATCCCAGGGCATGACCTCGCCTTCGAAACCCTGCGAGCGGGCATACTCCCCGATCGTATTGTAATCCTTCACGGCATACTCCTTGGTCTGGGCAAGCAATTCATCCAGGAAAGCATTGACCGTCTGCGCGTTTTCAGCCATCCGATCGGCCAGCACGTAATCGGCGTACGTCGGATACCCCAACAGGTTGGCGATCTTCAAACGCAGATTGACCATCCGCTTGATGTTCTCCGTATTGTCGAACTCACCGCCCAGGCAGAGGGAGTTGCTGGCTCTCCAAAGCTTCTCCTTCAGCTCGCGGTTGGTCGAATACTCCATGAAAGGGACGTAACTCGGCGCCTGAAGCGTCACCGTCCATCCCTGCTCGCCACGGGCCTTGGCTTCGGCGGCCATACCGTCCCGCACGAAATCGGGAAGCTCGGCCACCTGCGCCGGATCCGTGATATTGATCGTAAAGGCATTCGTGGCAGCCAGCACATTGCGGCTGAACCGGAGCGAAAGCTCCGAAAGTTCGGTCGAATATTGTCGGTACAGCTCCTTGTCCTCATCGGAAAGGTTCGCACCGCTGCGCACGAAACCGTTATAGGTTTCCTCCAGCAATTTCTTGTCCTCTTTCGAAAGGAACCACCCCGGATGTTCATAGACGGCCTTCACACGCTCGAAGAGCTGCGGGTTGAGCGATATGTCGTTGGACAGGGCCGTCAGTTTGGGCTGTACGTTCTCGGCCACCTGCTGCATCTCGGGCGTAGCATCCGCTTCGAGCAGGTTGAAAAAATACCTTCGACCCGCGAAAGCAGCCGGCCCTGACGATCGAGCGCCACGATCGTATTATTGAAGGTCGGCTTGGCTGGATTGTTTACGATCGCGTCGATTTCGGCACGCGACACAGCGATCGCGGCATCGAACGCCGGTTCGTAATCGGACACCCGGATCCGGTCGAACGGCGGGGTTTCGTGCGGCGTATTCCACTCCGCGAGCAAGGGGTTGTTCGTATCAATTTCAGGCAGCTGGGCAACGGGCATCGTATGGTCCGCGCATCCGGCTGCCAAAGCGGTTAAAAATGTCATAACAATCTTTTTCATCGGTTAAATTAGATTTTAGGCTTTTCATTCGGTTCGAGGGTCACGACGGGCACGGCAAGGCTGTCGGCAGGTTCTTCGGGCAGCTCCTCCATCAGGCCACAGGCCACGAGCATCGCCCGTTTATCAGGATCGGCCCCGCGAAAATCCCGGTAGAGGGTCATACCGTCCGCCGAACCGCCCCGAGAAGCAGCGTCCGGAATTTCCGGGCGGTCGCACGGTCGAATACGTCGCCGGTCTGTTCGAAGGCCCGGAAAGCGTCTTTGTCGAGGACCTGCGCCCAGATATAGAAATAGTATCCCGACGCATAGCCCCCATCGAAAATATGCAGGAAATAGGGATAGCGGTAGCGGGGCTGTATCTGCGGGATCAATCCCCGGCGACCGTACACGGCATCGGCTTCGAACTCGTTCACATCGAAAGGTTCGTACTCCGTAATAGCGTGAATATCCATATCGGTAAGAGCGGCAGCTACCAGTTCGGTGACAATGAAGCCCTGGTTGAACTTGCCGCTTTCGCGGATGCGCTTGATCAAGCGTTCGGGAATCACCTCTCCCGTCGTATAATTGATCGCATAGTGGCGCAGCACTTCGGGTTCGGTCGCCCAATTCTCCATGATCTGCGAAGGGAGCTCCACGAAATCGCCCTCCACCCTGCCGAGCGACCGGTATTTCACGTCGGCGAAAAGCGCATGCAGCCCGTGCCCAAACTCATGAAAAAGGGTCTGGACCTCATCGAGCGTAAGCAGCGAAGGCGTCAATTTGGTCGGCGGAGTAAAATTGCATACGATGGCGACCACAGGAGCGATGCGTTCGTCGCCTTCGTAGCGCTGGCTGCGGAACGCGGTACACCACGCACCGCTGCTCTTGCCGCTGCGCGGAAAAAAGTCGAAATAGAGCACGCCCAAATGAGTCCCGTCCACGTCGAGCACCTCATATACCGAGCAATCCTTGTGGTAAACCGGTGCGACCAACGGACGGAACGTAATCCCGTAAAGCCGGTTCGCCAGCGAAAAAGCGCCTTCCCGAACATTTTCGAGCGAAAAATAGGGCCGCAGCGCAGCATCGTCGAGCGCATATTTGTCCTTGCGCACCTTTTCGGCGTAATACCACCAATCCCAGGGTTCGAACGTCGCCCCCGGCACATCCCGCTGCAACATCGCATTCATCTCGGCCATCTCTTCCTTGGCGCGATCGAGCGCCGGCGTCCACACTTCGTTCAACAACTCATAAACGGCAGCGGGCGTTCCGGCCATCTCATCGGCCGTCACATAAGCCGCATAGGAGGGATAGCCCAGCAAGCGGGCTTTCTCGTTACGCAGGCGGGCGAAATCGTTCACCAGAGAGCGGTTATCGTACTCGCTGCCTTCGTTGCAGCGGTCGATATACGCTTTGTACAACTGCTCCCGCAAATCGCGTCGAGCAGAATACGTGAGAAACGGAATCCGGCTGGGAGCGTCGAGCGTAACGACCCACGCATCGTTCAATCCCAACTCCGCAGCCTTCTCCCGGGCTATGCCCTGCACGCTTGCAGGAAGTCCGTCAAGCTGTTTATCAGTCAGTTTCAGCACGAAATCATTCGTCGCCCGAAGAACATTATTGCCGAATTTCACGGGCAGCAGCGCCAATTCGCCGTTAATTTGGCGCAACCGCTCCTTCTGCTGCGGATCGAGCAGCGCTCCGGCCCGCACGAATTTACCGTAAATCTTCTCCACCAGGCGCGTCTGCACGGCATCGAGACCCAAGCTGCCGCGACGGTCGTAAACGGCTTTGATCTTGTCGAAAAGCACCTCGTCGAGCAGAATATTGTCCCGATGGGCGGCCAGCAACGGCATCGCCTGCTCTTTCGCCGCCAATAACTGATCGTTCACGTCGGCCGAACAGAGCATGTTGAAAACCAGCCCCACCTGCTCCAGCATCAAGCCCGAGCGGTCGTAAGCCAGGATGACATTCTCGAAAGAGGCTGATCGCCGTTGGATTTGATGGCGTCGATCTCGGCTTCCTGGATCGACATCGCCCGCTGGAAGGCAGGCAGAAAATGTTCGGGCCGGATCCGGTCGAAAGGAGGCACGCCGTAGGGCGTTTCCCACTCCTCGAAGAATGGATTCTCCGCCACCTCTTTGCGCTGGTTGCATCCCGTAGTCATAAGCAGAATCAATGAAATTAAAAATAAAGAATATCGCTTCATCGGTTCGTTGGATTTATTTATCCTTTGCAAAGGTAAACAATTTATAAAAAAATGCAACTGTTTTACGCCCCCGATATCGTTCCTCCGGAATATACGCTCAGCGAGGAAGAGTCGAAACACTGCATCCGCGTGCTTCGCATGCCTGCGGCGAAGAGCTGCACATCACCGACGGCCGCGGTAACCTCCTACCGCTGTGAAATCGTGGACGACAATCCCAAACGCTGCCGGGTGCGGGTGCGCGACACCAACAGCGAATTCGGCAAGCTGCCCTACCGCCTGACGATGGCCGTCGCCCCGACGAAAAACAACGACCGGTTCGAATGGTTCCTCGAAAAAGCCACGGAAATCGGGGTCGCGGAGATCATCCCCCTCGCCACGGAGCACAGCGAGCGACGCACGCTCAAGCCCGAACGGGAGAACAAGGTCATCACGGCTGCCGTGAAACAGTCGCTCAAAGCCTACCACCCCCGCCTGCACGAAATAACTCCGCTGCGACAGGTCATCAAGCAGCCCTTCGACGGACAGAAATTCATCGCCCACTGCGACGCTCCCCGTTCGGCCCTGGGCAAGGCATTTCTGCCCCACATCCTGCACAAAGGAGGCGACGTACTGGTTCTGATCGGGCCGGAAGGGGACTTCTCGCCCGAAGAGATCGACCTGGCCGTCCGGGGAGGTTTCCGCGAAATCACGCTCGGCTCGCAGCGCCTGCGCACGGAAACGGCCGCCGTCATGGCGACCGCATTGGTGGCTGCCGCCAACGAATCCGAAATCGGAACGGACGACAGACAACCGTCTTCAAAACCGGTACAATGAAACAACTTTGGGAAATATTCTGGTCGTTTTTTCAAAATCGGACTCTTCACCTTCGGAGGCGGCTACGCCATGATCCCGCTGATCCAACGCGAGGTGATCGACCACCGCAAGTGGATCCCCGCTTCGGAATTTCTCGACCTGCTGACCCTGGCACAATCGGTCCCCGGCCCTATTGCGATCAACACGGCCGTCTTCGTCGGATACAAACGCTCGGGGCTCCGAGGCGCCTGCGCATCGCTGCTGGGCGCCGTGCTGCCGTCGTTCCTCATCATCCTGGCGATCGCCCTCTTCTTCGCGGGCATCCGTCAGAACCCCGTCGTCGATGCAGCCTTCAAAGGAATGCGCCCGGCGGTCGTTGCCCTGATCATCGCTCCGCTGGTCACCCTCACGCGGGGCATGCACTGGAGCATGATCGTGCTGGCCGCCGCACTGGCCGGACTGATCTGGTGGCTGGGTCTTTCACCGGTACTGATTCTTGCCGCCGGTGCAGGTGCAGGCATCGTCTGGGAATTGTCTATCGCAAAAAAGAGTAAGCAATGATATTCTGGGAACTGTTCGTCAGCTATCTGAAAATCGGATTCTTCGGCTTCGGCGGCGGTTATGCCATGCTGTCGCTGATCCAGAACGAAGTGGTCGTCCAGCACGCCTGGATGACCAACGCCGAATTCGCCGACATCGTGGCCGTATCGCAGATCACGCCCGGCCCCATCGCCATCAATTCGGCGACTTACGTGGGTTACACAGTTGGAATGCAAAGCGGCAGCGTATGGTACGGTATTCTGGGCTCGGTCATTGCGACTTTCGCGGTCTGCCTGCCGTCGATGACGCTGATGATTCTGGTCGCCCGCTACATCGCCCGACTCAAGGGCAATCCGCTGGTAAGCGGCGCCATGCGGGGACTCCGCCCGGTAGTGATCGGCATGATTGGGGCGGCCGCGCTCCTGCTGATGTTTCCGCAGGCGCAGGCGACGCCAGCTTCATCGACTTCTGGAGTTGGATTCTCTTCGGCGGCGTACTCGCAGGCTCCTACTTCAAACTCAATCCGATCCTGCTGATCGTCCTCTCGGCTGCCGCAGGCATCGCGATCTATCTTTAACCGCGCTTACTCTCCTCCGGCGACGAAGAAGATGCCGCCCGTAAAGAGCACTACCAGGAAAGAGATCAGGCCAATGCCGTAAGCACCATGAATCCGATGTGCACGAAGCCCCATTTCTCGCCTCCGTGCGGCAGTCTCGGCGAGGTCAGAGCCGCGATAAGGCCCACGACAGGCGTAAGGATCAGACTTAAAACGACGTCCAGGCGAATCCGATCTTGCGGCGGCTGCGACGAGCCCGATCAGCACGGAAATAAGACACCAGGTCAGGATACCCAGTACAATAGAGAGCGTAGTCATAATTTCATAAGTTTTTCAAAACCGCTCTGCCCCGTACCGGCAAACCGATCGTCGGCTACCTGACAAAACGACAGTACGTCCCCAGGGGAAGCCGCTTGCCGGCCCGGTCGTCGAAGCAGAGTTCTCCGAATTGTTCCTCAAACGGCGTGCCGAAGGCCTGTCGCACGGCGGTCGAAGCGAGCGTTGCCGACAACCCCATCGAATAGAGGTTCAACACCAGAAACGCTCCGCGCGGCTCCAACAACCGGGCGCAACATTCGAGCATCTCGCCGATGTTATCCTCCAGAATCCACTTTTCGCCGTTGGCACCCCGTCCGTAAGCCGGAGGATCGAGGATAATTCCGTTGTAGCGGTTACCTCGCCGCACTTCGCGCTGCACGAATTTGAGCGCGTCTTCGACGATCCAGCGCACCCCCTCCAAACCGCTCTGCTCCATATTCTCCCGCGCCCAGGTCACGACCTGTTTGACCGAATCCACGTGGGTCGTATCGGCTCCCGCCGCCCGGGCCGCGAGCGTCGCTCCGCCCGTATAGGCAAAGAGATTCAGAACCTTCGGCGTCCGTTCCTCCGCTCTCATCCGCACACAGTTGTCGTAGATGAAATTCCAGTTGGCCGCCTGCTCCGGGAAAAGCCCCACGTGTTTGAACGAAGTGAGGCCCAAGCGCATGCGCAGCCGCATCCCTTCATAGGCATAGTCCACCGTCCACCGGGACGGCATCCCGGACCGCAACCGCCACTCCCCGCGTTCTTCGCTGCGTCCGTCACGCAGGAACGAGGCGTCGGCCAGGCGGCGCCACTCCTCCTCCGTAAGACTCCGCCGCCAGATGGCCTGCGGTTCGGGACGGCGCACGACATAACGGCCGAAACGTTCGAGTTTCTCGAAATCGCCGGAATCGATCAGTTCGTAGTCGGGGAATCGGGGAATCAGGGCTTCAAACATGGAATTATCTTTAATCATACAGCATATAACGAATTATCCGGTTCGTACACGGCATACTGCCGACATCCTACTTCTTTTACCGGCCTGCGGCGAACAGGCGCAAGCCGAACAAATTTCACCGAGCCGCCCGCAGAAACGGAACTCGCCCGCAACTTCCACCGCCGAAATAATCAGACCGATCCGGCCAATCGAAAGCGCGGGACTCTTTTGTTATTTTCGATCGCTCTCGTCGATCAGGCTCATTTCGCACCGGGCACAGTCGAACCGGAGCCGGTATCGGAACCGGCCGCGCATCAGAAACAGCTCTCCTTTCAGCGTCGGATGCTCCTTCAGGCACTGTCCGATCTCACGCCGAATGCAATAGGCCGAACGCATGACCGGATGCCCTGCCGTCGCAGGTTCCAAATCGAGTCCGCGTGCAATTTGCCGCACCCCGTGATCGCGGTAAAACTCCTCGGCCAGACGATTCGTAACATTCTCCTCGGCCGCAAGGACTTTCGACGGATAGGGCGCCGACCGATCCTCGGGCAAAATCGCATGGACGACAGGGCGGTCGAGCCGCGCCCGCCGCAAACGCTCCAATCCTTCGCGGCGCAGCTCCGCCAGCAACGACACCGGCACGAAACGGTCGCACCCTTCGGAGCGAACCTCCCGCACGTCGAAAATCGTATCTCCGCTGCGGGAAAGTTGTGCGGCGACGGTTTCCGACATCTTCCGGGAATCTTTCGCCGGTTCGAACACCCCGTCGCGCGTAACCTCGGCCGCAACCCCCTCGCAATCGGTAAAACGCACCGTTACTCGCTGCGGCGTTATCGCCGCGTCGGCACGCACGGGAATCACGCGCCGCGTACGGCTGCGGTCGAGGGCCAACGAAAAGCGGCGGTCGAAATTGCGGAACACCTCCGCCCCGGGGACGACACCCTCCATCCGGTTGGGCACGATCCGATTTCCGGCGACCTCATTGACATTGGTACCCGCCAACCCGTTTCGGGTCCGGAAACAGATGCCGTCCCCAGGCGCCAGGTCGTGTGGCTCGGCCAACGTGAAACTCCGGCCATCGACCCGGGCTACCCGGCCCACGAACTCGCCGACAGCTTTGGGCGTGTCGAACGATGCGACTCCCGCCCGGCGACCGTCGAAGAAATACTCCGACTCGCCCCGCGTGAAACTCTTCGAAGGATCCGGCTGAAAGTCCGGCCGGCTCTCTCCCACCGACGAGCGGCAGAATCCCGGCCGTGACGCGAGCTCCCGATCGATCCGCTGGCGGTAATGGCTCACGACATTTTTAATATATCCGACATCCTTCAGGCGTCCTTCGATCTTGAACGAGGTAATCCCCGCATCGATCAGCTCGCCTATACGGTCCGACAAATTCAAATCCCGCACCGACAACAAATGCCGCCCCTTGACGACCGTACGCCCGGACTCGTCCACCAGATCGTAGGTCAGGCGGCAGGGCTGGCTGCAAGCGCCCCGGTTACCGCTGCGTTCGCTCATCGAACGCGACAGGAAACAGCGGCCGCTGTACCCCACGCAGATCGCCCCGTGGACGAAACACTCCAGATCGCCCCCGCAGGCGGCGCGGATCGCACGGATCTCGTCGAACGACAAGGCCCGCTCCAGAATCACGCGGGCAAAGCCGCAGCGCTCCAGAAAAAGCGCCTGCTCCGGCGTGCGTGTGGCCGCCTGTGTCGAAGCGTGCAACTCGACCGGCAGATTCATCCGCCGCAGCGCCATGTCCTGCACGATCAGGGCGTCCACCCCAGCGGCGATCAGCTCCCTGGCCTGCCGCTCGGCTTCGGCCAATTCGCCGTCATAGAGCAACGTATTGAGCGTAGCATGCACCCGTACACCGTATTGATGGGCATACTCTACCGCCCGGGCGATCTCCTCGGCCGAATTGCCCGCCGCGTGGCGCGCACCGAAGCGGGCGCCTCCGATATAGAGGGCGTCGGCGCCGTAATCGACCGCAGCGACGGCCGCCTGCAAATCTTTGGCGGGAGCAAGTAATTCGATGGATTTCACGGTGCTTTGTCGGAAAATATGCCGAAGAAAAACCCGAAACGACATCCGGTTCCCCCGGGCCGCGTCGAGGCGTGTCTTATCTCGGGGCAAAAGTAAAAAATAATCGGCAAATGTGCTTGCGATTGGGGTTTGTTTTGTAATTTTGCTCTCCGAACACGTAATATTTCAAGACCATGCTTACGATCAAGCAACTCAGGGACGACCGCGAGGCGGCCATCCGCCGTCTGGCAAAAAAAGGAGTGGACGCCGCTCCGGTAATCGCCGAAATCGAAAAACTGGACGACCGCCGCAAGGCGATCCAGCATGAACTGGACGAATGTCTGGCCACACAGAACCAGGCGGCCAAACAAATCGGTGCATTGATGGGTCAGGGACGGCGCGACGAAGCCGAAGCCAAAAAAGCGGAAGTCGCGTCCCTCAAGGAGCGGTCGAACGCGCTGAATGCCGAATTCAAAGAGGTTTCGGATGCTCTTCAGGCCGCGATCGTCACCCTGCCGAACTTCCCGGCCGACATCGTGCCCGAAGGCAAAACGGCGGAAGACAATCTGGTCGTGAAACTGGTCGAAAGCTATACGCAATTGCCCGAAACCCGCTGCCCCACTGGGAGCTGGCCCGCAAATACGACATCATCGACTTCGACCTGGGCGTAAAGCTCACCGGCGCGGGGTTCCCCGTTTATAAGGGACAGGGCGCCCGGTTGCAGCGTGCGCTCATCAACTTCTTCCTCGACTGCAACACGCGGGCCGGGTATCTGGAAGTGGAGCCTCCGGTCATGGTCAATGAAGCCTCCGGCTTCGGCACGGGACAACTGCCCGACAAGGAGGGACAGATGTACCATGCCACGGCGGACAACTTCTACCTCGTTCCGACGGCCGAAGTGCCCGTGACGAACATCTACCGCGACGTGATTCTCGACGAGAAGGATTTTCCGGTGAAGATGACCGCCTACACCCCCTGTTTCCGCCGCGAAGCCGGGTCGTACGGCAAGGATGTGCGCGGACTGAACCGTCTGCACCAGTTCGACAAGGTGGAGATCGTACAGTTGAGCCTGCCCGAGAAGAGTTACGAGGCGCTGGACGGCATGGTGGCCCACGTCGAAAGCATCGTCAAGGCACTGGAGCTGCCCTACCGCATCCTCCGACTCTGCGGCGGCGACATGTCCTTCACCTCGGCGCTGACTTACGATTTCGAGGTATATTCCGAAGCGCAGAAACGCTGGCTCGAAGTGTCGTCCGTGTCGAATTTCGAGTCGTTCCAGGCCAACCGCCTGAAACTCCGCTACAAGGATGCCGACAAAAAGACGCGGCTGGCACACACGCTCAACGGCTCCTCGCTGGCCCTGCCCCGCATCGTGGCGGCCCTGCTGGAGAACAACCAGACGCCCGACGGCATCCGGATTCCCGAAGCGTTAATTCCTTATACGGGCTTTGATATGATTAAATAAATTTTTATATTTGCACCGTCAACACACAACTTAAACAATACAAAAAAATGGCTTACAAAATTAGTCCCGATTTGTGCGTAGCTTGCGGCACATGTATCGACGAATGTCCGGTAGAGGCAATCTCGGCCGGTGATGTTTATGTAATCGATCCTGACAAGTGCATCGACTGCGGCACCTGCGCAGGCGTTTGCCCGAGCGAAGCGATCAAGCCCGAATAATTTTACAAGAAGGCATAAAAAAGCTCTTCCCTCGAAAGGAAGAGCTTTTTTATTGTCTATTCCCAAATGGATCTGCCGACACACCCGAAACCCGGGGCCGATCCACCCATACGGCCTGCCGCCGGTCAGGGATTCACAACAGTTTTCCAGCCTATTTCAACGGCAGATCACGATTCCGCCGACCGTTAATTCGATACGCCCCGAAGCACCCTCGAAAGGGATTTCGCGGAAAGATCGAAACACATCGGACGGTAGCGGGGCTGTGGCAGGACATCGAAAGACACGTGTGCAGGGATTTTTCCGCAAACGAACCTTTCCGTTTGCAGAATCTATCTATTATACTTAATTTAGAGCACAGAAACATCGCGGAAGAAGCGTAGCCCGCAATGTCTAATGCCTGTTTCAGCCCGTGAAAGGGGAAGCTCGCGGCACAATGGCCGCAAGCATTCCGGAAGAGGCGCGTGGAAAAGGATCGAAGGCATACTGTTGCAGGCGACGATCGTTCAACCTAAAACCTACCTGATTATGAAAGCGCGTGTCTATTTATCGTTAGGAGCCTTGCTCCTGTTCTTGGCTCCATTGGGCTGTTCCGACAAAGCGGAAAGTCCGGCACCGGAAACTCCGCCGGAAGAGCAGCCTGTACAGCCTTCTGAGGAGTATAAGGAGATGTATCATTCGATGGAGGATAACATAAAGGACGAGGAACCCAGTCTCTATTACACGTACTTCCGTATGCGAAACGCCAGCGACCAGCCGCTGTACATTGCAGTAAGAGCACGGATGAATCCATACGGATTCTTCTACTACCTCAAGCCGAAAGAACAAGCTACGCATTGGAGATGTACGGAAAATTGCGCGGGTTTGAATTTCGATATGGATCAGGTATTAATCAAGGACTTGAACAAGGGACTGACTGCTGTTGAAATTTACTATCGAGACGATAAGGCCGGGACTTTGGCCCCGGAGAAAGACACCGCGATGCGTTATAATTTTATAAAGCCTATGACGGAAGAGATGGTCGGAACGCCGCGTGACCCGGCCCGTTGGGAGTATGAAGAGTTCCCGGACCGCCCCCGTGCCGTGCGATGGACGATTCATATCACCAATGAGGACTATGAAGAAGCCGTCCGTGCGACCACCGAGCGGTGGAAAGATTGGGATCGCTGGAGCGGTGAGCCGATAGAATGGGAATGATTTTCAATTTCGTCTATATCGCAGAAGCGGGCCGCAGCGTAATAGCTGCGGCCCGCTTTTATCCCCCGCCTTACTGCCGAACCGAAAAGACCGATTCGCTCCTTCGAAAATCGTCTTTCGCAGAACTCCGACCGGGCAAAAGGAGTCCCCCGGACACGGATATTTCGCAGCAACGCTGCCTTCGGTTACTTCCGTTCCTTGATCTGGCCGCTGCGATAAGCCGCCAGCAGGTTCTTCAGGTCGTCGATCTGCACCTGCAACTCCTTGCCGATAGTCGTATCGCGCACCGTGATCCGATCGGTCGTCGCCTCGACGATCACCTTCGTAGAGATGATGTCCTGTCCCTCCTCGACGGCCTTGACCGCCGACTCGAAAGGCTCGTGCTGCACCAGTTGCAGCCCGTGCGAATTGTAAATCAACGTGTAACCGGCGATGCCCGTTTCGGAATGGTACGCCTTGGAAAATCCGCCGTCAATCATCAGCAGCTTGCCGCCGGCCTTGATGGGACTTTCGCCCTTGCAGGTCTTCACGGGCACGTGTCCCGAAATGATATGGGATTTCTCGGGATCGAGTCCGAAAGCCGAAAGAATCATACTGCACATCTTCGTATCATCCAAGTGCTTGTAATAAGCTCCCTTCTCCTCGTGGTGCGTCTTCTTGTCCTCGATCAGATAACGCTCCAGCGTCGCCATCTTGGCCTTGTCGAAGAACGGGGATTCGGGGCCGCACCACAAGTACCACATGTAATCGAGCGCCATCTGCTGACTCTTGGCCCCGTTGCCACCGAAATAGGCCTCCCGGGTCAGGCGGTCCAGTTTGTCCAGCAGACACCGTCCGGCATAGGGTTTTCCGTCCACGATGACTGTTTTGAACTCCCCTTCGTCGGTCATCGGAATCGAAGCGTGGTACATCAGGTTCGAATTGACGATCAGGTACATACTGCCCTTCGAAAAGAGCAGCCGGATATGTTTCTGTAGTTTGTCGCTGTTCAGGAACGAGGCTTGCAACGTACGAATAAGCTGATCTTCGCCCGGAGTCAGCTTATAAGGATCCCGGGGATCGACCGTCGGAAAGTCGGCGTCCTTCAAGGGGTAATCCTTGCCGTCGATCTCGATGGTTCCCTTCTCGTAGTCGATTTTCTCCAACAAAGCCCGCCCCTCCATCTTGTATTCGGGATGGCGCTTGATCATCTGTCCCTCGATCTTGAACTGGATCACCGAAATCGCCTTGTGCATCTGGGCCATCAGCAGTACATCGCGCTCCGTAACGCCCGAATTCTGCATCACTTTGGGCTGGTAGGGCTTGCAGGGTGAGTTCTCATAAACTTCCATGGCGAAGCGGGCCAGCGGCAGCAGATTGATGCCGTAGCCGTCCTCCAACACATCGAGATTGTCATAGCGGGCCGACACACGGATCACATTGGCGATCGAAGCTAAATTTCCCGCCGCAGCGCCCATCCAAAGAATGTCGTGATTACCCCACTGGATATCGTACATCTTGTACTGGGCCAGCGTATCGAAAATGAAGTGCGGACCGGGCCCCCGATCGAAAATATCGCCGATGATATGCAGACGGTCGATCGTCAGGCACTGGATCACATTGCTCATGGCGATAATGAAAGCATCCGCCCGTCCGATCGAGATGATCGAATTAAGAATCCCGTTGAAATAACTCTGTTTGGGCGATCCCGGCGAATCGGATTCGTGGAGAAGCTCCTGAATGACATAGGAAAAATCCGGAGGCAGCATCTTGCGCACCTTCGAGCGGGTGTATTTGACCGAAACGGCCCGGCAGACCTCCGTCAGCTGGTTGAGCGTAACCTTATACCAGTCGTCCAGATTCGATTCCTTCTGCTTGATGAGCTGCAGCTTCTCGGCGGGATAGTAGATCAGCGTACAAAGCTCCGTCATTTCGGATTCGCGCAAAGTATTGTTGAAAACCTCGTGCACCTTTTGCCGGATCACGCCCGAAGCGTTCTTCAGCACGTGGCGGAAAGCCTCGTATTCACCGTGAAGGTCCGTAAGGAAATGCTCGGTACCTTTGGGAAGGTTCAGAATAGCCTCCAGGTTGATGATTTCAGTCGTAGCGTCGGCAATGGTCGGGAATTTCTCCGAAAGCAAATTGAGGAATTTCAAATCGGCCGCCGAATATGTCTTGTTCACAGATACACTCATTGCAATAAACATTTTGGGCAATTATATATTTCAATGTACCATCATCCGAGATCGCAGCATCGCAAGGGTCGCCTATTCGCAGCTTGTGGCTGCGTCTGTAATGCAATTCTCCCCTACATTCCCTCCTCGGAGGGACTTGGCGCTACATTCCCAAAGAGATCCACCAAAGTATATCATTGCGATATTTTTTACTAAATTAAATACTTTTCCACAAAGTGCCAAATATTTCGGACTCAATTCCCGGAATTTCCTCCAGCTGCTCCTCCCCGGTTCCGAAAGACGCAAAAAAAGATTCCCGAAATTACTTCGGGAATCTTCGGTTTCGGTCAGCGGCCGAATTACAACACGCTAACGATTTTCATCGAATTTACGGTCTTCGGACACATCTTGCCCACCGAGCTGAAAGCTACGGAAGAAATTCCGCTCTTCGACATAGTCTCGGGGAAAAGTTCCTCCACCGGACTGAGGTTAGCCTTGCTCACCTCGAACGGTTCACATCGGTAAATATTACCATACTCTCCGGCCTCGTTCTGTGCTACGATATAAGCGTAAACCATAAGGCCCTCAGGAAGCTTGACTATATCCATCATAGAAGTATCTGCATCAAAGCCCATACTCATAATGTAAGACAAAACCACGTCGTCAGACTCACCCGAAAAATCCACATCGGTCACCAGCATATTCCAAACCTCGGCACACTCTTCGGAGACTGGGGTACGTATCGCAAGAAATAGGCACCTCCGTAATCATCGGGCTTATACGTAGTCGGATCAATGGACGAAGCCTCCTCACCGTCATACAGACGGACATCCACGCTCTCCACCGTAGCATCCGAAGCGACATATTCCAACGTTTCAAAGTCCTTCACGCTGACATCCGTCGTCGGACGACCGTACTCATCCATACCGCACACGAATACGACATACCCCGTTTTAGGCAGCAAACCAGTAAAAGTGAGCTCCTCCAAATCACCCGTCATCCGCTGTTTCTTCATAAACTCGGAAACAGACATCTGGTAAGCCTTGGCCAAGTTAGCGATAAAAGAAGGGAGCAGCTCTTTCAGTATCGCGGGGTCGTTTTGACATTCCGAACTATACTCTTCAGCTGTCAGCGCATAGAAGAAATAGGGCACCTTCTTATCGGAAGGAGTAAAACTCATTGTTACAGACGTCGATTTAGGCTCAACCGTCCATTCGAAAGTACAATTCTCCTCCTCCAGGCCGGGCAATGTCTTCGTCGTAAACTCGGCAACGATTCCGTTAGCGACAATTTCAAGGTTCTCGTTGATACCGGCAACGACAACCGAGTAGGATGTACCCGCCGACAAACCGGGGACATCCAACTCCAAAGGAGTTACACTACCATGCAACTGCCCCTGCAGAGTAATCTCATTGTAAATATCAGCAACAGTGGCTCCCTGCGACATATATTCCGCCTTATAATAGTTGATGACACCTTTCGCAATATCATTATCCGTAATTCCGGGAATTTGCTGCTTCAGGAACGCCGTCTCAAACACCACAGCCATAAAAGACTGGGACTTGGCATTCTCTGTAATCGCCTCGAACGTAGCAACCGAACTGTAATAAGACGTGTCGGAGAACGTCACCTTATATTCGCTCTCGACAGGATCTCCTCCCGTTCCGTTATTGTCACCGTTGGTTTTGTTTTCGTCGTCGCTACAACCAGCGAACAAGGTCGCAAATGCTGCCAAAGCAACAAACATAAATGTTTTGATTTTCATACGCATTAAAAAATTATTAGGTTTGTTTATGCAAATTTCTTCGTTCCTGCTCCTCATTTATTCAAAGGGCATCGTTGCAAATATAGAAATTTATTTCGAATCGGCCTGAAAAATCGGATAAAAAAAACAACATTTCCTCCGCTTTGCGAGCGATTCCGGCATACTCGCAGACTTTATTCACGAATAGAACGGAATAAAGGTCGCTCTTCGTATAAAAGAGATGGCTTTCTTTGAATACGGGACAACCCGATATCCTCCCGCCACCGGTTGCGGATCTCCTCCGCAGCATATCCCTCGACAACCATCCGGCACACATATTCCACCCCGCCTCGTATCGTTCTTCGAGAATCGGTCCGTCGATGAGCATTCCGTTGAGATTGGGCCGCTCCGGGCCAATGGCTTCCCGCTCGAAACCTACGCAGGCATCCAATCGCTCTATATAATTTAGGTATAACACGCCCGCATCCAACCTGTTCACGCCACCTCGAACGAGTGCATCGCCTCGTCGGAAGGCCTCCGCGTGTTCCCGTCGCAGAGCGACCGGATCGGAATACCCGTCGCCGCATCGACGGAACCTCCCATGTGCTCTCCGGGATCGGCCGTTCCCCGGAATCCGTGCTCCGGAGCGAAGATTGCAGTCACATCGAATCCCCTCGCGTGCAGAATATCAACCAAATGCCGTTCGCCGATCATCGAAGTATGATTCGCAAGCAAGGCCACACGCTTCCCTGCGAGCCGGGGATAATACATCGCCGTATCGGTCGTACCGACCCATACGGACTCCTTCGGAACCAGGCTGATCGCATCCGACAGTAAATTCCGCGCTGCGACGGCATCTGCCGCCTGTCCGGAAGCGACAGATACGAAAAAACGGATAAACCTAAAAATATCAGTCAATCAAAAACAGAAAATTTACTAATCTTTGATTAACTGAACTTATACCATATAAAAATGAAAAACCGTCTGATCCAATTTTTGCCGGTATTGCTTATCGCTTTTGTTTCTTTTGCTACACTCGGAATCGTTCAAGCCCAAAACCGTAACCCTTGCGCAGACACTCCAGAAGCGGAGCGCCTACTCTCTGAACTCACTACGGCATGCTCCGAGCAGTCTTCGGAAAAAATCGAAAAATTCATCGAAAAATGGGAGCAGGAAAGCCGAACCGCGACGATATACGACACAAACGATAAGCTAACAACAACTGTTTATCAACTTTTGGACTACCTAATGGAAAAATATTATTTCAATAACAAAGAACTCTCTCCGGACAAACAGGGGCGGATCGTCAACGGCAACTTGGTTTTTCCGGGAGAAGTTCCCGTCTATATTTTAAGTGACGAAGAATATCTCGATTGTTTCCGTCCTGAAGACTTATCGTCGCATCGATGGTTTTCCCAAATGGATTATACACCGCAACGAATCATCAAAGGGTACCGTCCCTGCAATGCGCCTCAACAAAATTCGGTTCTTAAAACTCATTCCATCTTACAAAAAAGCCATTGACAGTTTTATCGACTCCGAAGTCAAAAAGTCGAAAAGCTTTATTTATTCACAACATGCTCTCAACTTTTATACAAGTAAATTTCCCGTGTGCTATTCATCCTTTTTACATTATCCGAATCCACGATCATCACCCTACTTCAGCTATATCGTAATAAACACTTCACTCACGGAAGCTATCATCCAATGCGACTACGGATTCTGGGGTGAAACGGACGCCCTGCAAAAAAAGAATGGAAAATGGGGACCCGCAGCAGGAAATACGATTTCGATCCATTCGATCGAATAAAACAAACTTAAAACAAAGAGGGAGGGCGAAAATTTTATTTCGCCCCCTGCAATATTCTCCACATCCCCACGCTTACGCCTG
>OKWF01000040.1_pt1 | contig 18693 bp, 24 predicted proteins | sample 1607031 | NCBI WGS metagenome assembly OKWF01 (sample SAMN04414079, study PRJEB24778) | human gut metagenome | material: faecal | host: Homo sapiens | reverse complement strand
TGTTTATTGTGTATGAAATTGAATTTGATTGTTTTCTGTTAAAAAACGGTGAACAGCGACACCCGGAACCAGACCGAGTCGTGCCGGTCCGGCGTCCGGCTGATCGTATGCTGCGACGTCGATGGTACGGCCTGCTCGTAGCGGGAAAGATCGTAGACGGCCTCCGGAATACGGTTGCCCCGTCCGCAAAGCATCTGCCCCCGCAGACCGAACGTTCCGAACCGGAAATGCCTTGCCACGGTCAGTTCCGCCGTATACAGCTCCGCCGTATTGGCATAGTAGGCATAAGTCGTGAACGCATGCTGGAATTCCGTGTTTTTTCCAGGTCGACTCCGACCTCATAGCGGCTCTCGGGAACTGTCCGGTGGCTCCAGCAACCGCGCAACTCCACATCGAACTTCTCCCCGGAATACCGGGCTCCGATTCCGAGGGAGGGGGTCAGCAACACGTTGCGGATCAGGTAATCGTGGTCCTTGTAGGTCTCCTCGCGCATCATATAGCCGACGCCTCCGAGCAGCGACACGGTATAGTGCCGTCCCAGAAAACGGGAAACCTTGAGTTCCGCACTTCCGTCCAGACGCTTCATCCCATAGCGGTTCTGTTCTCCGATCTTGCGGAAATCGTACACGTCCACACCGTCCTGAGACGACGAAATATAACGTTCGAAGATATTTTCCGTTCCCTTTTTATCCTCATAAGCGGCCTTCACCAAAAATTCCGCTCCCCACCGACGGTCATTCCACAATATGCCCAGATCGGCATCGAAAGTATTGGCCGGAGCCCGGTAGAGATTCACCTTATAATTGTTCTCTTCCGTCTTCATCGTTTCACGGCCGTATCCCAGCAACAGATTCAGGCGCAACGCCCGCGAAGGGTCGGAATTGAACGTCAGATTCACGCCGTAAGCGTTGATATGCTGCCGTTGTTCCATGGAATTGAAAATCGGGCTGAAAATGTAGTCGAACATACCGAACCCGTATTCGATGAAGAAACCGGCGAACTGTCCGGTCCGGAAGTGTTTGACATCCGCATGCTGGCGATGGTGCATGAATTCCGCGTTCAGGGCTATGACATGGCGGCGGAATGCATAGGCGGCACCGGCCTTGAACGTAAGCCACGTGGAGATATCCTCTATACGGGGATCGTTCTGGCGGAATGCGAAATCGCCCGTATATTCCCCCGACATGCCCAGATCGAACCGCCCGAGCCGGAACGAGTACCCGCACATCAGATCGTACTTTTCATAACGGAAGTCGCCGCCCGTCGAATCGGCAACAATGTAAGGCCAGTACAGTCCGGGATTGCGCAGTGCGCTCCAACCGACGTTGTCGTTTCCTCCTGCCGTAAATCCGATCCGGGCGAAGAACGTCGCCCGGTCGCCCTGCTTGTATCCGTCCGCCCGGACAGAAAAATCGCGGAACTCCTGCCCCTCGTAAGGCAGATAATCCCCTTCCTGTCGTCCCGGAAGCCCCGTCCGCAGCGATGAAGATCGTACCGGGCTTCTCTCTGACGAACCCGGGATTTTCGGCCGAAAAGTAGCGCCGCTCGCCGACCATGCGGTGTATCAGGGCCGGATTTCTCAGATAAGCGTCCCGCATGTCCGTCCCGGGCCGCAACGAACGGTTCTCGAACTCGGTCTGCAACGGGGAATTCGACGCCGTCGAGGTCAGCCTCTCCTGCCCCCTGACGGAAGGAACGCTACACAGGCTGCATGGGAGCGCAGCGACGATTCCCGGTGTGAAATATGTGTGTCTTAAAGGCATCCTCAGTGTATATTAAAAACTGAATGTCATCTCGGCCCCGAAGAACGATTTCTGCCATACGCGCACGTTCTGGTTGTAGCGGTTCTTATACAGGGGATTGATGTCCAGAATATTGTTCACGAAAAACGAGGCGCGTATCATCCGGCTGAACTCTTTGGTCACCTTGAAATTAACCGTCAGCGATACGGGCAGCGTTTCGCTGAAATCCTCCTTATAGATATGATAGTGCCGCCACACCGTATGTCCGTCCTTAATCGACTGCAGTATCCGGTCGTCCACGGTATGCATCCGACCGTCCGTATCGAAATAGGCGGAAGGGTATTCATCTCCGTTGATACGCATCTCTTCATTCAGCCAGATGAACTGGAAGAAGGTAGTGAAAATCATTTTATAGCGCGGAATATTCGTGTTGAACCAAAGGTTCGTATTGAAAATCCGCTGGCGGGTGATATCCTGACGCCGGTAAATTCCCACGTACGGTTGCGGACGGTCGTCGTCCCTGAAGGCAGGATGGTACTGCAACGGAGCGCCCGAAGAGTAACGCGTATCATAATATGCGCCGTTGATCTCCACCGTCGTGGACAGAGGGATGATTTTCGGGAAGCGCAGCAGGTACTCCAGACCTTTTTTTCTCGACCTTCATGCTGTTGCGTACGATGTCCATATCCACGAACGTGGCATACGGGTCCGCCACATAATCCTCCTTTTCCGGCCGGCGGCCGACGATCGGCTGTCCGTCGATCGGATCGACATAGCGTGTGTAACGTACGGGAGAATACTCGGCGACGCTTTCGAATCCCCGGTCGGAGTGCTCCTTGAAAAAAGTCAGGGACAGGGAGTAGCTTCGTATTCCACATCCCATCCCGCTTCGTATTTCGTATTCCGGTTCGGACGCAGGCTATTGTTCGTGACATCGTTAGATTTTCGTATAGGTGATCAGATGGTTGAACGGATCGTCCTGCTTGGTATAAGCGTTCAACACGATCATATCTTTGTAGACCCTGTCCGGGTAGATGTAATCGAGCGTAGGCAGCTTGTTCTCCTGTCCGAACCCGAAGCGGAACATATTGCGTAACGATTTGCCGCCGGCAAGATCGATATTGAACGACAACGCCGCATTGATACGGGGTTCGACCTGCAACTTTCTCAATTCGGTATATTTCGTGTCTAAATTGAACATCTGCGTAAACCGGACCCCGGCGTCAGCTCGAAATCGAACCAGCGGTTCGAATGCTTCAGTTGTTCTTCCGCATAGCTGCGCCGACCGACAGTGCGGGAATGCTTCGGTTGGGCACCGGACGCACGTATTCGTTGTTCCCCGGATAGGGCGGCCGGGTCATGTCGACCATAACGCCCTCCCCATAGTTCTTGGTCCGCTTCCATGAAAGACCGTATATCACCTTGTGGCGGAAAGAACGCGTCTCGAAAAGAGATTCGGCATTCAGTTGCGTAAGCAGCGACAACGGCTTGTTCTCGATCTGGAAGGGACTGTAATAGGTAGAAGGAAGGTATATGCCCTCCGATTCGCCCTCCTCTGTCGCCAGCGGGGACGGAAGCGGCGTCCCGGTCTGCACGAGGCGATTGCGGTCTATCAGGTCGTAGGTATAGTCCGCCGAAGCGATGAACTCGACATTATCGACGATCTTCCCCAGATCGTACATTTGCGCCTTGAATGAAGCGCCGGTCCTCGAATACTTGTTTCGGAACGACTCGTTGTAATCCTGCGTCAGCTCGTCCTCCTTAGCCTGGTTCAGCGTATAGACCTCGGACAGTTTGAAAAAGAGGAATAGCGTCTTGTCCCCCACATCGACGGAATTGTTATAGGTGACCTGGCCCGTCAGGCGGCTGTATTTGCTCATAGGGTCGCGGCGGTCGTCGTAAACCGAAGTATAGTCGATTCCGGTATGCAGATAACCCATCTTCGGCGAAATGCGGAACCCCTTGCCCAGATAGATCAGCTTGGTAAGCGGATCGACCTTCATGCGAAGCTGTGCGGGAGTAATGCCTATCTTCGAGGTCGTCTGAATGACGCCCGACGAGAGGTTTCCCAGTTTGGCCGAGGAAATGCCCTTGACGATCTCTATTTTGCGGATATGGTCGGTCGAAAGCGTTTCAGATCGATGCCCCTGTTCATGCCGAGCCGGTCGCTGTATTCGTCGGTAGACAACCCCGGGATAGAAGCCCGAAAGCCGTCGTTATCCTGAGGGATGCCGTCCATGACGACTGCCATACCCAGCGACGTATTGTCGTCGCTGCCCGACTGACGCAGCGATATGCGGTTGAAACCGGTGGCACTCGACTCCCGGAACAATCCGCCCGGGATCAACGACAGCACGTCGGCTACCGACGTGGGCTGGATATGCTCCAACGCCTGTTGGTTGATGACGGCCGTAGAGCCTTGGTTTTTCTTATAATCCGCCATGACGACCACCTCCGCGAGCTCGTACGATTGTTCTTCGAGTACGATCACCAAGGGTTCCGGGCTACCGGCCTTCACCTTGACCTCCTTGTCGACATGGTTCAGGTACGAAACATTCAACGTATATTCCGTTCCCTTCGTTCCCGTAAACCGAAACTTTCCCTCGAGGTCCGTCGAGACTCCCGTTCCGAGTTCGGCGATGAACATCGTGGCGAAACTCAGCGGCTTGCCGTCCGAGTCCCGGACGACACCCTCCACAGTGGCTTTATCCGTCTGCGCGAAGAGTGCGGAGCATAGACCCGATATAAAAAAGGCTATGAATATCAGTTTCTTCATTTATCCCCTCGTCATTCCATTCCGGTCTCCGTATACGGACCTGCCCCGTTATCTGGGACCGGAATTACAGAATTGTCAGAACACCCCCGGGAGTTTCCCGGACGAGCCCTGACAAATCCATTCTCCGGTGATTATTCGTTTCTCCAGCCTTCCGGGTAACCCTTGAAGTCGCTGCGGTGTTCGATCTTCACATCCACGCTCGAATCGTTGGTATCCTGGAACTTCCCGTCGGTACCTTTCACGCGGTACATGAACGTGTTGTGGTGACAGCCTTCGATCGTAGCCTGGACATAGCTTTTGTCGACGGTCACAGGCAGCGACTTGGAAGTGTAATTACCCCAGTAAGGAGTGGTTGCAGAGGTCGTTTCGATGGCATCCACGATCAGGTTCGTAGGAACCTTGTAACCCTGATATTCCTGAATGGCGGCATCCTTTTTCGGACGGTCGTTGTAGGTAAACCCGTTCTGGCTCTTGAACGAACTCCACTCGATACCGCTGGCGTCGAACAGGAACAGCGGACGGATACCATAAGGATGCATCCATGCCGTGACGCCGCCCGGCATGCTGTTGGCGACTTTCGTCAGGTTGGGAACTTTCGGATTGTCCACGGCCGAACCGGACATGGCTGCGTCGTTATCGGCGAGTTCGAAATCGGCACCCGAAAGGTCGACCGGAATGCCGGTGTCTTTCTCCGGATTGGGCGTGTAGCTTTCCGTGTGGTTCTGCGCCTGCGAAGCGATGACGTAAACTTCGCCCGGTGCGAGTGTATAATTCTGTCCGGCCGGTATCTGGTAAATATTGGCAGCCACCACGTAATCCGGCAGAAGCGAGGTCAGGTCCGAGCATGGCAGCGTATTCATATTCGAAGCCTGTGCGAGTGCCAGTCCGCTGACGTTGATCTCACGGTCCGAATTGTTCGCAATGACGATATACTGGTCGGGGTGCATCATCGTGCCGCCGTAGGTGCCGCCGTTATAGAACAGCTCGGAAAGAACGATGCCGTCCATATTGCCCGTATAGTGTACCGAGAGGTTCTCCACGTCGACGCTTACCGTGGTACTCTGGCCGTATTGCGCCATACCCGTCGTACCGAAATATTCCTTGCCGTTCTCCTTGCCGCGGATCTCGATTCCGTAACTGCCGATATCGAGGTTGAATGTCGCGGAACCGGAGGCATCCAGAGATTCCGTCATGGTCTTCCCGTCACGCTCCGAGGATACGGTTACGGTGAACTGAGAATAGTCCGAAACCTTGTCCTCCGTAGTCGGAGCAACAGCCTGAACTTTCAGGTCGATCTTCCCTGACGGTCCGTCATCATCCTTGCTGCAAGAGGCGAAGGCCAGCAGGGTTGCGGCCACCGTCATTAGTTTGATTGTAAAATGTTTCATATTTTAACGATTATATTTGAAAAGGTTAAACGGTCGGAAAATAAGATTAGGTGTTTTTTTATTCGACTGCAAATTTACAGCAACCTCTCCCCCCCCCTCGCAATCCCCACATTTTGGTATTTTGGATTGAGATTATAATCCATAAATGGTATCCGAAGACAGTGCTGTCAGAGGAATGTGCGGGAAAGAGATATGCGAAATATTATTCGAAGTGTCCGATCTGTATTTTCTCTATTCTCCCGAAGGGCCGGATAGGGTAAAGGAAGTCGTTTCGATATATAATATCGGAAGGAAGAACGGTAAAACGGAATGCCATCGTCTAACCGGGGAGAGTGCTCATTTTATCCCTATACTGCAAATCCGGCAGAATCATGAACTGTCAGTTGCGCCATATCCCGTATTCGGGGCGTAAAAGCAAACATTTCCTGCGGATCTCTGAAATTACGTTCCGGCGGAAATATCTCCTGCGGCCATTTCTAAGCCTCACGCGCTCCGCTCCGTTTCTATACCTGCCGGACGCTGTTTTTACTTTTTTAAGCTAAATTTTGCCGCATAGTTTCCAAAATAGGCAACTTTGGATTTTCTTTGTGAAATCGAGAGACTATGAATATGGAAATCAACAATATCGGAGTTTTGATCCGCCGTGAACGGACCCGTTGCAGAATGACACAGGAGAAACTGGGCGAAAGAGTCGGCGTCGGTGTGCTTGCAGGTGGCGGTTCCCGTAGACCGGCGCTTAATCGGTTACATTGTGGCCAATATAGGCGAATTTGCACGTACGCATGGCATGACGGTGCGCGAAGCCGGCAACTACCTGAACCGCTACAAGGGGTTGGACTTTCTCGCCGAACACTACGAGGCTGAGCACCTGTCGGCGACAGCGTACAGGATTTGACCCGTGTGTGTTACAATAACGGCGGAGGTATGAGATGAAACTCTACCACGGATCGAACACTGAAGATGGGCCGATTATGTAATCCGGTAGTATGATGAAAGAAAGGTCGAAAAACTGGATGAACAATTCGCGGAATGCGTAAAGTGGCGGATAGCCGTTCGTATCTTTTCCCGTCTTTTTTCCGCTGTTTGCGGTTTCGGTTGCTTTTGTAGGTCCGTAAATCGTTCCGGCTATGGGGTAGGGGGACCGCAAACCGTCCGAATATCCTGCTTCGGACGATTTGCGTTGATGAATATATCTTGTTATTCCGCCAAGAGTGCGGTATTGGCCATATCGCGCACGATCACGCCTTCGTCGAACACCTCGTAGGCGAATACCCAGTCTTTTTCGAATACGGCGCAGTGGTAACCCAGTGTCCGCCACTTTTTGAAACGGCACAAGGGATGATCGACCCGTTTCGCAAAATCCATGACGAACTGTTCCATCCTGCGGATTCGCTTTTCAGTCGCTTCTTCAGACAGGTGTAATTCGTTTATGAGATAATCGTTTACCTCTTTAATCTTACCCCACAGATGTTCGGATACGATAACCTCACGCATGGTCGAAATGCTCTTTAGCCTGTCGGCTCATTTCGTCGAAAAATTCAGCGGCAGGACGGCCATTGCATTCTGCCACGGCTTCCCGGAACCCCTTCTTTTTTTTCTCGTCCATGACAGTCACGCTCTTGTGTCCCCGGATCAGCTCCAGCAGCCACTTTCCTTCGGGCGTATTGTCTTCGATCATTATATGTGTCATAGCGGTCAGGTATTTAATTCGTCGTAAGGCTATCCTCTTGTTCGGCAAAGATAATAAATTCCGGGATATAACCGAAAAGTCCGTATCGCCGGCGTATCCCTTGATACCTATATAACGAATCCCGTACCGGAAACGGTATGCACGTTCGTATCTTTTCCTGCTGTTTGCGCCCCCGGTTGCTTTTATAGCTCACCCTGTGGACGGCTTGGACCGCCGCCCCTTCCGTTTATATACCTGCCGGACGACGCCCGATATACCGAGTATAACCCTCTCGTTGTCTCGACTTTCGCCGCCGGGTTCGTTTTCGTGTGCAAAGGTACGGTGGACGAACACGGTTCAAGGACCGCTGCCGTTACCTGTAATGAAATTTGACGCAAACTTTCCGGAATCCGGGATTCCGGCCTTTCATAAAATTTCCTTCCGTTTCCTTGCCCGTCGTTCTCGCATCCCCCCGTCCGACTCCGCACGTGAAAACATCCCCTTCGGGCGAAGTCGGAAGACATCGAACGGAGGGAAAGAAAAAACGGAAACGATGACAACAACAGAACAGATTACCAATGTGGCCACTGCTTTGGGCTGGAGTGTGGAAACGGACGCCAGTCGTCCCGGCTTCACGGAGTTCGAGTTCCGGCAGTACACGCCCGCAGGACAGGACTTCGGCTTCAGCGTCGAAATGCGGAACGGCGATCCCGACAGCCTCCTGCAAGAGCTGGAAAAGTATTACGAGGCTTACGACTCCGACTATGAAGCCTATCTGTGGATCGGCACGGACGGGCACGGCAAGAACGGCGCCCCTTACCACATCAAAGACATCGTGAGCGATATGGAAGCGGCCGAGGCAATGATCGACACGCTTTATGAAACCCTGAAAACAGCATTGAAATGAGTACGAAACGAAGTTACAAAGCGGAATTTCTGCGTTGGAAGGCAGAAGTGGAGAAAAAACACGGCAAGATGATTTACGACCGTCTTTCGGAGGTCATCGACACGGACGACGACCTGGCCGTCGGCGACACGGTTCTCTTTACAAACGATTATGGAGTGACGTTCGGCCCCCACGAAGTGCTGGGGTTTTGCCGTCCGGACAGTTTCCTTTGTCCGCACCGTTACCCCGAGGACGAGGATTGCGGCATCGTCTTTTCAGACAACGACGCCTATTGGTTCCCCGACCGCCCCGGCCAACTGACGTTGGTACAGAAAGGAGGTGCCGACGTATGAAAGCGATGACGGACGGGGCGATCCTCGCACGGCTCTGCGGCAATGTGACCGCAGGCCGTTTCGACTGGCGCAAATACTGTACTCCGCAGACCTATTTCGGTCGTGAAGTTTGCGTCACGCCGCTGCTCTGTTCCTACGGACAGATAGGCTATGCCGTTCATTTCCCTTATTCCGATATGCCGGAAGTGGAGTACGACTGGGAACTGAACACCTTACCATCGACGGCGAGGAGTGGCGAATTTATTTACAGAACACACGATAACGGACAAATTGGATTATGGCACAGAGTTTTTATACCAAATGGCAATATGTCTTCCTTGCGGACGCAGGGTGTTATGTCTCGAGAGAATACCGGAATTTCCAGACGGCGCTCGTCCGTGAAATATCCAAATATGCCAAAGCCGTGGATGCGGCGGTCGTAGCCAAGACCAAGGGGCATTACTTTACGAGCTGTTTTGTCGAGCGCAACGGCAAATTCGTTTACATAAACCATTCCTCCGGATTGTCCCGGAGGATTGGCTCGGTCAGAATAGAACTCGATTCGTTCCTGATCCGCACGGCCCGGCATGCCGAGGACTATACCGGCGGCACCAATCAATATTGCGATCTGTTGCGGTTGCAGTCCATGATCGACCGACTGCTGGCCTGACGCTCCTTCCGGTTCCGGCCCGTCAGGCCGTGACGGCAGACAGCCGCTCCCCGTCCCTTTTTTCTCTGGTCGCCATCCTTTTGTATTCCGCCCAAAAACCTCGAATCGTAGAAAAACGACAAAAACAACCCGTATTTGCATTGGAAAAGCGGCAGGAGGGGCCGGCAAGCCGGCCGACAGCCTCTTGTACCGTGGTGGATACCGATAGTCCGTACCGTCCGTTTTTCCCTGCGGGACAGGAAACGCCGTCCCCTGTTTTATCCGATCGCCTCGGCCACAATATCTTCCAGCAGGAACGGGATCACGCCCACATACATGACGCCATCCTCATCCGTCCACGGCTTGCTGTTGCCGTCCAGCACGACGATCTTGCGGAAGAAGTCGCCGGTGTTTCTCAAAGAGAAGGTTTCCTGTGCCTTCTTTTCCGGCGTGTCTACGTGTAATGCCGACTGGATATACAGTTTGTCATTGCCCACGTTGACCACGAAGTCGATCTTGTATTGCGACGAGCGGCGTCGGCCCTCTATGATTCGCGTCAGTTCTACTATTCCCACGTCTACCGAATATCCCCTGCGGATCAAATCGTTGTAAATCATATTTTCCATCAGGTGCGAACGTTCCTGTTGGCGGAAATTCAACCGCACATTTCTCATTTCTGCCCGTTGTAGAGCGTCACCGACTCCATGTTGTCGAGCGAGAAGCGCCCCAAATCGACCGTGCCGTTTTGAGCGTTGCCCAGTTCGATACCGTCGTAGAAGACCCCGACGTGGTTGGTGCCCATGCTGCGGATGTTCACCGTTTTCAAGCCGCCGACGCCTCCGTAGTCCTTGATCTGGATGCCCGAGAAGTAACGCAGCGCGTCGGCCACGTTGTGCGAATTGAGCCGCTGGAGGCGTTCGCCCGAGAGCTCCTGCACGGGAATCACCTCGCGCCGGACGACGCGGCCCGTCACGACGACCTCCCTGATATGGTAGAGGCTATCCTGGGGCGTCTGTCCGTATGCCTCCGGCACGCACCCTCCCGCCAGTCCCAGGGGAAACAAAAGATATTTATAAAATCCGACAAGCATTTATAAAGCAATCCAACCGACCGGTCCTCGGGTGCGGTTAAATCCATAAATCGTTGGCAGGTCTTCTGACTGACTCCTCATCCGAACTCCTTCCCGGCACGAAACGGCCAGTGGTACAGATTGCCCGGATGATTGGCGGAGCTTCACAGCAGCGGGTCTGTCCGGGAATTTCACCCGGTTCCCTTTTAATCCCCCGACTCGGAAAAAGTCGCTTGGGAACCAATCGGCCGCAAAAATAGTATATCATCCCCAAGTTCCAACCTTCCCCCCCCCAAAAAAAATTTCATAAACTTCGACGGGTGGCCGTCAGACCTTTGGAGGCAGACTCCTATCTGCTCTGCATGCGAACGACGCATGCAACTTGCTCTCGAACGGAAAATATATGACGCTGCCTTCACCTCGGGAGACCTTTCGTCTACGGGGTGTTTTCTACCGCATGTTCGAAGACCGTGTCCAGGCGCTTCCGGTACGGTGACTTTCTGCTCCCCGTGGGGCGGCGAGCCGGTACGGGGCGCCTGACGCAGCTTCTGGAGAAGGTGGAGGTCTTGGAATTCGTTAAGCAATAGCGATCTCGAAGCTACGGGTATCCCTGAACCTGAAGATCGACTTCGCGCCGTCGCCGCGGTCGGGCTGTGAAAGCTATTGCAGCCGAACTGCGGGAGTGGGATAGGGCAGGCGTTCGGGGAATATCCTGTTTTGGGCTTGGGGACGTAAGCTGTATCTTGCATTTCAATGCGTTTAGAAAGTTCATCTACACCGCTTGTTGAGTCTTTGCTATTATTTTCTTGATTGTCCGACTTCGGAGGGGCGATTGCTCTCTGTCAGGGCAAGGCTTTTGAGAGTAACTCAAAATGGAGCTGGTACGGCTGAAAATCCCGAATTATGGAAAAGCGGCAAATGTGTGCGAATAATTCTTGGAAAAACGGCATGAATACCCTATATTCGTATTGGAAAAACGGCAAACAGGGCCATGTAGGTCAGCCGACAGCCTTAATATAAGTCAGTTATGCTCAAGAGGAAGATAGACGACTACATCCGGAATTATTATGAAACGACCCGTAACGCACTGCTCGTTACCGGCGCACGGCAGACAGGCAAGACGTATTCGATCCGTCAGTTCGGCAAATCGTTCAAAAGTTTCGTCGAGATCAATTTCATCGAGATGCCCGAAGCGGTGGAGCTGTTCAAGGGGGCGAAAAGCAGCGGCGATATGCTGCTGCGCTTGTCCGCCCTGACCTCCGTACCGCTTATCAAGGGGGAAACGCTCGTCTTTTTCGACGAGGTGCAGGAGTGTCCCGAGATCGTTACGGCGATCAAGTTCCTCGTGGACGAAGGGTCGTACCGTTATATCCTCAGCGGCTCGCTGTTGGGGGTGGAGTTGAAGGACCTGCGTTCGGAACCAGTCGGATATATGGGGGTTAAGGATATGTACCCGCTCGATTTCGAGGAGTTCATTTCATGCGTAGGCATCAGCGATGCCGTGATTGGGGCGTTGCGCGAAGCGTGGAAGCGCCGCGAGGCCGTCGATGAGTTCGTTCATGGCAAGATCATGGAGCTGTTCCGGCTCTATCTCGTCGTGGGCGGTATGCCGGCCGCCGTGAGCAAATACATCGAGAGCAATAATCTTCAGGAGGTCATGACCGTACAGCAGGACATCATCCGCCTGTACAACGGGACATCGCCCGGTACGACCCGGACAACAAACTCTATATCGAGGAGATTTTCAACCTGATTCCGCCCGAGCTGAATGCCAAAAACAAACGCTTCATTCTGAAGAGGCTGAACGAACACGCGAAATTCGACCGGGTCGAGAGCAGTTTCCTGTGGCTGACCAACGCTGGTGTGGCGTTGCCGGTCTATAACGTGGAGGAACCGAAGGTCCCGCTTTTGCTGAACCGTTCGCGCAACCTGTTCAAGCTCTTCCAGAGCGACGTGGGACTGTTGGCCAGCCAGTATGCCGGAGGTATCCAGTTGCGCATTATCAACGGAGACAAGGACATCAATTTCGGCTCCGTCTATGAGAATGCCCGTCGCGCAGGAGCTGGCGGCGCACGGTATCGCCACCTATTATTACAACAACAAGAAACGGGGCGAGTTGGATTTCGTCATCGAACTGGGCGGTAAGGTTCTGCCCATCGAGGTAAAGTCGGGCAAGGACTACGAGACGCACCGCGCCCTGTCCAACATTATGGATTGCGGCCAGTACGACTTGTCCGAGGCTGTCGTATTCAACAACGCCAATCTGCGGGTGGCCGGCAAAATCGTCTATGCACCCGTCTATATGGCAATGTTCCTCGAAAAGGACGATACGGCTCCGACTTTTTACAAGGTAGACCTGACAGGGTTGTAAACCGGTAGCACGAATTGCATTGCCCCCCCCAATGGTCGCAAGACGCAAACAGCCCGGAATTTTCAGATTCCGGGCTGTTCTTTTACCGGTGTATGGCGCTCCGTTCCGCCGTCTCAGTCCGGTATTCCTCCATCCCGTTCAGCCTTTCGACTGCCTTTTGCAGGTTGGCTTCCGGCGTGGCGTTGTGGTCGTAAGGAAAACGGTGCCGCACGGTCCATTCGCTATCGGCGGCCGGTCCTGTGTCGAGCGAATCGGTTTCCCTATTATACCTGACACGGAGTACCTCGCCGCCGGGCATCTCGAATGCCGGCGCTTTCTGCCGCGACAAGGCGTCGAACTCTTCCGCCGCCATATCCTTGGCCACCTCCTTCACGTCTTCGCTGGCACGGCCGATGCCGTAACGCCGGATGTGGTCGCGCACCTCCTGTTCCGTGTGTTTCTGCATGACGTCGTAGGTTCCCCCGACGCTGCCGTTGTACACCACGGCGAAGTCCTTGTCCTCTGCCACGAGCTCGTCGCCCCCGTTCCGCAGGAGCGTAGCATAGGTATGTTCCTCGTCCATGCCGCTGCCGTCGCAATACTCTTTGGCAAGCGTCAGTATGCCTTCGTAGTCGCCCTTGTCTCTCAGTTCGTCGAACTGCCTCGTGTCGTCGTCGAACTGGAGATAGGCCGCCGAGGCGTAGAAGGTCCTCTCCGGAGCGGCGACCCCGTTGTCCTGCCGTTCCTGCTTGCCGAGGTCCTGTTCCAGCTCCCGCGCTATCTTGTCCACCTTTTGGGTAATCAGGGACGCAGCCCGCTTCACGTCCAGCAGCGTCGTCTTGATAAATTGCGGCGATTCCTTCAGCTCGTCGAGCCATCCTTTCAGGTAGGCGCAACTGTCCTCCTTGATGTGCTTGGCCATGCCGTAACGCTGGGCTACCAGTGCGCTGCCGAGTTCGGCTACCAGCTCTTCTCGGGCATATTCAGGTACGCCGAAAGCTGCCGGTTTGAACCGGTCGAGCACGTCCTTTGCACCGGTCGAGTGCGTCATCTCGTGGAACAGCGTTCCGTAGAACGCCTCCCCGGACTTGAACTGCTCCTTTTCGGGTACGACGATTTCGTTCTTCGTGATGGAGTAATACGCCTGGTCCTGATGCTTCGGCCGGATGGGGCAGATCCAGAGGTCGTCCCGGATCATCGTATCGACCGGCGCGAAACTCAGATGTTCCCCGTCCTCGATTTGCGGCCGTGTGACCTCCTGCTCCAGCTTTTCCCACAGCTCCGGCCGCGCCTCCCGCAGGTTGGTCTGCGCCACGTTGAACACGCGGAACACCTGCATCTTCGGAAAAGACGTTGTACAGTTCCTGCTCCTTTTCGGAGAGCTTTTTGTAGTCCTCGTATCTGATCTTTTCCTTCGTCTCCTTGTGTATGCAGGTAAACGTGGTCAGCATCACGGGGAACGACTTCTCTCCGCGCAGTATCGACACGCGGGGCAGCTCCTGCCCGTCCTTGCCGGGGGTATTGAGCCGCCGCACGCAGTCGAACGTGCAGAAACGGGGTATCGTGTACCCCTGTTTCTCGCAGTGCAACAGCAACATCAGCGCGTTCATGCCGTTGTATTCGCGGCCGTGCAGGGTTGCCGCGGGCCACCGGGCAACGCCCCTTCGGTAAACCAGGGCTTGCGCCAGTCCTTGCGGATGCTCTCGATCTTTTCGATCATCATCTCCGCGAAGAGGTCCAGCGCCTTGTCCTCGCTGTTCGGGCCGTCGGCATTTCTTTTCCTGTAAGCTGCCATGTCCGTTACCTGTTGGCGTTATCCGGTTCCGCGACATACGGCGCGAGCTCTTCCGCCCGGCACGACAGGTCGGGTTTTCCGTTGTGTACCGCCACGCTCATCGCACCCTTGACCTCTACCCGCGCTCCGGGCTGCAACCACTCTTCGCGCCCGCGGTCGAAGCACAGGAACCGCACCCACTGGTACTCGAACCCGTCTTCCGTCTTCTCCGCGCTGAACGCCGAGAACACCGTGTAGGGCTTGCCGTTCTTGTCTTTTCGCTCTTCGATGTTTTTGCCCGCCTTCCCGCGGAAGGACATCTCGCCTTCGATGGCGTCCGCGGCGTCTGCCGCCGCCGGGACGATCCGGTCTGCGAAGAGGTTGAAATAGAGTCTTTCGCCCCTCCGTTTCAGGTACATCGTACCCGTGGCCTCTATGCGCGAGCCTTTGCGGTATCCCGCGGCCTCGTCCTGTCCGCCGTCCCGGCTTACGCCGATCTCTACCGTTTCGCTCTGCCCGTCCTTACCCTGGATGGCGACGCGGAGCGGGAAGGACAGGAACGTCTTCCCTTCCTTTCCAGTGCGCGAGGCCGCCTCCCGGCCGATCGTGCCGCACACCGTAACATTGCATTTAATCATGGTCTTTTCGTCTTTTAGTGATACACCTGCTACTTCCCGGATAACCGTGTGTCGTATTGATGTTGAACCGTTGAACCGTGCCCCCGGTCGGGAGCGCGTATCCTCCTGCAGGCTGTCCGTACGAGGGTCGTCGCCTGTGCGTCGGACTTCCTGCCGCTGGGTGCGGCCTGAGCCGCGAAAATCGCTTTTTTCATAGCGCATAACGTTTATTTGCATGTGTAATCCGCGAAATCCATCGCATTGAACAATCGCTTGTTGTTGCACCAGTAAGCCAGCCGCCACGCCTCCCGCGAAGGCTTCGTACCGCCCGTAAAATCGCGGTACGGCTGTGCGAAGGGCACGCAGCCCAATGCTTTCAGCTCCCGGATGCGCCGCAGCGCCTCGTCGATGTCGTCGCGCACCAGTACGTAGAAGAAGAGCTTGCGGGGCGGTAGTGCCGCACCTGCCGAGCCAGCTCCACGGCCCGGTGTACCGTCGTCCCGCAGGGCGTTGGTGTCGTAGGCCATCCGCAGGAAGCGCAGCCACCGGACCCGTGCGAGCAGTTCCGCCACTTCCGGGTCGCGGGCTATGCGCCGCGCGTCGAGCCCTTGGTTGAAGTCCACTCGGATGCCCAGCCGGACGATCTTCCCGATCTGCACGAGACCCCAATCCGAGGCCAGCACGTTGTTGTCGAGCAGCACGGCCCGCCTGCGCCCGGCGAGGAACTCTTCGATGTCGGCATGGGGCCGGATGCCGCCCTCCTTGCGCGGCACCACGCACCACGGGCAGCGGTTGGGGCATCCGCGCGTGAGAAAGCCGTAGGCTTCACCCACGCCGTATAGCGAGTAATCGGGACACGTATGCTCGACCTCCTCCGGCAGCACCGTCGCATAGTCCCGGTATCCCGTTCCGCCGCGGACGACCTCGCAGGGGTACTCGTCCCGGCAGTCGGGCGAATGGGTAAAGACCTTCGACATATACACTTTGTCGTATCGCCCCGCCTCGGGATCGGCGAATTCTACCGTATCGCCCCGGGCTTTATGCCAGGCCGCGAGTTTCATCAGCACGAGGTTCGGGAAACCCCGCCCGTCCACATCCACCAGTCCGATCCGCATGGCTTACCGTTTTATGGAGCCGGATTCCCGTTCCAGCCGCACACGGGCTATGGCTGCATATTCGGGATTCGGCTCGATACCGATGTAATGCCTCCCGAGCCTTCGGGCGACCACGGCGGTCGTACCGCTGCCCAGAAACGGGTCGAGTACCACGCCTCCGGGCGGACACCCCGCCTCGACGGGCGTTTCCACGAGTTTTCGTCGGATAGGTGGCGTAGTGCATCTCGTGGTTATTCTCGCTTGTGATCCGCCATACCGTCCTCTTGTTCCGACCCTTAGGATTGATCTCTTTCACTCCTGCCGGACAACCGTATTCCCTGTACCCTTTGCCCTTGGCTCTTTCGACATCGAAGCCTCTTTCGTAACGCCCACAGGTGGATTCGGCATAAGGCTCGAACTGCTGTCGGAAGTCGTATTTCGGGGCTTTCGTGAAGAAGAACACCTTCTCGAAATCCACCGTGAAGCGGTCTTTCACGGGGGTAGGAACGACAGAGGGCTTGTACCAGATGATTTCGTTGCGCAGTATCCAGCCCCGCAGGATCATCGTTTCGGCGAACAGCCCCGGAATATTACACAGCGACTTGTGGGGGACACGGTGCGCCGACAGGTCTACGCGCAGTTCTTTGAGGCAGTAGGCGTTCTTTCGGCCTGGATAGTCGTTCGGTCGGTTGTACTTGTTGAGCTTGCTGTACGAATCGCCGAGATTGACCCATAGTGTCCCCGATTTCTTCAGCACGCGGCGACACTCGTCGAAGATACTCACGAGGTGTTCTATGAACAGCTCGCGGGAGGTTCCCTGCCCCAACTGTCCCAGCCACCCGCCGCACAGACGACACACTCCGAATCCGTCGAACTCATGGCGGCATGTTCCGTTCCCGCCGAATAGTATCGGTGCGAGGCCGTAATCGCGGAGCTGCCAGTAGGGCGGCGAGGTCACGATACAGTCCACGCAGTCGTCGTCCAACCCTCGCAGAGCGGACAACGCATCCGTGTTGAATATTACGTCCGTTTGCATCGCCTTGTCGCTAATGTCCCGCTTCAGTCTCCGGCTGCGGCACGTTGTCCCACGGGGTGTCCTGCGGAATCTCGATCTCCGTTTGCTGGCGTTTCAGGGTTTCCGTCTCCGCCTCCTCGTACAGCTTGGCACAGGAGGCCAGCCCCGCTGCTGCGAGCACCATGAGGGCTGTTATCACTCTTTTTTTCATTTTAATCATTGTAAATTTGAGTTAAGACGAACAGTATGGAATAAGTCTGGGTTTTCATTGGTCTGCGAGACCGAAAACGATGTTTTATTTATGGGTTTCCGTTTCATGCTGTACATTATATACTGAAAAGAGATTGTATGTACTTTCGGTTAAAATCCGGGTCCCCGGTACCTGACCTCCGGCGCCAGAACGTTGTACGTGTATCCGGACGGGGGTTCGGAGACGGAGGTGACGGTCATGCCCCCTCCCTCGACGACCATGAACCCGTCGCGGATGTAGTAACCGTCGATGTGTAGATCGGCTGGCGCAGCATCTCCCGGCCGGCGTCGAACAGATATTGGCTCGTACCCCGCGCTCCGGCTTTCAGGGAGAGGGTGTAGGTGTCGGAATGACGCTCAGGACTGTACGGATCGTCCGTATAGACGCTGGTCCAGTAGTAGTTGAACGAGAGCTCCAAGGGTGCGGGCAGCGGCTCCGAGGCGACCACGGTAACCTTGACGATGCCCCGCAGCATCTGCTCGGAATCGCTGAGGTTCGTGCGTTCCACGCCGTAATCGTACATGACCGTGAAGTCGATCCGGTCGGCGGCCAGAAAGTTCACCGTGACCCGGCGTGCGAAAACCTGCCCGTAGCGGTCCGTGGAGTAGAACTCCAGTTCCACGGGCCCTTCCCTGTCCGAAGTGACGGCGATGTCGAAATACTCGTCGATCTCGTTCCCCGCCAGTCCGTAGTAGAATACGCCGGGGGGATCGGGCAGTCCGCCGCTGACGGAGACCTCGGCCTCCCCGGATATGAAGCGCCAGGCCAGGTCGAAGGTGTTGTCTGCATTGTTGCGGGCTGTGAAGCACAACCGGGTGGAGAAGGTCTGCCCGGCCTGTACCTCGCCTGCGGAGGGCGTGAGGGTCATGTCACAGGCGGCTACCCGTGCATCCTCCGGATTCGCCCCGCAGAGGGTGACGTTCAGCACGTAGGTCCTGTTGCGCCTCAGATTGAAGTCCGAGGTGCCGTTATCGCCCGGATAGACATGGTAGTAGACCGGCTTCCCTTCATAGAGCGTCGATATCCGGAATCCCGTCGCATCCTCCGGGGCATTCAGGTGTGTCCGCTCTTCCGGCGAGGCG
>OKWF01000039.1_pt1 | contig 18728 bp, 19 predicted proteins | sample 1607031 | NCBI WGS metagenome assembly OKWF01 (sample SAMN04414079, study PRJEB24778) | human gut metagenome | material: faecal | host: Homo sapiens | reverse complement strand
CCGCCCTCCCGCGTGATCGGCGAGAGTCAAGGAGATCATCGAAGGAGGCCATTCTGGAGGGGGAGATTCCCAACGATTATGAGGCGGCGTACGCTTGATGGAACGGCTGGCGGAAGAACGGGGACTTCGGAAAAAACAGTGAGTGACCCTTCCCTTCCTCGTGCGGTTCGTTTTCCGGAGCTTGTTTCCTTTTGATTTTTATCGTAAGGCGGGTGATCCCGATCCCGTATGCCGTCGTGCGGGTGCGGAGAGGCGGGATGACCGTATATGAAATGCAGCGCAGGGATTCGCCTTGCGCTGCATGTTTTCGGACGACCGGTCGCCTGGGGCGGTCGGCCGATTTATTTCTTATCCGTCATTTTGGCGGCTTGTTCCGCTTCGAGGTCTTTTCGTGATTTGGACATCGTTACCAGCCATACGCCCAGGAAGATGCAGCCCGCTGCGGCGGCTTTCGTGAATCCGAAAACGTCGAGCCCGAGCACGACCGTGAAAAGCACCGAGGCGACGGGTTGCACGTAATTGTACATGCTGATAACCGTCGGACGCAGGTAGTGCTGGGCGATCGGCACCATCAGATAGGCCAGGAACGTCGAGAGTACGATGGCGAAGGCGGCTCCGCCCCAGACCCGTGCGGGAACGGCCGGGAAGTCCACTTCGAGGGCGGGCCGGTGGTAAAGTACGACCACTACGATCGCTGCGAAGAAGAACATCCACTTCATCGTGGTCACAGGCGAGTATTTGAGGATCACCTTGCGGCAGGCCGTCAGGTAGATGGCGTAGCAGACCGAACTGACGAGGGTGATGATGTCGCCCGCGATCGATCCGCCGCCGCTTTCGCCGCGGCTGCTGATGAGGATCAGCAGCACGGCTCCCGCCGCGCCGAGTAGCACGCCGCCCGTCTTGAGCGGGGTGATCGGTTCGCGCAGAAAGAACATCGCCAGGATCATCGTGAGGATGGGTACCGTGGTGGCGATGATCGAAACATTGATCGGCGAGGTGAGGGAGAGTCCCCAGAGGAAAAGAATCTGGTCGAGCTGGATGCCGAAGAGCGAGGCGACGAACAGTCCGCCCAGGTCGCGCCAGGCGACCCGTTCGCGCGGCAGGAAGGCGGATGCCAGCCAGAAGAGCAGAAAAGCCCCGACCAGACGATAGACCGTCAGGGCGAAATGGTTAAGCCCCTCCGGGTTCTCGGGCGAGAGAAGGACGGTCTTGCAGATCGGGGAGTTCAGTCCCCAGATGACATTGGCCAGCAGCAGGGCTCCGTGCCCTTTGAGAGCTCCGCGCTCCATTCGATTGATTCCTTTTTTGGTGACAGGGACAAAGATACGCAGAAAACCGGAACTTGGTGCGAAAATTGTCCTATGCTTTCCGTCTATGGGAGCGTTGCGTTATAATTTCGATCTGATTTTCGCCAATCTGTTGTTCGGCGCCAATTTTTTCATTTTATGTCTCTTTGACGCGCAACTACCTCGATTTCCAGCAGATTTTTATGCTTCAGGTACTTGCGGCGTCGATTTTTTTCATTCCTTTCGCCCTTTTCTCGAAACGGTCCTACCGCATTCCGCTGCGCGATTTCGGCAATATCCTGATCGTGACCGTGCTGATCGTCTATGGCTGGATGTTCATGCTGTTGTGGGGAGCTTCCTATACCTCGCCGATCGACGCTTCGACGATCTCGACCCTCGGTCCGGTGTTCACCATCCTGACGGGACATTTCCTGCTGCGGGAAAAGAACATTACGTGGGCACGCCGTATCGGTGTGGTGCTGGGTTTCGCAGGTGCGGCTTTCCTCCTGTTCGACAAGGGGTTTCGGCTGGCACCCGGCAGCAGCGGCCTGGGCAACGCCTGGTGCTCGTCGCGTGGTGGCGATCGCGGTCAATACGGTCATCATCAAGCCGCAGTTGCAGCGGTACGGGACGTTGGTGGTGATGGGATGGTACTATATCATCGGGTTGCTTATTACCGCCCCCTTCTTCTGGAAATACATTGCCGATACGGATTTTCTGCGCCTGCCGCTGAGCGGTCAGGCGGAGCTGGCTTATGTGCTGGTTCTGGGTACGGTGCTGCCGATGTACCTGCTTTACCGGGGCACGGAGAAGCTCACTTTCATCCACACGGCCCTTTACCGCTATATCCAGCCCGTAGTCGCTACGGTTCTCGCGCTCGTGCGGCACCAGGAACAGATCGACCGCACCAACATCATCGCCGGGGTGTTGATTTTCGCCAGTATTATCCTGGTGATCCGCGAAGCTAATCTGCGAGGTTTCTTCTCCAGCGTTCAGGCACCGTCACCGACTCCTGACGGTCGAAGTCGAAAGCGACCATGACCGAGGTGCTTTCGGTCTTTACCGTTTCCCTCCCGGCGGCATTGCGCCCGATGATCTGCTGGAAGAGGGTGATGCTCTTGTTACCTACTTTGGCGACCGTAGTCGTGACGTAGATGTCGTCCTCCATCCGGATCTGCTCTTTGAAGGAGTTCGCGGGTCGCGGCCGTGATGATGCGGCTCGTTCCGGAGAGTACGTCGTCCTGCAGGACCTGCCGGTAGAAATCCGCTTTGCCCAGGTCGAAATACATCTGCTGCGATACATTGTTCACGTGCTGGAACATGTCGATATCCGAAACACGCTTTTGAATAAAAGTTTTGATGATTCGTGCCATAAGGTGTACCTTTTAGGGCAAGAACCTGTCGCTGCCTTTGGCGAGGGATCCGGACAGGCTCTCTGCCTGGTAGATGGTAAAAAGAGGCCGGAGTTCTGTCGGTGCTTTATTCGCGGATGATCCTGAACTCTCCGGCTTCATTGAAAAGGAGGATCGACGAAGCTTTGCCCGTCGGTTTGCCTTCGAATTTTGGATTGACCACATAATCCACCCCGTCGATGATCTCGCGGGAGATTTCGGCCAGGTTGCGGGGCGTATCTTCGCCCGAGATGTTCGCCGAAGTCGAAACGACCGGGTGCCCAGCTTGCGCAGCATCGCCTGGCAGAAGGCATGGTCGGGAATCCGTACGCCGAGCGTCCCCTCTTCGGGGATGAGGTTCGCGGCGACGCCCGAAGCTCCGGGCAGGATCAGCGTGAGCGGCTTGGTGGCCAGCTCCTGCACCTCGAAGGCGATGCCGGGGGCCTTGTGAACGTACCGCACGACCATATCGGGCGTGGCGCAGAGCACCAGCATCGATTTCTTGTTTTCGCTGCGCTTGAGGCGGTAGATCCGCTCGACCGCTTCGGCGTTGGTGGCGTCGCAGCCGATGCCCCAGACCGTGTCGGTCGGGTAGAGGATCACTCCTCCTTCACGAAGGATCCGGACGGCCTCCGTCACGGCCTGTTCCATGGTTTCCGTTGCCATAATGTTTTTCGAATTTGCGGATACTCCCGGAGCGGAGCGATTCCCGGGAGCCGTCTTGTGTTAATGGTTCAGGGGCAGCACTTCGATCCAGTAGTCGTCCGGATCGTTGATGAAGTAGAGTCCCATTTCGTGGTTTCGAAGCAGACGCATCCCAGGCTCCTTGTGGTAGGCGCGTACGGCTCGTAGTCGCCCGCGACGCGGACGCAGAGGTGGCTTTCGTTCTCGCCCAATTCGTAGGGCGTCGCGGCGTGATCCCGCAGCCAGGTCAGCTCCAGGCGGAACCCGGTTTCTCCGTCGCCCAGGTAGGCGAGGATGAAGCTGCCGTCGTCGGCCTGCTTGCGTGAAATCTCTTTCAGACCGAGGGCCCGGTCGTAGAACGCGAGGCTGCGTTCCAGGTCGGTGACGTTGATGTTGAAATGGTCGAAGCGGGCTTTGATTTCCATAGAAAAAATTGTCGTGTTTTCGTTGAATATCCTGTTTCGTTTTCGCCGTTGGGCGCGTCCGGATTCCGTCTGCCCTTGCAGCGCGGAAATGGAAAGAGGCTTTCGTCGTTTCCTGTTCGGGGGGCCGGAAGCGGCTGTCGTCCCGATACTGCGATCGCCCGGTTTCCGGGATGGCTCACGGCTCCGGGTCGTGGTCGTAAGGCCGGTTTGCATCTTCCGTTTGCGGCGACGCGGGCGGGAAATCGGTTTCGCTTCGTTCCCGGAGGCGGCGACGCGATCCGCTTTTCCGGTCGCGGAACCGGACGTTCAGGCACGCGGTCGCATCCGGAGAGCCGGCCGGTCCTCGCGCGGCGAAAACCTTTGGCAAAGTTAGACATTTTTGGATATTCCTTGTAAAATATGAATTGTTTTTCTTAATTTTGCGCCGCGCTCCGTCCCGAAGCGTTTCGGGTGTGGGAGTTAGAGTCGTTGAATAATTGAAAAATATAGAAAACTATGGGAAGAGCGTTTGAATATCGCAAGGCGCGCAAGTTGAAGCGTTGGGGGCACATGGCCCGGGTGTTTACCAAGATCGGCAAGGAGATCGAAATAGCCGTCAAGTCGGCGGGTCCCCGATCCTTCCGCCAACACCCGCCTGCGCATCCTGATTCAGAACGCCAAAGCGGAGAACATGCCCAAGGAGAATATCGAACGTGCGATCAAGCGTGCCACGGAGAAGGATTCGGCCGACTACAAGGAGGTGATCTACGAAGGATACGGCCCGCACGGCATTGCGGTCATGGTGGAAACGGCGACGGACAACACCAACCGCACGGTGGCCAATGTCCGCATGCACTTCAGTCGTTGCGGCGGTACGCTGGGTAACAGCGGCAGCGTGGCTTTCCTGTTCGAGCACAAGTGCGTGTTCAAGTTCCACGTGCCGGCAGGTACGGATTTCGAAGAGCTGGAGCTTTCGATGATCGACCTGGGCGTGGACGAGTTCGCACCCGAAGACGAAACGACCGTTACGGTCGAGGCGCCCTACGAGTCGTTCGGTGCGATCCAGAAATGGCTCGACGACCAGAACTACGAGATCGTGTCGGGCGGAGTCGATCCGCATCGCTACGGATACCAAGGAGCTTCACGGCGAAGAGCGTGAGGCGGTCGAGAAGTTGATCGAGCGTTTGGAGGAGGACGACGACGTGGTGAACGTCTATACCGCCATGAAGGACGAGGCGGAAGAGGAGTTAGCTTTCCGTTTCGCACATAAAGACGATCCCGGCATTTCACGATGCCGGGATTTTTTTTGTCCGGCGGAGAACGGTTGTCGGAGGCTTCGTCCGACTATCGGCCGGAGCTCGGCGGTTGCGTCCCGGCGTTTCGTTACATCCCTTTCCGGGCGATTGCCCAGGCCAGACGGTTGTAGGCCGCGAGCAGCGGACCTCGCCAACGGACGGGCAGTGCGTTGAGGATGCGGAGCTTGCGCAGCGTACGCCGGTCGTGCCGGGTGTAGGCGAAGAATTTCGCAGCCCGGGCAGCTTCCGCCGTGCCGCCTTTGGCACTGACGACGAGGGCTTTGCCCAGTGCCGCGCGGGCGACGTATTCGTTGCTCGAATCGCGGGCGGCGGGTTCGTATAGGTCTTCGAAGGAAAATCGCGTCTGTTCCGGGCGGTAGATGGCTGCCGAACGGTTGGAAGCGGCTTTCGAGTAACGCACGAGCCGGGCCGGGGAGAAGCAGACCGGGCTGGTGCGTGCGAGTTTCGTCCAAAGGTATTGATCTTCGCCCATGCGCATCCCTTCGGGAAATCCGCCCAGCGAGAGAGCCGGTTCCCGCCGGAGCGTAGTCGAGGAGGGGATCAGCACGTAATGGGAGAGCGCTTCGGTGAAGAAATCCACGACACCTTCCGTTTGCGGAGTGTCGCCCGGTGTCAGGTGATGTCCGTCATCCACGTTGAAAGAGGTTGCGTAGGCTCCGCAGCCCGGGTAGGCAGCGATCAGACGTTCGATTTCTGCCAGATAGCCCGGTTCCCACGTATCGTCCCCGTCCAGCAGGGCGGCGTACTCTCCGCAGGCTTCCTGCATGGCCCGGTTGCGGGCGGCGCTTACGCCCCGGTTCTCCTGCCGGATCAGCCGGATGAGGGGCGAGCCGATCTCCTCGACCCGGGCGGCGCTTCCGTCGGTCGAACCGTCGTCCACGACGATGATTTCAAGAGGCTGCGAGGTTTGTGCCAGCACCGAACGGAGGGTGCGGGCGATCTCTTTCTCTTTGTTATAGAGGGGAATGACGACCGAAATATCAGATTTCATAGCTCGATTTTTCCGGGAGTATCCGCTCGAAAGCCTCGCACAGACGCTGGCATTGGCGGTCGAAGTCGGAGATGTGCTCGCTGTCGTTCAGGCAGATCATCCGCCAGCGTTGCCGTTCGATGTCGCGGCAGATGCTTTCGAGCGAGTCGTCCGTGAGGGTCATCAACCGGCAGTCGGCCATCGAGCGGGGTGCGAAAGATCCCGAAGCCAGCATGTCGTAACGGACGAGCCAGTGCGACAGGTCGCTCAAGGAGCGGATTCGGTGGCGGCAGGAGGCGTCCAGCTCCCGGGGCCAGCGTTCCCAGGCTTGCCGAAAGCGCTCCGTGAGGTAGGGCTGGGCATGTGGGAGTCGTTGAAACCCGGGAAGAAGCCCCAGGGTAACAGCGTGAGGGTTTTCAGCAGGCTGACGATACCGTAGCGCGGCGAGAACCACCGGGCGATGTGGGTGCGGATAGCCGTGCGTTTATCGTGCAGGCGGTTGATCAGCTCCAGGTCGTTGTAGATGATATGCCCGACCGACGAAGGTTGTACGACGCTCAGGCGTGCCATGTCGCAGGGCACACCCCGGCCGAAAAAAATCCTCCGGCCGGCAGCCGCGCGTAAGAAACGTGTCGTCGTTGAAGAGTACGAACCGATCGGCCAATCCTTCGATGCGGTGGATATTCAGTTCGATGGTGTTCGAATTGAACGTGGGGAGGTACTCCGCCGGGATGAAATCCCGGTGATTCACGATGTGCAGCTTGGGGTGGTCGCGCCGTAACCACGCAGGCAGGTGTCCCCAGGTAATGAAATGCACCTTCCGCACCCAGGGAGCGAAACGTTCCGCACTTCGGAACCAGTAGTGCAGATTGCGCCAGTCGCGGTAACGGATCTCCGAGGCATCGTCATTCTCCGCCTGGCGTGTGCGGACGAACTCTTCGCGCCAGGCGGGATCGTTGCCGTCCACCCACAGGATTACGAAATCTATCTCGTTCATTTTTGCTGTTTGGCAATTAAATTTTATTCGGGTTCTTGTCCGTTTCCGTTTTTTTCGATCTTCGGGTGACTGCGGGATTTCAGGCCGCCCTCTTCGGGGCGTTTTTGCTGTAAATACCGAAGCCCCCTCGGTGTTTACTGTACCAGCAGATTGCAGCCGCGTATGTCGCTGCGGTCGATACGTCCTTCGATTTCGAAACTGCCGTCGTCGAAGACGCGGCCGATGTCCTGCGTCTGGATGAAGGCGCAGGAGTAGCGGTTGGCCAGGTCGATGATGTCGATCCCGCCCCGCACACCTGCCGGGCGGATGTCGAAGGGATCGTTCACGTCGCGTACCAGCACCCGCATCCAGCCCGGTGTGCGGAAGATGCCGCTGCCCGAAGAGTAGGCTTGCGAGGTCAGTTCGGCCATGCCGTATTCCGAGTGGATGCTTTCTACGCCGAACGCTTCGCAGAGGATGCGGTGGAATCGGGCCTTCGGAAGCTCCTCCCGGTGCCCTTTCATACCGCCGGTCTCCATCACGACCGTATTTTCGAATTTCGGGGCGTATCGCTCCGCGAGGTCCCAGAGTGCGTAGCTGACACCCAGCAGGATTTTGGGCTTCGGATCGCGGGCCATGTCCGCGAGCAGTTTTTCGTAGTCGTCGAGGTAAAAGCCGCCTGAGCCGCAGGCTGCGATCAGTCGGTCGGCCATATAGACCAGCGACGAACCTTCGCGCTGGAGATAGTTGGGCAGCAATCCGTAGAGGCTCCATCCGGCCGGATCGCCGTAAAACGTCCGGAAGGCCGTGAGAAACGCCTTTTCATAGTGGGCCAGCGATTGCATGAAGTGCCGCGAGGGAGTCGTGCCGCCCGTGTTGCTCGACGTGAAGACGATTTCGGGGGGCCGGTCGCCGGCATAAACTTCGCGTCGCTTGAACAGCTCGATCGGCAGGAACGGAATCTGTTCAATCCGCGTCACTTCTGCGGGTACGACTCCGATGCGGTCGAGGTATTCGCGGTACACGGCGCACCGGTCGGCCTGAAACCGGAAAGTTTCGAGCGTGGTCCGTTCGAAGGCGGATGTATTTCTCGGTTCGAGGGCGAAGATATTGTCGGTTGTCGTCATCGTGCAGGTGAAAGATTAAAAGCGCAGTCAAAGATAGTGAAAGGTGAGAGCAATCGTGCGGGCTTGCACGCAGAGATTGTCGAATCGCATCCTAATCTTCTACAAAGATAGTGAAAGCCGAAAAGAAAACGGGAGCTTGCTCACAGTTTTCAGAGGCGTATCCTATCTTCTACAAAGATAGTGAAAGGTGAGCGACAAGTCAAACTTAACTTTCTGTTTCCCTCCTTCTCTTCCTCCTTGCATGGCAGAGTTTGCAAATGTCTTCTGTGTATGTTTCGGGCGTCGGTCGTTTGAACTTGTCCGAACCGTATTTTATCTTCGAGGGATGAGCGCAATCGTGCGAACAGGCCCGCGAAGATCGTCGAATCGCCCTCGATCTTCTGCAAAGATACGATTAAGCCGAGTGCAAAAGCAAATTTATTTGCATTTTGCCGAGGCGGAGTATCTAAGACGCAGTCAAAGATTGTGATTAAGCCGAGTGCAAAAGCAAATTTATTTGCATTTTGCCGGGGCGGAGTATTTAAGGTGCAGCCAAATATACGAATAGGTCCCGGTGCAAGGGCGAATTTAGCCGAAGTGTGGGCGATTGGCGATAACGCTCTTTATCGAACGGATAATCGCCTGTCCACCCCCTTCCTCCTTCTCTGCCCGGTTGTCGGCTCTGCCTGCTACGAATCGTGCGAAACGGAATTCCCCGGCTTGTGCTCCGGATGCCCAATTCCAATTTCGGTTCGGTCGGGAAATATCCGGTGTCGTAAATTCAAATAACACCCCAAGGGAAAATGTGATTTCTCCCTCGGGGTGTGTCGTATTTATGGCCTGCGCCCGTGTTGTCCTCGGCCTGTCGTTACTTTTTCGACTTCGGCGCGAGGATCATGTTCATCTTTTTGCCGTCCAATTTGGGCATCGACTCGACTTTGGCGAGCTCTTCCAGATCGGTGGCGAAACGCAGCAGCAGGATTTCTCCCTGCTCCTTGAACACGATCGAACGACCGCGGAAAAAGACGTAGGCTTTGACCTTGGAACCCTCCTTGAGGAAGTTCTCGGCGTGCTTCAACTTGAAGTTGTAGTCGTGGTCGTCGGTCTGCGGTCCGAAGCGAATCTCCTTGATCGTGACCTTCGCTTGGTTGGCCTTCAGCTCCTTTGCCTTTTTCTTTTGCTGGTAGAGGAACTTCTGGTAATCGGCGATGCGGCACACGGGGGGATCGGCTTTGGGCGAAATCTCGATCAGGTCGAGCTCCATCTCGTCCGCGAGCTTGAGTGCGTCGCGGATCGGGAGTACGACGGGCTGTTCGACGTTGTCGCCGACCACGCGCACCTGGGGTGCCGTGATCTCGTCGTTGATACGGTGCGGATTATCCGCTTTTTTCGGTTGAAATACCGGGTCTTGGGAAGCCTCGGTTTCTGTGAATTGTTATTCCCGGGAGTCGATGGTCGCGGCGGGAATGGACGAGGTGGTGTTGCTATAGCTTTGTCCTCCTGAAATATTTAGTTAATACTTAGTTCTTTTGCTCCATTTTGTTGGCGTCGATCTCGTGGCTGACCAGATCGGTCATATAGTCGCGGAACGCTTCGAGGGTCATCTGTCCCTTGTCGCCTTCGCCCTGCGCACGAACCGATACCAGTCCTTCGGCTTCCTCCTTTTCGCCGACGATCAGCAGGTAGGGGATGCGCTTGAGCTCGTTGTCGCGGATCTTGCGGCCGATCTTCTCGTTGCGGTCGTCTACCTGCGAGCGGATGTCGTACTTGTTCAGGTAGGCGCTGACCTTCTCGGCGTAGTCGTTGAACTTCTCCGAAATCGGCAGCACGACCACCTGGTCGGGCGAGAGCCACAGCGGGAATTTGCCGCCCGTGTGCTCCAGCAGCACGGCTACGAAACGCTCCATCGAGCCGAACGGCGCCCGGTGGATCATGATCGGGCGGTGCATCTTGTCGTCGGCGCCCTTGTATGTCAGATCGAAACGCTCCGGCAGGTTGTAATCTACCTGGATCGTACCCAACTGCCACTTGCGGCCGATGGCATCGCGGACCATGAAATCCAGCTTGGGACCGTAAAAGGCGGCTTCGCCGTATTCGATGACCGTGTTGAGCCCCTTCTCCTTGGCGGCCTGGATGATGGCGCTTTCGGCCTTCTCCCAGTTTTCGTCCGATCCGATGTATTTCTCCTTGTTGTTGGGATCACGCAGCGAAATCTGTGCCGTATAGTTGTCGAACTTGAGCGTTTTGAAAATATAGAGCACGATGTCGATCACTTTTTCGAACTCTTCGAGCAGTTGGTCGGGGCGTACGAACATGTGGGCGTCGTCCTGCGTGAAGCCGCGCACACGGGTCAAGCCGTGCAGCTCGCCCGACTGCTCGTAGCGATACACCGTGCCGAACTCCGCCAGGCGCACCGGCAGCTCCTTGTAGGAGCGGGGCTTCGAGCGGTAGATTTCGCAGTGATGGGGGCAGTTCATCGGCTTGAGCAGATACTCTTCGCCCTCGATCGGGGTGTGGATCGGCTGGAACGAGTCCTTGCCGTATTTGGCGTAGTGGCCGGAGGTCACGTACAGTTCCTTATTGCCGATGTGGGGCGTGATGACCTGCTGGTAGCCGTACTCCTTCTGTACGCCGCGCAGGAACTGTTCCAGGCGGTCGCGCAGGGCAGCGCCTTTGGGAAGCCACAGGGGTAGCCCCTGGCCTACGCGTTGCGAGAAGCAGAAAAGCTCCAGCTCCTTGCCCAGCTTGCGGTGGTCGCGTTTCTTGGCCTCCTCCATCATCGCCAGATACTCGTCGAGCATCGACTTCTTGGGGAAGGAGATGCCGTAAATGCGGGTGAGCATCTTGTTCTTCTCGTTGCCGCGCCAGTAGGCTCCGGCGACCGAGGTGAGCTTGATGGCCTTGATCAACCCCGTGTTGGGCAGGTGCGGTCCCCGGCAGAGGTCGGTGAATGCGCCGTTGGTGTAGAACGAGATCGTGCCGTCTTCCAGGTCGCGGATCAGCTCCACTTTGTAAGGATCGCCCTTTTCGGTGAAATTCTTCAGCGCGTCGGCTTTCGATACTTCCGTGCGGATGAGTTGCTCCTTGTTGCGCGAAAGTTCGATCATCTTCTTCTCGATGGTTTCCAGATCGGCTTCGGTGATGGGCACGGGTGAGTCCACGTCGTAGTAGAATCCGTTCTCGATCGCCGGGCCGATGCCGAACTTGATGCCGGATAGAGGGCTTCGAGCGCCTCGGCCAGCAGGTGCGACGAGGTGTGCCAGAAAGCGTGCTTGCCTTCGGGGTCGTCCCACTTGTAGAATTTGATCGAAGCGTCCTCTTCGATGGCGCGGTTGAGATCGACGGTCGCGCCGTTTACCGATGCGGCCAGGGAGTCGGCAGCTAAACGAGGGCTGATACTCTCGGCGATCTGGTAAGCCGTAGTCCCTTTGGCGAACTCTTTGACGTTGCCGTCGGGAAAGGTGATTTTAATCATTTGTAAATTATTGTTTTGGGGCCTTCGGCGCTTCCACAATTACGAGACGGAATACACCTCCGGTTCGCCCGGTTTTACTGTTTTGCCTGCGGCTTTCCGGCGGGCTTGTCCGCGCAGGCGGATAGGGCCGGATTGTCGCTTATGCTTGTGACAAGGAACGTGCCGGGAAGCGGTTTCTTGTCCGGATCGGCTCCGTTGCCGTATGACACTATGCCTTGAATCGGCCGGGACCGTCGGGAGAGTGCGTGCCGTCCGATTTACGGGGCCGACTATCCGTTCGGTTTTCGGAGCCGCGTTCAGCCGGTTTAACTCTCTTTCTCCGTATCGGGCAGGTCCTTCACGGACAAGTCCCTTCCGCCCCGTTCGCGCTCGGCGTGCGGCAGCGGGTTGCTCGTCCATTCGGCCCAGGCGCGGCGGTTGTTCACGATGTCCGTGGCCAGGTAGATGGCGTTGCGCATCGATTGCGGGTCGGCCTTGTCCTGTCCGGCGATGTCGAACGCCACGCCGTGATCGGGCGATGTCCGCACGCAGCCCAGGCAGGCCGTGAAATTCACCCCGTCGGGCGAGAGGGTCTTGAACGGCGTGAGTCCCTGATCGTGATACATGGCTAGTACTGCGTCGTAATCCCGGTAGTGGCCGCTGGCGAAGAATCCGTCGGCAGCGAAGGGGCCGAAAGCGTAGTATGCCTTTTTCGTAAGCCTCATTGACTGCGGTCGGATGATGTGTTCCTCTTCCGAACCGAGCAGACCGCCGTCGCCCGCGTGAGGATTGAGTGCCAGCACCGCGATACGGGGTTCGACGATGCCGAAATCCGCCTTGAGCGACGAACGCAGCTGTTCGAGCCGTGTGACGATCTTCTGCCGGGTCAGGTCGTGGCTGATCTCGGTGACCGGGATGTGGATCGTGACCAATCCCATGCGGAGCAGGTCGCTGCACATCATCATCAGGGGTTCGCCGCCCAGCTCGGCCGCCAGAAATTCGGTGTGTCCCGTATAGCGGAAGTCGTCCGACTGGATCGACTCCTTGTCGATCGGAGCCGTGACCAGTGCATCGAGCTGTTCGTCCCGCAGGTCGCGCACGGCGGCGTGGAGCGCCTCGCTGCCGCCCGGCCCGCCTCCGGCGAGGCCGTACCCGGCTCGATCTTCGTTTCGTCGCCGCAGAGAATCAGGTTGATCTTGCCCCGGCGTATCTCGTGTATCGAAGAGGCGATATGGAAGGGGACGGGTTCCAGATCGGCGATGGTTTTCTGGTAAAATTCCGCCGCTTTCAGGGATCCGTAGATGACGGGCGTGCAGAGTTCCGTCATACGCGGATCGGCGAAAGTCTTGAGAATGACTTCCCAGCCGATGCCGTTCGGATCACCCTGCGTGATGCCTATTTTGAGTCTGTTTTCCGACATAAATAAAATTCTTTGTTCCGTTTTCGCGCACGCGATCCGACGATGGAATCCGTCTTTTCGTTGTTTGCCGGGCGAAAACGCTCTGTTTCAATCTACAAATATAGGATATTTTTTCGGAGTTCGCGGATTTTGCGCCGAAATTATGACCGGATGTAAATTTTTTTGCCGAAAATTATGGGGGGGGGAATTTTTTCTGATCTTTCGGAAAGTTTTGAAACCCATTTAAATTCGGAAGTGTATGAAAAAGTTGCTTTTATCGGTGGTTGCGGCATTCTGCATAACCGCTTCGCCGGCCCAGAGTTTTGAAGAGTTGTTAGCTCCGGTCCATTCCTGTTGCGAGCGTGGGAATCGGGCGATGGAAGCGAAGAGGTATGCGGAAGCGGAGCGTGAGTACCGGGAGGCGATCCGCCTTTTCGAGACATTGCCCGATAGTGTCCGGACGCAGCTCGACGAGTGGAATTACGGCGGCTATTTGAGAGGCGAATATTACAACCTGGCTTGTGCACAGTCCCGACTGAACAAACGCAGGGCGGCTGTGGCGAGCCTTGCGGCCTATGTCGATTGCGGGAACTGCGATTACTCCTGGATGATCGAAGATCCCGATCTGGACAATATCCGCTCCGAGAGGGGATATGCGGAGACTGTAGAAAAAGCTCGTGAGCAGGGCGATTTCATGTGGATCTTGCGGCAGGCGGGGCCTTACGATTCCTCTGCGCCGACGGATTCTCTTCCCCGGTTCCGCTATGCCGATCCCAACGACCGCGATCTGGTGCGGGTGCGGGAGTATTTCAACTTGGACAGTATTGCCGGCAGCGGCGACGAACTGTCGAAGATCCGGAACCTGATGCACTGGGTGCACAATGCGGTACGTCACGACGGCAGTTCCCGCAATCCGACCTCTCGCAACGCGATCGATCTGATCGAGGTGTGCCGCAAGGAGAACCGGGGAATCAACTGCCGTATGATGGCTCAGGTGCTCAACGAGTGCTATCTGGCGATGGGTTTCAAGTCGCGCTTCGTGACCTGCATGCCCCGGAAGATGGTCAATGACTGTCACGTTATTAATGTCGTCTATTCCGCGACGCTCGACAAGTGGGTTTGGGTCGATCCCACGTTCGATGCCTACGTGGTCGATGAGAACGGGGTGATGCTTTCGATCCAGGAGGTTCGGGAGCGGATGCGCGACGGGCGTCCCTATTTCCTGAACGAGGATGCCAACTGGAACAACGAGTCGCCCCAGACGCAGAAACATTATCTCGATACCTATATGGCCAAGAACCTCTATTACCTGGTATGCTCCGACCGGAGCGAGTTCGACACCGAAACCTGGTGCGAAGGCAAGCATCCGATCTATTATGTTGCGCTGATTCCGGAGGGCTATGATTGCGACCGGGAGTATCATTTCATGACGACCAACGACAAATGGTTCTGGGCATCGCCGTATGCGGAGTGATTTCGGTCTGCGTTGGTTCCGAACCCTCTCCCGATCCTGCGGAGAGGGTTTTTTAGTCGCTCGGAAACAGGAGTGTATATTCTGTCGCTGGCCGGTGTGGGGCGTTTTTTAAGAATGGCGGAATGTGCGCCCGGCTAAGAAACGGAGCGCTTGGGGGAGGGAGAAATTCCGATAGGTATTCCGGTCCTCCGTATCGCTGCCGTTCTTTTTCGGCTGTCAGTTGTCTGTTTTCCGATATATGTTCGCCCGGCGTCGGCTTATGCCGTAGAACCGTCTGTGTTTGACGTAATTACTTCCCGTTTTTCCCGAAATCGTTCGCCGAGGAGATAAAAGTCGCTAAAACTAAAAATGCACCGGACGGGGATTTGCCGGCTGAATGCCGACTCTCCGGTCCGGTTCTCTCTCGTCTTTCGGACTTGTCTTATCTCTTTGCGCTCGCCTGCCGGCGGAATTCGGCGCAGACGACGGCCGTGGCGATCGCTACGTTGAGCGATTCCGAACCGTTGCGGTCGGCGGGATAGGGCGGGATGAACAGTTTGTGCGATACGTGTCGTGCGGCGCCGGAGCGATCCCTTGGCCTTCGTTGCCCATCAGGACGATCCCGCCCGGCGTAAGGGGTGTCGAGTAGATGTTTTCCCCCTCGAGGAAAGTCCCGTAAACGGGAATATTCCGCTCCCGAGCCTGTGCCAGGTACGGTTCGAGGGCCGTGTAGTGGACTTTGACCCGCAGGATGGCCCCCATGGTCGCCTGCACGACCTTCGGGTTGTAGCAGTCGGCGGTCGTTGGGGAACAGACGATCTCGGGGATGCCGAACCAGTCCGCCAAGCGGATGATTGTGCCCAGGTTGCCCGGGTTCTGCACCTGGTCGAGCGCCAGCACCAGCTCCCGTTGTGCCGTATCGGGCCGGAAAGGATGATGCGGGATTTCGACCAGCGCCAGCGAATCCGACGGGGTCTTCAGCAGCGAGAGCCGCTCCATTTCACGCGAAGACACGGTTTCGACTTCGCCGCCCTCGAAAAGCCCTTCCAGGGCGAATATCTTGCGGACGCGCAGGGCGGAGGTGCACAGCTCCCCGATGAACTTGTGTCCTTCGGCTACGAACAGCCCGTGTTCGGTGCGGCTGCGTTTGTCGGCCAGCGAGCGGACGAGTTGTATTTCGGCTTTGGTCATGGTTGCTGCCGTTTTTCGATCGTGAATGTTGTGCCTTCGGTGGCCGGGTGGGTATCGGGAAATACCGTGCGGGCCTCTTCGACCAGAACGCTCTCTTCCTTGTAGCGGGACGAGTAGTGTCCGATTACGAGCCGTCCGGCGCCGGCTTTGAGGGCGATGCGGGCCGCTTCGACCGTAGTGGAGTGACCCCGCTCGCGGGCGATCTTGTGCTCGGGCGTGGGCGTAGGTCGTTTCGTGGTAGAGCAGATCGGCCCCCTCGACGAGTTTTGCCGCTTTGGGCGACCAGCTCGTATCCGAGAGATAAGCATATGAACGTGGCGCGTAAGGTCGGTAGGTCAGTTCCGCATTGGGGAGCGTGTCTCCGTTGTCGAGCAGAATATCTTCGCCTCGCTTGGCGGCCGTGATCCGGGCGATCGAGAGTCCGTATTCCGTGATTTTCTCCTTGCGGACGTTCAGCGGGGGCTGTTTCTCCCGGAACAGGTAGCCGGAGGTGGGGATGCGGTGACGCAGGGGAACGCTCCACACCTCGAGCGTGCGGTTTTCGAACAGTAGGGCGTGCCGGGTCGTATCGACTTCCACCCATTCGATTTCGTAGGGTAGTTGCGTGTCGAAGTAGCGCAGGTGGCATCCGAGCATTTCGCCCAGCGGCGCGGGACCGAAAATCTTGAGCGGCGTGCGGCGTCCGTAGAGCCCCAGCGTCGAGATCAGCGGAAAGAGTCCGAAGACATGGTCGCCGTGCAGATGGGAGATGAATACCGCCCGCAGTTTCAGCGGATTGATTCCGTAGCGGAACATTTGCTGTTGTGCGCCCTCGCCGGCATCGACCAGGTAGTGCTGTTCGTGTACCTTGACGATCTGCGCCGACGGATGTCGGTCGGGCGTAGGTTTGGCCGAAGCCGAGCCTAATATGGTTACGCTGAAACTCATCTTTTTTCGATTTTATGGGGCATCTTTCGCCCTTCCTCGTCCTCCCCGAAAGGGAGATACTTGAAGTATGTCCCTTCCGTGTCGTCCGTCGTCATGTCAAAATCTGCACCCCTAAAATCAAAAAGGGTTGCAGGGAATGGATACCTTCCGTTCTTCTTCGTCCTTTCCGAAAAGGGTGACAGCCGCGTCGAAACCCATGCTGCAGGAATTGGAAGGAGTTCGAGGGTTTCCGTGTTCTCCGCCTGCCGGTTTTGCAAGACCGGGTTTCGAACGGTCGGAAACCGTCCGGCTGTCGGGGATGAAGAAAGGGAACGGCTTGTGCGCACTCGTTCCCTTTCTTGAATAGAAATTACTGCAGCAGGAAACGTTCGCAGTCGAGAGCGGCCATACAGCCCGAGCCGGCGGCCGTAATCGCTTGGCGATAGTGGGGATCCTGCACGTCACCGGCGGCGAAAACGCCTTCGACGCTGGTGCGGGAGCTGCCCGCTACGGTTTTGATATAACCTTCGGCGTCGAGTTCCAGTTGGTCTGCGAAAATCTCCGTGTTGGGATGGTGCCCGATCGCCACGAAGAAGCCAGCGATGTCGATTTTGGTTTCCGTGCCTTTGTTGTCGCGCAGCAGGGCGCCTGTTACGCCGGTTTCATCGCCCAATACTTCGGCCGTGTTGTGCTCGAAGAGGACTTTGATGTTCGGGGTGTTCATTACCCGCTCCTGCATGGCTTTCGAAGCCCGCAGGTAGGGCTTGCGGACGATCAGATATACCTGGCGGCAGATCGAAGCCAGGTAGGTGGCCTCCTCGCATGCCGTATCGCCGCCGCCGACGACCGCCACGTCCTTCTTGCGGTAGAAGAATCCGTCGCAGGTGGCGCAGGCGCTGACGCCCATGCCCTTGAATTTCTCTTCGGAGGACAGTCCCAGGTATTTGGCTGCGGCGCCGGTCGAATGATCAGGGCTTCGGCTTTGATCTCCTTCTCTCCGTTCACGATGACGTGGAACGGGCGCGAGGAGAGATCGACGCTGGTAATGACGCCCGGGCGGATATCCGCCCCGAAGCGCAAGGCCTGCTGGCGCATGTTATCCATGAGTTTGGGGCCGTCGATGCCTTCGGTGAAACCGGGGAAGTTTTCGATTTCGGTGGTGGTGGTGAGCTGTCCGCCCGGTTCGATCCCTTCGTAGAGTACCGGCGAGAGGTTCGCCCGGGAGGTATAGATCGCAGCCGTATAGCCCGAAGGACCGCTGCCGATGATCAGACATTTTACGTTTTCCATAAAGTATTTTTTGTTAAGTTATTAAGCTTCGACGTATTCGTTTTCTTCGATGTAGCGCGGTGTGAATCCGCCGACGATGCGTCCGTTGTAGTCGGCAAGCGCCCAGAGCCCTTCGCTCCGAATGCGGGAGCAGCCCGTGTAGGGGTTGTAATCGACGATTTCGTAGCGGGGTTCGATCACGTAGTGTCCCCGTTTGTCGATCAGGCCCATGCCCTGTGCGGTCTGGACTTCGGCGCGTCCTTCGCGGAAGTCGGCGGCCCAGACGAATTGCGGCGCGATAACCGGTCGGTTTTCGGTATCGACGAACCCGTAGCCGGTTTCGTCTTCCACACGAACCAGTTGATCGGACATCTCGCCCACGAACAGATGTCCCGGAAATTCGGGCAGCGTGGTGTAGCGGGACGGTTCCGCGTCGCAAAGCATCTGCCCCTTGCCGCCCTGTTCGCGCACGAACTGACGCAGACGTTCGAATCCTTCGGCGTCGTGTCCTTCGCCGAAACGGGCGAAATGGTACCGGACGGGAATCAGCCGCCCGTCGGAAGTGACGTAGAGGTTGCCGGGTTTGAGATTGTTGTGGCTGAAGCCCAGCTCGGACAGTCCCGCCTCCAGTTTATCGAGCGCCGACCGCAGGGATTCGGCATCGAACTCTGCGGCGCAGACCGAAAGGGGGCGCCCTTCGGGCAGCCGATGCAGCACCACATCGCAGGTGCGGGTCGTCCCGGTGTCGTCCGTGTAGGTCATTTCGTCGCGCAGGATCGTGTATTCGGTAAGCAACGGTGTCCGGAGGTACCGAAGCCGGGCCGCTGTCTGTTCGACGGCGAAGATCGAGCTGTCGAGAGCGGGAAGCAGAGCAGGTATTTCCGGCTCTGCCATTCGATTTCCGCTTCGGCGCAAGCGGATCC